>Ga0081539_10004058_pt1 | contig 16756 bp, 13 predicted proteins | sample TabmetS4T2R2_FD_71023 | JGI IMG/M metagenome (GOLD analysis project Ga0081539, IMG submission 71023) | Tabebuia heterophylla rhizosphere microbial communities from the University of Puerto Rico - S4T2R2 | ecosystem: Host-associated > Plants > Roots > Rhizosphere ...
TGACCTGTGGTTAGGGGTGAAAGGCCAATCAAACTCCGTGATAGCTGGTTCTCCCCGAAATGCATTTAGGTGCAGCGTCGTGTGTTTCTTGCCGGAGGTAGAGCACTGGATGGTCTAGGGGGCCTACCAGCTTACCGAAATCAGCTAAACTCCGAATGCCGGTAAGTGAGAGCGCGGCAGTGAGACTGCGGGGGATAAGCTTCGTAGTCGAGAGGGAAACAGCCCAGATCACCAGCTAAGGCCCCTAAGCGTGTGCTAAGTGGAAAAGGATGTGGGGTCGCTTAGACAACCAGGAGGTTGGCTTAGAAGCAGCCATCCTTTAAAGAGTGCGTAATAGCTCACTGGTCAAGTGGTTCCGCGCCGACAATGTAGCGGGGCTCAAGTACACCGCCGAAGCTGTGGCATTCACACATGTACCCGGCTGCGATTTTCGGATTGTGGTCTAGGTGTGTGGATGGGTAGGGGAGCGTCGTGCCACGAGTGAAGCAGCAGCGTGAGCTAGTTGTGGACGTGGTTCGAGTGAGAATGCAGGCATGAGTAGCGAGAGAAGGGTGAGAAACCCTTCCGCCGGATGACCAAGGGTTCCAGGGCCAGGTTATTCCGCCCTGGGTGAGTCGGGGCCTAAGGCGAGGCCGAGAGGCGTAGTCGATGGATAACGGGTTGATATTCCCGTACCCGCGAAGGAACGCCCATGATGAACCTTCCTGTGCTAATTGTCCGCTGATGGGGATCCTTCGGGTGAACCGGCTGGTGCGCAAGAACCTGGGTGGTAGTAGTCAAGCGATGGGGTGACGCAGGAAGGTAGCTGAGCCCGGCCGGTGGTTGTGCCGGGGTAAGCGTGTAGGCAGGTGTGTAGGCAAATCCGCACACCGTTAATGCTGAGGCGTGATGCCGAGCCGATTCAGGTGAAGTCAGTGATCCTATGCTGCCGAGAAAAGCCTCTAGCGAGTTCTGAGCGGCCCGTACCCTAAACCGACACAGGTGGTCAGGTAGAGAATACCGAGGCGTTCGGGTGAACTGTGGTTAAGGAACTCGGCAAATTGCCCCCGTAACTTAGGGAGAAGGGGGGCCGGACGCGTGAAGCCCCTTTGCGGGTGGAGCGTGGTATGGCCGCAGAGAGCAGGGGGAAGCGACTGTTTACTAAAAACACAGGTCCATGCGAAGTCGTAAGACGCTGTATATGGACTGACGCCTGCCCGGTGCTGGAACGTTAAGGGGACCGGTTAGTCCTTTCGGGGGCGAAGCTGAGAACTTAAGCGCCAGTAAACGGCGGTGGTAACTATAACCATCCTAAGGTAGCGAAATTCCTTGTCGGGTAAGTTCCGACCTGCACGAATGGCGTAACGACTTCCCCACTGTCTCAACCACAGGCCCGGCGAAATTGCATTACGAGTAAAGATGCTCGTTACGCGCGGCAGGACGGAAAGACCCCGGGACCTTTACTATAGCTTGACATTGGTATTCGGACTTGATTGTGTAGGATAGGTGGGAGCCTGTGAAGCTGGCACGCCAGTGTTGGTGGAGGCAATCTTGAAATACCACTCTGTTGGGTTTGGGTATCTAACCTTGGGCCCTGATCGGGTTCAGGGACAGTGTCTGGTGGGTAGTTTAACTGGGGCGGTTGCCTCCTAAAGGGTAACGGAGGCGCCCAAAGGTTCCCTCAGCCTGGTTGGCAATCAGGTGTTGAGTGTAAGTGCACAAGGGAGCTTGACTGTGAGACTGACGGGTCGAGCAGGGACGAAAGTCGGGACTAGTGATCCGGCACTTGCGTGTGGAAGCGGTGTCGCTCAACGGATAAAAGGTACCCCGGGGATAACAGGCTGATCTTCCCCAAGAGTCCATATCGACGGGATGGTTTGGCACCTCGATGTCGGCTCGTCGCATCCTGGGGCTGTAGCAGGTCCCAAGGGTTGGGCTGTTCGCCCATTAAAGCGGTACGCGAGCTGGGTTTAGAACGTCGTGAGACAGTTCGGTCCCTATCCGCCGTGCGCGTTGGATACTTGAGAAGGGCTGTCCCTAGTACGAGAGGACCGGGACGGACGAACCTCTGGTGTGCCAGTTGTCCCGCCAGGGGCACGGCTGGTTAGCTACGTTCGGAAGGGATAACCGCTGAAAGCATCTAAGCGGGAAGCCTGCTTCGAGATGAGGTGTCCCACCACCATCGAGTGGGTAAGGCCCCCAGCCAGACCACTGGGTTGATAGGCCGGAGATGTAAGCCAGGTAACTGGTTCAGTCGACCGGTACTAATAGGCCGAGGGCTTAACCACCCCCACCCCCACCAGCAGCACCACGAAGGCTGGTGTCGCGTCCACTGTACGATTCACAACCCACAAACACCCCACCCCCACCCCCCACACACGGGGGGATGCCCGGGCCTGGGGCCTGTGTTGTGTAGGTTGAACAAGTGTTCCGGTGGTCATAGCGGAGGGGAAACGCCCGGTCCCATACCGAACCCGGCAGCTAAGCCCTCCAGCGCCGATGGTACTGCACCCGCGAGAGTGTGGGAGAGTAGGACACCGCCGGACCCAACCAACACGTGAGGCCACCCCCAACCCGGGGGTGGCCTCACTGCATTCCACCGTTTTCCATCACCGGGCTCACGCACCCCGGGGATCGCCCGCGTCCGCAGCCCGAGATCTACCCAACTTCACGGAAGACGGGCTCTCCGAGCATTGCCGACGGCCCTACTTCTGGGGAACCTGCGCTGCCAAGGGCACGCGACCTTGCGGCCTCCGTACGGTGCTCGGCCGGCGTCGACCCGGCGCTGGGGGCCGCTGTCTTGGGCAGTGCGCCGGCAGGTCATCGTGTGACGCGCACGTTGAACACGGGATTCGCGGCGAGCCGGCGGAACGCGGCGGCGCTGGACGCGGCGCTGTCGATGCTGATGTCCCGGTCGCCGGTGGCGTCGTTCCTGGTGTCGAAGTAGACCAGGGCCTTGATCGCCGGACGCTTGGCCAGTTCCGGCAGCACGCTGTTGAACTGGGCCGACTTGTCCACGACCTTGCCGACCCGGTGGTAGACGCCCCACTCGGCCACCATCACCGGCTTGCCCGGGTGCCGGGTGACCGCCCAGTCGTAGAAGCCGACGCCGTTGCGGGCGCGCCGGTCCAGCAGGTCGCCGAACATGCCGTTGTGGTAGTAGCCGGGCTCGGCGCTGACGTACGAGTCCAGGCCCACCCAATCCACCACGTCGTCGCCCGGGTAGAGGTCCTTCCACCACGGCTGGGCCATCCACCGCTCGTTGCCCATGTACGCCACCACGCTCACCACGTTGGTCAGTCCTTGCGCGCGCAGCCGCTGGATCACGTGCCGGTACGACGCGGCGAAGTCCCGGGCGGTCATCCCCGAGCCCGCGGCGGGCCGCACGTCGTCCTCGGGCTCGTGGTTGAGCACCAGGAAGAACTTCTCTCCGAAGGTGGCCCGGATCCGGGCGGCGAACGCGTCGATCCGGCGATCCAGCTTTCCGGCGGCGACGGCGGCCCAGGTCGAGCCCCACTCGACCCGCCAGTTCAGCAGCAGGATCCGGGGCCGGCTCGCGTCCCGGGCCATGGCGATCTCGGCCGCGGTGGGAAACTGCTCGTCGCCCTTGTGGTAGGTGTGGAAGATCGTCGCGGTGCGACCGCTGCGCTGCTCCCAGGCCCGGTGCTCCTGGTCGCGGGGAAGGCCGGTGAAGCCGCCCGCGGCGCCGCCCCAGAGGACCCCGCAGGACGGGACGAGCTTGGCCCCGGTGACACACGTCCGGGTGGCCGCGGCCGGCGCCGCCTGGACCGGCGTCGCGGCGCCGAGCGCCACACCCAATCCGGTGAGCAGAGCGGCCAGCACATGGACGGACTTGCGCAGCATTCGGAATCTCCCCCGCGTTGTCCGGCCTCGTCGTCGGCCGGGCATGCGGAAGAGATTCCAGGGCGTACGGTGCTCCGGCGGTGCCCGCGGCGGTGCCGCCCGGTTGCGGGCGGCCGGGCCCCGATCGGTCGAGCCCTGAGATCGGTCGGCGGCGCGCCGGGTTGAGCCTTTGTCCCGGTGTGACGCGGAATACCGGGCACGCCGCGGGGTATCCCACCGCCGTCCGATCGAGGAGGAGGGTACCCCGTGCCAGATATCGTGGAGATCATCAAGGAGCAGCACCGGCAGGTGGACGAGTTGCTGAGCCGCGCAGCCGACGAAGACGCGGACCGGGCCGCGCTCCTACGGCAGGTGGCCGAGCTCCTGATGCCCCACTCGGAGGCGGAAGAGGACTTCGTCTACCCGACCATCCGGCAGAAGGCGTCCGAGGCCGGCGAGGACGTGCAGGACGGGGTCGCCGAGCACCACCAGATCGAGGAGATGCTGCAGAACCTGCTCCGCGGCAACCCCGACGACCCCGGCTACGACGGCACGCTGGCGGCGATCACCGGCGAGGTGCGCCATCACGTACAAGAGGAGGAAGAGGAGCTGCTGCCGCTGCTGGCCCAGCGCAGTACACCGGAGGAGCGCGACGAGATGGGCCGGCGGTTCGCCGAGGCCACCGCGGGAGGACGGGGGCGGCCGCGGGGCGGCGAGCGGACCCGCGCCGAGCTGTACGAGGAAGCCAAGCGGCAGGAGATCCCCGGCCGGTCCCGGATGACGAAGGACGAGCTGGCGCGCGCCGTCGGCGAATGAGCCGATCGCCGTCCCGGCTCCCGTGCCCACCCACGGGCCGGGACGGCGATCACCGGCCGTGGCGCCGGTCCAGCAAGCCCCACTCCGCCAAACCCGGCGCCTCGACCACACCACTCGAACCGGCCGATCCGGTATGGTCGGTGAGCGCGCGGACGTAGCGCAGCTGGTAGCGCATCACCTTGCCAAGGTGAGGGTCGCGGGTTCGAATCCCGTCGTCCGCTCCACCCTCGTCCCGGTCAGGGCGCGCTAACACGTTTTGGCACCGCTCTTGACATCACCGCGGGAATGTCGGCATGTATGCGTATGTCCCGCACCGTGGGGTGGCCCGGCGATCGGGCGACCGCTCCGGCGGCGGGTGTGGGCGGAGCGGCACGAGATGGGGAGCAACGATGCGTATCAGCGACATTCTCCGCGTCAAAGGCGAGCGGGTCATCACGGTCACACCATCGGCGGACGTCACGGAGCTGTTGACCGTCCTCGCCGAGCACAAGATCGGCGCGGTCGTCGTGTCCGGGGACGGGAGCACCGTGGAGGGCATCGTCAGTGAGCGCGACATCGTCCGCGCGCTGGCCGCGCGGGGCGCGGCGGTGCTGATGGAGCCGGTCACCGCGATCCACACGGCCGAGGTGCGATCGGTCACGCGGGAGGCCACGGTCGAGGAGGTCGAGCGGTTGATGACCGAGCAGCGGTTCCGGCACGTGCCGGTGATCGAGGACGACGCCCTGCACGGCGTGGTCAGCATCGGTGACGTCGTGAAGTACCGGATCGACGAGCTGGAGACGGAGCGCAGCAGCCTGGCCGGCTACATCACCGGCGAGCGCTCCTGATCCCGAGCACCGGCCCGGGGCCGGTGCTCGCGCTTGACGAGGACGCCGCCCGGCTGCGACCCTCGGACGGCGCCACCACAACCGAAGATCGCGCCGCACGAACCGCAGCGGAAGAGTCCCCGGGATCGCCGGGGCGCCGAAGGAGCAAGTCCTCCCCGGGAATCTCTCAGGCACCGATACCGCCGCGGTCAGGCGACTCTGGAAAGCCGGGACGCCGAGTCCCGCACCCAAGGTGCAAACCGCCGCGCGGCGGTGAAGCTCTCAGGTTCCGATGACAGAGCGGGGAGGCCACCTGCGACCAGGGGAGCCCCCGCATGGCGATCAGCGCCTTCGACCTCTATTCCATCGGCATCGGGCCGTCGTCCTCGCACACCGTCGGCCCGATGCGCGCCGCTCGGTCGTTCGCCGCGGCGTATCCGGGTGCGGAACACGTGCGGATCGAGCTGTTCGGCTCGCTCGCGGCGACCGGCCGTGGCCACGGCACCGACGCGGCGGTTCTGCTGGGCCTGGAGGGGGAGGACCCGGCCACGGTGGACACCCGGCGGGTCGCCGGGCGGGCGGCGGACATCCTCGCCGCCGGCCGGCTGCTGCTCAACGGCAAGCGTCCGGTGACCTTCGAGCTGCGAACGGAACGGACTCCGCTGCCGTACCACCCCAACGGCATGCGGTTCACCGCGGAGGGCGAGGCGGAGCGCGTCTACTACTCCGTGGGCGGCGGGTTCGTGGTCGAGGAGGGCGCCGAGCCGGAGCCGGACGCGACCGTCCTGCCGCATCCGTTCACCACCGGCGGCGAGCTGCTGCGGATCTGCCGCGAGGAACGGGCCGCCATCTCCGACGTCATGCTCGCCAACGAGCTGGCGTGGCGCGCTCCCGGCGACGTCCGCGACGGCTTGCTGCACGTCTGGCGGGTGATGCGGGACTGCGTCGAACGGGGCTGCGCGGCGGAAGGGGTGCTGCCGGGCGGTCTCGGCGTACGCCGGCGCGCCCCGGCGCTACGGCGCACGCTGGACGCCCGGCCCGCCGACGACCCGCTGCACGTCATCGACTGGGTCAATCTCTTCGCGCTCGCGGTCAACGAGGAGAACGCCGCGGGCGGGCGAGTCGTCACCGCGCCCACCAACGGCGCCGCCGGCATCGTTCCGGCGGTCCTGCACTACTACACCCGATTCGTGCCGGGCGCTTCCCCGGACGGGGTCGTGCGGTTTCTGCTCACCGCCGCCGCGATCGGCGTACTGATCAAGGGCAACGCCTCCATCTCCGGCGCTGAGGTGGGATGCCAGGGCGAGGTCGGCTCGGCCGCGGCGATGGCCGCGGCCGCCCTCTGCGAGGTGCTCGGCGGCACTCCGGAGCAGGCCGAGAACGCCGCCGAGATAGCCCTCGAGCACAGCCTCGGACTCACCTGCGACCCGGTCGGCGGGTTGGTCCAGGTGCCCTGCATCGAGCGCAACGCCATCGCGAGCGTCAAGGCGATCAACGCGGCCCGGCTGGCGATCCACGGCGACGGCAGTCACCGGGTCAGCCTGGACACCGCGATCCGGACGATGCGCGACACCGGCCGCGACATGTCGAGCAAGTACAAGGAGACCTCGCTCGGCGGTCTCGCCGTGACCGTCGTCGAGTGTTGACGTCCCGGCACCGCGGGTGGCGCTTGACGCCGTGCCTCAGTTCGCGGTGGCCACCAGTTGCTTGGCCCGCTCCGGCCAGTTGGCCAGGCTCGGGGCCGATCGCAGGCCGGCCGCGGCGATCACTGCCCGGAGGGTGGTCACATGGGACTCGGCCAGCTGCCGGTAGGTCGTGATGCCGCCCGCGGCGAGCGCCATCGCGATCTTCGGCCCGATGCCGGCGATCTTGGTAAGGTCGTCCGGTTCCGCCACGGCCACCGCGACCGGTGCTGGAACGGCGGCGACGTCCGCGGCCGTGTCCGCCGCGGCGGTGACGGGCTCCCGTTCGGCGGCCGGCTCGGGCCGAGTGGGCGACGCCGCGACGGTCGTGGTGGCGGGCTCGGTTTCGGCGGCGGGTACGGGCCGAGTGGGCGGCGCCGCGACGGTCGTGATGGTGGTGGGCTCGGTTTCGGCGGCGGGCTCGAGGGTTGCGGCGGGCTCGGATATGGCGGCTGGCTCGGATATGGCGGCTGGCTCGGATATGGCGGCGGGCTCGGAAATGGCGGCCGGCTCGCTGACCGCGGCGGCCGGGATCGGCCCGGGAGTTTCCGTGGGTTGCGCGCCGGCGCGGCGTCCCCGCAGCAGCCAGCCGGCGGCGAGGCCGATCACGACCCCGGCGACGAGTGAGAGAAACGATGCCATGAAGGGCTCCGGACAATGAGGCGTGCGGATGTAGCGGGCAGCTTCGCACATCCCCGCCGTCGCACACCATCAGGGTGGTACGACAGAGCGACATTGTGTCGCCACCTGTTACGCCACGTCAGTACGAGGTGACGAAGAGTTCCGGAACGGTTCTCAGTACCGGCGGCCCGCGGTGACGAAGCCAGTGATCTCCATGTCAGCTCCTCAGCACGTCGGATGCACGTACGCCTTCAGCATGACTTGCCGGCGCCAGCCGGTCAGGTCGCCGACCCGCACGACGGCAAGTGCCCAGACCGCGAGTTCTTCCACGGCGTTGTACTCCCCGGACGACCGAGGCGCGCCTCAGACCGTGCGCAGGTCGATCGTGTGCCACACCAGGTGGTCGGGGTCGCCGGTCGACCACCAGAGCACTCCGCCCCGGGTGAAGGCCCCGTCCGTCGCCGGGGCCACGTCCACCGTTCGGCCGGTGGCGATGTCGTGGACGATCAGCGCCGCCAGGCCGGTGACGTCGGAGTCCGGGCCGGGCACGGCGAGGATCTCGAAGCGGTCCAGGACCGCGACGTCCGGGATCGCGGACTGGACGCCGTCGCCGGCGATCCGGCGCCGCGCGGAGCCGTCCGGATGCATGACGTCGATCCGCACCGGGCCCTCGGCGCTGGAGACCAGCGTGCGGCACCAGACCGGGCCACAGGTCGCCGCCTCCGGCCCGGACGTGACCACCTCGGTGTCCCGCGTCGTCGCCAGGTTGCGCAACCGGGGCCGGCCGGTCGAGCTACCGTCGTCGACCAGCCATGGCCAGGCGGAGAGCGCCCATACGCCCGGCTCGGTGCGGACCTGGACCGGTCCGCCGGCGAGCGGCACCGAACGGATCTCGGTGGACTCCTTGCCGTCGCCCGGTGCGGCCGTCCAGTGCACGCGGCCGTCCGCCACCACGAGGTCGAACTGGTTGCCGTAGAAGACCGCGTCGCCGGTGTCCGCGGTGAGCAGCCGGGCCGGCCCGCCGTCGCGGCGCGCCGCCCAGATCCGGACCCGCCGGGACCGGTCGCTTGACTCGGTCCAGACGACCTCGTCGGCAGTGGCGGTGAAGGCGCCGAACTGTGGGTTCACGTCCAGCGACACCTTGCGCAGCTGTCGCAGGCCGCCGTCGCCGGCGCGGACCAGCAGCCGCTGCGAGGCGCCGTCGGGGCTGGGCGCGGTGCCCACCGCGGTGACGGCGTCGAGGAAGATCCCGGGGATGAAGAGCGGGCCGTCGGAGAGGCCGGCCGGGATGTCGGCGCGCCGGGCGGCCGGCCACGCGACCGCGGCGGTCGCGCGGGCCGGCGGCGTTCCGGTCTTGCGCTCGGGCGGCCCGCCCAGCACGAGCGCGGCCGCGGCGGCGAGCGCGGCCACCAGGCTGAGGCCGGCCAGGCGGCGCCGGCGCGGGGGCGCGGCGACCGCCGTGGGCCGGTCGACGGTGAGCGTCATGCGTAGGGCTGCTTCGGCTGCGGGATCTCCTGCCAGCTCTTGACCTCGACGTACGCGACGGAGACGTCGTTCACCGGGTCCTTGGTGGTCTTCGGGTCGTACACGCCGACGATCTCCACCCACGTGTCGGCGGGCACCTCGATCGGTGCGCGGCCGGTCAGCCCGACCTTGATCGGCCGCCCGTCGGCGGCGCAGCAGGTCAGCACGATCCGGGCCAGCATGGGCGAGCCGTCCCGGGCGGGCGTGAGGAAGCCGGTGAGCCGCAGCTCCCGCCCGGTGAGGCTCTTGCCGCCGTCGAAGATCGCCCGGGAGGCGTAGTCGAGGAGGCTGACCGGGGCCGGGTCGCCGGGCGGCAGGGGCGGGTAGTCGGAGTCCGAGGCGGGGGCCGCCTCCACGGCGCCCGACTGGCCCGCCGCGTACGAGCCGAGGGCGGGCGGCGCCACCAGCAGCAGCCCGAGCACCGGCAGGATCAGCAACCAGCCCACCCGCGGCTCGTGGTGCCCGTGCTCGTGGTGACCGACATCGCCCGGGTTCTCCGCGCCGTCCGGAGGACCAGGCGCCGGCAGGGAATGAGCCTCGTCGGGGTCGCGCCAGGCGTACCAGAGGGTGGTCAGCGCCGCGGCGACCAGCACCAGGCCGGCCGCGATGAGGAAGGGCCGCAGGCCCTCCTTGACGTAGCGCAGGTAGAGGTCGGTGAAGGAGGCGCGCAGGATGGCGCCGCCGAAGAGCAGCAGCACCACCGCCTGGGTCAGCCGGTTCACAGCAGCACCACCCCGAACCCGGTGCCGGCCAGCACCGCCACCACGAAGGTCGCGGGCGCGAAGCGGAGCATGAACCGCCGGCCGAAGACGCCGGCCTGCATCGAGATCAGCTTGAGGTCCACCATCGGCCCGACGACGAGGAATACCAGGCGCGAGGTGAGCGAGAACTGGGACAGCGAGGCGGCGACGAACGCGTCCGCCTCGCTGCAGATCGACAGCAGGACGGCGAGCACGGCCAGCGCGAACACGGACAGCCACGGGTTCGCGGCGAGGCGCTGTAGCCAGGCCTCCGGGACGATGACGTTGATCGTGGCGGCCGCGGCGGCGCCCAGCACCAGGTAGCCGCCCGCGTGCAGCACGTCGTGCCGGCACGCCGACCAGAACGCCCGGGCCTTGGACTCGTCGTCGAGGTCCGGCCGGTGCGGCAGGCGGATCCACTCGGTCTTGCCGAGGCGCAGCCACAGCCAGCCGAGGGTGACGGCCACGACGAGGCTGGCGGCGCCGCGGCCGACCACCATCTCCGGCCGGCCCGGAAAGGCGACCGCCGTGGCGGTCAGCACGATCGGGTTGATCGCCGGCGCGGCGAGCAGGAAGGCCAGCGCCGCGGCGGGCGTGACGCCGCGGCGGATCAGCGAGCCCGCGATCGGGACGCTGCCGCACTCGCATCCGGGCAGCACGACGCCGGCCACGCCGGCGGTCGGTACCGCCAGCGCCGGGTGCCGGGGCAGGGCCCGGGCCCAGAACGAACGCGGCACGAAGACCGCGATCACCGCCGACAGCACCACGCCGAAGACCAGGAACGGGACCGCCTGCACCAGGACCGAGACGAAGACGGTGGTCCAGGTCTGCAGCCGGGCCCCGGAGACCAGGCCGGCCAGCGGCCCCCGGACAATGACGAGGACGACGAGCAGGGCGGCGAGCACCTCGAGGGAGCCGATCCGCCGCTCGGAAGAACGGCGACGGACCGGCGGAGCCGGGGCCGCCGGGGTCCAGTCGATCTCCCCGGCGTCGAGGCGGGAGGGGCTCACGGGTCACTCCAATGCGGTGGGCGGTCGCGCCCCACCATACCGAGTCGGCCGGGCGGCGCCTCAGAAGCCGATCGGCAGCCCGGCGTAGTTCTCCGCCAGGCCGGTCGCGCCCGCCTCGCTGGTGGCGACCCAGCGCAGCTGGGACAGCTGCAACTGCGCGTCGAACGGGTCGCCCGAGGTGTGCAGCATGGTCGTCATCCACCAGGAGAAGTGCGTGCATCGCCACACCCGGCGCAGGGCGTCTGCGGAGTACGCGTCGGCGAGCGTGCCGTTCTTCTCCCGCAGCAGGGCGACCAGCGCCCGGCTCAGCAGTGCCACGTCGGCGATCGCCAGATTGAGGCCCTTGGCGCCGGTGGGCGGCACGATGTGGGCCGCGTCACCGGCCAGGAACAGCCGGCCGTGCCGCATCGGCGTCTGGACGTAGCTGCGCATCGGCAGCACGCTCTTGTCGGTGATCGGGCCCGGGGTCAGCTTCCAGCCGTCCTGGCCGTGCCCGAGCCGGATCGCCAGCTCCTCCCAGATCCGATCGTCCGGCCAGCCTGCCGGATCGGTGCCGTTGGGCACCTGCAGGTAGAGCCGGCTCACCGTGGACGAGCGCATCGAGTGCAGCGCGAAGCCCTGCGGGTGCCAGGCGTAGATCAGCTCGTCCGTGGAGGGTGCCACGTCGGCGAGGATGCCGAGCCAGGAGTACGGATAGACCCGTTCGAACGACTCGGCCGCGGCGGCGGCGTGCCGGCTCGGTCCGAACGACCCGTCGCAGCCGGCGATCACCGCGGCGTCCAGCCGCTGCTCGGCGCCGTGTTCGTCGACGAACGTGACGTACGGCCGGTCGGTGGTCAGGTCGTGCAGGCTGGCCTCCGAGACCGAGTAGAAGACCTCTGCGGTGTTCGCCGCGACCAGGTCCTTCTGCACCTCGGTCTGGCCGTACACCCAGACGCTGCGCCCGGTGCGGTCGACGAAGTCGAGGTGGTGCCGCTCACCGGGCCACTGCAGGTAGATCCCCCGGTGCTCGTGGCCCTCGGCACGCAGCCGGGCGCCCAGCCCGACCGACTCGAGCAGCTCGACGCTGGAATGCTCGAGGATGCCGGCCCGGATGCGGGAGGCGACGTACTCCTGCGAGCGGGCCTCCAGCACCACGGCGGAGACGCCGCCGCGGGCGAGCAGATGGGCGAGGAGCAGGCCGGCCGGGCCCGCCCCGATGATGGCCACCTGGGTGCGCATGCGCCCAGCCAACGGCAGAGCGTGGTATCCGGCAAGGCCGCCTTTCCGTTCAGTGGAAGGCTTCGGTGAGCGTGCGACCGATCCCGCGGGCCGCGACCTGCAGCGCCGAGACCAGCCGGGTCCGCTCGCGGCGCAGGTCCGGCACGACGATGCCGAGCGCCGCGACGACCTCCTCGCCGGCGAGCACCGGCACCGCCACCGAGCAGGCGCCCAGGCTCATCTCCTCGCCGGTGGTGGCGTAGCCCTCGGTGCGGACCCGGCGCAGTTGCTCCAGCAGCCGGGCCGGCTGCGTGACGGTGTACGGGGTGATCCTGGTGAGCCGCCCCAGCACGTCCGCGCGTACCTCCTCCGGGGCGTACGCGAGCAGCACCTTGCCGACGCCGGTGGCGTGCATCGGCAGCCGTGAACCGATCCTGCTGACCACCGGCACTGAGACGTGCCCGGCGAGCCGGTCCAGGTAGAGCACCTCGGTGCCGTCGCGCACGGCCAGGTGCACGGTGGCGAGGGTGGCGCCGTACAGGTCGTGCAGGAACGGCGACGCGGCCTGGCGCAGGTCGGCCGGCACCGGCGCGAGCAGCCCGAGGTCCCACAGCCGGCGGCCGATCACGTACTCGCCGGAGCCGAGCCGGTCCACCGCACCCCAGCGGTGCAGTTCGCCGACGAGCCGGTGCGCGGTGGCCAGCGGCATCTCGGCGCGCCGGGCCAGGGCGCTGAGCGTGAGGCTGCGATGATCCGGATCGAACGCGCCGAGCAGGTCCAACGCCCGGGAGGTCACGCTGGCGGCCATGGCTCTCCTTCCGTTGAACGGAAGCCAAGTATCGCGTCCGCGAGCCGCCCGGCCTAGCGTCCCCACCGTGACGACCCTGCCGACGCAGGCCGCGATCAGCGATGAGATCGAGGAACTGCGCTTCACCAGCGGACCCCAGCCGCGCCTGGACTACCCGCCGTACCGCAGCAGCCGGCTGCGGCACCCGACCAGGGCGCCGGAAGTCGCCGATCCGGAGGGGGTGGAGCTCTGGGCGCCCTGCTTCGGCCACGCCGACGTCGACGACACCGAGGCGGACCTGACCATGCGGCATCCCGGCGAGCCGATCGGCGAGCGGGTCGTGGTCACCGGGCGGGTGCTGGACGGCGAGGGCCGGCCGGTGGCGCACCAGCTGGTCGAGGTGTGGCAGGCCAACGCGGCCGGCCGGTACCGCCACCAGCGCGACCGGCACCCGGCGCCGCTGGACCCGAACTTCACCGGTGCCGGCCGCTGCCTGACCGGCGCGGACGGCAGCTACCGGTTCGTGACCATCAAGCCGGGGCCCTACCCCTGGCGCAACCACCTCAACGCCTGGCGGCCCGCGCACATCCACTTCTCGCTCTTCGGCACCGACTTCACCCAGCGGCTGGTCACCCAGATGTACTTCCCCGGCGACCCGCTGTTCGGCCTCGACCCGATCTATCAGTCGATCACCGATCCGAAGGCACGCGAGATGCTCGTCGCCACCTACGACCACGACCTGACCGCGCCGGAGTTCAGCTTGGGGTACCGGTGGGACATCGTGCTCACCGGCGGCCACCGCACCCCGCTGGACACCGAGGAGACCCCATGACCGCCGCGCCGGGCCAGACCGTCGGCCCGTTCTTCCACCTCGGGCTGCCCTACGACGGCGGCAACGAACTGGTGCCGCCCGGCCGGCCGGACGCGATCCGGCTGCACGGGCGGATCGTGGACGGCGCCGGCGCCGGCGTGCCGGACGCGATGGTGGAGATCTGGCAGGCCGATCCGTCCGGCGCCGTCTGCCGTACGCCGGGATCGCTGCGCCGCGACGGCTGGACCTTCACCGGCTTCGGCCGGGCGGCCACGGATGCGGACGGCCGTTACTGGTTCACCACCCTCGAGCCCGGACCCACCGAGCCCGGCCGGCCGCCGTTCTTCGCCGTCACCGTCTTCGCCCGCGGCCTGCTGGACGGGCTGTTCACCCGGGCGTACCTGCCGGGCGACCCGGCGGCGCGGGCGGCCGACCCGCTGCTCGCCGCGCTGGCTCCGGAACGGCGGGAAACGCTGATCGCGGTGCCGGAGGAGAATGGCCTCCGCTTCGACATCCACCTCCAGGGCGACCGGGAAACCGTGTTCCTCGCCTTCCCGAGGCGGGTGTCGTGACCGACCTGCTCTGGCCGGGCGACCACCGCGCCGGCGAGCTGCTCACCGACGCGAGCATGCTGGCCGCGATGGTGCGGGTGGAGGCGGCCTGGCTGGCCGCCCTGCACGACGCGGGTCTCGCGGAGGGTGCGGCGGATCTGGACGACCTGGTCGGTCCCGGCGACCTGCCGCGGATCGCGCGGGCCGCGGAGGGCGGCGGCAACCCGGTGATCCCGCTGCTCGACCTGCTGCGGGAGCGCCTCGCGGCCCGCGCCCCGGCCGCGGCCCGGTCGCTGCACGCGGGCCTGACCAGCCAGGATGTCCTCGACACCGGGCTGGTGCTGTGCCTGCGCGACGCGGTGGCCCGGCTCCGCGAGGATCTGGCCGCGCAGATCGCCGCGCTGGCCGGCCTCGCCGACCGGCACCGGGACACGCCGATGGCCGGCCGCACGCTCACCCAGCACGCCGTGCCGATCACGTTCGGCCTCAAGGCGGCGGGCTGGCTCACCGGCGTGCTCGACGCCCGGGACGGCCTGGAGGCGGCCGCCGCGCTGCCGATCCAGCTCGGCGGCGCGGCCGGCAGCCTGGCCGCACCGGTCGCCCTGGCGGGTTCGGCGGACCAGGCCCGCGCGCTGGTCGCGGCCACCGCGGCGGCGCTGGACCTGCCCGTACGGGAACCGTGGCACACCGCCCGAGCGCCGCTGACCCGGCTCGCCGACGCCCTCACCGGCTGCACCGACGCCTGGGGCCGGATCGCCAACGACGTGCTGGTCGGCGCCCGGCCGGAGATCGGCGAGCTGGGCGAGAGCGCGGCGACCGGGCGGGGTGTCTCGTCCACCCTGCCGAACAAGCAGAACCCGGTGCTCGCCGTGCTGGTCCGGCGGGCCGCACTGGCCGCACCGCCGCTGGCCGCGACCGTGCACACGGCCGCGGCGGCGGCCGTCGACGAGCGGCCGGACGGCTCCTGGCACGCCGAGTGGGCGACCCTGCGCACGCTGGCCCGGCGTACGGTGGTGGCCGGCTCGCAGGCGGCCGAGCTGCTCGCCGGCCTGCGGGTGGAACCGGGACGGATGGCCGCGACGCTCGCCGCCGCCCGCCCCGGGATCGACGCCGAGCAGCGGAAATACGATGCGTCCGGCGGCCCGTACCGGGGCGCCACCGATCAGATCGTCAACGCTGCCCTGACCCGCAGTCGGGCGCCGGAAGGTGCACACCCCGAGGAGGAGCCGTGCTGACCGCCGTCCCGCTCGCCGGCACTCCCGGCCGCCCCCTGCTGCTGCTCGGGCCGTCGCTCGGCACGTCCGCCGAGACGCTCTGGGCCCGCTGCGCGGTCCGCCTGACCGGCGACTACCACGTCGTGGGGTGGGACCTGCCCGGCCATGGCCGCAGTGCGCCGGCCACCGCCGCCTTCGGCGTCGCCGATCTGGCGCGGGAGGTAGTCGCCCTGGTCGACCGCATCCGCCCCGGCGCCGCCTTCCGGTACGCCGGCGACTCGATCGGCGGCGCCGTGGGCCTACAACTGCTGCTCGACGCCCCGGACCGGGTCGAGGCCGCGGTGCTGCTCTGCACCGGCGCGAAGATCGGCGAGAGCGCCGGCTGGCGGCAGCGGGCCGAGACGGTACGCGCCGAGGGCACGCACGCCGTGGTGGCCGGTTCGATCGAGCGCTGGTTCGCGCCCGGCTTCCCGCAGCGGGAGCCCGCGGTCGCCGGCGCCCTGCTGGACGTGCTGCGCACCGCCGACGCCGAGAGCTACGCGCTGGTCTGCGAGGCGCTGGCCGGGTTCGACGTGCGCGACCGGCTGGACGAGATCGGCGCGCCGGTGCTCGCCGTGGCCGGCGCCGACGACCAGCCGACCCCGCCGGCCGGGCTGAAACTCATCGCGGACGGGGTGCGCGACGGCCGGCTCGTCGTCCTCGACGGCGTGGCCCATCTCGCACCCGCGGAACAGCCCGACACGGTGGCCGCCCTGCTCGACGAGCATTTCGCGGCGGAGCCGACGCTCGCCCGGATACGGGAGAACGGGATGGCGGTGCGCCGGGCGGTGCTCGGCGACGCGCACGTCGACCGGGCCGTGGCCGGGACGACGCCGTTCACCCGCGACTTCCAGGAGCTCATCACCGCGTACGCGTGGGGTCAGATCTGGACCCGTCCCGGCCTCGACCGCCGCAGCCGCTCGATGATCACCCTGACCGCGCTGGTGGCCCTCGGCCACTCCGAGGAGCTGGCCATGCACGTGCGCGCCGCGCGTACCAACGGGCTGACCGACGACGAGATCAAGGAGGTGCTGTTGCAGGCCGCCGTCTACTGCGGCGTGCCGGCCGCGAACACCGCCTTCCGGATCGCCCAGCAGGTCCTCTCCTCGCTCGACGAGCTCCACGAGGAGGAG
>Ga0081539_10004059_pt1 | contig 16753 bp, 11 predicted proteins | sample TabmetS4T2R2_FD_71023 | JGI IMG/M metagenome (GOLD analysis project Ga0081539, IMG submission 71023) | Tabebuia heterophylla rhizosphere microbial communities from the University of Puerto Rico - S4T2R2 | ecosystem: Host-associated > Plants > Roots > Rhizosphere ...
TGATTCTGGCGAGCCAGACCGTTCTGGGCGTCGAGGCGCTGTACGCTAAGCGGGACTCCATCTTCGGGCAGTTCCCGGTGCGGATCGCGCTGCCCGGCGGCGGCGATGTGCTGGAACCCACCAACGACGCGGCGGCCGGCCTGCCGCTCGGCACCGCGGTGGTGAACACGGCCGGTGGGCTGGGCGGTCCGCGCGGCGCGACCCGTGGTCATGAGCGGGTGATCCGGTTCCCGGATCCGCACGCCGACCGGTCCGCGCTGAGCGATCTGCGGCACAAGCTGTGGGCCGCCCGAGATCCGGAGGCTGTGCCACCGCGCATCTTCGCCGGCTACGCCTCCCAGCATCTGGCGGACGACCCGACCTATCGGGCGGCGCTGGCGGGCCGGGGCGGGCGTCCCGCCGCGCTGGTCGGCCGGGTCATCGACGTGAATCTCTCCACTGCCACGTTCCCCTTGGACGCCTCGCCGGGGCGGCATCTGGCGATCTTCGGCTCGCACGCGGCCGGCGCCGGGGTGCTGGACGCCGCGGCGCGCAGCGTCGCCGCGTTCCATCCGCCGCGTACGGTGCGATTCGTCATCTCCTCGCTCGTCGCCGAGGGTGACGAACTCGCCAAGGCCCTCGCGGTCGAGATCGGCCACCGGCAGGAGGTGGCCGTCGTGACCGCGGCCGGACTGGCCACCGAGTTGGACCCACCGAGTCCCGGCTACCTGGTGGTGTACGGCATGGACGCGGCCAGCCCCGGTACGCTGCCCGGGCTGCGCCGGCTGCTGCGCGATGGCCCGAGCCGCGGCGTACACCTGCTGTCGTGGTGGCGCGGACTACGCCGATTCACCGAGGAGACCGGGGGCAGCGCGGGCCGGGAGGACGTGGCCGGGCTGGTGTTCCTCAACGTTCCACAGCAAGACGTCACGCTGATGCTGGGCCAGCCCGTCGACTGGCATCCGCGGGATAACCGCGCGCTGCTCCACGACCGGCATGCGGATCGAACGGTCACGATCGTGCCATTCGTCCAGCCGGAAGGCGATGCCCCGTGACGGACATGACAGGTCCCGTGAACCGGCCGCCGGCCGGAGCCTCCGATGCGGAAGCAGAGCGGCCGGCCGGGCCGTGGGGCGACTATATCGCCGCGGCACAACGGCTGGACGCTGTGCGGCGGGCCGCGACCACGTCCGCGAGCGAGCAGGCGGCGACCGTCCAGGCGGCGCGGCAGGAGCTTGCCGCCGTACGGGCTCGGCTCGCTCCCCAGCGCGCGCGGTTGCGGCAGGACCTCGGCGTACCGGAAAGTGACCTTGTCCCGCTGGAGCCGGACCTGATGGCGGCCACGCAGGCCGTCGCCGGCGGCCCGGCGGCCGCACTCGCGGCGCTACGCCAGGCCCGGACCACCGCCGACGCCGCGGACGCCGCGACGCTGGGCCCACGGACCCGGGCGGAGTGGCGGCCGTGGGCCCGCAACCTGCTGGTGTACGGGCCGTTTGCGGGCGCCGTGCTGATCGTGCAGATCGTGCTGTACCTGGTCGCGCCGTCCGGCTCGATCCCCACGTACGCGCTGCTCTGCGGGCTCAGCCTGCCGGTGCTGGCGTTCGGGCTGGGCTGGGTGACGATCGGGTTCGTGTACGGCGGACCGGGCAAGGTGGACCGCACGCCGCTGGTTGGGGTGGTGGCGTGCCTGACGCCGGTGCTGCTGACCTGCATGGGCGTCGGCGTGCTGGCCTTGTTCCGCGGATAGGTGAGATGGCGAACGTCGAGGAAGTGAAGGCGAACGTCGCGGCGTCGGTGGACGGCACGCAGCGGGCGGTGGCCGGCATCCGGCAGGTCGCGGATCAGCTCGACGACGTTCTGGTGCTACTGCGGCTGACCGCGATCGGGTCGATGCACCCGCAGGTGGCCGCGGCCATCGCTCAGCTCGAACAGGCGCGCACCCGGCTGGACGAGGCCGCCACGCTGGCCCGCAGCGCGATGGACAGCGCCGAGGCGTACCGCTCGATCGTGTAACTCACCGCGCGTTGATCAGAGCCATCGCCTCGGCGCGGACCTTGCCGTCGCGCTGGAAGGCGCCGCGGACCGCCGACGTGACGGTACGGGCGCCGGCCTTGCGGATGCCGCGCATCTCCATGCACATGTGCTCACACTCCAGCACCACGATGACGCCGCGCGGGTCGAGCTTCTCCATCAACAGGTCGGCGATCTGCGAGGTGAGTCGCTCCTGCACCTGTGGCCGCCGGGAGAACACCTCGACCAACCGCGCCAGCTTCGACAGCCCGGTGATCCGGCCGTGCTCTCCGGGGATGTAGCCGATGTGCGCCACGCCCCGGAAGGGCAGCAGGTGATGCTCGCAGAGGCTGAACAGCTCGATGTCCCGGACCAGCACGAGCTCCTCGTGGTTGGCCTCGAAGGTGGTGGTGAGCACCTTCGACGGGTCCACTCGCAGGCCGGCGAAGAGTTCGGCGTAGGCACGGGCCACCCGGGCCGGGGTGCGCTGTAGGCCGTCCCGGTCGGGGTCCTCTCCGATCGCGATCAGGATCTCCCGGACCGCCTTCTCGATGCGCGCGAGGTCGACGGCCTGCTCGACCGGGGAACCGGTGAGCTTGCCGTCGACCAGTCGCGCGGCGAGGTAGTCCAGGTCGTCCGGCTCCGTCGCGCTCCCGTCCACGATCAGCGGTTGCCGTCCTGGAGCCCGTTGGCACTGGCGCCGGACGTCGAACCCGCGCCGCCTCTCACCGCGATCTGCCCGTCCGCCTCGGCCTGCGCCTTGAGCTTGTCGCGCTCGGCCGGTGTCAGCACCGGCGGCGCCTCGGACGGCAGCCGCTTGCCGAAGCCGTTGAACGGCGCCATCGGCGGCCGCTTCTGCACGCGAGCGCAGATGCGGTCCATGTCCTCCCGGGCGATGGTTTCCTTCTCCATGAGCTCGAGGACCATCTCGTCCAGCACGTCGCGGTACTCGACCAGAATCTCCCACGCCTCGTCGTGCGCCAGCTCGATGAGCGCCCGGACCTCGGCGTCGATCTCCGCAGCGACAGCGTCGGAGTAGTCCCGTTCGTGACCCATCGTGCGGCCCAGGAACGGCTCGTCGCCGCTCGTGCCGTACTTGACGGCGCCCAGCTTGGAACTCATGCCGTACTGGGTGACCATGGCCCGGGCCAACCCGGACGCCTTCTCGATGTCGTTGCCCGCGCCCGTCGTGGGCTCGTGGAAGACCAGTTCCTCAGCGGCCCGGCCGCCCAGCGCGTACGCCAGGGTGTCGATCATCTCGGCTCGGGTCTGGGTGTACTTGTCCTCGGTGGGCAGGACCAACGTGTGCCCCAGCGAACGGCCGCGCGGCAGGATGGTCACCTTGTGTACCGGCGCGGAGTGCGGCAACGCGTACGCGACCAGGGCGTGCCCGCCCTCGTGATACGCGGTGATCTTCTTCTCTCCGTCACTCATCGCCCGGGTCCGGCGCTCCGGCCCGGCGATCACCCGGTCGATGGACTCCTCGAGGAACTCGTTCGAGATGGCGCGCTTCTCGTTCCGCGCGGTGAGCAGCGCGGCTTCGTTGATGACATTGGCCAGGTCGGCGCCGGAGAACCCGGGAGTACGCCGGGCGACCGAGTCGAGGTCGACGTCGGGCGTGAACGGCTTGCCCTTGGCGTGCACGCGCAGGATTGCCTTGCGGCCCTCCATGTCCGGATTGTCCACCGGGATCTGCCGGTCGAACCGGCCGGGGCGCAGCAGCGCCGGGTCCAGGATGTCCGGCCGGTTGGTGGCGGCGATCAGAATGACCCCGCCCTTGGTGTCGAAGCCGTCCATCTCCACGAGCAGCTGGTTCAACGTCTGCTCGCGCTCGTCATGACCGCCACCCATGCCGGCGCCGCGGTGCCGGCCGACGGCGTCGATCTCGTCCACGAAGACGATCGCCGGCGCGTTGGACTTCGCCTGCTCGAACAGGTCCCGGACGCGGCTCGCGCCGACACCGACGAACATCTCGACGAAATCCGAACCGGAGATCGAGTAGAACGGCACGTTCGCCTCGCCGGCCACCGCCCGGGCCAGCAGCGTCTTACCAGTGCCGGGCGGGCCGAAGAGCAGGACGCCCTTCGGGATCTTCGCGCCCAGGGCCTGGTACTTCGCCGGGTTCTGCAGGAAGTCCTTGATCTCGTGCAGCTCCTGGACCGCCTCGTCGGCGCCGGCCACGTCGGAGAACGTGGTCTTCGGCGTGTCCTTGGTGATCATTTTCGCCTTGGACTTGCCGAAATTGAGCACCCGCGAGCCGCCACCCTGCATCTGCGACATGAACAACAGCAGCAGGATGACGAGGATCGCGATCGGCAACAGATTGACGAGCAGACTCAGCAGGATGCTGTCGCCGGACACGGTCGCGTTGTAGGTCTGAGTGACCCGCCCCTGGGTCTTCGCCTGCTGCACCGCGGACCAGATCTGCGTGGTGACTTCGTACGGGTACTGGGTCTCGATCTTGTCCGTCATCTTGCCGTCGAACCGCTCGGGCGCGGCCAGGTCGAGCTGTAGCGTCTGCTCCTTGTCCTTGACCACGGCCTTGGTGATGCCGGGCTGGCTGAGGCGCTCGAGCACGACCGACGTATCTACTCGCTGGTAGCTCGGACCACTGGTGAAGAACGAGCTCAGCGCAATCGCACCGATGATCACCAGAATGATCCAGACCACCGGGCGGCGGAAGAAACGCGTACGTTCCATGCTGTTGTCGGGCGTCGAGCGCCCGGACCCTCCTGATCGGCGTCCTGGTCACCTGGGTACACATGCGCCAGGCGCGTGCAGTATTGCGCCTTGGCGTCACTCGACGGTACACCGTGGGTGCGCCATCCGAACCCGTGAGCCCGTCGGCTGGGCGGGTAGCGGCCACCAGCCATTGCTGGGCGAGCGGGCATAAAACCGGGCGAAAATGCTCGATACCTGTGAAGAACCCCGGAAACGGTTCAGCTACGGGCGTACACCTCCGGCTTGAGGACCCCAACGTACGGCATCTCCCGGTATCGCTCGCCGAAGTCGAGGCCGTAGCCGACGACGAACTCGTTCGGGATGTCGAAGCCGACGTACCGCACCGGGGTGTTGACCTTGACGGCGTCCGGCTTGCGGAACAGCGCCACCACGTCGAGGCTCGCCGGCGAGCGGGAGTGCAGGTACTTCATCAGCCAGGACAGTGTGAGCCCGGAGTCGACGATGTCCTCGACGACCACTACGTGCCGGCCCGTGATGTCACGGTCCAGGTCCTTGAGGATCCGGACCACTCCGGACGAGGTAGTGCCCTGCCCGTACGAGGAGACGGCCATGAACTCGAGTTCGGTCATCGGGCAGCCGTGCCGGCCCAGCGCCCGGGCGAAGTCGGCCATGAACATCACCGCGCCCTTGAGCACACCCACCAGCAGCAGGCCGCCGTCGGTGCCGGCATGGTCCGCTGCGACCTGCTTGGCCAGCTCGCCGATTCGCTCGCGGATCTGCTCCTCCGAGATGATCACGTGATCGATGTCGGCGTCGTACCAGGAGCCGTCAACCATGGCCTAAGCCTGCCCCATCGCCCCGGCGGCCCGCCGCCCACCCCGCCCCACCCCAATCCCCGCGATCTTGGAGTTGTCGTTGGCCTTTCGTGGCTTATCGACCGATTTGCTCCAACCACAATTCCAAGATCGCGGGAGGATGGTGGGCGGGGAGTGACGGGTGTCACATGGGGGGATCCACCCGGACGAGGTCCCCCGCCCGGCGCGCGACCAGCGCTCCTCCGGGGAGCGCGGTCGGTCCCTGCCCGTGCCAACCGACCACCAGGGCGTCCAGCGCCGCCACGTGACGGTGCGAGAGCGCGCCACGGGGTGCTCCGAGTTCGGCCGCCCAGGCGTGAAGCACCCGGGTGCGTACCGCGTCGGGCAACCCGGCCAGCCCTGCGACCCGCAGGCCGCCATCTCCGGCCCGGGCATCCGCCAGCGCGGCGGCGGCGAGCGCGTCGAGCGCGGCGGCGTCGGCGGCCAGGTGCCCGGCCGTACGCGCGAGATTGTCGACCACGGCCGGCCCGAGCGCGGCGATCAGCGCCGGAAGGGCACCCGCCCGCACCCGCGAGCGCGCGTACGCCGGATCGCTGTTGTGCGGGTCCGTCCACACCGCCAGGCCCAGCGCCGCGCACGCCTTGCGGGTGTCGGCTCGGGCGACCTCGAGCAACGGCCGCAGCAATGGCCCCTTCCGGTACGGCATGCCGGCCAGTCCCCGCGGCCCGGCACCCCGGGCCAGCGCCAGCAGCACCGTCTCGGCTTGGTCGTCTCGGGTGTGGCCGAGCAGCACAGCGGCCGCGCGGTGCCGCTCGGCGGCCGCGGTGAGGGCGGCGTAACGGGCGGTACGGGCGGCGGCCTCGGGACCGCCGGGAAGCCCGCCGACCTTCACCTCGGCCACCTCGACCGGGTCGAACCCGGCATCTCGCGCCCAGGCGGCGACGGCAGCGGCCCGATCGGCGGAGCCGTCCTGCAGACCGTGATCGACCGTGATCAGACCGGCGCTCAGTCGCAGCCGCGGTACGACGGCGGTGGTGGCGGCGGCCAGCGCCATCGAGTCGGCGCCGCCCGAACACGCCACCAGCACCAGCGCACCGGCCGGCAGCTCGGACAGCGAGCGGCGTACCGCGCGGCGGACGGCGGCGACCGATGCCGGGATCCGTGCCATCCGCCGGGCCCGTACTAGCCGATGGCCGGCTGCGGGCCATGCACCCGGGCCACCCACGCGTCCGGGTCGCCGAGCTCCTCGAGGCGCGGCAGGGTCAGCGGCGAGCTGAAGATCTTGTTGAAACCGGCCATGCCGACCCGTTCGACGACGCCGTGCACGAACTTGCGGCCCTCGGCGTACTGGCGCATCTTCACTTCGATGCCGAGCAGACGCCGGATCGCCTTCTCCAGCGGGTTGCCGGTCTCCCGGCGGCGGTTGAACTTTGCCCGGATCGACTCGACGGTCGGGATCACTTCCGGCCCGACACCGTCCATCACGAACTCGGCGTGGCCCTCGAGCAGCGTCATCAGGGCGGTGAGCCGGTCCAGGACCGCCTTCTGCGCCGGGGTCTGCACGATGTCCAGCACCGAGGCGCGGCTGTCCGGATCGCGGAGCGCATCGGACAGCGTGGCGATGCCGCGGCGCAGGCGTTCGACGATGTGCTCGCCGCTCTGCGACGCGTCCACGAACGCCTGCACCTCGCCGAGGAAGTAGCCACGCATCCACGGCACGGCCGTGAACTGCGTGCGGTGCGTGACCTCGTGCAGACAGACCCAGAGCCGGAAGTCCCGCGGGTCCGCCGCGATCTTGCGTTCCACATCGACGATGTTGGGCGCGTTCAGCAGCAGCTGGCCCGGCTCGCCGGAGAAGACTTCGTACTGCCCCAGAACGCGGCCGGAGAGGTACGCGAGGATCGTGCCGGCCTGGACGCCGGTGACCCGGGATCCGATCGCGTCCGCGACCGGTCCCGGCTGGTGCGGGCCGGATAACCGGCTGACCAGCGGCCCGATCACCTGCTTGAGACCGGTGATGTTGACGGCGGCCCAGTCCTTGCGGTCCACAACGCGCACCGGCGGCACGTCGACCTGGGGAATGAGTCCGGTGTACGCCGAGACGTGCCCGGCCGCCTCGTCGGTGAGCCTGCGCAGGTCCGCCACGACGGATGTGGCCTCCTCGTAGGACACCGCGGGGCCGGATTTCGACAGCGCGCCCGCGGTGGCGGCGGCCAGATCCCAGTCAACGAACTGCGCCATGCACCCACCGTACCCGTGGGCGACCATCCGCCTGTCCCGGAGAAAACCCCGAAGATCACGATGCTTGCTACCGGCGCCTGGTCCTCCGGACGGCGCGGAGAACCCGAGCGCCTTCGGCGCTGTGCCACTACCGGCGCCTGGTCCTCCGGACGGCGCGGAGAACCCGAGCGCCTTCGGCGCTGTGCCACTACCGGCGCCTGGTCCTCCGGACGGCGCGGAGAACCCGAGCGCCTTCGGCGCTAACCGCAGCCGCACGCCACCAGCTCGGCGGCCACCCGGTCCAGCGCGGTCCGTGCGGCCAGTGCGCTGGGCGCGCCCTTGGCCATGATGGCGAAGACCAGCAGCCGCCCGTCCCTGGTGACCAGCTCACCGGCCATCGCGTTGACGCCGCTCAACGATCCGGTCTTGGCACGCACCACACCCTGGCCGACACGATTCGGGCCCGGTGTGACGAACCGGGTCCGCAACGTGCCCGACCACCCGGCCACCGGCAGGCCGCCGGACAACGCCGCCACGGCCGGTTGCGTACCGCCGGCGGCGAGAGCGAGCACGTCGGTGAGCAGCGACGGGCTGATGGCGTCGCGCCGGGACAGGCCGCTCGCGTCGTACAGGAGTGCTTCATCGGCGTCCAGCCCCAGCTCCCGCAGCTTTGCCGTGATGGCCGCGGCGGCGCCCTGGAAGCTGGCCGGTTCCCCGGCGGCGAGTGCCACCTGCCGGCCCAGCGCCTCAGCGATCACGTTGTCGCTCTGCTGCAGCATCCAATCGCTCAGCTGGACCAGCGGCGGCGACTGCACCGCGCCGAGCTCGGTGCCGGGAGCAACAGTGCCGGGCGCCCCCGACGGACCCGGGGACGCGGCCGCGGGCGCAATGCTGCGGGTCACCGCCGTCGGCACGCCCAGCTGCCGGGCGAACGCCATGCCGGCGGCCAAGGCCGGATCGCGGAACCGCGGATCCGCCCCGACTTCGTGGTGCACCGGCGTGATCCGCCCGGCGTTGGTCATCAGCGCCTGGATCGCGGCCACCTGGCCACCCGGCGAGATGTCCGCCCGGCTCCAGCCGGGCGCGATGGAGGACCCGGTGAACAGCGAGGTGTCGATCATCACACGCCGGGGTTTGGTGGCCCCGAGCGCCTTCTTCACCTGGGCGGCGAGCCTGTCCAGGCGGGCGGCGCCGGGGAACTGGCCGACCGAGCTGACGGCGAGCGTCGGGTCGCCACCGCCGACCAGCACGACGTCGCCGGGTTCTCCGCCGGCCACCGCCCGCGTGGTCAGCCGGTAGGCCGGCCCGCGAGCGGCGAGTACGGCCGCGGCGGTCAGCAACTTCGTGGTGGACGCCGGCGTAGTCCTGGTGTCCGGATTGTGCTGGTACAGCGCCTCGCCGGTGCCCCCGTCGACGATTGACACGTTCACCACGGCGCCCAGCGCCTTCGCCTGGACCAATGGCTCGATCGCCGCCCGCAGCGCGGCCGCACTGGGCGCCGGCCCGCCGTTGTCGGCTGCGGCAAGCACCGGCGTGGGTGTCGGCTCGGGCGTTGCGGAGACCGTTCCGGACGTCGACGGGTCGCCGGCCATCCAGCGGTCCACCGGCCCCGGCCGCACGACAAGAACCGCGCCGAGGCCGACCAGGATGGCGGCGAGTACCGTCACGACCACAGCTAGCCATCGCCGCCGGCCCCCACGCTCCGCGATCTTGGAGTTGTGGTTGGCATAAAACTGTTCATCGGCCCCAAAAGGGTCACCATAAGTCCAAGATCGACGAGGATTCGGCGTCTCCACGTGCCCCCTCCTCGTCCACACCGCCAGACTTAGGGGAGACTACTGACATCCGCCACGTCGCGGACTTGGGCCGGGCGAGCAAGGGAGCGACTCATGGATTTCGACGTCCTGGTTGAGATCCCCAAGGGCCAGCGGAACAAGTACGAGGTCGATCACAAGACCGGCCGGATCCGACTTGATCGCACGCTCTTCACCGCCACCCAGTATCCGGCGGACTACGGGTACATCGAGGGCACGCTCGGCCAGGACGGCGACCCGCTGGACGCGCTGGTGCTGATCCAGGAGCCGACGTTCCCCGGGTGCCTGGTTCGTGCCCGGGCCATCGGCATGTACCGGATGACCGACGAGAAGGGCCGTGACGACAAGGTTCTCTGCGTTCCGGCCGAGGATCCGCGGCAGGAGCATCTCCGCGACATCCACCACCTCGGCGAGTTCGACAAGATGGAGATCCAGCATTTCTTCACGGTCTACAAGGACCTGGAACCGGGCAAGTCGGTCGAGGGCGCGACCTGGGTGGGCCGGGTGGAGGCCGAGGAGGAGATCCGAGCGTCGTTCAAGCGCGCCGAGGCCACCGGGCATTGAGCACGGACATCCTTACAACGTGATGTCGCTGACCGCGCTGTAGAGGCCGATCACCGCGCACGCCACCGGTATCACCGCCAGCACTACCAGCGTGTCCAGCAGATCGGCGGCCCGGCCGAGGTACGGCGACGGTGCCTTGCGGGACCAGGTGGCGCCGGCCGCCACGGTGATCAGCGCCAGGACCAACCCCACCGCGCTCACCGCGAGCCGCATCGTGGGATCCGAGCTCCACAGCAGATCCACGCCGAGCGCGGCGATACCGGCCAGCCCGCCGAGCACCAGCGGCACCCGCTGCCGCACCGTGACGAACAATCGCGACCGCAGCAGCAGCGCCGGCGCCGAGACCGCGGTCAGGATCCGCGCGGACAGCGCACCGGACGCGGCGAGCACGACGAACGCGCCGGCGCTCAGCACCGCATGCCCGACCAGCATGCCGGTGAGCAGTTCCTCGGTCTGGGTCACCGCCGCGAACACCGTGGCCCGGTCGGGCCGCTCGCGGGCCGCGTCCAAGGCGCCGGCGGCCTGCGCGGCGGCAAAGCCTTCGACGCCACCACCGGCCGGCAGCGTCACCGGCGGCGTCGGCATCTTGCCGAGCCGGATGGCCAGCAGTGGCATCGCGCCGATGCCACAGACCAGCACGGACAGCAGCACCGCCGCGGTGCCGGCGGCCGAGGTGAGCATGCTGACCAGGGCGGTGAGCGCCGCCAACAGGCCAACCGTGATCCCGGCCGTGAAGATCCGCGCGGCCGCCGCGACGCCGATCGCGCCGAGCGCCGCGACCAGCAACAGCGCGACCGACCCGGACAGCAGTTCCGGCCCGCCGAGCCAGGGCAGCGGCGCGAACACACCGGCCCGATCACCGGCGCCGGACGCGACCAGCACGGCGCCGCCGGCGAACGCGTACGGCATCGCACACGCACCCAGAACCGCACCGCCGGGACCATCGCCGTACGCCCGGGAAGCGGTCACGGCGGCGAGCGTGAGCAGCATGGCCCCGCCCAGCCCGGCGAACGCCGCGCCGTTCCACGCCGGTCCGGCGGCCAGCACCGCGAACAGACCCACCGCCAGCAGCACGACCCCGCCGGCCAGGGTGGCCGTCCGGGTCGTCGACGGAGTCCAGGCACTGCCCCGGCGCCGCGCGCCCTCGGCGATCGCCTCGACCACGTCGTCGTACTCGAGCTCCGGCCACTCATCCCGGGCCGGCACCAGATACAGCACTTCGCCGTCTCGTACGCCCTGGGCGAACAAGTTCTGCCCGGTGGCCAGGGCGACGCCGTCGGTACGCCGCAACAGCCAGCCGCCGTGCTGCTCGCCATCGTCGGCCAGGCTCTCACCCGCGTGCCGCAAAACCTCCGGCAGCAACTCGGCCAGCGGAACCTGCTCCGGCAGCGCGACGTCGAGCCGGCGGTGTGGCGCGCTGATCGTGACGCGAGCCAGTCCGACACTCATGCCCGTTTTATCCCTATCGATACAGCGAGGCTGCGGAATGGCTCGAACTTTACCTACCATGGGCCCGACGCGATGCCCGGTGACGCTCACAGTGCACTTCGATCGAGTGTGCGGACGAAAGGGACGCTATCCACCCATGAGTACCGTCGTCATCAGGCGTCCGGCCCGGCGGCCGGCGCCCGAGATACCGACGGGCGAACTGGCCGTCGACGCTCCGCCGGAGATACCACAGACCGCCGGCGGCCGGTGGCAGCAGGCCATGATGGCGCTGCCGATGCTGGGTGGCTCGGTCGCGATGGCGTTGATGATGGGCCGGGGCACCGGCGGCGCCTTCTCCTATGTGGTCGGTGGCCTTTTCGGCGTCTCCTCGCTGGCGATGCTGGCGACCTCGTTCGGCAGCACCGGGTCACCCAAGAAGGCCGAGTTGATGGCGGCCCGCCGGGAGTACCTCCGGCATCTGGCCGGCCTGCGGCGCCGGGTCCGGGACACCGCCGCCAGGCAGCGGATCGGCCTCTGTTACCGGCATCCGGACCCGGGCCGGCTGTGGTCCACTGCGAACAGTTACCGGGTGTGGGAGCGCCGGCCCGCCGACCCGGACTTCGGCGTGGTGCGTCTGGCGATCGGTCCGCAGACTCTTGCCACGCCGCTGGTTCCGCCGGTCACCCGGCCGTTGGAGGACCTGGAGCCGATGACGGCGGGCGCGCTGCGACGGTTCCTGGACGCGTACGCGGTGGTGCCCGAGCTGCCGGTTGCGGTCTCGCTGCGCAGCTTCGCCCGGGTTTTCGTCCGTGGCGACGCGGCCGGGCTGCGAGCGGCGCCTGGTCCGTCGGACACCAGATCGTTGATCCGTGCCGTGCTCACCCAGCTCGCCGTCTTTCATGCGCCGGATGATCTGATCATCGCGGTGTGCGCCGGCGAGGAATCCGGCAGCCACTGGGAATGGGTCAAGTGGCTGCCGCACAATCTGCATCCGGCCAAGACCGACGCGTTGGGCCCGCTGCGCCTGGTCGCCCGCTCCGGCCCCGAGATGGAGAAGCTGCTCGAGGACATCATCGGCAACCGGCCCCGGTTCGGCCCCGCGGCGATCAGAACGAGCCCGCCGCACGTCGTCCTGATCCTGGACGGTGTGGACCGTGCCGCCACCGGCGCCGGGGCCTCCAGACGGCGCGGAGAATCCCGGCAGAACCATGAGGGAGCGACCCAGCTCGACGACGGCATCGACGGCGTGACCGTGCTCGACCTCGACGAGCCGCCGCCGCGGTTGCTGGACCGTTCGATGCTGGTCCTGGACCTGCGCGCCGGCGCCGGCGGCCGGCACGAGCTGCACACGTACGGAATGGACCACGCGGCCGACGTCGGCACACCGGACCGGCTCAGTTTGGCCGAGGCGGAGGCCGTGGCCCGCCGGCTGGCGCCGTTGCGGCTCGCCGCGACGTCCAAGTCCGCCGATACGCCGCTGGCCGCCGAACTCGGCTTGGCCGACCTGCTCGGGATCGCCGATCCGGAGACCTTCAGCGTCACGCAGAACTGGCTGCCCCGCCCGAACCGGGACAAGCTGCGAGTGCCGATCGGCATCGGCGCCGACGGCGGCGTGATCGAGCTCGATCTCAAGGAGTCCGCACAGGACGGCATGGGGCCGCATGGGCTGCTCATCGGCGCTACCGGGTCGGGCAAGTCCGAGCTGTTGCGCACACTCGTGCTGGCGCTGGCCGCGACGCACTCGTCCGAGACGCTGAACTTCGTCCTGGTCGACTTCAAGGGCGGCGCGACGTTCTCGTCACTCGACCGGCTGCCGCACACCGCCGCCGTGATCACCAACCTGATCGACGAATTGCCGCTCGTCGACCGGATGACCGACGCGATCGACGGTGAGCTGATCCGGCGGCAGGAGCTGCTGCGCCGGGCGGGCAACTACGCCAGCCTGCGGGACTACGAGAAGGCTCGGCTCGGCGGGGCGGCCCTGCCGCCTCTGCCGTCACTGCTCGTGGTGTGCGATGAGTTCTCCGAACTGCTCTCCGCCAAGCCGGACTTCATCGACCTGTTTGTCCAGATCGGACGGCTCGGACGGTCGCTCGGCGTACACCTGCTGCTCGCCAGCCAGCGGCTCGAGGAGGGCCGGTTGCGCGGGCTCGACACCCATCTGTCGTACCGGATCGGGCTGCGGACCTTCTCCGCGCTGGAGTCCCGCGCGGTGCTGGGTGTTCCGGACGCGTACGAGCTGCCCCGCTCGCCCGGCCACGGCTACCTGAAGTTCGGTACCGAGCCGATGGCGCGGTTCAAGGCCGCGTACGTCTCGGGGATCCACCGCAAGGCGGGAGTCCGCGGCGGCGGTGCCTCCGGCCCGGGCGGTGCGCCGCAGGTTCTCGCCTACTCGACACGGCACGTGCCCAAGCCGGCGCCGGTGAAGCCGGTGGCGCCGAAGCCTGAGGAGATGCCGGCCGGGGAGAGCCTGCTGGACGTGATGGTGGACCGGCTGGCCGGCCAGGGACCACCCGCGCACCAGGTCTGGCTACCGCCGCTGAACCAGTCCGCGGCGCTGGACGAACTGGTGGGCCCGGTGGCTGCCGACCCTGCGCGGGGACTGGCCTTCGCGAACCCGGGCCTGCACGGTGCCTTGCAGGTGCCGATCGCGCTCATCGACAAGCCGCGCGAGCAGTTGCGCGACGTGATGTGGCTGCAGCTCGCCGGCTCGGCCGGGCACGTCGCGATCGTCGGTAGCACGTTGTCCGGCAAGTCCACCGCGGTACGGACACTGATCTGCGGGCTGGCGCTGACCCACACGGCGGCCGAGGTTCAGGTGTACTGCCTGGACTTCGGCGGTGGCGCGCTGGCGGGAGTCAAGGACCTGCCGCATGTCGGCGGTGTCTCCGGACGGCTGGACGCGGTCGGCGTACGCAGGACGGTCGGGGAGATCGCCAGCCTGCTCACCGACCGCGAGCAGCGCTTCGGCGATCTCGGCATCGACTCGATGAGCTCGTACCGCCAGCGCCGAGCCAACGCCTCCGCCGGACCCGGCGCCGGCATCCCCGGCGGCGACCCGTTCGGTGATGTGTTCCTCGTGGTCGACGGCTGGTCGACGCTGCGAAAGGAGTACGAGGAACTGGAGCCGGTCATCACCGACATCGCCACCCGCGGTCTCTCGTACGGGATCCATGTCGTGGCCACCGCGACCCGCTGGATGGACTTCCGGCCGGGCATCCGGGATCTGTTCGGGTCCCGGCTCGAGCTGAGGCTCGGCGATCCCACCGATTCCATGGTCAACCGGCGCGCCGCGCTCAACGTCCCGGAGAAGCCGGGCCGTGGCATCGTGGACCACCCGACCGACAAGACCAAGAGCCTGCACCTGCTCACCGTGCGGCCCGAGCTCAGCTCGCTGCCGGACACCGCCGCGCTGGTCAAGCAGATCGCCACCAACTGGACCGGGCCGCTAGCCCAGCGTGTACGCCGGCTGCCGGCGTCGGTGCCGTATGCCGAACTCGACATCGAGCGCAGCTCCGGTCTTCGGCTGCCGATCGGCATCTCCGAGGCCGACCTGCAGCCGGTCGAGATCGACTTCGGGAGCGATCCGCACTTCCTGTTGTTCGGCGACGCCGAGTGCGGCAAGTCGTCCTTCCTGCGCGCACTCGCGACGACGGTGACGCGCCGGTTCACGCCGGAGCAGGCCCGGATCATCCTGGTCGATTACCGGCGCAGCCTGATGGACCTGCCCCCGTCCGAGCACCGGATCGGGTACGGCATCCAGGCCCAGACGACGCTCGAGCTCATGGAGTCGGTCGCCGGTTACATGCACCGCCGGCTGCCCGGTCCCGACGTGACGGCGCAGCAGCTGCGGGAACGCTCGTGGTGGCAGGGGCCCGAGCTGTTCGTGCTGGTCGATGACTACGACCTGGTGGTGTCCGGGCCGAGCAACCCGCTGCAGGCGCTCCTGGAGTACCTGCCCCAGGCCCGCGACGTCGGCCTGCACCTGGTGATCACCCGGCGGGCCGGTGGCGCCAGCCGGTCCCTGTACGAGCCGGTGATCCAACGGCTGCGCGAGCTGTCGTCGCCCGGCATGGTGATGTCCGGCCCCTCGGACGAGGGCGCGTTGATCGGGCAGGTCAAGCCGACGCTGCTGCCGCCGGGCCGCGGGCGGCTGCACACCCGGCGGGACGGCGTGCGGTTGATCCAATTGGCGCACCTCCCATCCGTCTGAACTTGCTGGAATCCCTCCTGGACGCACATCCGGTCCGACAACGATCGACGGACCCCAGCGACATCGGCTCGATTCGGAGTAACCTCCCCCCATCGACCGTCTCCGACCAGAAGGCCACGCTGTCCGTGAGCGTTGTGAGCGAAGCGCCGAACACGTCCCGCCCCAGCTGGCGCGGCGCCGATGCCTCGCACGGCGGCGACCCGGCAGCGCCCGGCGGTGGCCTTTGCTGAGCGGCCGAGGACGACAGCTGCGGTTCGCGACCGCCGCGCTGGCCGGATCGATCGCGGTCGGCCTCATCGGTACGCCGGCGTGGGCCGCGCCCGCGACGCCGTACCCGGTGCGCGGCGACAGCGTGCGGGACGAGCAGTGGCATCTCAAGACGCTCGACGTCGCCGACGCGTGGACATACTCGTCCGGCGCCGGCGTCACGGTCGCCGTCGTCGATTCCGGAGTGGACGCGCACCACGTCGACCTCGACGGGCAGGTGCTGCCGGGACTGGATCTGGTCGATCCGAAGGGCGATGGCGACACCGACCTGGTCGGCCACGGCACCACGGTCGCCGCCCTGATCGCCGGCAAGGACGATGACGCGGGCGTGATCGGCATCGCGCCCAAGGCGAAGATCCTCCCGGTCCGGGTGCTGGACCAGGAGAACCGCTACGACGACGCGCTGGTGGTGGCCAAGGGCGTGCGCTGGGCGGTCGATCACGGCGCGAAGGTGATCAACATGTCACTGGGCGGCAGTGGCAACAGCGCGGCGCTGGCCGCCGCGCTGGACTACGCGTTCGCCAAGGACGTAGTTGTGGTGGCCTGCACCGGCAACGCGAGCGCCTCGCCGTCCACCGGCGTGTGGTATCCGGCGCGCGAGCCCGGGGTCATCGCGGTGGCCGGCATGGAACGGAACGGCGACCTGCTCTGGCCCGGCTCGATCACCGGCAAGGAAACCGTGGTCACGGCGCCCGCCACCCAGCTCGTGGGGGCGCGGCCGTCTGGGTACTGGCGCGTGCAGGGCACCAGCTTCGCAGCAC
>Ga0081539_10004060_pt1 | contig 16753 bp, 20 predicted proteins | sample TabmetS4T2R2_FD_71023 | JGI IMG/M metagenome (GOLD analysis project Ga0081539, IMG submission 71023) | Tabebuia heterophylla rhizosphere microbial communities from the University of Puerto Rico - S4T2R2 | ecosystem: Host-associated > Plants > Roots > Rhizosphere ...
GGCGACTATGACTGGACCGCGGTCACTCCGGCGGACGGCTTCAGGCCGCTCCGCGATGTTCCCGCTGCGTTCCTCCCGCAAGCCGCTTAGCGTGCAGTTTGGAGCAAACCGTGCAGCAACCCCTATCGAGGTGGCTCACTGCGATTTCCGCCTCTCGAATGAAGCGCTCTCCCCCGGGAGTGAGGCGTGCTCCAGATCGATCACGTTCGAACAAGGGCACGCCAAGCCGTCGCTCTAGCAGCTGAATTCGACGGCTGATCGTCGAGGACGACAAATTGACTACGTCTGCTGCTTTGCGGAAGCTTCCATGCTCTGCAACCAATGTTGCGTAGCGGATGTAACGTAAATCCAGAGCAATATCCGGCATAACACTTAAACACCTATAAGAGTTGTCGATGTTGGCATCCCTGTCACCAATTAGGTGTTGCGCCAACAACGCTTAATGCATTCAGGTGCGTGACATTATCAGCCTGCCTCACGAAACGAGCGACATTCGAGATTGTTCGCCACGTATTTTCCGGAGCTCGAACTGGCCTTCCACCCCGCGTGACACGGCCGCGGTCCTGCTCGCCACCGCTTTCAGGTAAGCGATCTGTTCGAGCCGAGGAGCTAGTTTCCGCTTGCGGGAACTAGCTCCACCGATCAGATCATAGGAGTTTGTCGAGCGTGATTGGGAGTTCCCGGATACGCTTCCCCGTCGCATTGTAGATCGCGTTGGCGATAGCTGCTCCGGTGCCGGTGATCCCTATCTCGCCGATCCCCCGCGCCCCCATGGGAGTATGCGGGTCGGGTATATCGGTCCACATGACATCGATCGGCGGAACGTCCATGTGCACTGGGACATGATATTCGGCGAGGCTTGGGTTCATGACCCGGCCGCTGCGCTCGTCGAACTGCGTCTCTTCCATCAGCGCGAGCCCCATGCCCATGATGATGCCGCCACGGAATTGGCTCGCAGCCGTTTTCGGGTTGATGATGCGGCCGCAATCGAACGAACCCAGAAAGCGGGTGACGCGCGGCTCTCCCGTGATCGCGTTGACCCGTACCTCGCAGAACATAGCGCCATGACTGTGCATCGACCAATGCATCATTTCGAACGGCATGGGCGGGCTGGCTTCAACGCTTATGCTGTCGCGTCGCGCCCGGCCCAGGATCGAAGAATAGCTTTCATAGACGCTGGGATCATCGAGCTTGCAGAGCCCCTCGTCCCGGCTACCGACTTCGTCAGGCTTGAGGCCGGCGAGCGGAGAATCGTTTCCAGCAGCCTTCAGAAGCTCTTTCACCAACTCCCGGTGAGCGGCGATGACCGAGGCGCCGATCGAGGCCGTCTGTTGAGATCCGCCCGCTAGCACAAGGCCGGGCAAAGTCGAGTCACCGTAACTGAAGGACACGGCCGCGAGCGGCAGCCCGAGGCGCTCGGCGGCAACCTGGGTGTGCACGGTCGCGGTGCCCATGCCCATCTCATGTGCGGCAATGTCCACCCGCGCCTGCCCTTCGCGCGACAAGGTGATCCGCGCCGCGCCGCCCGGCATGCGGTAATAAGGGTAGGTCCCTGTCGCGCAGCCCATACCGATCAGCCAATCACCGTCGCGATTGGCGCCGGGCTTGGGATTCCGCCTGCTCCATTCGAACCGCTCGGCGCCGGCCCGCCAGGCCTCGGCGATATTGCGTGATGAGAAAGGAAGGCCGGTAGTGGGATCCTTCTCCGGCTCGTTGCGCAGCCTCAGTTCAATGGGATCGATGTTCAGCGCCGCAGCCAGCTCGTCCATTGCGCTTTCGAGCGCGAACGTGCCAACGGCTTCGCCCGGTGCGCGCATGAAGGTGTTGCTGAGCATGTCGAGCTCAACCGTCTTCACGTCGAGCAACACGCTCTCGGCCGCATACAGGCTGCGCGTGGCCAGAATGAACGGCTCCGGGAACAGGTTGTTTGGCGACTTGGGCGATGTCCCCGTGTGGATCAGAGCCTTCAGCTTACCGTCGCCTTCAGCGCCCAGAGCGACCCGCTGCTCGGTCGGCGCCCTTCCGCCAACGAGCCGATAGACGCCCTCGCGCGACAGCACGAGCCGCACCGGTCGCCCGGCCAATTTGGCCGCCGCCGATGCGATCACCTGATGCTGCCAAAGACCCTTGCCGCCGAATCCGCCGCCGACGAAGGGCGAGGTGATGACCACCCTATCCTCTTCGATCCCGAACATCTGCGCGATCGACCAAGCCGAATGCGCCACCAATTGCGAGGCATCGTGGATACGCAGGGTGTCTCCCTGCCAGGCGGCGGTCACCCCGTGGAGTTCGATCGCATTGTGATTATGGCGCGGCGTCCGGTAGGTCGCATCGACCTTGACAGGCGCGGCCGCGAGCGCCTGTTCGGCGCGGCCGACCGCGTTATGCAGGGGTTCGCCCATGAAGAGCCCCTGATGGAGGCCTTTCGCTTTGGCGTCCTCGAGCCCGGTCAGTGCCTCCTCGACCGCGTAGGTCACGCGGATCAGCGACTTTGCGTGATCCGCTTGCTCCTGAGACTGCGCGAGGACAACGGCGATCGGCTGGCCGTTCCAATGAACGCGATCGTCCTGCATTACCGGCACATCGTCGCCGCTGGCAGCCTTGGAGGACGACAGGAACGCTGGCGGCGGTTTCAGGCGAGGCGCATTGCGGTAGGTCATCACGGCGACGACGCCGGGCGCGCGCTCGGCCGCGCTCGTATCCAGCTCCGCAACGCGGCCTTTCGCGACCGCGCTGTAGGCAAGCGCGGCATAGACCATGTCCTCCATCGCGTACTCGGCCGCAAACGGCGCTGCACCCGATACCTTGAGCGGGCCATCTATCCGAGACACCGGCTGGCCGACATGACCATGCCGATGGCGGATCAGCGGATCGGACTTGCCGCCCGGCATCCAGCTGTCGGGCGCGAGCGCGACCACTTTCGCCATCGCCGTCTGCAAGGCGTGCTGCACAAGCTGCTTGGCATCGTCTACGCCGGTCATGCCTGTTCTCCCGCCAGCTCGCCGAGCACGGCCGCGATCGAGCGCCGTGCCAGTTCGACCTTGAAGCCATTGTTCTTGAGCGGCCGCGCATCAGCGAGTTCCGCGTCCGCGGCGGCCATGAACGCCACCTCGGTCGCTGGCCGGCCCCGAAGCAGCGCCTCCGCCCGCCACGCGCGCCATGGCTTGTGCGCGACGCCGCCGAGTGCGATCCGCACATCCTTGACCGCCCCATCCTCGATCTCGAGCGCCGCAGCGACCGACACCAGGGCGAAGGCATAGCTCGCCCGATCCCGGATCTTCCGGTATGTGGAGCGCGCGCCGAACGGGAGTGGCGGAAGTTCGATCGCGGTGATCAATTCGCCCGGTTCAAGCACTGTTTCCAGGTCGGGCCGATCGTCCGGTAGCCGGTGGAGGTCTGTCAGCTTCAGGCGGCGCTCTCCGGCCGGGCCGCTCAGAAGGACCACCGCGTCGGATGCGGCAAGCGCGACGCACATGTCCGACGGGTGCACAGCGACACACGCCTCCGAAGCGCCGAGGATCGCGTGCATCCGGTTGAAGCCGCCGATCGCATCGCACCCTTGGCCGAGATGCCGCTTGTTACAGCGCGACCCGTCGTCGTCGTAGAAATAGGTGCAGCGCGTGCGCTGCAGGAGATTTCCGCCGACGGTGGCCATGTTGCGGATCTGGGCCGAAGCGCCGGACGCGATCGCACGCGCCAGCATCGGATAGCGGGTGCGCACGAGGCGATGCTCTGCGACGGCGGTGTTGCGCGCGGCTGCGCCGATCAGCAACGAGCCATCGGCCTGCTCGGCGATATCGCGCGACAATTGGGTCACGTCGACCAGGGAAGCCGGTCGCTCAATGGTCTCGCGCATGAGATCGACCAGATTCGTGCCGCCACCAAGATATTTGGTTGCCGGCGCGCTGCCACGGCGCACGGCATCGGCGGCATCGATCGCGCGGCTATAAGCGAAACTTCTCATTCGACCGCCTCCCCGAAGGTTTCAGCGATCGCAGCGACGATGCCGTTATAGGCGCCGCAGCGACAGAGATTGCCGCTCATCCGCTCGCGCAGCTCATCCATGTCGAGCGCGATTTCGTCCGCCGTGAGGTCGGCTGTGACATGGCTCGGCACGCCCCGCCGCACCTCGGCCACCATGCCGACAGCCGAACAAATCTGCCCAGACGTACAGTAGCCACACTGAAATCCGTCGTGCTCTATGAAGGCCTGTTGAAGCGGGTGAAGGGATCCAGGATTGCCCAGGCCTTCGATCGTCGTGATCGAACGGCCCTCGTATTGAACCGCGAGCGCGAGGCATGAGAGAATACGCTCGCCATCGACAAGGACGGTGCACGCGCCGCAGGCGCCCTGATTGCAGCCTTTCTTTGCGCCGGTAAGTCGCTGATGCTCCCTTAAGAGATCGAGCAGCGAGACGCGCGCGTCTTCCGGCAAGGAAACGGCGGCGCCGTTGACGGTCATGCTCATAAGGACCTCACGATCAGCCGCTTTCTGCGGCATAAGTTCAACTCGATTTCGGCTTCTCCGCGCCGAGAGCGGTGTCAGACTTGAGATTCAACGTCTTGGCATTGTCCTACGAAGTGTTCTGCAACCTTCGACTTGACTGAACTGCGGCTCTGCCATTCACGCGCCTGAAGGCGAACCCGCGTCGTGACGGAGGATTGTCAGGCTCATGGCATGCATGTCTGCCCATTCAGAGCGATTGGTGAGGAGACGCCACCGATCGTCGCCTGCGCTCTTAATGAAGAGGCCGAGATTGGAGAGAGCGAACCACCGTCCGGCTTGATGCGGATCGCTCGCCAGAACCGGGATGAGGCTGTGATCGCGCGGAAAGCCATCGGCGTCCTCGACCCACTTATCGCCTTCGCGCCGGAAGATGGAGGACGGGCCGTTCCCGTCATGGGCCAGATGAAGCCGTGACAGAGCCGACCGTGCCACCGATTGCCACGCCGGGCCATTGTCGCCATGTGCGGCGCGGGGACCCGTCGATGCCGCAATGCGGATGTCGTCCGGGTCCGCTGAATCGACCGCCATCCCGTAGAGATAGATCAAGTCGCCCAGCCCCTTGGCCGAATAATGCCATGTGGCGCCCCCGTCCAAGCTTTCGGCATAGGACCGGTCGTGTGACATCAGCCCGTCACCCAAGGCCGCATAGACCCGCCCGGGAGCGGCGGGGTGGGTCAGCAGGACGTGCGTATCGAGCGGACTGTCCTCAAGACGGTCCTCGAACGTCTTGCCGCCGTCCAGGCTGCGCAACAGGGCACCGAACTCGACCGAGACGTAGATACGGTCGGCGCCATCATGCGCGATCCAACGCACATGATGGGTCGATGGCCGGGGCGGAAAGGACCAGTCGCGCCGTGACGGGAAGTTTTCGAACGTGGTGACGAGCCGAAACGTCTCGCCATGATCGTCCGATCGGTAGAGGCTGCTGAGCTCGGTCCCGACCCAGACCGCGTGGCGACCGTCCGCGCCGGCCTGCGGCGCGACCGAGACGAACGTCGTCTCGCGAGGACCGATCGCTCCGGATGTCGGCCGCGCGTAATAGTTCTGCGGCGTTCCCACCGGGCGCCACGTATCGCCCGCATCGTCACTTCGCCACAGGCCGCGATTATAGGTCGAGCAATAGATGCGCGCCGGGTCGGACGGATCGGTCGCCAACGCGGTCGGCTGCACGCCGGGGAGCAGCAAACGCGGCGTGTCGTCACCTTCGGGATCGAAACCGTAAAGGCCGCCGGTCATTCCGATCAGTAAGCGTGACAGACCTGCCGCGACCTTTTCCGTATTTGTTGCAGCCTCACTCATGTGACACCCGGATCCTTGCAGCGCGCAGCGGCCTTGCCCCTCCCGCCGCCACGGCGTTTTCCTCCGCCTTTCTGCACAAGTTCTCCCTGCCCGGGGTCGAATGGTCGCGAGCCGTGGATGAGGATGTCCACGAGCCTAATGGCGCTAGGCCGCCAATCGGGGCCTATCGCGACGTTGGCGACGCCGATGAGAGCCCGAAGCAGATCCATCGCATCGAGATCCTCTCGGATATCACCGCTTTCGATGGCTCGCTTCACCAGCGCACGGATTGCTTCCGTGACCCGGACATATAACTCCTCGAACGCCTTCGACGGATCCCCGACGATCGCGTTCAGCGCGGTCGCGATTATCTGCTTCGTGGAGATATTATCGACGAACAACAGCATCCAGGCTCGCAGCGCCCCGATAGGCGGTAGTTCCTCCGCCAACGTCCGCTGTGCCGCGGCCAGGTTTTCCATCCCGCTGCGAAAGACCGCCACGATGAGGTCGTCGCGCGTTGGAAAGTGGCGATAGAGCGTTCCCGCACCGACCCCCGCTTGCTTGGCGATATCGTCCAGGCTGGCATTCACGCCGAACTGAGTGAAAGCCGACTTCGCCGCATCCAGGATGCGCTCACGATTGCGCTGCGCGTCGGGCCGCGGCTTGCGGGTTTCGGATGAAGATTTCGGACGCCTAGACAACATTGATTCGGAAGCCTTGAAAACGGAGACGGTCTCCGCTAGTTAGTATACGGAGATTGTCTCCGCTTTTAGCGTTCGGGTCAAGAGCCGGCGCGCGGGATCGATCGGCAACACAACCCCACCAGGAGGTGCAGCGCATGCGTGTTTTTGTGACAGGAGCGACGGGCTTCATAGGTACACTCGTGGTTCGGGAACTGATCGACGCCGGCCATCAGGTGCTGGGCCTCGCCCGCTCGGACACCGGGGCTCAGGCCCTTGTCGCCGCGGGCGCGCAAGCACATCGCGGCGATATCGAGGACCTAGAAAGCTTGCGGAGCGCCGCCGCAAGCGCCGACGGCGTCGTTCACCTCGCCTACATCCATGACGTGTCCAGGGTAAAGCAGACCTCGGAAATCGACGGGCGTGCCATCGAGGCTCTCGGCGCCGCACTGACCGGATCCGACCGACCCTTGGTCGTCACATCAGTGGTCGGGATCGCGAGCACGACGCCGGGCCGCCTTGCGACGGAAGACGGCGCGGTGCTGAGTTCCGCCGTGTTTCCTCGCGCCATCCAAGAAGAGGTGATGACCTCGCTGGTGGAGCGTGGGGTCAACGCGTCGGCGGTGCGTCTTCCGCAGGTCCACGACACGACCAGGTCCGGGCTCGTGGACTACGCGATCAATATCGCTCGCGAGAAAGGCGTCTCGGCCTATGTAGGCGACGGGCATAACCGCTGGCCCGCAGTGCCTGTGAGCGACGCCGCGCATCTCTACAGGCTCGTCCTGGAAGCGGGGGCGGCGGGTGCGAAGTATAACGCCGTCGCTGAAGAAGGCGTGCCCTACCGGGAGATCGCGGAAGCCATCGGCCAAGGCTTGAAGCTGCCGGTCATCTCCGTGCCTTCGGAGAAGACGGCGGAGCACTTCGGCTCGCTCGCCTGGGCGGTGGGGTGGGATTTCCCCGCCTCCAGCAAACTTACGCGAGAAAGGCTCGGATGGAATCCGACTGGCCCCAGCCTCCTCGAAGATCTGGCGCAACGATTTCACTGACCTCAGACGTCCACGTTTTCGACACGGCGGGAGCCCCGATCAGATCAAAGTGAGAGAAGCATGACGACAACCGCAACACAGGCAGGCACTTTCACGCCTGCCGGCAGCGATCTTTCCATCAACCGCATGGGCTACGGCGCGATGCAGCTTGCCGGCCCCGGCGTGTTTGGTCCTCCAAAGGACGAACAAGCCGCTTTGGCCGTGCTGCGTGAAGCCGTGGCGCTTGGCGTCAACCACATCGACACATCGGACTTCTACGGGCCATATGTCACTAATCGCCTTATCAAGGAGGCGCTATCCCCGTATCCGTCCAACTTGGTCATCACTACAAAGATCGGCGCGTTCCGCGGCGCTGAAGGCTCGTGGGACATTGATCGTTCGCGGGAAGGGCTGACACGCTCGGTCCATGACAATCTCAAGCATCTCGGGCTCGAACGGCTCGAGATAGTAAATCTGCGACTGGGCAGGCCGGAAGCGCCGGAAGAGGGATCGATCGCCGAAAAGTTCGAGACCATGCTCGATCTGCAAAGACAGGGGCTCATCCATCACATCGGGCTGAGCAACGTCACGCCTGCTCAGGTCGCGGAAGCGCGCGGTCTCGGCCCGTTCGTCTGCGTGCAGAACCATTACAATCTGGCGCACCGCGCCGATGACAATCTGATCGATGATCTGGCGGGAGTAGGCATTGCCTACGTGCCCTATTTCCCGCTGGGAGGGTTTTCGCCGCTGCAATCGGACGCGCTCGATCGCGTGGCCGCAGCCCTCTCGTCAAGCCCGCTCCAGGTTGCCCTTGCCTGGCTGCTGCAACGCTCGCCGAACATACTTCTCATCCCAGGCACGTCATCGGTCGCTCATTTGCGAGAGAATATCGCTGCGGCTTCGATAACCATCCCTGGCGAGTTGCTCCAGATTCTCAACGGGATTGGCGATGCTGCAGGTCCTCGTTCAGCGGATGATCATGATGATCTCGCTGCGCTAGGTCAGGCGACGAACGCCTGACCGGCAAGACTAAACAAAACATAAGGAATGACACCTTGGTCAACACCATTACCTCCGTCTCGGACGCAGACCTCATCCGGATTGTGCAAGCCTATTACGACGCGGTCGACTCTGGGGATGCCAGCCGCGTCGCCGAAACCTATCTTTCTGCGCCATCCACGACGCTCAAATTTAATGCGGACGACCCCATCGTCACGATCGCAGCCATCAAGGAATTCACAGCGCGGTTTTTCGACGTCGCGAGGGTAAAGCACTCCAAGATCGAGATATGGAAAACACCTTTGATGGGTGACGTTGTGCCAGTGGACCTGCAACCTGCGAGAGGAAGCTCGACCGTGACCGTCGTGTCCACCGCGCTGCCGACCTTCACAATCGGCGACGGCTCCGCTTCGACACGCCTGGCTTTGCCGGCGACTTCCATCTTCACCATCGACATGCAGTCGGGGAAGTTTGCTTCGGTCCACAACATGTTCGATTTGGCGAAGGTCTTCGCCGCCGCGGGCGGCTGAGAGCGGCGATGAGCGGCGCCAGCTAACGGAGGCTGAACCATGATCATGTTGAGATTCATTCTCACCGTCGTTCTCATGGCATGGCCCCCGTTCGCCCTAGCTCAGCAATCTGAAACGAATTGCCTGCAACTTCAGAGCGAAGGCAGTCGGTTTCTCAAAAGCCTACCAGGCAGTTGGGAGGGCTCCGCCCCTTTTACACCATTGGGAAAACTGCCCTACAATATTGAATTTAACAAAAGTGGCGACGACAAGGTCATTGGCAAATCATTTACCAATGGCCAAGCCGTTCATACATGGACGTTTAGCCTAACAGGGCGCAATGCCCTGACATTGGATTTCCATTCCACCTTTGGAGATAGTCGAGCGCAAAATATATGCGTGACGAAGGTTGATGCCGAGAAGGGGTTTTACTTTTCCATGGGAGAGCCGAGTCGATTGAGCCTTTGGATCAAAGTGGCCGGCAGCACGTGGAAATCAAAAATATTGCTGAGCGGAAAATCGCACGTGACAATCGAAGCTGATCGACCGGTGGGTCCGATCGCCAATCCTGGGCAAACGAGTATCGACGCGGTGTTGAACCCGACGGAAACCAACGCCTTCGTTCGTCGGCGCTGGTGATGGGAACGTCGGGCATGTGTTGGCGGATACGCTCGCGCCCAACGCCAATGTGCGGAAATGGAATGCGCTGCACCGGGCGCGAGAAGAGAGGAGAGATGTGATGCTGCTACGCGCGATTCGAATGGTGAGTGCACTGATGGGGCTGCTGATGGCCTATACGGTGCTGACCGGAGCGATGAGCGTACGGATCTTCATCGTTCCCGATCTTATCCTCTCGGCGGCGTTGATCACCGCCGCAGTCATGCCTGCGGCAATTGCACCGCGTGCGTTGCTCGGTGCCAATGGCTTCGCGGCAGGCGTGTTCTCGGTCGCCACGTCGCGATATGTGATCGAGGTCGGATGGATCAATCTATCAATCCGCTGCTCGTCATCCTGCTGGTGCTGACCTGGCTATTCACATTGCTGCTGATCGCGACGGGGAGCCAAAAGGAGGCAAAACCGTGAAGTCCATTATCGTCATCGCCGCAGGAGATTTCGCCATGGCCACCAGCACTGCCAACCCCCGGGAACCCAATATAGGCGACCGTCGCCTGTCGCCCGATCAGGGCCGCGCCGTCGCGCCTGCGCTGGAGAAACACGCCCAGGAACTCCTCTACGGCGAGGTCTAGGCGCGTCCTGACCTTACCGCCACGACCGCAGCCTGGTCACCATCGCGGCGATGATGGCGCGCGGCGAAGCGCAGGCCCTCACCTACTATGCCGACCAAGCGGTCGAGAACGGCGTCGAGCCAAGCGAGATTTCCGAAACCATCGTCCACCTGGCCTAATACGCGGGCTGGGGCAAGGCGATCGCGGCCGTTGGGCCTGTGGGCGAGGTGTTCGCCAAGCGCGGCGTAGGCGCGGACCAGTTGCCGGCCGGGGCGCCTACCTTCTTGCCGCTGGACGAAGCGGCCGAAGTCCAGCGCGCCAAGACCGTCGGCGAGCAGTTCGCAGTCATCGCCCTGGGCCTGGTCGGCTATACGCGAAGGCAAGCGATGAGCGGCAGTGGGACGCAAGAGCCCGCATGACGCTGCGCAACAATCTCAGCCTGTTCCGCGCGGACGGTCACGCGTCTGCAGCTTTCATCTACCCAACTACGGTAAATGGCCGACCGGGCTACTTTGCCAACGCTTACGCGAATGATCAGGACTGGACGCTCGTTCACGCCTTGCGATTGAGAGGTGAAATCGGAGCTGCCCAAGCGCGCTCGTGAATTCAGCTTACCCGCCACTTTATGCCGTTCGCCGGCGGAATTAAGGAGAACCGCGGCGAGCAGCGAAATCGGCGCGTCGCCGAAGAATGGTGCGGGTGGTCGTGCTCGAACCGACACTCCGTGGCTATTCGGAGCCATGCGGATTATCGATGAGATAGAGCCACCGACCATCCGCCTGGCGCTGAACGACTTCCGAGGTCTTGCCACTCGCCGCAACCGGCTGGTCGTCTGGACCAATGCCCTTTAGATGCCACTGCGCGCGTAAGAGCGCGATGTCACCCACTTGAACCGCAGAGAGGGTTTGAACCGTCATTCGACCTTTGACCGCAAAGAAAGCTTTCAATTCCTCACGGATCGCGTCGTAACCAACGACAACGTTGCCCGCCTCGGCGACTAGGTGCGCATCTGGTGTGTACAAGGCCAAAAGAGCTTCGAGATTTCCCGAGTTAAAAGCTTCCTCGAACTGGCGATGCGCATCTTGTGGCATGAATTGATCCATGGTGAATTCCTCTTTGGCTTTAGTACGCTTAATTGCGCGCTGAGGTAGACACGCCGTGCCGTATCACCGGCTTTTTCCGATCGCTGTGCGCCAGCAATCAGGTCACGCCTAGGCTTTGATGCTTGGCGGCTACGACAACTTCGAAATAACCCGGTCAATCTCAGCCGGCCATTGGTCACCAACAAATGTCTTGTAGGCAAACGCTCCTTGCGACGCGCTGGACAGGACGACGTCCGGTGCGAGATCGCGCAGTAGGCGCAGGCTGTTTCTCAACTCGGACTTCGATCCAAAGCCCTGCGGCCGGGTTTCCCATACTCCGTTGTTCATGTAGATCGTGTCGCCTGTGAACAGGTATCGCTTGCCTTCGACCGACCGAACAAGGAAACAGACACTGCCGTTCGTGTGACCAGGCGTCGGAATGACTTCGATCGTGCTTTGAAGCACCTCGCGTTCGTCGAACAAATAATCGACCTCAGCCACCCGGCGGACCGATGGCTCTTCCAGCCGATGGCATGCCAGCTTCGAAGCGAACTCTCGCTTGATCTCCGCCAGAGCCGAACTCACTTCGTCCCTATGACTGAGATATTGCCATGAAATTCCGCCAAGACTTTTGAGTTCTTCGCGCTCTCCTCGGAAGAAGGAACTGTAAAAGAGAGTGTTTCCGGTGTCCTTGACCAGAAGATAGGCGTGAGAATTGACACCCGAAAAAGGATGCTCGACTTGGCTTTGCCACAGGTCTGGATAAATTTGCTTCATAATCGCCTCGCTTCGCCGGCCTCCAGCGCATTTACTCTATTGTCGATGGTGTGGTGGGCGCGAATAGCCGGCGCCGACGGCGCCGGCCTGCATCGCATCGCGCCCCGTTCCTTACGAGGAAGCCACCTGATACGCCTTGAAGTACGTTTCCTTGTCCAAATCGGACAGCAGCGTCGGCATGACCGGACTCCAGCCGAGTCGATCCTGAGTGAGTTGGCTCGACGGGTTGAGATCGAAACGCACGAAGCCAGCGAACCAACCGAAATGCGCGTCAGCCTCAGCCTCCGTCTTGGAGACAATCGGGACCCCCAAGCCTTTGCCAATCGCTGCGGCAATGTCCTTAAACGGGATGGTTTCCTCGGCGACCGCGTGATAGCGCGCACCCGCTGTACCGCGTTCGAGCGCCAGGCGATAAAGGGTAGCGGCGTCGAGCCTATGGACGGCGGGCCAACGATTCTGCCCGTCGCCCACATATGCGGAAACGCCGGCGTTCTTAGCAATGTCGATCAGCATCGGCACAAACGCGTGGTCGCCTTCGCCATGAACCGAAGACGCCAGGCGAACGATCGAAGTATGCACGCCCTTCGCAGCCACCTGCGCCACGGCGTCTTCAGTCGCTGCACGCGGATTCCACTCCTCGCCTGTCGCTGGCAATGAATCCTCGGTCGTTCTCACAGTCTTCGGCAGAATGCCGATCGCCGATGTAATGATCAGTTTGCGGTTCGAGCCACGGGCAGCCTCGCCCATGGCTTCGATTACCCGCCGATCAAGCTCACAGTTTTCGACGAACTTCGAGAAATCGTGGCCAAAGGCCGTGTGAACGACGCCGTCACTGGCTAAGACACCGGCGCGGACGCTATCGAGGTCGGCGATATCGCCGCGCTGGGCGACGCCACCCATCGATTGCAGTTGGTTCGCCGCGTCGTCTGAACGGACAAGGCCGAGCACTTCATGGCCATTGCCAACCAATTCCCGAACGACCGCGGAGCCGACAAATCCGCTGGCTCCTGTGACGAAAACCCGCATCGCGAGCTCCTTTCATGGATTGTTGTTAGGCCATGGATGCTCAGGGATTTTGATCGCCGAACCAGTGGCACGACGGACTTGTACCAAATGCGAGATCGTACGATCTATGCTTGAAACCCCGAGATAATTCCGCGATCATCCGGAATATGAGATTTGTCTGGTCGATTAATCCTTGCCTGGGTCGTGTCCCGGTTGGTGGTGTAGGAGCGACGGAGCGCGGGGCGCGGAGCGAAGCCCCTGGCTGAGCGGAGCGGAGCGCCCTGCGCGGCGGCCATCGCGGTGATCCTCGGATAGGGTTGGGTTGCCGACCTGCAACCCGAGCCTTGGATCGACCACGATGACCGACGACAAGATGGCGCTGCGCGAACTGCTGGAGAAGGGCTCCGACGCGAGCTTGCTGCGCGAGATGATCGGCTTCGCCGCGCAGCGCCTGATGGAGCTCGAGACCGAGGCGCTGTGCGGCGCGGCGCATGGCGAGCGCAGCGAGAGCCGGGTCAACCAGCGCAACGGCTATCGCGAGCGCGGCTGGCAGACCCGGGTCGGCACCGTCGAGCTGCGCATTCCCAAGCTCCGGCGAGGGTCCTACTTCCCGGCCTTCCTCGAGCCCCGCCGGACGGCCGAAAAGGCGCTCGCGGCAGTGATCCAGGAGGCTTACGTCCAAGGCATCTCCACCCGCTCGGTCGATGACCTCGTCCGCGCCATGGGCATGGAGGGGGTCAGCCGCAGCCAGGTCTCACGGCTATGCGCTGAGATCGACGAGCGGGCGCGCGACTTCCTCGCCCGGCCGATCGAGGGCGACTGGCCCTATCTCTGGCTCGACGCCACCTATGTGAAGATCCGCGAGGCGGGCCGCATCGTCCCCGTCGCGGTGACCATCGCGGTCGGCGTCAACGGCGACGGCCGGCGCGAGGTGCTCGGCATGGCGGTCGGCGCCTCCGAGGCCGAGACCTTCTGGCTCGACTTCCTGCGCGGCCTGGCGCGCCGTGGCCTGCGCGGCGTGAAGCTGGTCATCTCCGATGCCCATGAGGGGCTCAAGGCCGCCGTCACCAAGGTGCTGCGGGCCACCTGGCAGCGCTGCCGGGTGCACTTCATGCGCAACGCCCTGGCCCATGCCGGCAAGACCCAGCGCCGCATCGTCGCCGCCTGGATCGGCACCGCTTTCGCCGAAGCCGATGCCCCCGCCGCCCACGCCCAGTGGCGCTCGGTCGCCGACCAGCTCCGCCCCAAGGTGCCCAAACTCGCCGCCCTGATGGACGCCGCCGAGAATGACGTGCTCGCCTACATGGACTTCCCGCGCGAGCACCGCGCCAAGATCCACTCGACGAACCCCATTGAGCGCCTCAACGGCGAGATCAAGCGCCGCACCGACGTGGTCGGCATCTTTCCCAACGAGGCCGCCGTCGTCCGCCTCGTCGGCGCCATCCTGCTCGAGCAGTCCGATGAATGGGCCACCCAGCGCGCCCGCTACATGACCCTGGAGACCATCGGCGCACTCAGCGATACTGGCGCCGTCAGCCTGCCAGCCGTGGCCGCCTGACACGGCGGCCCAGCCCGCCGAGGAGCACCTCTCCTACACCACGCGGCGGGACACGACCTCCTGCCTGAATTGGACGCCTATGGACCCGCTTTCCGACATCCTGTCTCTTCTGAGACCTGTGAACTACATGTCGGCCGGTTTCGATGGCGGCGGAGATTGGGCAATTGTGTTCCCTGACCAAACCGACACCATAAAGTGCGCCAGTATAGTCAAGGGCGCTTGCTGGCTGACGGTAGAAGGCGTCGATCAACCTCTAAGGCTAGAAACCGGTGATTGCTTCATTCTGCCGAGAGGCCAAACCTTTCATCTGGCGAGCAAGCTCGACGCCGATCCAGCCCAGGCGGAGGACGTCTTCGGTGGCGCAAAATACGGCGGCGTCGTCACCTGGAACGGTGGCGGTGACATCTTCATCGTCAGCAGCCGTTTCTCCGTCGCACAACAGCGCTTTGGCATGCTCCTGAACCTCTTGCCGTTCATCGTGCACATTCGTCGCGAGGCTAACCAGGGAGAATTGCGATGGCTCGTGGAGCGCATGATGCAGGAGTTGCAGACCCCCAGCCCCGGCAGCCTGCTCAGCCTCCAGCATCTCGCCCATATGATTCTTCTGCAGGCTTTGCGACGACATCTTGGCCGCGCTGACGCTGGATTGCTCAAGGCGTTGGCCGATGAAAAACTGAACCTGGCCATATCGGCCATGCATGAAAATCCCGCCTCCAATTGGACAGTTCAGGAGCTTGCGGACCTGGCGGGCATGTCACGCTCCATCTTCGCAGAGAGATTTAAAGACGCGGTAGGTACCGCCCCAATAGATTATCTCATCCGTTGGCGCATGTTGCTCGCAAGTGACCGACTGACAAATGCGAGTGAACCAATATCGGCAATCGCATATTCTTTGGGCTACGATTCCGAAGGCGCGTTCAGCACTGCGTTTAAACGCGTCATGGGTCGCTCGCCTAGGCAATATGCCCGCGCGCACGCCTGATATCGTTTCGGAAAATGGCCGATCGGCGAGCTGCCCGAGCGCAGGGCTCAACCTTCAACATGCCGATTAGGGGCAGGCAGCTATATCCACGGTGAGACCTGTCCGTCGTAAGCGACGAGACACTTTGTATGCGGTCCATGGGATCGGGCGCGACTTCCTCTCCTGCGCCATTTCACCTACGCCCTACGCCAGCAATCCCGCCTATGTGTACGCCAGAGCCCGAAACCACCGCATGGCGTGTGAAAGGGTATTCCAGTATCGGGACCAATCGACTTCTATCGGCTCACAGCAGTAGCGGAGAAGGTTCGCATGAGCCGTATCGAGCAAACGACAATAAGGAAGATGGTCAGACGACACCAACTCCGTGAAATGGTGCCCTTGGCCGACAGCACGATCTATGAGATGGAGCAACGCGGCGAATTTCCTCGCCGATTCGCGTTGTCGCCGCGCTGCATTGTCTGGGATCTCGCAGAGGTCGAAGCTTGGTTGTTGGCGCGACGAGCATCTCCGATCCGCCGCGCGCAAAATCCCGATGTTTCCAAGCCAAAACCGCGCCCTGTCAAAGGGCGGGATCCAGCTCCATGAGGGGCATGGCCGGTGGCAGAAGCACGGGCGCGTGCTTACGTCCCTCCACCCACGCATCCACGATGTCTGACCATTCCTGCATCATATGACGGCGCTGAACTTCATACTCCGCCTTGTTGTAGACGCCGCGTGACGATCGGCCATCCTCGTGCGCCAAGCACTTTTCAATCCAATCCCTATTGAAGCCGAGCTCGTTAAGCAGTGTTGAGCCCGTGCGCCGCAGGTCGTGAACGGTGAACGGCTCCAGCGGCAGCCCGTCCTTCTGAGCTTGCTCAACCACCGCATAGGTCACGCGATTGAAAGTGGCGCGCGACATCGGAGCATCCGCGTCGTACCTGGACGGCAGCAGATAGCGCGAATTGCCAGCACAGGTCTTGAGTGTCAAACGACATCAGGAACTGGACCCTTTGCGACACCAGGAACTGGACCCCGGGTCGATCACTCGGCCACCGCCTGGGGCTGCGCGACACCGGCCTTCTTGAGCAGGCCGCTGCGGCGCTTCTCGCGCAACCGGTAGCTGTCGCCGCGAATGGTGATGACC
>Ga0081539_10004061_pt1 | contig 16753 bp, 13 predicted proteins | sample TabmetS4T2R2_FD_71023 | JGI IMG/M metagenome (GOLD analysis project Ga0081539, IMG submission 71023) | Tabebuia heterophylla rhizosphere microbial communities from the University of Puerto Rico - S4T2R2 | ecosystem: Host-associated > Plants > Roots > Rhizosphere ...
GATGTCGTAGCCGTCCTGGCCCTGAAGGAGCAGCCGGGTGGACGGTAGGTGATGAGCCACGGGAGAGGGACGCGAGGAGGACGGACGGCGCGCAGCGTGGATTGTGGCCTCGGGGCGCCGCCGAGAGACGTTCGGACGACGCGCCTGTGACGCAACGACCGCCCTCGCGGTGCGAAACGTGCGGAGTCGAGCTGAGCGGCGGCTCCCAGGAGCGGTTCTGCGGTGGCGACAGATGCTTGCGTGTTTTTTGGAACTCACTCAGCAACAGGCCTTGTACTTCGGAGGTACTCTTGGCACGAACGGCGCTCGATGCTTAGATTCGATCCAGCCGAACTACGTGACGCCGGCGTCAACCTCGGCCGACTTCCGGACGAGCGCGGCCACTTGATCCACGCCGACGCCCTGCCGACGACATTCGCCGAAAACCTGGCGCGCCAGGGCCTCGATATGTCGAAGCCGATCCGTATCGTCGGCATCATTGGCCGCCGCCGGGATGGCGGCCTGAGTCGTTACGCCATTCACTTCACTCAGGAATGATCGCCGCGCAGGCCGCCTATCTCCGAGGCTGACGGCTCGTTAGCGCCTACTCGATCTCGTCCAGGTAGTCCTTCGGGCTCGGTTACAATGCGACGTCCACAGCGCGACGTATCTCGAGGTAACGATGACCGAGACGAGCGAGCACGCGGCGCGGCTGCTGCGTGGCTACCAGGCGCAGGAGAAGCGATTCGTCGAGCGTCGCTTTCCGCTGCAGTTCGCGCCCGAAGTGCCGGCGCTGCGCGAGCTCTACAGCCAAGCCAAAGGCTTTCGCTGGAACCCGGAGACCGACATTCCGTGGGACCGCTTCGACCCCTCGCGCTACTCGAAAGAGACGCGCGAGGCGGCACGGCGCACGTGGAGCCGCCGCGCGTGGAGCGTCTATCCCGGGCTCACCGAGAGCACCGCGCTGCTCATCCGCTTCTGCCTCGAATCCGGAAGCCTGGGGATGGACGCCAAGCTGTTCCTGTCGTTCCGTCCCGCCGAGGAGGCGAAGCACCTGGAGGTCTGTCATCTGCTCGCCGAGCGGCTCGGCGGCTACGAGCCGGATCCGGGTGACGCCGGGCTCGCGCGCGCGAGCAATCATCCGTTCGCGCAGGCGGCGCTCGATCCTGACGTGCCCGTCGAGGCGTACATCGGAGCACTCGGCGCGCTCGACGACCAGCTCGATCTCAATCTCTACGTGAGCCATCTCCAGCACGCCAAGGACGAGGTCGTGAGCGCGGCGCTGCGGCTCATCGCCGGGGACCGCGCACGTCATGTCGCGTTTGCGTGGACGCTGCTCGGCAGCCGCATGCCGGCGCTCGACGCGCGCGCCCGCGAAGCGGTGGCCGAGACCGTGCGCGACCTGCTGACGAATGTCATCCTCGCCGGCTATCGCAACACGTGGCTGCTGGCGGACAAGAGCCGCGAGCCGTGGCTCGCCGCGGAAGACGAGACGGCGCGCGCGGGACTGGGCGCGTCGACCGTGGCCCAGGAGCGCAGCGTTCTGCGCGCCACCATCGCCCAGGTACGCGAGCGCTTCGCCGTCTGGAAGCTCGACCTGCCGCGCGTCAGCCACCCCGAGCTCGGCGACATATAAAGGAGAGCGCCATGCTCCTGAGCCAGGCGTACGTCACCGAGCAGCGGTTTCCGCTGGAGCTCGCGCCGGCGATGCCCGACGTGTGGGAGCTGTGGCGGCGCGCGAAGACGCTCGAGTGGGACCCGCAGACCGACATTCCCTGGGAAGAGCTTCGTCCCGAGCGTTACAGCGCCGAGCAGCTCCTGGCCGCGCAGATGTACTGGAGCCGCCGCACGTGGGGCGAGTACGGCGCCATCTCCGAGAGCCCGGCGCTGCTGCTGCGCTTCTGCCTGGAGCGACGGCTGCCCGATCTGCAGTTCTTCTTCACGATGCGCACGATGGAGGAGGGGCGCCACGCCGAGGCTTCATGGCTGATGGCCGAGCGCCTGGGCCGCTACTTCCCGCAGCCGCAGAACCCGCCGACCGTCGGCGCCGTCGGCACCCACGGCGTGCGGCGCATGGCGTTCGATCCGGACACGTCGCTCGAGGGCATCTTCGCCAGCCTCGTGTGCGCGGCGGAAGAGATCTTGATCGACGTGTTCAAAGCGACCGTGCACAAGGCGACCAACCCGGCGGTGCGGCGGCTGATGGAGCTGATCCTGCGCGACGAGGTGCGCGACATCGCGTTCGGCTGGCAGTGCCTGGATGCGTGGGCGCCGTCGTTCACGTCCGAGACCGTACGCAACATCGAGTCCGCGGTGGTCACGATGATCGAGAACGTCGAGTTCCGCGGCTATCGCAACCTGTGGCTCGCCATCGAGGGCGGCAGCGCCACGCCGGCGGAGATCGACGCCGACCGGATCTCGTGTGAGGCAGGCCTCGGCGGCAACACGCCCGAGGACGAGATGACCGTGTTCCCGCAGTTCCTCGCGAAGATTCGCAAGCGGATGGCGCCATGGGGCGTGAACATCCCGATGTTCGATCACCCGCGATTGGGGAAGGTGTAGCGCCGGGAGCGCGCGAGGCGATCAGCTCAGGACGTCGGCGGCGGCGAGCGGCGTGTCGGGGAACGCGAGCGGCGTGAGCGTCCCGCCGCGGCCGACGCGATCGGTGCGCTGGAAGCCTTGCGGTCCGGGCTCGCGATACACCTCGATCGCATCCCCGGCGACGTCGACGATCCAGTAGTCCCGCACTCCGGCCTCGGCGTAGAGCGGCCCTTTGATGTGGCGGTCGTAGCGCAGCGAGGTATCCGCGACCTCAACGAGGAGCGACACATCCTCCGGCCGAGGCAGTGCGTGACGATAGAAGTCGTCGCGCCAGGCGAGCAGGATGATGTCCGGCTCCGGCTCAGAGTCCGGCAGGATGACGAGCGGGTTCTGCGGCCACAGGATGGCGCGCCGATGGAGACGCTCGAACAGCAAGTGCGTTAGCCGCGACAGGACCGATGCGTGATCGTGGCCGACGGCGGTCATGTGGACGATCTCCCCGCGGATGAGCTCGACACGGTCTCCTCGATTGAGGATTCCCGTCTCTGCCATCCGCTGGTATTCGTCTACCGTGAACCGTCGCCTGACTAGCTCGACGTCCGTCGCCATGCCGTCATAGTACGCGCGCCGGGCTCGGGCGCGTCAACGCCCAATGTTGGATACGGCAGGCGGGTCAGGAACGACTAAGCATTCATCTGGAAAACCGCGGGATGACCTCCGAGGCGAACAGCTCGCGCGTCTCCGCGTCGTTCCATCGATCGGCATTGATCATCAAGTCGACGCCGGCGTCGTCGTATTGGCCGATCAGGTCGACGACCTCGGACACCGTCCCGACAAACGGGCGCACCGGTCCGCCGGCCGAAAAGCGCTCGCGCTTCGCCGCCACGGCGGCGTCGCTCGCGGCGAGCAGCCAGCCGACGATACGAGTCTTTTCGATCGTGTCGTAATCGCGCCCGATCGCGTCGCAATGGCGGCGCAACACGTCCAATTTGTGCCGGACGTCGGCGACGTCGCCGTCGACGATGTTGCACGCATCGGCCAGACGCGCCACCGCGCGGAGCGTCATCTGTTCGCCGCCGCCGGCGATCATCACCGGCGGATGCGGCTTTTGCACGGGCTTCGGCTCGAGGATCGCGTCGTCGACACGGAAGTAGCGGCCGTGGAACGTCGTCCGCTTCTCCGTCCACATCTTCAGGATCAACTCGACCGCCTCCTTCATCTGCTGGATGCGCGTTCCCGGACGCGGAGGAAAGTCCCACCCGTATTGCTTGTATTCATCCTCGAAAAACCCCGCGCCGATGCCGAGCGTGAGGCGTCCGCGACTGATCACGTCGACGCTCGCCGCGATCTTGGCGAGATGTGCGGGATTGCGATACCCGACCGCCGTGGCCAGCGTGGCGAGCCGAATGCGGCTGGTGACGGCGGCGAGCGCCGCCAGGACGGCCCAGCCTTCGAGGATCGGCTCGTCGGGCGGGCCGACGCGGGGAATCTGGATCATGTGGTCCATGACCGAGAACCAGGTGAAGCCGTGGCTCTCCGCCCACTGCGCCTTCGCTTTGACCGCCTCGAATGCCGCGGCCGGATCGGGACGCTCGACCCAGGACGAGTGGTGAATGCCGAACTTCATGGGCGTGGAACGATCGCGATTTTGCTACTGGACACCGCGCCACTCTACCACCGGCGATATTGTCCACCAGCCTTCAGCGAGCTACGATCCGCGCACCGGGAGATCCGAATGAAAGCCGTGGCAGCCAGCACATGAGGGGATGGAGCATTCTGATCGGCACATTGCTGGTCGGCGTCGTCGTCGGCTTTGCCGTGGCCAGTCGCGGACCCGCATTGATTGCGCCGTACGTCCACAAGGCGACCAGCGGATCCGGCGAGCACATCGAAGGGCAGGTGGTCCGCAAGCAGCGCGACGGAAACCGCCTGCTCGTCAAGATCAACACCGCTCAGGGGCCGATGCTGGTGACGTTCACGCAGAAGGTCGCAGATCTCGACGTGCTGCTGGACCCGGGCGACGTCGTCACGCTGATGATTCCTGGCTACGCCACATTCGTCGAAGACCCGGTCTTCGAGCGAATCAAGGCGCCGGCTCCGGCAAAGGCGCCGGCGTGAGGTCGTTCGGCGTCGCGCTTACGGGAGCAGCGCGGCGACGGGGATCGACGCGACCGGAACGCCGATCGGCGTGATGGTGCTCGGCGGCGCGAAGCGGTCCACCGATATGTAGCGCCACCCGTAGGGCGCCGTAAGATCCGAGCCCGGCTCGCGATACACCTCGACGACGCGGTCGATGAGATTGACGATCCAGTATTCGACGATTCCGGCGCGCGCGTAGAGACTGCCCTTCTCGATCCGATCGAACCTGAGACTGGATTCTGCGATCTCGATGATCAGCACGGGTCGGGCGGGATGCGCATGGCGATAGTCGGCGTGCCGGCCTCGGACGACCGCCACGTCCGGTTCGGGCACCGATTCTTCGTCGAGCGCCACTGGATCCTGAATGCGCACGATCCAGCCTGGTGGCAGTGCCGCACGCAGGGCATCGCCCGCCATCCCGACCGCGGCCGCATGAGGGCTGCCCTTCGGCTCGGCGACGATGAGGTGGCCGCCGATCAGCTCCAGCGGCTCGTCCTCGTGGAAGGCGCCCAGATCGATCAGCCGCTCGTATTCCACGCGTCTCCAGCGGCGACTCGTGAACGGCGCCTGCTTCATGCGGGCAGCCTAGCCACCGTCTCGCCGTTGGTCAATCGTCGACGTTTCGCTACACTGCCGGCGTGAAGTTCATCGGCGACCGGCTCCTGCGCAAGGAAGACCCGCGGCTCGTCCAGGGCCAGGGGCGCTACGTCGGCGACATCGCGCTGCCCGGCATGCTGCACGCCGCGATCGTTCGCAGCCCTCACGCCCACGCGCGCATTCTCGGGATCGATGCTTCGCGCGCGCTCGAGGCCGCCGGCGTCGCCGGCGTGGTCACGTTCGCCGATCTCGGCGAGGCCGCCGCGCGCCCGTTCGCGATCGTGCCGCCGCACGCGGCGCTTCGCGGCAAGAACTTCGGCATGCTGGCGGGCGATCGCGCGCGCTTCGTCGGCGAAGCCGTGGCGGCGGTGCTGGCCGAGACCCGCTACGCGGCCGAAGATGCGCGCGAGCTGGTCGACGTGTCGTGGGAGCCGCTGCCCTCGGTGCAGGATCCGCGCGCGCCGGGCGCCGCGCGCGTGCACGACGACATCCCCGACAACGTCGCGGGCCGCGTGACGCTCTCGCGCGGCGACGTGACGGCAGCGCTCGCGGCCGCGCCGCGCCGCGCACGCCTGAACCTGTCGATCGGTCGCGGCGGCGGTCAGCCCATGGAGACGCGCGGGCTCGTCGCCGAGTACAACGCGATGGCCGGCCTCTTGACGGTGTGGGCGTCGGCGCAGGCGCCGCACCAGATCCGCCAGTTCATCTGCGATGTGCTCGGCTTGGAGCCGCACCGCGTGCGCGTGCTCGCGCCCGACGTCGGCGGCGGCTTCGGCAACAAGCTCATCGTGTACCCGGAGGACGTGCTCATCCCGCTGCTGGCGATGCGCTTTGGCCGTCCCGTGCGCTGGCTCGAGGATCGCCTGGAGCACATGCTGACCGCCACGCAGGAGCGCACGCAGACGCACACGGTCGAGGTCGGCTTCGACGACGAGGGCCGCGTGCTCGCGCTGCGCGATCACTTCGTGCACGACACGGGCGCCTACACGCCGCGCGGGCTCGTGGTGCCGCTGCTCACCGCCGGCACACTGTCCGGGGCCTATCGCATTGCCAACATCGAGGTGAGCTTCGAGAGCGTCTATACCCATAGAGTGCCCGTCACGCCCTACCGCGGCGCCGGCCAGCCGCACGCCGTCTTCGTCCTCGAGCGCGTCATGGACCTGATCGCGCGCGAAACCGGCCGCGATCGCGCCGCCGTCCGCTTCGCCAACTTCGTGCAGCCGGCCGACATGCCGTACGACGTCGGGCTGCCCAACTATCGCGGCGTCGGCAACGTCGTCTACGACAGCGGCGACTACCCGGCGGTGCTGCGCCGCGCGCTCGAGATGTCGGGCTGGGATCGTTTGGTCAAAGAGTGCCTGAGCGCCCGCCAGGAGGGCCGCCTGCTCGGCGTCGGCCTCGCGTGCTACGTCGAGCTGACCGGCGTCGGGCCGTTCGAGGGCGCGACGGTGCGCGCGGATTCGGCGGGGCGCATCACCGTCTTCACCGGCGTGCCGTCGCAGGGGCAGGGGCTCGAGACCACGCTGGCCCAGGTGGCCGCCGACGAGCTCGGCGTCACGCCGGCTGACGTCACGGTGATCGGTGGCGACACGCTTGGCATCGCGCAAGGCGTCGGCACGTTCGCCAGCCGCGCGGCCGTCGTCGGCGGCAACGCGGTGGCGCTGGCGGCGCGCGCGCTCCGCGCGAAATGTGTGCAGCTCGCCGCCCAGGCGCTGGGGATCGCGGAGGACGAGGTGCAGCAGCACGGCAAGATCTTCGCGTTTCGCGGTGACGCTGCGCGTTCTGTCCCGCTGGGCCGCCTCGCGTCAGCGGCCGCGGTGGCCACGGCCGCCAGCGGCGTGCCGCCCGGCCTCGAGGCCACGCACTACTTCCAGCCGCCGGACATCGCGTATTCCAGCGGCGCCCACGTCGCGCTCGCCGAGGTGGATGCGGAGACGGGTCGCGTCCGCGTTCTCGGCTACTGGATCAGCCACGATAGCGGCCGCCTGATCAATCCGATGATCGTCGAGGGCCAGCTCCACGGCGCCGTCGCGCTCGGCCTCGAGAACGCGCTGTTCGCGCAGATTCGCCACGACGCCGCCGGCCAGCGGCTGGACGGCACGCTGATGGACTATGCGCTGCCGCGGGCCGACGACGTCCCGGCGCTGGAGATCGACCACCTCGAGACGCTATCGCCGCTGAACCCACTCGGTCTCAAAGGCGTGGGCGAGTCGGGCACGCTGCCGGTGGCGGCCGTTGTGGCGTCCGCGGTGGAGGATGCGCTTGGCGTGCGGGTCGAGAACATGCCGATCGATGCCGGAGTGCTGATGCGACCGGTCGTGGCGAAAGGGGAAGACGTAGGTTAGTTGGTGGCGAGCTCGTCGAGCAAGGCTTTTGCCCGTCGCAGATCCGCTGTGTCGAAGCCTTCCGTGAACCATCCGTAGACCTCGGCGAGCGTCTGGCGCGCCTCGTCGCGCCGGCCCTCTCGTTGCCACAGCCGAGCAAGGCTCATCGACGCGCGCAGCTCGAGCATGCGTTCCGAGCGGCGCCGCGCCATGCCGATCGCGTCTTGCAGTTGTCGCTCGCCCTCGTCCCGCACGCCTTTGCGGAGCAAGAGCTCTCCGCGGATGCGCCGGGTCTCCGGAGCCAGCATCGTGTCGCGGTGCTCCACGGAGATGGCGTCGAGAATCGCGAGACCCCGATCGATCGCGTCGACCTCACTCAGGGATTCGGCGAGCAGGACGAGACTGGTCACGCGTCGATACGCCGTAACGGAGCCGCGCGTGGGCAGCTGCTCGCAAAGCTCGACAACCGATGCGTAGTCGCCTTGCTGGCGGGCCTGGACACAGGCCAGCACGACACGGCAATCGTCGAACCACACCGTGAGCTCGTGCGCCTTCGCGACCGCGAGCGCCCGCTCGGCGGCGTCGCGAGCGGCGTCGTACGCGCCGAGCTGATATTGCACGAACGCACTCGCGGCCAGCGCGAGGCCCATGGTGAGCGGGTGGGGAAGCCGCTCGCTCAGTGCCAGCGAATCTCGGATGGCAGAGGCCGCGCGCTCCGGATACCCGAGGGACCAGCATGCGCGTGAGAGGTGATTTCCGCTGCAGCTGCCGGCGTCGTGCCCGCCATAGGCAGAGGCATGCGAGGCGTGGCGAATAGGGTCGTATAGCGCGAGACCGCGCTCGCAATGCGGCACGGCCCGAAGCGCATCTCCCGTCGCGCCCAGAGTCGCCCACAGCGAGTGATGGGCCTGCAACAGCAAGTCGGTGTCCCGTGCGGCCTCGGCCACCACGAGTAACTGTTCGGCCAGCTCGAGCGCCTCGCGATAGGCGCCAACCTGATACTTCACGAACCAGAGACCCCAGAGCGCGGCAAAGAGGCGTGGTGGGTCGCCGAGGCGCGCGGCCAGCTCGTGCGCGCGCTCGACGGGCGCGGCGACTTCCGGCGATCCGGCCCCCTTGATCAAGAGCAGCTCGTTGGCGCGAGCGATCAGGACGTCGATGGTTACGCCGAGCACGTCCGGCGTCTCCGGGAGCTCCCCGAGGGCGACGAGCGCTTGCTCGAAGAACGCGATCGCCTCGCGATGGGCGGAACGCGCGGCCGCGCGCCCGCCGGCCCGGTGCAGGTATCGGATCGCCTCGTTGCGAAGCCCGGCGCGTCGCGCGTGGTGGGCGAGCTCCTCGACGTGCTCGTCGAGGCGATCGGCATAGAGGCGCTCGATCGCGCCGACCAGCGCCGCGTGCAGCGCGCGGCGGCGATCGCCGAGCAGGCTGCCGTACGCCACCTCGTGGGTCAGGGCGTGCTTGAAGGTGTAGTCGAGCTCGGGGAACAACCGCACCTCGTACAGGAACTCCGTGGCCTGCAGCCGTTCGAGCCGTTGCCGCAGCTCGCTCTCGTCGAGGTCGGCCACGGCTTTCAACAGGCCGAAGGGCACGTCTTTGCCGACGACGGCGGCGGCCTGAAGGAGGCGCTTGTCCTCGGCGCCGAGCCGATCGATGCGCGCGGCCAGGATGGCCTGCACGGTCGGCGGCATGCTGATCGTCTCCAGCGGCGCGACCAGGCGATGCGCGCCGCTCGTACCGACGAGGGACCCGACCTCGACCAGCGTGCGCACGCTTTCCTCGAGGAAGAGCGGATTTCCCTCGGTGCGAACGATGAGCAGCGGCTTGAGCGGCGCGACGCTCGCGTCGGCGCCGAGCAGCGAGGCGAGCAGCTCATCGGCGCTCTCGGGCGGCAGCGCGTCGATCCTGAGCTGCCCGTAGTACGTCTTGGACCCCCAGGCGTGGCGGTATTCGGGGCGGTAGTTGACCGCGAGCAGGACCGAGACCGCGGGAAGAGCCTCGACGAGCGCATCGAGGAAGGCCTGCGTTTCGGAGTCGATCCAGTGGAGATCCTCGAACACGATGAGAAGCGGCTGAACCTGGCTCTCGCGAAGCAGCACGGTCTTGACCGCGGCGAGCGTGCGCCGTCGCCGATCGCCGGGATCGAGCGCGAACAGCGGGCTGTCTTCCGACGCCGCGTCGAGAAGCCAGAGCACCGGCGGGATGGCGTCCTTCAACGCTTCGTCGAGCGTTAGAAGGTTGCCGGTCACCTTGGCCCTGATCGCCCGGACATCGTCGCGGCTGTCGATCCCAAAATAGGCCCGCAGCAGATCTGCCAGCGGCAGATACGCGGTGGCCTTGCCATAGGAGATGGATCCGCTCTCGAGCGTGCGCCAGCCGTGGGTGTGGTGTGAGTGGATGAACTCGTGATACAGGCGAGACTTGCCGACGCCCGGCTCGCCGACCACCGCGACCAGCTGTCCGCGTCCGCGTCGGACTTCGTGCGCCGCGCGTCGCAGCTGCTCCATCTCGGTATCGCGACCCACGAAGCGCGTGAGCCCGCGCGTGCGCGACGCCTGGAGCCGCGTCTTCGCTGGCCCGGCACCGGTGAGCTCGTAGGCCTCGACCGGCTCCGCCAGTCCCTTGATCGGGATCGGCCCGAGCGGCTTCACCTCGACGTAGCCCTCGGCGAGACGCAGGGTGTCTGTGGTGAGACGAATGGTCCCGGACGCGGCGAGCTGCTCCATACGCGCTGCGAGGTGCGTGGTCTGTCCCACCGCGGTGTAGTCCATCCGCAGATCACTGCCGATCGACCGCACCACGACCTCACCGGAGTTGAGTCCGACGCGGATCTGCACCTCGATGCCGTGCGCCCGGCGGGCGCCCTCCGTGTAACGTCGGATCGCCTCCTGCATCCTGAGCGCGGCGTAACAGGCGCGCACGGCGTGGTCTTCGTGGGCCAGTGGCGCGCCGAACAACGCCATGATGCCGTCGCCCATCACCTGGTTGACCGTGCCCTCGTAGCGATGCACCGCCTCCATCATCTGCTCGAGCACGGGATCGAGAATCTTGCGCGCCTCCTCGGGATCGCGATCGGCAAGCAGCTCGAGTGAGCCCTTCACATCCGCGAACAACACGGTCACCTGCTTGCGCTCACCCTCGATCGCCGCCTTCGAGGCGAGGATCTTCTCCGCCAGATGCTTGGGCGTGTGGGACCCCGGGGCGTCGAACGGCTGCGCCGACGGCGAGACGGCTGACAGCCCGGTCGGATGGGCACACTCGGGGCAGAACTTCGCGGTCGCAGACAGTGACCGACCGCACTTGGCACATGCCCGGGCCAGCGGCGTGGCGCATTCCTCGCAGAATTTCGCGTCCGGCTGGTTCTCGTGCTGACATCGGGAACACTGCACGCCAAGGACCTCCAGAGGCCCGCGTTACGCGGTCGTGGTTCAGCGCTCCGGCGGATCGCAGGCGACGGTGCCCATGTCCGCGGGAACGGAGATCTCCAGCAGCTCGAGGTCTGTCGACGCCGCCGTCTCGTTGTGCCGCAGGCCGCCCGGGATGTAGAGCGACTCGCCCGCCTGGATACGCAGTTTCTGACCGTCCTCGAATTCCAGGTCGACCCATCCACTGAGCATGTACACGAACTGGCCCTCGCAGACGTGGTAGTGCCATCCCGTTGGTTGCGTCATCCCGTCGGCGCCGATCGTTACCTGCGCGCGGATCTTCCCACTGCTCGCGGCCGTAACGCCGAGGTCGCGGTACTTGAAGAAGGAGCGCCGGCCCGCCACCAGGGGAGCGGTGGTCGGCGTCGCATGCGCCAGCTTGCCTGGGGGAGTGACGGCTGCCGGCTGTCTGGTCGGCGTGCTTGCGTCGTTCATCATGGGGCCTCCTGTCAGCTTCGTACCGCCGATACTACAGTGTGAGGAGCCCTGCGGCGCGCCCGCAGTGACGGCCCACGGAATGGCCGAGGTTGGTAGAATTCGTGCGTGGCAACCGCTAACTTGACGTCAGCTTCGCCCAGCGCTCCGGTGACGACCACCACGGATCCGGCCGGGTTCCCGTTCAGGTGTGAGCTCAGCCTCGCGCCGCTGATCAACTTCTGGACCCAGACCTCGGCCTACCACGAGTTCGGCAGGGGACCCATCCCGGGCATCGTTCGCGAAAAGGCGCGCGAGGCACCCGAGCTGGGTGGAGTGATCGACGACCTCTCGGTCATCGAGAAGCACCGCGCGTTCGTTGATCTGATGATGACCGCGATGTTCCCGCCGGCCTTCTGGGAACAGGAGTACGGCGCGGCCCTGTTCCCGTTCCATCTGCGGGCGTTCTACGCCACGCCTCCGTTCCGGCGCGCGCTCATGGGCGCGGACGGATCACTCCAGGGGCGGGCGAGCTTCCTGCAGGCGCACAGCGTCGCGCAAACGATGACGTCCGCGAAGCTCTTGCTTGCCTACCGCCTGATCTTCGAGCGGCTGTACGGCATCGAGGTGGGGGCGGACGTTCCTGTGATCTTCACTGCCGTCGACGCCGACACCGGACTGGATCAGCACTTCCGGATGCAGCTCGACTGGCGCTTCGTGGACGTCAAGGTCGACGGTCGCAAGCCGCCGCTGACGGATGCGGCGCGGCAGCGGCTCCGGACCGGCCGCGTCGATCCTGACTATCTCCGCGAGCTGCTGCCACCGGAGCGCTTCCTGCTGCGCGGCTTCATGATCGTGAAAGCCGTGGACGTCACCGACCAGGAGGTGCTGTCTTCCCTCAAGCGCGACCTGATCGACAAGGACTCGATCGTGTCGCAGACCCAGTTCCAGGCGCTTCAGGAGAAGCTCCGGACGTTCTTCCGGCGGCCCGAGCTGCGCCTCGGACTCGCGGCGGTGGAGGGCGAGCAGGTGCTCGTTCTCAATGACGCCTCGAGCCACGAGCAGTCGTGCATATTCGCCGATTCCGCGCACCACACAACGGCCGAGTTCACCGGCTCCGTCTACGAGCGGGCGTGTCTTTCGAACAGTCCGCTCATCATCGACGATCTGCAGACCTGGCCGGAGAGGACGCCCATCGAGGACGAGCTGATCAAGAGCGGCGTTCGCAACTTCATCTGCGCCCCGCTCCACTACCAGGACAAGGTGATCGGCACGCTCGAGCTGGTATCGCCGCGGGTGGGCGATCTGAACGAGAGCCATCTCCCCAGGCTTCAGGAGGTGCTCCCTCTATTCTCGATGGCGGTCCAGCGGAGCGTCGAGGAGCTGAACAGCCGCATCCAGACCGTCATCAACGAGCAGTGCACCGCCATCCATCCGACGGTCGAGTGGCGCTTCCGCAAAGCCGTCCTCAACGGCTTCGAGCGGCAGCGGCGGATGGGGAGCGCGGTCACCGAGCTCGAGCCGATCGTCTTCGAGGGCGTGTATCCGCTCTACGGCCTGGCGGACATCCGCGGGTCGTCGATCCAGCGCGGGCAGGCCATTCAGGCCGATCTGCTCGCCCAGTTGGGCCTTGCGAGGGCCGTCGTGCACGCCGCGACCGAGGTGCGGTCCATGCCCGGCCTGGACGAGCTCACGTACCGCATCGACAGCCGCGGCGCCCGGATCGAACGCTCGCTCAGCTCGAGTGACGAGATCGGGATCATCGCGTTCTTGCGGAACGAGGTGGAGGGGCTGCTGGATTATCTGAGTACGTTCGGCCCCGGCGCCCGCGAGCGCGTCGCGGCGTACCGGAACGCTCTCGACCCGCGGCTGGGCTCGGTGTACCAGCGACGCCGGCTGTTCGAGGAGAGCGTCACCCGCATCGCGGAGAGCATCTCGTCCTACCTGGATCTCGAAGAGGACGCGGCGCAAGCGATGTTCCCGCACTACTTCGAGAAGCAGAAGACCGACGGCGTCGACTACCAGATGTACGTCGGGTCGGCGCTTCTGAAGGACGGCCGCTTCGATCCCCTGTGCCTGAGAAATCTGCGCCTGTGGCAGCTCATGGTTACTTGTGGGATCGCGGTCCGTGCCCACCGGCTCCGCGACCGCCTGCCGATTCCGCTCGAGACCACGCATCTGATTCTCGTCCAGCACGCCCCTCTCTCGATTCGGTTCCGCTTCGACGAGAAACGGTTCGACGTGGACGGCGCGTACAACATCCGCTACGAGATCGTGAAGAAGCGCATCGACAAGGCGGTGGTGGAAGGAACCGGCGAGCGCGTGACCCAGCCAGGGAAGCTGGCCATCATCTACAATCAGCCCGCCGAGGCGCTCGAATACAAGGCGTACATCGAGTATCTACAGAACCTCGGCTATCTGACCGGCGCGGTCGAGAGCCTCGAGCTCGGCGAGCTGCAGGGCGTCCAGGGCCTTCGCGCGCTCCGCGCTCAGATCGCGCTCGACAACCCGAAGCTCCAGGAGCGCGTCGACATGGAGGGCATCGAGCAATGGGCAGCGCGGTCGTCAACGAGCTGAAGAAGAAGAGTGACGAGGCAGCGGCCAATCTCGCGCGACAGCTCCAGGACATGGAGCCGCACCTGGACAAGTCGGACGCCCCGGGCGAATGGACCACCCGCCAGGTCCTCTGCCATCTGCTAGACGAGCCGGACTGGAACCCGGTGGACGAGCTCAAGAGCTTCGCGACGTCGAACCTGCCTCTGATCGAGATCGGGCCCGGGGAGACCCACGTCACACCCGAGCGGCAGAAGATGACGAAGGCGCAGCTGCTGGACGCGCTCGAGGCACAGCGCCGCGAGATCTTCGGCTATCTCGACTCCCTCAGCGACGCCGATCTGGGGCGAAAGGCAAAGATTCCCCTGTTCAAGCAGTTCATGGGGACCGACGAGATCGCCCTGCCCGTCTACGTGGGCGCCATGTTCGACTACCACTGGAACGACCACGCGGGACAGATCGCCAAGATCCGCAAGGCCAACGGCATGCCTGCCGCTTGAGGGCGTTCGGCGCGTTCGGCGGCGGCTTCGGCAACAGCGGCAGCTCGAGCGCGGTGATGACAGCCGGTGAGCGCAAACGCTCGATCGAGGTATAGCGCCAGCCGAACGGCGCGGCGGCGGCCAGCCCCTGGAGACGCGCGGGCTCGTCGCCGAGTACAATGCGATGGCCGGCCTGTTCACAGTGTGGGCGTCGACGCGGGCGCCGCACCAAGTGCGCCAGTTCATCTGCGAGCTGCTCGATCTGCCGCCCCACCGTCGGGCGCGTGCTCGCGCCCGACGTCGTCGGCGGCTTCGGCAACAAGCTCATCGTGTACCCGGAGGACGTGCTCATCCCGCTGCTCGCGATGCGCTTCGGCCGTCCCGTGCGCTGGCTCGAGGATCGCCTGGAGCACATGCTGACCGCCACCCAGGAGCGCACGCAGACGCACACGGTGGAGAGAATCGCGCCTCAAACTGAGTTCGAATCCCGTCGGGGTGACCATGTCGATTTCGTTGATATTCAACGGCGCCGCGTTCCAGAAAGTTTTTCGATGCTGTATCTCGGCCGGCGAAGTGCCTGCATGTATTAAGCTTGAGCGGATGCGTCCGTAACGAATTGGAGGAGCGCCGTGAGATCTGCGCGTTTTAAGCTCGCTTTGGAGCGCCTACAGCCAAGCGACTGGAAGCGTTTTGAGGATCTTGCCTCGAAGTTTCTGGCTACAGAGTATTCAGGCCTTCGCACGGTAGCATCCGGTTCTGGAGACCGCGGACGAGACGCTTTTCTGTTTACGCTGACGGATGATCCCTCTACGGTTTTTCAGTATTCGGTTGCGGGGGATTGGGATGACAAGATCGTCCGAACCGCGCGCCGCATTCATAAGGAGTTCCCGAACGCGACGGTGCTCATTTATGTCACGAGCCAAGAAATCGGCGCTGCAGCGGACCGGGTGCGCGCCCGTTTGCGCCAAGAGTTCGGGCTTCACCTAGACGTTAGGGATCGCCACTGGTTCGTTGAGCGCGCCGAAACGGATCGACAACGGGAGACGGCGGCCGAAGATTTGGCAAAGGCCATCGTCGATCCGTACCTCGCGAGCAAAGACGTTGTCGAGCGTAAAGCGCTGGCTTTGACTGGCACTGAGGCTCAGGCGGCCATCGTCCACCTTGGTCTTCAGCTTGAAGACGACACGCGCGAGAAAGGGCTTACACGACTGTCCTTCGAGGCGTTGGTTCGGTCGTCGCTTCGCGAGACGACGCCCGAAAATCGAAAAACACGTGATACCGTGAAGGCCGACGTCCGGCGACTGCTTCCGACTCACACTCCAACCGAGGTTGATGCCAGAACTGATGCAGCCCTCGGCCGCCTTACCAAGCGATTCGTTCGTCACTACCAGAAAAGCGACGAGTTTTGTTTGACGCATGACGAGCGCGTTCGCCTCGGGGAGCGCCTAGCAGAACTAGAAACTCTTCACGGGCGTTTCCACGCCGATGTTGAAAACGTAGTGCGGGATCTGTTGGATGCTACAGATATTCCGGTGCCGGAAGAAATCGAAGACGTTTGCCTTCGTGTTAGGCGGGTACTAGAGCGATTCCTTCTGAGCCGGGGTGAGCGGTTCGTGGAGGCCGTCAAGAAGATCGAGCTGCACGCGCTTGGCTTCGACGATATCCCCGGGCTAGTTATCTCTGATCTTGGTTCAAATCCGGACAGGGCGAAGCTGAAGGCTGCGCTCCCTCCGGTCGTAGGAGAAGCGGTCCGGATGCTGCTTCGCGAACCGAGCGAGGCGACACAGCATTACCTACGCCTGTTCTCTGACGCATATACGCTCTTCGCATTTCTGCATGAGACACCTGATGTGCAAGATGCGTTGGTGAAGCTCTTTTCGTACGGAAATATCTGGCTCGACACAACGATTGTATTACCGGTGTTCGTTGAGGAGCTCCTGGAGCCGAGCGCGCGTCGATTCTCCAACATGCTTCAGGCCGCCCAGGAGTCGGGACAAAAGCTGTACATGACCAGAGGTGTTTTGGAAGAGATTCAGACACACTTGGAACGCTGCATATATTGCTGGCGCGCAAAACCTGGGGACTGGCGGGGTTCCGTTCCATTCGTATATGGAGCGTATATCCGAAACGGGCAGCCGATTAGCGGCTTTGGCGGATGGGTCGAGCAGTTCTTTGGGGCATCGCGCCCAGGTGATGATATCGCAGAGTATCTGAACGAGGCGTTCGGCATCGAGATCGGTTCGATGGAGCACGAAGCGGCGGAAATGCCCGCGGATCTACGGGGAGCTGTGCAAGAGATCTG
>Ga0081539_10004062_pt1 | contig 16749 bp, 13 predicted proteins | sample TabmetS4T2R2_FD_71023 | JGI IMG/M metagenome (GOLD analysis project Ga0081539, IMG submission 71023) | Tabebuia heterophylla rhizosphere microbial communities from the University of Puerto Rico - S4T2R2 | ecosystem: Host-associated > Plants > Roots > Rhizosphere ...
GCCTGAATCGTTTTGAGCACATCCAATACCTGGAACTGTGGTTTCAGAATGATGGCTGCGCCAAGTGAGACTGGTGTATTAAGCGCGGTCGTCAAGCCATAACTATGAAAGAGCGGCACAACACAGAGAAATCTTTCCTTGCCTTCAATCGCCTCGGGCAGCCAGTGACGAGTCTGCAAAGCATTGGCCAACAGATTGCGATGCGAAAGCATCACGCCTTTCGATTGCGCAGTCGTTCCGCCCGTGTATTGAATGACAGCAAGATTTTCAGGCAGAACATCGACCGTCGGTGATTTGTCCTTCTGCCCTAAGAGAAAATCTTTCCATCTTAAAGAGTTCGGCAGGCTGAAGTCGCGATTGCGCCAGTTTGAAGTCAAAAACTTCGGTAACGAAAGATAATCTGCAGGGTCGGTCAATATGACATGTGGCACGCCGCTTCCATCTCGAATCTGCTTTGCCAGCCCAGCCCACATTGAAAGAGTTACCAAAACGCTTGCCTCAGACTCCTTCACTTGGCGCACAACCTCCTCCGGTTCGATCACCGGCGGAATGAAGACAGCTGTCGCGCCCGCTTTCATCGTTCCATAAAAGCCAATCACCATTTGCGGCACGTTGGGCATCAACAAGACCACACGCGCGCCCTTTCCAATTCCGAGCCCGAGCAGGGCATTGGCAAAACGATTGACTTCACGATTCAATCGCCGGTATGTAAGGCTACTTCCTTCAAAGAAGACCGCAGGCTGGGTTGGGAACCTTCTCACTGCGGAACGCAACAAATGATGCAGGGGAATCTTTGGAATATCGATCGTATACGGTACACCCAATTCATAATTCTCAAGCCAGGGCCGCTTAGTGCGAAATGGATCGCGTCTACTTTTCTTTTTCGGCTTAAGGTCAGACGTCTCGCGCCAGGAATGCTGTTCTTCAACCTCCACGAATCTTTCAATAACGCGATTGACTGCCTCTCGCCGTTCCAGCATGACCATATGGCCAGATACCCCTATATCAGCCTCTTCCGCCCCAGGTATGGTTGTGGTTACCTTCTCGAAGCGCGTTCGCTCGAACACCTGGTCACGATTGCCGCGAATGACAAGTGTTGGCACTTCTAGCGCTGCAAATTTTTCCCACCCGTTCCATTGAGACATATTCTGAGCATAAAAACGTTTGAGTACATGCGGCGGTGAGAACAACCATGTGCGCGTAAAGGGCTCGATGATCCTCAATAACCAAGCTGGGAGACTCAAGCCAAACTTAAATAGTGGACGAAGTTTGAACTCACCGGCCGTAGCGATCAAGATCAGACGTTCGATTTTTTCGGGGTGCTTTAATGCATACTCTGTAGCAATTGCCCCACCATAGGAATGGCCGACCAGCACAAATTTCCCCTTGACTCTTAATAACGTGAGTGCTGATTCCAAATCTTCAATGAGGTGAGGCATGTCATAGCCAGAGCCAGGCTTGTCCGAAAGGCCGTGACCGCGTAAATCCAATGCGATGACTCGGTTCTCAAGCGAGAACTTTTGCAGTTGGTATTGCCACTGTTCCGCATATCCTCCGAAACCGTGAAGGAAAAGAAAGGTCCGCTGGGGGTGCTCGGGCGAGATGTCGATTGCCGAAAGCCTGACCAGCGGATTTGTCGAAACGCGTATTTCGTGACGATAGAGGTCAAGATCAATGTCCATGTCCGTACCGAGAGTGTACATGAGACACAGACGAATGTCAATTTTTCCCCAATCTGCAACGCGAACTGTTGATGTGGTTTGCCTCCCTGACGAGGTCAATCAGGAAGGCAAATGTTTTTTGCAGACAAAATCCTACTTTACTGTAACTGTCATACAGTCACTCTGCAAGACGATCGCGCCATCGCTGCTAACAGCCCGAAATGCAACGTCAAATCGTACGCCAGAAAGTAAGGGCGCGCCGCGTTCGAAGTGAAAGTGCGTAGCTCCCGATCCGCCCACTGAGGTGGTCAACGACTCCCCAAAGGGAATGTAGGAGCCAGTGCAAAACCCGTCCGGATTAAGATCAGGCGCTCTTATGATCGAAAAAGTGGTGTTGGGAGCCGTGTCATGGATATTGACCGTAATTTCGGCGGCGAAAGTTCCTTGGTCTTGCGACGTCGGCGAGACAACAACACGCCCCGCGCCTTGGCCAGAGATGGCTATTAGTTTGCTGCCAACAGCTCCCGTAGCAAGTACCCTTGCCCGGGGATACATCCCTGAAACTATTGCCAGTATGATGGCGACAAACAACATGAATAAACGATTGGTAAACATTTTAATCTCCTTTCATAGCTAGATTGAGTAGCTATAAGAAACCACCGAAGAATTACCAGTTGCCTGCATGGTATACTTCGTCCGACTGTTATACTTTACAAGATAGTAGGTCGCCATAGGTGTCTCTCAGAGACACAAAAGGGACACAAGTTGATGGAGAGGGATGCTTTGGCCCAAGTATCTTTCGGAGAATGGCTTAGGCGCCGACGTAACACAGCCGGGTGGACACAAAGGCAACTTGCCCTGCAAATCCATTGCTCCACGAGTGCGTTAAAAAAGATCGAGGCTGAAGAACGTCGTCCCTCGGCGCAGATCCAGGGCGATGACTCGATTTTCTAGAGAAAACTTTTGCAGTTGGTATTGCCACTGTTCAGCATGACCTCCAAATCCATGAAGAAAAACAAAAGTCCGCGGAGGGTGCTCGGGCGAGATGTCGATTGCCGAAAGCCTGACCAGCGGACTTGTCGAAACGCGGACTTCGTGACGACAGAGGTCGAGATCGATGTCCATGCGGGGAGTTTACATGAGGCAAGCATGGATGTCAATTTTGAAAAACAAAACCTGCGCCACGTGTACATGGCGCAGGCTGATCGGTGCTCAAGCAGACGGCATCTTTCGTGCTATTCTGAAAGCGTGTAGATTTTATTGTTGTACATATCCTTCCGATCTCCACAGGTGTCGTTTCGGCTCTCGTCCGTCAGTTGAAATTTGAGAAACTTGCCGTCGAATGTGTATTTAAAACTCATAGGGGGACAACCATGGCTATTCGTTAGCTGGAAATAGATATCGCCTTCCACACGGTATGTGCCTGAAGCCAGGAGGGTACCACCGGCATAATGGGCCCATCTCCCATCTTCTCCAAAATTGTAATATGAATTTGGGTCATGTGAAGGAATATATTTTCCCGCTTGAAAGGGCAGGTAGACAGGGATTGTGGTTGCCGTTTTGGTTGGTTGCACGGTGGTAGTTGGAGTCTGCGTAGCAGTTGGCACGGGAGTCGGCTCGGCGGTGGAGGTAAGTGTTGCTGCGGCGACAGATGTGACTGTGGATGTTATTTCTGCCTGCGGTGCACAAGCCGTAACGACGAGTAGCGCAAAAGCAATCAGTAGATAGAGCAAACGATTGGTAAACATTTTGATCTCCTTTAATCGAGTAATAAAGAAGGGTTGGATATCTTTCCACAAGCCTCGCGGATGAAAAGTCCGCGAGGTTTTATGCTTGTGTACTGCATGTTATTTCGAGGCAGAATTCAGTCGCAGATAGTATTCGGCCATCGCGGTCCAACGGGCAGCATCCGCAATGTGATTAAGACCAAGGCTCTGAGACTTCGCCTGGTTCTCATAATACATACCCATTGCTATCCAATGGGCAGCATCAGCGGCTTGCTCGCGTGACTGAATGGTCTCCAGATCAGCATAATACTCGCCCATCGCCGTCCAGCGAGCCGCATCCGCAGCCTGGGCTTCCTCAGTGTCAGAAAGGACAGTTGAGGTAGCCAGAACCTCTCGAACAGTGAGCGACGCGACCAGCACTAACGCCATGACGATCACCAAATTGAAGAAACGATTTGTAAACATTTTGATCTCCTTTTGAATTGGTTCGGGAACTATTGGCGTCCCGATTTCTGATCGCATTGTTGCAGAATGGCGTTCCTTTTCCGTCGATACCTTACCCGATTTTTGTAGACGTAAAATAGACGCTCTCCAGATAGAGTGCATGATATGAGAAGTGCTATACTCCATTTATTCACCGGCACTTTATCTTTTCAGTTCAAAATTTTCAAAAGTGGAGGCTGCGATGCTCCAAATTCGACTTTTAGGACAATTTGACGTTCGCCTCGACGGCAAGCGCATCCTGATTCCATCGCGGGCGGGTCAATCACTATTAGCTTATCTGGTGCTCACAGCTGGGACTCCTCATCGCCGTGAAAAACTGGCAGGTATTTTGTGGCCAGACTTTTCCGATGACACCGCGCGCAAAAACCTGCGGCACGAATTGTGGCGCATCCGCAAAGCGCTCTCATCACAACAGCCCACCACTGCTGACTATCTTCTTGCTGAGGAATTCACGATCGCCTTTAATCGTGAGGTGAATTATTGGCTCGACGCTACACAATTGGAAAGACCGGAGATTGATCAGCAGTCCCTTATCTCCAACCTCTCCCTCTATCAGGGTGAACTCCTGCCCGGCTTCTATGAGGATTGGATCGTATTGGAGCGTGAACGTATCCGGGGGATATTTGACACGAAAATGGAGCAACTGCTCGGGCAACTCATCGCCGCTGAACGTTGGATGGCTGTGCAGGAACAGGCGGAACGCTGGCTTTCACTGGGTCATACTGTGGAGCCTGCCTATCGCGCCCTCATGCTTGCATACGGCGCCCGCGGCGATATGGCAAAAGTCAGTTCTATATACCAGCGGTGCATGGATGAATTGAACGAGCAATTCGGACTCGAGCCTTCCGCTGAAACGCGCGCGCTGTATGATGGCTTGCTTAAAGGCGCGCACATTCCGGCGCGCGCGGTGCAGTCCTCCGGCACAGTAACCTTCCTTTTCACGGATATTGAAGAGTCAACCCATCTACTGGACAAGCTGGGTGATCAATATGCAACGGTGTTGGCAGAACATCACAAGATCCTGCGCGCCGCAATACAAAAATGGAACGGGCGCGAAATGGACACGCAGGGCGACGCGTTCTTTGTCACGTTTGCCCGTTCACTGGATGCAGTACAGTGTGCGTGCGAAGCACAGCGCGCTTTTGCATCGCATCGCTGGCTTCATAACGAGCCCTTGCGCGTACGAATGGGCCTGCATACAGGCGAACCATTGATTGCCTCCACAGGCTACATAGGCATGGATGTGCATCGCGCCGCGCGTATTGGCGATGCCGCGCACGGTGGGCAAGTTTTGTTGTCGCAAACGACGCGTGAATTGGTGGCGCACGATCTACCCAAAGGCGTCACAATCCGCGACCTTGGTGAACATCGCCTCAAGGATTTGAAATTTCCCACACCGATTTATCAACTGGTAATTGAAGGGTTATCTCACGATTTTCCCCCACTCAGAACTAAGTTCACAGGCTCCGAAGCGCCAACACCCGGCGAACCGCCCTTCAAAGGTTTGCAGTATTTCGACGAATCAGATTCCGATCTCTTCTTTGGGCGCGAACTGCTCACGGCAAAACTGATAGACCGTTTGCGCGGCGCACAATTCTTATCGGTCATAATTGGCGCATCGGGCAGCGGCAAATCCTCGCTGGTACGAGCAGGTTTAGTCCCCGCCTTAAAAAAGGGACAGCCGCTGATCGACGGGACGAATCCTCCGGAGGGAAGTGCTGATTGGCAGGTTCATGTTATTACGCCCACCGCGCATCCTCTGCAGTCGCTGGCAACCGAACTCACGCGCGAAACGGAATCGGTCACTGCCGCGGCAACATTGATGGATGACCTGATGCAGGATCCACGTAGTTTGACCCTCTTTCTTGGGCGTCAATATCCAAAGCAACATACCCTGCTGGTGCTCGATCAATTCGAAGAGTTGTTTACATTATGCCGCGATGAATTCGAGCGTGAAGCCTTCATTGACAACCTGCTCACGACCCTTACCCCCCTCCGTCTCCCCCCATTTTCTGCGAAAATGGGGGGAGAGAAAGAGGGGGGTATCACACTGATACTTACCTTACGCGCTGATTTTTACGCACATCTGGCTCAATATCCCGAATTGCGCGAGGCGGTGGCAAAACAACAGGAATATATTGGACCGATGACAACCGAGGAACTCCGGCGTGCTATCGAGGAACCTGCTAAACACGGGCATTGGGCATTCGAGCCGGGACTGGTGGATTTGATTCTGCGGGATGTGGGTGATGAGCCGGGCGCCCTGCCTTTGCTCTCTCACGCCCTGCTTGAAACCTGGAAACGGCGCGCCGGGCACACGCTCACACTCAAAGGATATGCTGATGCAGGCGGCGTGCGCGGCGCGATCGCTCATACAGCCGAGAGCGTGTATCAAAACCTCTCGTCTGAAGAACAAATAATTGCGCGGAATATTTTCCTGCGGCTCACCGAGTTAGGAGAAGGCACAGAAGATACGCGGCGGCGAGCCTCCTTTGATGAGTTGATCTCTCATGCAGAAAATGCTGAGGATGCACGCTCTGTATTGAACACCCTGGCTGAAGCGAGACTGGTTACTTTAAGTGAGGGTACCGCAGAGGTCGCGCATGAAGCGTTGATCCGAGAATGGCCTACACTGCGTGAGTGGTTGAATCAGGATCGAGAAAGTCTGCGCCTTCATCGACATCTCACCGAAGCCGCTCATGAATGGGAACTACTCGAACGCGACGCGGGCGCGTTGTATCGAGGCTCGCATCTTGTACAAGCGCGGGAATGGGCGATATTGCATCCGAACAGTTTGAACGCGGGAGAGAGAGCCTTCCTGGATGCCTCTAACGAGTTTGAACAACAGGAAGCAAGCGAACGGGAAGCACAACGTCAGCGCGAATTGGAAGCGGCGCAAAAACTCGCGGAAACGGAACGACAACGTGCCCAGGAACAAACGCGATCTTCACAGCAATTACGCAAACGCGCTGTTTACCTGACGGGCGCAATGATCATGGCATTGATTCTGGCTTTCGCGGCAATTTTCTTCGGCAGGCAGTCGAATCAAAATGCAATACAAGCCGACCAAAACGAGCAGGCCGCAATGAATGCGCAGGCAACGGCAATCGCGCACGCGGAGGCTGCGCAAAAAGCGGAGGCGGAAGCCATCCGACAACAAAGGATCACACTTTCCCGCGAACTCGCCGGAAGCGCGATCAACAATCTAGATGTTGACCCGGAGCGCAGCATTTTGCTCGCGATGCAGGCAGTTACGACCACTTACGCGGTAGACAAAACGACAACCAAAGAAGCCGCGGAGGCGCTGCATCGTGCGGTGTTGAACTCGCGGCTGCGGCTGGCGCTCTATTCCGCCGATGGATATGGGCTCGCGTTGAGCCCCGATGGAAAGCAGATTGTTACCAGCACCAGCAATGGGAATATCAAGTTTTGGGATTTGACTTCGCGCGAGGAATTGTTCACCTTGTCCGGGCATGAAGGGCAAATTAATTATGTGGCCTTTAACCCGGATGGGTCACAACTTGCTTCGGCGAGCGGTGATGGCACAGCCAAGGTCTGGGATTTGGATACGAGGCAGGTAATTCATGACTTGAACGGGCATACAGATGAAGTGATTTCCGCCGCTTTTAGCCAAGATGGCAAGCGTATTGTTACGGCTAGTTATGATGGAACAGCGAAGGTTTGGGATGCTGCGAATGGAGAACTGCTGTTGACTTTTACCGGGCACACGGCGTCTCTGCTCTCTGCGCAATTCAATCCTGATGGCACGCGCGTTGCAACTTCAGGAGACGACAACGCAGTGCGAGTATGGGATTCAGTTTCGGGGCAGGAATTATACAAGCTCTCTGATTTTTTCAATTTTGCTTCTGGCGCAACCTTCAGCCCAGACGGGAAAATTTTGGCGACCAATGGCGGACCGGATCCCAAACTGTGGGACGCCGAAACAGGTAACCTGCTGTTTCTTCTTTCAGGATTTAAAAGTGGTTCTGCGCAACCACCTGTATTCACACCGGACGGCAAGTACGTGGCAGTTGCCGGGCAGGATGGAACAGTGTCTATGTGGGAAACCGCAACCGGAGTGCAATACCTGACCTTCGCAACAGGCACGCCAATTGACGGTCAGATCGAGTTTAGCCCCGACTGTATTGACCCGCCCGCTGCCCCATACGCGTGGTGCGGTGTGTACCTGGTAACGAGCAACCGCGACGGATCAGTACGTTTTTGGGATGTCAGTCCCGCAGGGAATCGAGAGGTCCTGACAGGTCCGGGGGGGTGGAACTGTCTCGAGAGCGATGGCATGACATTACATACCGCCTCAGTAGAGGCAGGAGATAACATACAATTCCGTACACGTCTGCTCCCACAGGTATCGAGTGTGATTGAACTTCCCAATCCTTTGACATTTGACGTGCAGGAGTTATTCTCGTATTCTGTAGGGTTTAGAGATGTTCTTCCGAGGGCGGCATTCACCCCTGACTGTTCCCGCAGTGCGGTGGTTGACCTGGTAGACTTCGTTATTACGGTCACGGACACGGCGAGCGGCCGTCAACAGCTTCAATTTAAATTACCGGAAGGGACGCCGATGCTTCAGGGACCTGGCTCATCCTCATTCAGCCCGGATGGGACGCGTCTTGCTACGTTAGGTCCGGAGAATACAGTCATTGTCTGGGACCTAGAGAATGGCGGCAAAGAATTGATTACTTTGAAAGGGCATACTGCTCGGCTCCTTACCACAAGTTTCAGCCCGGATGGAAAACAACTCGCGACAACAAGCGAGGACAAGACCGTCAAGCTGTGGGATGCGGAAACCGGACAGGAACTGCACACCTTTACCGGGCATACCCATTTTACGAGCAGGGTGGTCTTTAACCCACGGGGAACCCGCCTTGCGACGGGCAGTTTTGATAAAACCGTAAAAGTATGGGATCTCGAGACCCGCGACGAACTTTCTACCCTGTCAGGACATGGTGCGACCGTTTGGGGTATCGGCTTTAGCCCAGATGGGAAATACATTGCTACGGGGAGCAACGATCTGACACTGCGGCTTTGGGATGCAATGACAGGAGAGGAATTGCTCACAATCCCAATTTCTGGCCCTACCTTTCAAGTGTTTTTCACTCCCGATCAGACAATGCTCGTGCAACAAAGCCCTATCGGAATAAATGTCTACCTCCCGCGAATTGAGGATCTCTTCGCGCTGGCGAAATCACGGGTCACGCGCGCGCTGACAACCGAAGAATGCCAGCAGTATTTGCATGTGGAGCAATGTCCTGTTGAGCCATAATCAATGAATTCGTGCAACAAGAAAGCCTCGTGGAGAGCAAATCGCGGGAGTTTCTTGTTTCTCCACATAAAAAGTTTCCCTGGAGTCGCATCCTGCGTATGGAGACACAAATGAGACACCTTTCAGGTAAAATAGTCAATATGAACGGTCTATACTGTGTTTGTTCTCAGTGCTTGCGCGCTCTTCACGCTCTCTCAAATCTTGCTTTAAAGTTTGCATAAGCAAATCAAGGAGGAACAAAATGAATATCAAAACTTCAACTGAACAAGCCCGAGTCCCAGTCACCATCCTTCATGTTGAGGGTGATCTCGATTCTTTCACGTATAATGACTTCCTTTCCCGAGCCCAAAAACTAATAAAAGAGGGCGCACAGTATATGATTATTGACCTGGCTGATGTACCTTATGTCAGCAGTGCGGGCCTGCGTGCCATCTATACCATCTTCCATGACTTGCGCGCAGTTCATCCCGAAGAAAATCTAAGTGAAGAACAAATGGAAAGAGCTGTCAGGATGGGAACCTATAAATCACCTCACTTGAAATTACTCAACCTATCGGATGGTGTCAACGGCGTGTTTCAAATGGGCGGATTCGGAAATTACATCGAAACGTTTACAGATCGAGAAAAAGCCCTCGCCTCTTTCTAAACTGATCCTTCGGCGGTGTTGCCTTCAGCCCGGACGGGACTCGCTTGGTGACCGCTGGCCCAGATGGGACTACGCGTGTGCATCTCTTGAACATCGAGGAACTCATTGCGCTTTCAAAATCCCGCGTCACGCGTTCACTGACGACAGATAAATGCCAGAAGTATTTACATGTTGAGGCATGTCCAGCTGAGCGATAGGGATTAATGAGTCAGCGGCGGAGATTATTCCGCCGCTGACATCCAACTGATGCTCGGACTTACTTTTTCGGAGGAGTATTTCCGTGCATCTCTTATTTGCCGAACCATTCACTGAGTTGGTATTGAGTGAAGGGTACTGGCGGTGGAACGGATCGCGGATTGGATGGAACAATCTGGTGGGTTATATGTGCGTGATTAGAGTTGTGTCACGCTGAGGAGCGCTTGTTGCCCCGAAGCATCTCTCCGCTGCGAGATAAGAGACCCTTCCGTCGCGTAAGAGCGCTCCGTCACGGTGACAACAATTGAACTTTGACAATTCCCCCATCCCCTGCTATACTTTAGATTATTAAAGTTGACTTTTATGGCGCTAAAGCGCCATTTGTTTAGAACGATCGCATGTGTGGTATGAAGCCTCGCGAGTAAGTCAGCGGGGTTTTTTTATCTTACCCTCTCCCGCGAAGCGGGGGAGAGGGCAGGGTGAGGGATGACCATAACCGCCAATGGCGGATACATAATTTTAACAATAAGTGAGGATATAACTACTTGTATGAGTAAGCACGGAAAATTGAAGATCATTCCCCTGGGTGGACTAGGGGAAGTGGGCAAAAATATGACCGCCTACGAATTTAACCACGAGATATTGGTCGTAGATGCGGGCATGATGTTCCCACGTAACGATATGCTCGGGATCGATTACATCATTCCCGATTATGAGTATTTACGCGGCAAAGCGGACAAGGTTGTTGGGATTGTCATTACACATGGACATGAGGATCACATCGGAGCGATCCCTCACCTTTTGAAAGATATTCCTGCGCCCGTATACGCAACACCTTTAACTATCGGTTTGATCGAGGGCAAATTGGCGCGCAACAATGCCTTGGGCAAAGCCTCGCTAACCAAAGTGCAGGCCGGAGGTTCAGTAGAGATTGGCCCGTTCAAGGTGGAATTTTTCCACGTATGTCACTCGATTCCCGATGCAGTTGGAATAGGCATCACGACTCCTGCAGGACTTGTTGTGCACATGAGTGACTTTAAATTCGATCACACCCCTGTGGATAGCTGGCCCACGGACTATGCCAAGCTGGCCGATTTTTCGCGTCGCGGTGTGGATCTCTTACTCTCCGATTCAACCAACGCCGAGCGCCCCGGCTGGACTCCTTCGGAGATGGTGATTGGGCCTGCGTTTGATAAAGTATTCACAGAGGCAAAAGGACGCGTCATTGTTGCAACCTTCGCATCTCTGATCTCTCGCGTTCAGCAAGTGGCAGATGCCACAGCCAAACACGGCCGCAAAATGGCTCTGGCTGGTTCCAGTATGATCGATAACGTAAAAATCGCCCGCAGGATGGGTTATCTGGATATTCCAGATGAGATGCTTGTGCCAATCGATCAGGCCTTGAAGATGCAGGATCATAAAGTGACGATTATGTGCACTGGGTCGCAAGGTGAGCCTTCGTCTATTGTTGGACGTTTATCTGCAGGAACAAATCGCCAGTTTGACTTGAAACGGGGTGATACAGTGGTGCTTTCATCTCATCCAATCCCTGGAAATGAAGAGACGATCAGCCAGACCATTAACCGCTTGATACGGCGCGGCGCAGACGTGATTTACGACGCGATTGCACCGGTACATGTTTCTGGTCATGCATCGCAGGAAGAACAGAAATTGTTATTCAACCTCGTGAAGCCAAGACACTTTATCCCTATTCACGGCGAACTACGCCACCTAAAACGGCATGCAAAACTTGCTGTTGAGGTAGGGATTTCAGAAGACTGTGTTATGGTCGTCGAGAATGGTCAGATCGTCGAGCTCTCAGGCGGGAGGTTTAAACTTGGAGAGCGTATCCCCGGCGGATATGTATTTGTAGATGGAGAATCCATCGGTGATGTAGATCACGATATCATGCGTGAACGCGGAAAGCTCGCAAGGAATGGACTCTTTCTTATCGACATCAGTGTGGATAAACTAACTGGACGTTTGATGCACGAACCGGAGATTATCACGCGCGGCTTTGTCTCGCCGGAAGACGCAGAGGAATTATTGCCCGAAGTCCGCAAACATATTATGGATGTTGTCAACAATGGCGGGTGGGAAAGCGAAAAAGATATTGCTAATGCCGCGAGATCCTATCTATATGAAGAGACCAAACGAAGACCAATGGTTCTTGTGACATTGAGCAAGGGGTAAAGGATCTGCCACAGAGTGGCGGAGAAATCTAAACGGTTTTCTCAGCGTTCTCCGTGTCTCTGTGGCAGAACACATTAAGTAACTTATTGGTCAGGAAAATTATCGCGGCTGGACCACAAGATCTAGAAATTCCGCATCGATGCGGTTGCTCCCTTTTTTGACCTGATAACCCACAAATAACCAGGGTTGCGCCGAGGCAATGGGGAGTGCATTGAATACCGTATCACGCAATATTACGGCGCTTACAGAACCGTTATTGATATCGAAGACGACATCATAGACAGGCGGATCCTGCGTGAAGGTTTGTGTGCGTTGAAGTTCGACTTGCCCAGGCATCGTCTTTTGGACAAGTACTCGCTCTTTTACATTCCCTGGAGGGATGACAATCACCATTCCCTGTGAATCGATATTTGGTTCAGAAAAAATGCCCATCCAGACCTCGCCATCCTGCAAGGTCCGTAGGAAGGATTTGATACTCACTGTCCCGTTGGCGGGGATCGGCGCAAACATACCATATACCTGCGTGTCCGGAAATCTGCCATTGGCAAGAAACGTCAGACGTCCATCTGCTGCGAAGAACAAATTTACGGGCTCTGAAAGACAACCATTCACCTCGGTGGTTTGAATCGTCGTCGGCCAAGGCTTCCATAATGCGCTGATACAGCCATTTATCCAATCCGCGCCAACCGGCGGAGGCGTGGGAGGAGCTGATGTAAATGTTGGTTCAGGAGTCGGTGTATCGGGTGCGGGCGTAGATGTAGGGTCGCCCGGAGGTACGGTATCTGTTGGAGCAACTGTATTCGTAATTGTGGGTGTGAATTCCACCACCGTGGTCCAGGTGGGAATATCAGTGGGTTGATTTGTTGGATTTGATGGAGGAACGAATCGTGGTGCAATGATGGAAATGATGGCGACGGTGACCGTGCCACAAACACCGATTAATGCTGCTATGATTGTAGGGTCAATTCCAGATCTATTTCTTTGGGTCATATTAATTCCAATTTATCAAAAATTTTCCTTATTCTACGCTATATTCTACATGTGCTCAAGGAAATTTAGTTTCTAATCATATTTGCGATCTGGCGATCAATTCTTCCCATCGGGTAATGATCCAATTCTTTCAACGGCACCCATTTTAGACTTCCATTAGGAGGCATGGATTGAAGTTCGCATTGAAACGCATGAACTGTCACCTTGAAATGCGAGTATGCGTGTTGAACGGTTGTCAATACTTTTTTGTTCCGATTCGCGCGCAGGTTGAGGTTGTATCCCGTTTTCAACGCCTTTGCCAACTCTTTTGCAGGGTCACCATTCACGCGCCCGTTCGGGAATTCCCACATCCCGGCCAGCAATCCTTTCAAGGGACGTTGTGCAAGCAACACGTTTTCGTGGGGCGGATTGCCAATCTGCCTTACGATCACACCTGCCGCATGGATGTATTCCGGCAGGATCTTTTTTGGCTTCGTTACAGGACGTTGATCTTGAGTCCCATTTATTCGTGCTTTGCAGATTTTAATCAGTGGGCAGATTAAGCAACGCGGATTCTTGGGCAAACAAATGGTTGCACCCAAGTCCATGAGTGCCTGGTTGTAATCACCGGCTTGCCCTTTCGGCAGATGATCTTCAGCCAGTTCCCATAAATTTTTTTCGCCAACGGTCGAATCGACAGGTTCAGATATATCAAACAGGCGTGCATAGACGCGCTTTATGTTTCCATCCAACGCAGGTACATCCATGCCGAAAGCGATCGAGGCAATCGCGCCGAGGGTATATCTGCCGATACCAGGGAGGTTTCGCAGTGCATCCAAATCACGCGGCAAAACTCCATTATATTGATCTGCTACGATCTTCGCGGCGTTATGTAGATTACGAACCCGGCTGTAATAGCCAAGTCCTTCCCATGTATGTAGCACATCATGTTCACTGGCGCTCGCTAAAGCGCGGATATTCGGAAACAATCGCATCCATTTCTCAAAATAGGGAATGACTGTTTCCACGCGAGTTTGCTGAAGCATGATCTCAGAAACCCACACCGCATACGGATCTGGGGAGCCGCGCCAGGGTAGAGTCCGCTTGTTATCGCGGTACCAGTTCAACAGTCGAGACGTGAGGCGGGACATGATCTTTATTAAATCAAATCACAGAGATAAATCCTATCCCTGTGATCAGATTCTTAGAATTGAAATCCGCCGCGCGCGGGAACAACTTTATATGAAAAGTTTTTGACGTAGTTGAAGAGACGGTCCTGTAATATCCCCCAATCACTCGAATCAAGAATCTGGCGTGCCTGCGATATATCATTGGCCAGCAAACCAACTTGAATTTGCGGATACGAGCCATAGATGGTCGCCCAGGCCTCTGCGGGTTGTAAACCAAGCCGTTGCACACCAGGGATGAACTCGCCGATGATAAATTCGAAATAATCCTGATCGCGTTCACCGGCGATATCCCACGTCATCAATACTTTTACAGCCATGGCATTAACTCGACTGATATTCCAGCACGACGACTTTCGTTTCGTTCGGAAGACCACTGCGCGTCACTTTCAGGGACGGCTGAGACTCTGGTTTCGAAAGCCCCATCTCCTTGATGAATTTATTCAACGAGTCGAGTGAAAGCTTAACAGCCGGCGTAGAATAATGCATTGGGATGACAAGGTTCGGCTCGATCAAACTGATGACTTCTGCCGCCTTGGCCGCGTTTAGCCCACCACCTCCGCCCACTGGAACCAGTGCGACATTGATCGTACCCAACGATTCGATTTCCGATTGCGTGGGCGTCTGCTTGAGATCTCCCAAATGAGCAACCGTGATCCCATCATAATCAAACACATAGATCGTGTTTCTAGTTCCGTTATCTTTGTCTTTACTTTTCTTTTTGCTTGACCCACCGCCATCGGTCTGAACACCCGTAATGAATACGCCGCCGATCTCAAATTCACCAGCTCCATCGATCACATGCGATGTGCCTTTTACCGCATCTGCATTGTTGTGGCCAGGTGCATCGTGACTCACGGTAACAATATCAGACCTAAGTTTCAGTGGGGAATAACCGATCGATTTGTTGTCGAATGGATCCGTCACCACGGTCGCGTAATTGCGTTCCGTGAGACGAAAGCATGAATGTCCGTACCAGGTAATTTCCATAAAGTTGTTGTCTCCAGGGGAGTATTATACCCGGTGTTAGTTGGACGAGATTTGATATTTAAGCAATCTTTATTCTCCCCTTGACGAGTTCTTCCACAAATTTCCAGCGTTTCGTTTTTGTATAATCTCCTCTATCGGGATAGAAATATTTTGCATAATAGGCCCATTGATCCTTGCCGAAGTTTTTATCCGTAGCGCCATTTTCCAGGAGGTAACGCTTGAGACGTGCCTCCGCCCAATCCGAAAGGTCATTGCTTCGTCCCCATCCAACATACATCGCCACCGATTCGGCGAAATCCTCCAGGCGATTAAACCTCCAGTTCGAGCCGCTGGGTTTATCACCATAGAAATAACCCGCCGCGTTACAACCTGGTTTTCTGCCGCGTTTACCCGGTTTATTTTCCTGCTTAAAAAAATTTGAATCCGATAAACCAACCAATTTCATCAGCCAGGATAAAAAGGGACGCGTAGAGCCACCGGTATAGTTTTCAAGCGCGCGGGATAATTTCCAGCCATAGTTTGCATCCCAAGCATGTGCAAACTCGTGGACCACCGTCCAGGCAGAGAACGATCCTTTTGAATTGAATGTGACAAGGTGAGCCTGCGCCTGCCCGCCACGTGGTCCGATGTCCTCCTTTTTTACAGTCACGCCACCCAGGCTTTCAATAAACTGCTTGCCGCCTTTCATGATACCTGCCAGCAAGCCAATAGATCTATAGAGTCTATCCAATTCCTCTTTTGACCAGTTACCTTTTTGCCATGTCCCGGCGGTACCAACTCCCCAATCCGCGACAACCTCCACCTGATACTCCGACTGTAACTGCATCAGTTTTTCAGATGCATATGAGACATCCGCATTCTCCACGTTCGAGTTCCTTTCATGCACTTCTGATTTTTACTGGTGAAAGTTTACAACAAACATCAATTCAAGTCAAAAGGTGAAAATGGCATAGGATGTCTTGGGAACCTCATGGGTACAACGCCGGCAATTGCACAAAGGTGGCGGAAGCGGCAAGTATCACCAGTTACACCTATGACACAGCTGATCGTTTAGCGAATATCGCATTGCCAGATACAACCACCATCGCTTATGGTTATGATGCGGATGGACGGCGTGTAAAACAAACTTTGGGTGCTGCAACCACAAACTATCTGTAGGATGACGCCTCACCATATGGCGATGTGGTGCCTGAGACGAATCGAAGTGGCTTAGCGATTGCGAGCTACATTTTGGGTGGAACGGAACTGCTCTCCCAAACTCGTAACAACGCAACCAGTTATTACCTGCATGACGAGCAGGGAAGCACCCGCGCATTGACTAGCAGTTCAGGGTTCGATTCCAGCTTTCGCTTTTTCTGGGCCTACATTATCATAGTTTGATGGTCCCCAGTCC
>Ga0081539_10004063_pt1 | contig 16749 bp, 18 predicted proteins | sample TabmetS4T2R2_FD_71023 | JGI IMG/M metagenome (GOLD analysis project Ga0081539, IMG submission 71023) | Tabebuia heterophylla rhizosphere microbial communities from the University of Puerto Rico - S4T2R2 | ecosystem: Host-associated > Plants > Roots > Rhizosphere ...
GTCGGGCGCGCCCGGCCGGCGGGGGCGCCGGCGCCGCGGCACGATGCCCCCCCGCCGCTGGCCGAGACGATCGCGGCGGCGTGGCGGCGCCCGACGACGCGCCGGGCGTTCTACGCGCACGTGGGCACACTCGGGCCGTTCGCGGCGCTCGGCACGATCTGGGCCGTGCCGTACCTCGAGCACGCGCAGGGCGTCGACGACGCGACGGCGGCGTCGCTCGTCCTCGCGATCGCGGTGGCGTTCACCGCGGCGATCCCGCTCGTGGGGCTGACCGGGCACTGGCCTCCTCGTGCACGCGCGGCGCTGCTCATCGTGCCCGGCGTCCTCCAGGTCGCGGGGCTCGCCGCGCTGTTGGCGTGGCCTGGAACCGTCACGCCGCGCCTGCTGGTGGTCGCCGTCCTCGCGCTGGTCGGGCTGAACGCCGCCGCGTCGGTCAGCTGCTTCGACATCGCGCGGCGCTCCACGCCGCAGAGCGCGGGAGGGATCACGGTGGCGATCGTCAACTGCGGGGGCTTCACCGCGGCGGCGGTCGGCTCGGCGGTGATCGGGCTGTGGCTCGGCGGCGATCCTGGGCCGGCGCGCTTTGAGCAGGCGGTGCTCGGCGTGATGCTGGCGATCACCGCGATCGGCTTCCTGGGCAGCACTCGGCTGACCGGGGAGCTGGCGGCCGAGCGTCAGCGCGAGGCTGCGCGCACGCCGGCCCAGACGTCGGCGACGTCGGCCGCGCGCGCGAGCTCCTGACAAGCCCGGATGAGCGCTTCGGCCTCGTCCCCCGCTCGGCGCATCGCATGCGCCGCGACCTCGGCCGGGCCCCAGCCGCTCGTGTCGCCGCTGCCGACGAGGACGTCGCCGTCGATGTCCAGCCGCGCGTCGAGCGGGCCCAGAGCGGGATCGCCCACGACGGTGATCGACGGCCGCGCATCGCCGTCGACCGCGGCGATCGCGCGGCGCGTGATCCCGGCGACGCTGCCCACGGACTCCGCGTCCGAGCTGTCCTGCCGGCCGTAGCCGGCGGCGAACGGCGCCACGTGCACGGTGACCGACCGCGCCCCGCGCGCGAGCCCTGCGGCGCGCAGGACGGCGTCGAAGATCGCCTGGCCGTACATCGCGACCGGGTGCTCCTTGAACGTCACGCGCAGGATCCGTGGGTCGTCGTCCTCGGGCAGTCCCGGCCAGGCACCGCCGCATAGCGAGCCGTGCACTCCGTTGGGCGCCTCCACGATGCGCTCGGCCCCACGCATCCCCGCCTGTGCGGCGCGCACCGCGGCGATACCCGCGCCGGTCGCGAGGGCGGGCTGCAACGACCACGCCTCGCCGGCGGCGTCGACGGTCCGTAGCGGGCCCCCGGCGGCGCCGCAGGCGAGCCGCAGCGCCTCCACGGCGATCGCCACGGGCGTGTCGTCGAGGAGCGCGATCGTGGCGGCGGTCGCGACCGGGGCGATGGCGGCGGTGATGCGGAAGCCGCGCTCGGACACCTGTGGCAGCAGGGCGTCGGCCAGGCGGCAGGCGATCTCGTAGCCGCCCGTCACGGCGCGCAGCACCGCCTCCCCCGCCGCTCCCGTTGCCTCAGCCTGGGCGAGCGCGGCGGGGACGGCGGCCAGCCCCGGGTGCAGCGCGAGCCGGTACGCGTCGTCTGAGAGCGTCGCGTGGATGAGGAACGCGTTCGCCGCGACGGCATCGGGCACCGTGGCATGGCGGTCGCCCGCGGCGACGCTGGCGGGGCCATCGGACGGCGCGAGCGCGAGCGCGGTCTCGGCGATCAGCGGGTCACGCGCGGAGGCGACCGCCTCGACGAGCGCGGCGAGGACGCAGTCGGCCGCGCGGGCGAGCACCTCGGGGCCGGCGGTGCGCGCCAGCGCGTGCGCGCGGTGCCACAGGTCCGCGGCGGCGTCCGCGCCGCGATGGTCGCTGCTGCGGGACATGGGCGCGCGACGCTATCGCGCGATCAGTGGCCGCGATCCGAACCGTCCCCGTCTGGCTCGTGCTCGGGATCGGGCTGCGGCGCTGGCGCTGCCACGGTCGTCGTCGTCGTCGGCGTCGGAGTCGTCGACGTCGGCGACGGCTTCTCCTGCGTGGTGGTCGGCACGGGCGCGTCCTGCTCCTCCGTCTGTGTCGGGACCAGGTGCTCCCTGGGATCGAGAAGCTCGTCGTCGTCGCCCGAGCGCTGGTCCGGGCGCTGGTAGCCCGCGGCGCGCGGGCCGAGGACGCGAGGCTGCTCCTCAGCCGGCTGCGTCACCGGCGCCTGTACGGCACTCCGGCGGGGCGTGCTCACGCGCGGCGCGCTGCGCGGACGCCGCGTCTCGACCTCCTCGACCTTCGCTCCCTCCTCGCGCCACCTCGCGGCCGGAGCACGATCGGCGATCGACGAGGCGGGAGGCGTCGCGACCGGATCGGCGCGCGTTGATGCGGACGCGCCCGCCGCCGTCGTCGCGGCGCGCTGCGTCGCCGCCGGCGCCGGCGAGCGCGCCGTCGCGGTGCGAACGGGCGCCTCCGCGACCGTGCTCGCCTCGTTGTCGCGTCCCAGCTCGCGCTCGAGCGTGCCGACGCCGACCGGAGCCGCCGCCACGACTGCGGCGACCGAGGCCACGACCTTCACCGTGGCTCCGCCCGAGGCGGCGCTCCCGCCGAGCAGGCCACTGACCCAGCTCCACAGCCCGCCGGCGACGGGCAGGCTCGCGCCCGGACCGACGCCGAGGATGCGCCGCCGCTGCGTCTGCGCCGCGGTCCACGCCTGGCAGGACGTGCAGGCGCGCAGGTGCCCGCGCACCGCGCGCGACGCCCGCCGGCGCTCGCGGACGGAGATCTCCTCGCGGATCGCCTGGCAGGTCGCGTCGCGACCGGCGCGGTCGTCCTGCAGGGCGACCCGCGCCTCGAAGACAGCTTGACGCGCGTTGCCCGGCGAGGTGCCCAGCACCGCGGCGACCTCCGCGTGGCGCATGCCGGCGACCTCCCGAAGCAGGAGGGCGTCGCGCGAGCGGTCCGGCAGCTCGCCGATCGCCTCGAGCAGGGCGCGGACCTCCTCGCGAACGGCGATGGTCTCGGCCGGTCCGTGCGCATGGTCCTGCACCGTCGCCACCAGCTCGCTGACCGGGCGGCGGCGACGCATGAGGGAGATCGCCTCGTTGTGGGCGATGCGGAACAGCCAGGGGCGCACGGCGTCGACGGCGTCGTCCCGGCGGAGCGCCGCCAGCGCCTTGATGAAGGCGTTCTGCACGGCGTCGTCGGCGTCCTGCGTGTTGCCGAGGATCGCGGTGCAGTACGCGGTCAGCCGCGGCTGCAGGCGCCGGACGAGGGCGGCGAAGGCCAGGTCATCGCCGGCGCGAGCGCGCGCGGCGAGTGCCTCCTCCCCGGCGAGTCGGTGCAGGAGCGGATTGCGCATCGAGACGATCATCGGCACCAACCCTCAGATCCCCCTGAGGATGCGGTGACGCGCCAAGCACACGGTAGCGCCCGGGGCGAGAAGCTCGCCCCGGGCGCCGCGTGTCTGCGTTGGATCCGTCAGGTCAGGCAGCGGTCGGAGCCGCGTCGTCACCCTCGGAGGGCCGGCGGCCCGGAGGGCAATCGGCGCGCGGGTGGTCGTCCGTGACGTCCGCGGCCTGAGTGGTGCTCGTGCTGGTGCTCGACGTCCCGCCTGCCGCTTGCGCGGCGGAAGCCGTGGCCGTCGCCTGCGCCTGAGCGGCGGTCAGCGCGGTCTTCGCGGCGTCGGTGAGCGTGTCGTCGGTGAGGGTCTCCGCGATGTCCGCGGCCTCCGACGTCGCGTCGCGGGCGACGAGCTTCAGCGCCCACGCGTACCAGGAGTGATCGGGCAGTGCCGCGATCGCGGCGACGAGCGCGTCGCGACCGTCGAGTGCCGCCTTCAGCGTGTCGGCGTCGGCGGTGACGATCGCGTCGGGCGCGCCGTCGAAGAGCGCGACGGTGCCGTCGACGATGTGTCCCTGCGTCTTGGCGAGCGCCGCGGCTGCGGCGGGCCCGCCGTCGTTGCCGGCGCTCACGCGGCGCAGGACGCCCTTGGAGGCCGACGCGAGGTGGCGCTTGGCGGCCGCAAGCGCGGCGACCGACGCGTCGGGCTCGGCGTCGTCGGCATGGTCCTGCGCGCGATCCAGGGCACGCTCCGCAGCGCGAAGCTTGCTCAGGATGCGCGGCGGGACGTTGCCGAAACCGCCGCCGTGGCCGTGGCGCTGGCCGTCGCCGCGCGGTCCGTCGCCGCCGTCGTTCGCGAGCGCTGTCGCGGGCAGGACGAGCAGCAGACTGGACGCAAGCGCCGCCGCGGCGGCCGTTCGGATGTTGATCAAGGGCTTCTCCTTGCTCGGTGGGACACGGTCCGTCGAGCACATGACGCAGACGCGCCACAAAACGTCAGGAACGTGCGCTACGAACGGGTCGCACGGATCGCAGACGCACGCCGCCCGAGCATTTCGTCCCGTTGCGCGCGGGTTCCCTCAAGCAGCCGGGTGCGACAGCCGAGCGATGGGACAGGCCGTCCTGCGCGGCGCTGCTCTGATCGAAAGGACGTCTCTCGCATGCGCCTACGCGCGCTCATCCTGGTCCCGGTCCTTGTGCTCGCCTCCGCGCTCGCCGCCTGCAGCGGCGCCGAGCAGCCCGATGTGCCCGGCCTCATCGGCTCGTCGCTTCGTGCCGCCTCCCAGCAGCGCGATCTCAAGGTCCACTACTCGGTCAGCGCCACGATCCACGCGACCCCGTCGGTCCAGGCGAGCGAGCAGACGCGCCGGTTGCTGTCCAAGCCGGTGACGTTGTCGGCGTCCGGCGGCCTGTCGAAGGACGCCGTGACATTCGCCGGGAGCCTCGCGCTCGCGGGCAAGAGCTTCCGCGCCGAGGCGCTCGTCGGGCAGCGCGAGACCTACGTCAACCTGCTCGGCTCCTGGTATGGCGACAGGACCAAGGGCCTGGACGACGCGCAGGGCGGCGTGTCCGAGAAGGCGAACCCCCAGGAGCTCAGGAAGACGCTGCGCTGGGTGTACGACCACTCCGACGAGGTCCTCGACGCAACCGTGACCGCAGGACCGGACATCGACGGCGACACCTGGCAGGCGAGGGGCCACTGCAGGCCCGCGGCCATCGTCGAGCTCGCGCAGCGCAGCGGCAAGACCGTGACGCCCGAGCAGCAGACGGGCATCGAGCAGTTCTGCCGGATGACCGAGCTGACCTACGTCATCGGAGCGGACGACAACCTCCCGCGTCAGATCCGCTTCGCCGCCGACCTGGACAAGCAGACGCTTGCCGGGCTGTCCGCCGCGGGCGGCGACGTCGACGAGCTCGACCGGCTGCGCGTGGAGCTCGACATAAAGCTCACGAAGTGGGGCGAGGATGTCGAGTACTCCGCGCCCGCCGACCCCAAGCCGATGGAGGAGCTCGGCATGGCCGTCTTCGGGCTGCTCCTCCAGGTCGCCGCCTGAGCGCGCGGGCGCCATGTGACATGCGGCACTGAGCCTCAGGATCCCTGCAAATCGGCCGTACCTTGAAGGTATGTCCGTCTCCTCCATCGATACCAACATCGCTCCGGCGCGCCGGGGCCCTGACTCCCATCTCACCCCCGGCGACGTCGCGCTGATCCTCGCGTGGGCGGCGCTCACCGTCGTCCTCGCGGCCTACGCGATCGCCGAGGGCAGCATCGGCGCGATCGCGCTTGCCGCGCTGACCGCGCTGCAGTCGTGGAACGCCTGGCGCGGCGCCGCGAAGCGCGACGAGACCGCGCAGCTGCACTTCGACTGACGACCGAGCTCACGGCCGGCGCGGCACCCGCCGCGCCGGCACGAGCGTGACCACGGTCAGCGCGAGCAGCACCGCCGCGGTGACCCCGAAGGCCGGCGCCACCGCCTCCGCCACGTCGCCCGCCCCGCCGTGCAGGATCTCCAGCTGCTCGGCCGGCGACGTCCCCGGCAGCGCCGCGCCCACGCGGCTCTGCAGCACCGCCGCGACGACCGCCACGCCCAGCGACCCGCCGACGCGCAGGAGCACGGTCAGCAGGCTCGTCGCGTAAGGCACCGTCTGGCGCGGCAGTCCGCGGAACGCCGCCGTGTTGGCCGGCACCAGCACCATGCTGAGCCCGAGGCCGCGCAGGACGAGCACCGGCAGCAGCAGCGCGTAGGGCGTGTCCTCGTCGGCGAACACGAACGGAACGGTCGCGAGGCTGGCGATGACGAGCCCGAGAACCACCATGGTGCCCGAGCCGTGGCGATCGGCGAGGCGCCCGACGTTCAGCAGGGCGATCAACGAGCCGAGCGCCTGCGGGAGCATCAACAGACCCGCCTCCAGCGCCGAGGAGCCGCGGACCGCCTCCCAGTACAGCGGGAGCAGGAACAGCATCCCGAACATGAGGGCCCCGAAGGAGCCCGCCATGGTCGCGCAGGCGCGAAAGCCCCGATCGGCGAGTAGGTCGAGGTCGAGCAGCGCCTCCCGCCCGAGGCCCCGCGCATGGGCGACGAACGCGACCGAGAGCGCGACGCCGGCCCCGAGCGTCGTCAGCGCGAACGCGTCCGCCCCGCCCCCCGCCGCGGTGCGCGCGAGGCCGTAGGTCAGCAGCGCGAGTCCCGGCGGCAGCAGCGCGAGGCCGACGACGTCGAGCGGGCGCCCGTGCGCGCCCCCCTCCCGCGGCAGGAGGCGCAGGCCGAGCGCGAGCGGGATCGCGCACAGCGGGACGTTCATCAGGAACATCCAGCGCCAGGAGACCTCGTCGACGAGCAGGCCGCCGAGGACGGGCCCGAGCGCCGGCCCGCTCAGGTTCACGAGCGCGAAGACGGCCAGGACCTGGCCAAGGCGGCGGGGGTCCGCCCCCCGCACGACGATCGCCTGGCCCACCGGCAGCAACAGCCCACCGCCCAGTCCCTGCAGGATCCGCGCCACGATGAGCGTCTCCGCCGTCGGCGCCGCGCCGCACAGCGCGGACCCGGCGGTGAACGACGCGAGCGCCACGAGCCAGACGCGGCGGGAGCCGAAGCGCTCGCTCGCCCAGCCGGCCAGTGGGATCACCGCGGTCAGCGACAGCAGGTACGCCGTCGCCACCCACTGGACCTCCAGCAGCGACGCGTCGAGCTCGCGGCCCAGCGTCGGGATCGCGACGTTGACGATGGTCGCCGCGAGGACGGTGACGAGCGCCCCGACGCTGACGGTGGCGACGAGCGCCCGCTGCCCGTCGCCCACCCGCTACGCGGTGACGCGCCCGACGACCTGCTGGACGACCTCGAACCCCATGAGGCTCGACCCGTGGGCGACCGGCCGTTCACCGCGATCGGCTGACGCCTGCGCGTGCCCGCGCGTGAAGGCCGAGCTCTCCACCCAGGCGCGGAACGCCTCCTCGCTCTCCCAGCGGGTGTAGACGAAGTAGCGCGTCTCACCCTCCACGGGGCGCAGCAGCTCGAAGCCGAGGAAGCCCGGCATCTTCTCCACCTCGGCCGCGCGCTTCGCGAACCGCTCCTCCAGCTCGGGGCCTCGCTCGGGCGAGACCTCGATCGCGTTGATCTTCACGACGGCCATGACCCGGCAGTCTGGCAGAAGGGGGTGGACCACGACCGTCCCGACAGCGCGACCCCGGGTCGCCGCCGGACGGCGCCTGCGCCGCTCCACGCGGGGGGGTGACGTGGAACGCGCACAGCGAGGTCGGGGCAGGTCGCGGTTGCGTGGAGGTAGACGGTCGTGGTCCTCGGTAGCATCAACGGCGTGGCCGTGCTGGTCTTGCGCAATGACCGCAACGTGCATGGAACTGCACGAGCACGCCTCCGTGGACGGGACAGAACCTGCCGGTTGTACATCGCGTCAGGTCCTTCCTCGACCGGGTGTCGATGGCCCGGGCACCCGCCGACCGGTTGGCTAGGAGCATGAGCTACCGGGTGACGCTCCGCGGCGAGGCGTTTGGATTCGCCGACCTGCGGGAGCTGCTCGCCAAGGCCAACGAGGAGAAGTCGGGCGACCAGCTCGCAGGCCTCGCGGCCGCGACGGAGCGCGAGCGCGTCGCCGCGAAGCTGGCCCTGGCCGACGTCACGCTCGGCGAGATCGCCGACACCCCGCTGGTCGAGGACGACGTCACCGAGCTCATCCGATCCGGTCATGATCAGGAGCGCTTCGCCGAGCTGCGCTCGGTGACCGTCGGCGAGCTGCGCGAGATGGTCCTCTCGGCCGGGTTCGCGCCGGTGTGGGACGACGGTCTGGCCTGGGCGATCACGCCGGAGATCGCGGCCGCGGTCGCGAAGCTCATGAGCGACAAGGACCTCATCGTCGCCGCCGCGCCGCTGCGCACCGTCACGCGCCTGCGCAACACGATGGGCGAGCGGGGGGTCTTCGGCTGCCGGGTCCAGCCCAATCATCCGACCGACGCGGTCGACGGCGTGCTCGTCTCGACGCTCGACGGGATCCTGCACGGCTGCGGCGACGCGCTCATCGGCGTCAACCCGGTCAACGAGTCGGTCTCCTCTGTCGCCTCCGTCGAGCACGTCCTCCAGGAGGTGGTCCAGCGGCTCGGCGTGCCGACCCAGACGTGTGTCCTCGCCCACATCACGACGCAGCTTCAGGCCATGCGGGGCGGCGCGCCGGTCGACCTCCTGTTCCAGTCGATCGCCGGCACCACGGCGGCCAACGCGAGCTTCGGGGTGACGCTCGACCTGCTCGCCGAGGGCCGCGAGGAGGTGCTCGCGCACCACAGGACGCGACCGGGCGACTTCATCGGCGAGAACGTCATGTACTTCGAGACCGGCCAGGGCAGCGCGCTCTCGGCCGGCGCCCACCACGACCTCGACCAGCTCACCTGCGAGGCGCGGACGTACGGCGTGGCACGCGCCTTCGCGCCGTTCCTGGTGAACACCGTCGTGGGCTTCATCGGGCCGGAGTACCTCGCGGACGCCCGCCAGATCACCCGCGCCGGGCTGGAGGACCACTTCATGGGCCGCCTGCTGGGGCTCCCGATGGGCTGCGACGTCTGCTACACGAACCACGCCGACGCCGACCAGAACTCCAACGACGACCTCCTCGTCCTGCTTGCCGCCGCCGGATGCGAGTACGTCATGGGCGTCCCCGAGGCCGACGACGTGATGCTCAACTACCAGTCGACGAGCTACCACGACGTCGCAGCCGTCCGCCGGCTGCTCGGCCTGCGGCCCGCGCCGGAGTTCGAGGCCTGGCTTGAGCGCATGGGCCTCTGGCGCGACGGAGGACCCGTCGACGTGGTGCCCTCGACCCTGCAGCAGCTCAGCTCGGCGATCGGCTCGCCCTTCGCGCTCACCGAAGGCGCTCGGTGACCGACCGCGCGCCGGTTGCGGCGACCGAGCTGGCGCAGCTGCTGACGGCGGCCAGGTCGCGCACGCCCGCACGGGTCTTCCGCGGCCGGGTCGACGGCGGCTACACGACGGCGTCGATGCTCGCGCTGCGCGCCGACCATGCGGCCGCGCGCGACGCCGTCTACGCCGCGCTCGACCTCTCGGGACCCGAACTGCGTCCGGTGGTGGAGGAGCACGCGATCCTCGCCCTCGAGTCCTGCGCCGCCGACCACCACGAGCACCTGCTGCGCCCCGACCTCGGCCGCCGCCTGAGCGAGCCGTCCCGCGCGCTCGCGCTCGCGGAGGGCACGCACGGCGCCGACCTGCAGGTGATCATCGGCGACGGGCTGTCCGCCGCTGCCGTGCACGCCCAGGTCCCTGCGGTGCTCCCGCCACTGCTCGAAGGCGCGCGGGCGCGGGGCTGGAGCGTCGGTCGCGTGCTGGCCGTGCGCCACTGCCGCGTGGGGATCCTCAACGAGGTCGGCGACCTGCTCGGCTGCCAGCTCACCGTCCTGCTCGTCGGCGAGCGCCCCGGGCTCGCGACCGCGACGTCGCTGTCCGCCTACGTCGCCCTGCGGCCGCGCAGCGGGCACACGGACGCGGACCGCAACCTCATCTCCAACATCCACGACGGGGGCACGCCCGCCGCGGAGGGCTGCCGGCGCCTGCTCGCGTTGCTGGACGCGATCCGGGCGGCGGGCCTCAGTGGGGTCACCGTCAAGGAGCCGGACGAGCAGCATTTCGCCGGGACGCTCGAATCTTGACGACAATCCGCCGCCAGACGGGTACGCTGCTCGGCAGTGGACGACGCCTGCCCATCCGGCAAGCGCGACGCGTGACGTCGCCCGGACCCAGTCGCCGCCTCGCGTTGAGCATCCTCGGATGGGTGCTTGCGTGCGGGCTGCTCGCCTACGGCCTCGCCGGCCGCTGGGACGAGCTGTGGACCGCCGCGGGGCGCCTGTCGATCGGGCTCCTGCTCGCGACGATCGCGCTGCAGATCGTCGCGCTCGTCGCGCGCGGCGAGGCCTGGCTGCGCTGCATCCGCGGTGCGGGCGGCAGCGTCGACCGCCGCCGCGTGTTCCGCGCGACCGGGCTCGGCTGTGCCGCCAACGTGGTCAGCCCGCACGTCGGCGCGGCCGCGCGCATCACGCTGCTGCGGCGCTCGGCGCCTGACGAGACGCCGTCCGTCGGCGCGCTCCTCGCCGCCGAGGTGCCGATCATCGCCGTCGAGGGCCTCCTTGCCGGCCTGTTCTCCTTCACGCTCGTCGGGCCGCTCGGCCTGCCGTGGTGGATCCCGATCGTGTGCGTCGCGGCGACGGTCGCCATCGCGGGCGGCCTCGCCGCGGCGGGCCGGCCGACGGGACGCGGCATCTGCCGCGGCCTGGCCGTCCTGCGCGGGACGAACGCGAGCGCCCGCCTGGTGGCGTTCGTGCTCGTCGCGGTCGTGGCGCAGATCGCCCGCAACTGGCTCATGCTGAACGCCGTCGGCGTCGACGCGTCCGTGTTCGACGCGATCGCCGTGCTCATCGCGGTCGTGATGCTGAGCCAGCTCCCCATCGGTCCGGGCGCGGGCGCTGGGGCGGCGCTGCTGATCCTCGGTCCCGAGGGCGTCGCGGCGGCGGCGGCCGCCGGCCTTCTGCTGACCGCGACGGGCACGATCGGCGGCCTGGTCTTCGGCGCCTGGGCGGCGATCGACCGCCTCCACGGCGGCCTTGCCCTGCGCCGCGCGAACGCCTCGACGATGGCGCTGCACGACGCGATCGCCCGGCTGCCGCACCCGCGGCGCCGGATCGTCGAGACCGCCTACTTCGGCGGCCTCAGCCACGCGCACATCTCGCGCACGCTGGGCCTGCGCCTGCCGGCCGTCGCCCTGGCTTAGCCGGCGAGACCCAGCATCCGGACCGCGTTCTCCTTCAGGATGAGGGGACGCACGTCCGGCTTCAGGTCGAGCGTGTCGAAGTCCGCGATCCAGCGCTCCGGCGTCAGCGCCGGGTAGTCGGTCCCGAACAGGACCTTGCGCTTGAGCAGCGTGTTGGCGTAGTGCACGAGCTGCGGCGGGAAGTACTTCGGCGACCAGCCCGAGAGATCGATGTACACGTTCGGCTTGTGGACGGCCACCGAGAGCGCCTCGTCCTGCCACGGGACCGAGGGGTGCGCCATGATGACCGTCATCTCCGGGAAGTCGGCCGCGACCTGATCGAGGTGGATCGGGTTGGAGTACTTCAGGAGCAGGCCTCCCCCGCCGGGCTGCCCTGAGCCGACGGCCGTCTGGCCGGTGTGGAACACGGCCGGCAGCCCGTGCTCGGCGATCACGGCGTACAGCGGATACGCGAGCGGGTCGTCGGGGAAGAAGCGCTGGAACGTCGGGTGAAACTTGAAGCCGGCGACGTCGTACTCCTCGATGAGCCGCCGGGCCTGGCGGACGCCCTCCGCTCCGCGGTGCGGATCGACGCTCACGAACGGCAGCAGGACGTCGCGCTCGTCCCGCGCCAGCGCGAGGATCTCCTCGTTGGTGACCGGCCCCGCCCAGCGGACCGAGTCGACCATGAAGCACACGGCAGCCATCTTGCGCTCGCGGTAGAAGGCGGCGAGCTCGGGCACGGTCAGCAGCGCGTCGCTGCCGAACACCTTCGCGACCGCCGCCTCCGGCGAGTCCTCCGGAAAGCCCCGGCCGGCTTCGACGGAAGCCTGGACATGCGTGTGCACGTCGATGGCGACGATGGAGTCGAGGTCGATCTGCGTGGCGGCCATGGCTCGGGCACGCTATCGAGCGCGGGAGCAGGCCGCCTGACACCCACCCCTTCGGATGGGCCGACTTGAGTCTTTTCCCCACTCCTGGCGCAATTGCGCTCTAACGGATTCAAGTTTGTCCGCGTAGCGGTCGATGCAGGCCTCGAACGGGCGGCCAGATCCCCCCGGAGAAGTGGCCGCCGCACGGATGCAAAACGGGTGTGTCGCCCCCCATCGAAGGCACGCCCAAGGAGGACACGCTATGACGCATCACGCGCTCAGTAGCCGCTCGCGCCTGCTCCTTGTGCCCGCGATGACACTGGCGGCCGCCGGACCCCTCGTCCTGACGTCGACCGCACAGGCTTGCTGGTGCCCCCCGGGCATGCACGAGTCCGCCCCCGGCTCGAACACCTGCGTCCCCGACACGCCGAAGACGCCGCCGGCCCCGGCTGAGAAGCCGCCGGAGACGCCCGCCGCCCCGGAGACGCCGGCGACGCCGCAGACCGTCACGCCCGCTCCGGCGCCGGCTCCTGCCCCCGTAGCCGAGCAATCGGCTCCGGCCCCGGCGCCCGCGCCCGCTCCGGCCCCCGCGCCCGCTCCGGCTCCCGCGCCGGCTCCGGCTCCCGCGCCGGCTCCGGCTCCCGAGACCCAGGCCGAGGCCCCTGTGGCGGAGGAGGAGGAGCAGGGCGAGGTGCTCGGCGAGCGCGTCGCCTCGCGCCCGCGCACGACGCACACCGTCTCTGCCGCTCCCGAAGAGGCCGCCCCGCAGGTGCAGGCAGTCGCCGCAGGCGAGCTGCCGTTCACCGGCCTCGACACGGGCCTCATCGCCATCGTCGGCGCGGGCCTGCTCGGCACCGGCGTCGTGCTGCGCCGCCGCACCCAGCTGGACTCGTAGTTCCGCCCACGCCTCGGCCGTACGACGGCCACCCGCCCGATCGGGCGGGTGGCCGTTGTCGTTGTCGGTGCGCGTCAGGCGGCGGGAGATGGTCGGCTGACCTCGCCGCGCACGCCGATCGGCTTGGCGGGGACGCCGCCCACGGTGACGCCGTCGGGAACGTCCTTCGTCACGACCGCGTTGGCGCCCGCGGCCGAGCGGTCACCCATCGTCACCGGCCCGAACACCTTGGCGCCGGGCGCGAGGTACACCCATTCGCCGAGCCGCGGGGACGCGCCCTTCTCGATGCCGATCGTCACGCCCTGCATGACCGTCAGGTTGGGGCCGGCGACGACGCCCGGCCCGATGAAGACGCCGCTGAAGTGCCCGATGAAGAAGCCCGGGCCGATCTCCGCCTCGGTGGAGATCGTGATGCCGGTGGTGATCTCGACCGCCTTGCGGGACACCATGGTCAGCGGCCGCAGCGCGAGCCGAGCGGGCGTCGGCAGCGTGCGCGTCCAACGCCGGAAGCGGTACTCGAGCACGGCCCACAGGCCGAGCGACTCGAGCAGCGCGAAGAGCGCCCCGCGCGTGCTCCACGACGTGTCCTCGTAGCGGGCGCCCGGGTCCAGGTAGCGCAGCAGGTCGGCGGCGACGGTCTCGAGCACGCCTTCAGGCGCCGGGAAGGCTCTGCAGCATCTGCAACGGGTCGACGGGCTCGCCGCCCTCGTACCAGCCCGGCGCGGTCCACAGCTCGAAGTGCAGGTGGCATCCCTCTGCGTCGCCCGAGTCGCCCACGCTCCCGATCGGCTGACCGGCGGCGACGGCGTCCCCCTGCTCCAGCGGGCTCGGCTCGGCCATGTGCATGTAGGCCTCCGACGTGCCGTCGGGGAGCGCGATGACGATGTAGTTGCCCGCGCGGCCCTGGTAGGCGACGTGCTGCACGACGCCGCCCTCTGCGGCGACCAGCGGCGTGCCGCACTTCGCGAAGATGTCCTGGCCGTCGTGGCCGCGGGGGCCGCCGAAGCGCTGCGCGACCGTCATGCCGATCTCGTGCGGCCCGGCGACCGGGAACGTGGCGGGACCGACGAGGCCGGCCTGGACCCGCAGCACCGGCAGCGGTGCGACCTTCAGGACCGGGCCGCTGCGCGAGACGCCCGCGGCGGGCGAGCGGACCTGCACGCGGCCGGTCTTCGCGTCGACGGGCACCTGGACGAGGATGCGTCGCGGCGACGCCTCGGTCGGCTGTGCCGTGCGATCGTCCGCGCCGCCCGGACCGCCTCGGAAGATCACGACGGCGACGTCGGCGAGCGCCGTGCCGCGCAGCTTCAGGATCTGGCCCGACCCGCAGCGCGCCGTGCGCCCTTCGGCGCAGACCAGCTGCTGGACCACCGGCCGCTCGCGTGCCAGCGCGCCGCCCGACGAGGAGGACGCCGCAGAGCCGGCCGCGGCGTTGCCCGGAACCGCGCACAGGACGATGAGCGCTGCGATCAGACCTGCGAGCGGGCGGGCATACAGCGGTAGGCGCAACTACTGACTCCCTGTCGTTTTGCGGGCGCCTACGGGGTGAGCTGACGGGCTCGCACGACATGCGCGCTACGACTCGCTCCGGAGTCGATTCGCCCCAACACTTCCTGGTTCCCCCGCCCCGCGAACCCGGAGGCACGCGAGCTCGGCATTCGGCGCGCGCAGTATATGGCGCGTTAACGACGGAAGGAAGTGAGGGCGCTCACCCTCGCCGCATCAAGCGGCCGACGGCTGCCATGAGCTCCTCGGTGCGGTCCTCGCGCTCGTCGGCTCCGGCGCCGAGGACGCACGTGCGGGCGTGGTCGTCGAGCAGACCGAGCGCCACCTTGTCCAACGCGGCCTGCACCGCGCTGATCTGCGTGAGGACGTCGATGCAGTAGCGGTCGTCCTCGACCATGCGCCCGATACCGCGGACCTGGCCCTCGATGCGTGCCAGGCGCTTGGCGAGCTGGTCCTTGGAGGCGCTGTAGCCTCGGACCGGAGGGGTGTGCTCAGCGGGCGTGCTCATGCATCCAGTCTAGCGGCAGTACCCCCCAGGGGCATGGAGTCGCCGGCCTCGTGCTCGCGCCGCCACGCGCGGAAGCTCTCGACCGTGTGCAGCTTGTGGGCGCGGGCGGCCGCCTCGATCTCTTCCGGCGGCGCCTGCTCGGCCAGCAGCCGGATCAGGTCGCGATGCTCGGCGACCGACGCTCCCCCGCGGTAGGGGATCTGCACGAACACCGTGCGCCGGATCGCGTCGAGCCGGCGCGCCACCTGGTGCACGAGCTCGACGAGCGCGGAGTTCGGGCAGCGCTCGACGATGACGGCGTGGAACTCCTGGTTCAGCCGCCCGAAGCGCAGCGTGTCGAGGCTCTCCATGGCCGCGACCATCTGGTCGGTGATCTCGGTGAGCGCATGCAGCTCCTCGGGTCCGATGAGGGGCGCCGCCTGTGCGGTGGCGTAGCCCTCCAGCACGGCGAGCACCGACATCTCCTCGTCGAACACGCCCGGCTCGGCCGGCGCGACCTGCGCCCCGACGTTGGGCCGGAAGACGACGAGCCCTTCGGCCTCCAGGCGGCGGATCGCCTCGCGCACGGGGAGGGCGGACACGCCGAACTCCTCCGCGAGTGCGTCGATCACGATGCGGTAGCCGGGTACGTAGGTGCCGCCGAGGATGCGCTCGCGAACGTCCTGGTACACGCGCTCCTGCTTCGTGGGGCCGCGGCCGCTCGGGGTCATCGCGGGACAGTCTCGCAGGTCATGCGGATTCGTATAGGAAAGTGTGTAGATCTTCGCGAGGCGCCGTGAGCGCGGGCGTTGTGCTGCTCGTGCTCGCCTCAGCGCGGCTCGCTCGCCCGGCGCATCGGCGCCTGGCGCACGAAGCGCCGCCGGCCGGCGAGGCATTCGCGCACCACCTCGCGCAGCTCCTCCGGATCGGCCGGCTTGCGCAGGAACGCCGAGGCTCCCGCCTGGCGGGCGGTGTGGGCGTCGCGCGGGTCGGCGAGCGAGGTGAGCATCACGACGCGCGTCGCGGTGAGGTCGGCGTCCTCGGAGATCGCGCGGCACAGCCCCAGACCGCCGCCGCCGGGCATGACCCACTCGCACACCGCCACCGCGGGCAGCAGCCGCCGCGCCGCCTGCAGCCCCGCGGCGGCGTCGGCGGCCTCGTGGACCTCCACGTCGAGCTCCGCCAGCGCCTCGACGACCACGCGGCGCTCGAGGTCTGAGTCGTCGACGACGAGGACGCGCGGCCGCACGGCGCTCACTCCTCCTCGCTCGGTCGGCGCCGGCCGCGCTTGCGGTCGGCCTGGCGGCGCTTGGCGTCGGCGCGGCGCACGCGCGACGCGGCGGTCGGCCGCGTCGGGCGCCGCGCGCGACGCACGCTCAGCCCGGACCGCAGCCGCTCGCGCAGGCGCTCCAGCGCGAGCTCGCGGTTGCGAAGCTGCGAGCGGGTCTCCTGCGCGACGGCGGTCACACGCGGACCGTACCGCGCCAGCAGGCGACGACGGTCCTCTTCCCGGAGCGTTTGTGACGTCTGGACGTCGAAGACGGCCTCGACGCGCGACGCGGTGACGTTCGCATGCTGACCACCGGGGCCCGAGGAGCGCGCGGTCCGCAGCTGCGCCTCGGCCACGAGCCGGTCCAGAAGATCGTCCGAAGGCCTCACAGGTTGGGGAGCTCCTGCGTCAGCGAGAGGGCCTCGCCGAACAGGTCGCCCTCCCTCTCCACCCGCTCGAGGACCTGGCGCGCCTCGAAGACGAGCATCCCGGGATCGCCGGCCTCCGCGCACGCGCGCACCTCGTCCCACGCCAGCGGCGTCGAGACAGTGGGGCGGTCCCGCGCACGCAGCGAGTAGACGTTGACCGCCGTCTTCTT
>Ga0081539_10004064_pt1 | contig 16747 bp, 18 predicted proteins | sample TabmetS4T2R2_FD_71023 | JGI IMG/M metagenome (GOLD analysis project Ga0081539, IMG submission 71023) | Tabebuia heterophylla rhizosphere microbial communities from the University of Puerto Rico - S4T2R2 | ecosystem: Host-associated > Plants > Roots > Rhizosphere ...
TCCATGTGCGACCGGTGCCGAGCACGTTCTGGCAGTAGCCGGCGGGATGGACGAACGTGTCCGGCAGGGTCTCCATCGGCAGGGGCGTGACCGGGTAGTACACGTGCGACATGCCCGGGAAGTCCGACTCGTTGACGCCACGGACCGTGTGGCGAACAGGCCGCTCCGTACCCAGCTTGTTCGGCGCCGAGTACGTTCGCACCGTCTCGCCGTCGGAGATCCAGATCTCGTAGTTGCCGGCCGTCCCGCGGGCCGGTTCGCTGGTCGTCACGCGGGCATCGCCCGGGTGCCGCAGAGCGACATCCATGAGGACAATCTGTTCGCCTCGCGCAGTGAACGTGCGCTCCTCGACGCGCATCTTGAGCGTCTCGAAGCGGAGCTCGGCGTCACGCATGAACGTGAACAGCTCCTGGACGGTCGGCAGGTCGTCGCTGAGTGCGACGAGCTCAGGCCGTCGCTCCCCGCCAACCGGTACCGGCAGGGTGGCGGCGCGATCCCAGAGTCGGGTTTCGGTCATCGGCCGCGATTGTAGCCGTCAGTCGGGACTCGACGGACGGGCGCGGGGCTGCCGAATCAGGCGAGACGATCGACCAGACGAGATCGGTCGCGGAGACCCCGCCGCTGCCGCTCGCCCACGCGTGACCGCCGTGTGCGAGGCGATAGAACGAATCCGGCGCCGCGCAGCCGGACCACGCGATCCGCGGGGTAGGATCAAGTGAGGACCTGCCGTTGCCTTCTGACAACGGTCGGTTGGTCAGCCGCCGGCTGGCCCACCGCCGAGACCAGGCTCCGTCATCCGCGCCGGATCGAGTAGTTCGTCGAGCCGCTCGGGCTCGATACCTCGCTCCGTGGCGAGGTCGCGGATCGTCCGCCCGCTCGCGAGGGCCTCCTTGGCCAGCTTCGCCGCTTCGTCGTAGCCGATCACCGGGGCGAGGGCGGTCGCGAGCATGAGCCCCTGCTCGACGAGTTGGGGACCACGATCGGTCGCGCGCAAGCCCTCCACGAGGCGCTCCGAGAAGTTGGCAGCGGCGGCGCCCAACAACTCGATCGACTCGAGGAGGGATACCGCGGCGACCGGCATCATGACGTTGAGCTCGAGCAGGCTGCCGGTCTGCGCGAAGCCGATCGTCGCGTCGTTGCCGACGACCCGGGCGACGACCATCGTCAGGCTCTCGACGATGACCGGGTTCACCTTGCCGGGCATGATGCTCGAGCCGGGCTGGGTCTCCGGCAGGGCAAGCTCGGCGATACCGGCGCGCGGACCCATGCCCATGAGGCGAACGTCAGAGGCGACCTTCCAGAGCGACAGTGCGATCGTGCGGATCGCGCCATGGGCCGCGATGACGGCATCGAGCGACGCCTGGGCATGGAAGTGGTTGCTCGTCTCCCGAATCGGCAGGCCAGTCAGCTCGGCGAGGCGCGACGCCGCCGCGGCCGGGTACTCCGTATGGGCGTTGATGCCCGTCCCAACGGCGGTCCCGCCGAGCGGCACCGACAGCAGCTCGTCCTGCGCGGCCCGCGCCCTCCGGATCGCCTCTTCGACCTGGCCGGCATAGCCACGGAATTCCTGGCCGAGCCTGATCGGCGTTGCGTCCTGGAGGTGCGTTCGGCCGGTCTTGACGATGGGCCAGAACTCGTCCGCTTTGGCGTCGAGGCTGCGATGGAGGCGCTCGAGGGCCGGCAGGAGGACCTCCTGGATCGCGAGCGCTCCCGCCAGCTGCATCGCCGTCGGGATCGTGTCGTTCGAGCTCTGGCAGCGGTTGACGTCGTCGTTCGGATGGATCCGGCGGCCGTCGAGTCGCTCCGACGCGAGCCGGGCGATGACCTCGTTGGCGTTCGTATTCGTCGAGGTCCCGGAGCCGGTCTGGTAGACGTCGATCGGGAACTGCCTGTCGTGCCGGCCATCCGCCACCTCGGCCGCGGCGCCGGCGATCGCCTCGGCCACGTCGGTGTCGAGGAGACGAAGTCGTGAGTTCGTCTCCGCAGCGGCCTGCTTGATCAGTCCGAGGGCACGCAGGAAGCGGCGCGGAAACGGTCGTCCCGAGATCGGGAAGTTGAGGACCGCTCGCTGGGTCGATGCGCCGTAGAGCGCATCCGCGGGGACCTCCATCTCGCCCATCGAATCGCGCTCCACGCGCGTGCCCCCCGACCCCGCTCGATCACCCGGTTCCGTCATCCGTTCGATTGTACGGGCGGTTCTTATGCGGGGACCGGCACGGCCCGCCGGTAGCGATGATGCATGGCGCGGCGCTCGAACCCGACGGATCGGTAAAGGGCCTCAGAGGCCGCATTCTCAGCCGACGAATAGACCTGGACGAGCTCTGCTCCCAGGTCGCGATAGCGCCGCAGCGCGTACGCCAGCAGCCCCTTTCCGAGCCCGCGTCGCTGATGGTCGGGGTGGGTGCCGACCGGTTCGAATTCGCCGACCAGAGCGACGGGATCCCACCACGCCATCGTGAAAGCCGCGAAGCTCCCGTCAGGCGCCTCGACGACGAGATCGTCCTCGAATTGATAGTCCGGCAGCGTGACGAGTCGCTCGTACTTCCCGGCCGACATGCGGGACGGAGCGAACGCGGCGCGGTGGACGTCCACCCGGCGCTCGATCTCGTCGGCGCCGGTCAGCGGTCGGATCCGGTAGCCATCCGGCAGGAGAGCGTCAGGGATCGGATCGTCGAGGCTTCGTTGGTACTGCGACAGCCGCGAATGACGGACGCCCGGCGTCCAAGGCTCCAGTCGCCGAAGACCGTTCGCCTCGTAGATCGCGACTCGCTGCACGTCCCGTTCCGAAGCCCACGCCTCGATCCCGGCGTCGCCAAGACTCGACTCAACGATCCGCCGACCGACCGCGGCGTCCACGGCCTCGTCGCCGGACCAGACGTGGTATTCGAGCTCGGCCGGTCCTTCGGCACCCGCCTGCTCGTGCCAGCTCCACGCCACCTGCTTCCCCTCGTGTTCCCAGAGCCGCAGGTGTTGCCCAAGCTCGTCGGGCCACGCCTGGCAGAACCACCACGACAGGTCGCCCGGCGTCACGTTGACCGTTGGCGAGCGGGCCAGCCAGGCGCGTGTCAGGAGATCGCTGGCGGCCTGGAGATCGTCGTTCGTGGTCGCGGCGCGCGACCGGAGGTCGGCGACCGAGGGCTGGGTCATGAGAGACCCAGCGTAGCCTCCGTCGATCTGGCTGGCTTTGGTCGCCAGCGGCTAAGAGGCTGGTTTCGTGGTGGCCGTAGGGGCCGTGCAGTCGGAGAAGTCGATTGCGGGATCGGAGGGATCGCATCCTTCGGGGCTGCAAAGACGACCAGCTCGCCGGACATCCCAATCGCCGCGTCGTAAATGACGCCGCCCGGTGGCGTGGTCTGGATGTTCGAGATGCCGTCCTTCACCCACCGCCACGACACGTTGTAGCCGAGCCTCAGCAGGGCCTGGTGGGCGTCCGCGGGCGACATCTGGAAGATGCCCGAGCAATGGAGCTCGCCGCCGCGGGCGAAGACGTTGCCGTTGCGCGGATTGATCGGCTTGACTGGTCCGCCCTGGAGCCCGCCGTCCGGTCGAGCGAGGTTCGCGCGCGGTCGGGCGATGAGTTGCATGTTCGAGACGTGGAGCGTGACCCCTTGCCCGCCCGCATCCAGCGGGAGGTTGACGTTGCCCGCCCATGGGCGGTTCAGGGGCGTCTTGAAGTACTCGCCTTTCGTCGCGGCCCAGTTCGGCTTTACGGTGCCGTCGTAGGCCTCGATGGCGTGGACCCACCACGAGCTCTTGTCGGCATCGAAGTAGAGGTTGAGCCGCATCTCCCGACCGCCCTGCTGCCACGTCGCCGCCAGCGTGAGCGACTCCGCGGTCCGGGGGTCGGAAACCACGGAGACCGGCAGCCCGACAGGACTGAACCGCTGGCCATTTGCCTCGATCCAGAGGTCAGTCGCGGCCAGCTCGACGACTTCGGTTTGCCAGTGGATCGGTATCTCGGACAGGTCTGGCCCGGACTTCTGCTGGCTCAGGAACGCGCCAACAGCCGCCGAGCCAGCAAAGATCGCGAGGAGGAGGAGCAGGCCGGTCGCGAAGAGCAACAGCAGTCGCGGTGAGCCCGTCACTCCGCCCTTCAAGGCCACCGCTGCGACATGGTCACGGACGATGACCGGCGCCGGCCCGAAGTCGATCGAGCGCAGAGCGGCAGCATCGGCGCGCATCGCGTCCGACACGCGGCGGCAGGCCGTGCACGTCTCGAGGTGCCTGCGGAGATCCTCGGCGTCGATGGGATCAAGCGTGAAATCGATGGCCATGGCCGCCAGGTCGGCGTAGCGCCGATGCTCGGTCATCGCTCCACCTCCTTGGGCTCGAGGCGTTCGCGAAGCCGGACCCGGGCCCGGCTCATGAGGGTGCGGACCGCGATCTCACTGCGGTCGATGGCGAGGGCGATCTCGCGGCCGCTGAAGCCGTGTGCCGCGAGCAGCAGCGCGGTGCGATGGTCGGCGGGCAGGTCGGCCATCGCGTCGATGAACTCCTCGGAGCGCTCGCTCCGCAGGATCCGGGCATCTGCCGGCTCCTCGTGGCCGCCGCGGACAAGCCGATGCAGGTAGCGCCCGGCGATGGCCCGGCGGCGGGCGCTGTTGACGACGAGGTTCGCCGCCACCCGGAACAGCCACGCCCGAACCTCGATCGGCGGAGGCCCGGCGCGATACTCGCCGAGGAGCCTGACGAATGTATCTGCAACGATGTCCTCGGCCAGCTCCGGTTCGCGGACGAGTGCCCGGACGAAGCCGTACAGGTCCCGCTGGTGCGCGTCGTAGGCATCGAGCACGTAGGACGCGTCCGCTGAGGACCCCGCCCGAAGGCCGACCGAGGTCCGCGTCGTGGCCATCGGCTCGATTCGCTCGATGTCGCCGTCCGTCACAGGGTCACGACGCTTTGACCCGCCGAACGTTGCAGCCGCTCCCGCTCATGAGGGCCCGAGTATGCGGCGACGACGACCGCTGCCATCTCGGGCGGTTGGGAAGCCTGCCCCTAGACTGTCGGCGATGCCGCCCGATCAGCATTCCTGAGCATGCCGACGCTCACGGCCAACGGCCTCGAGATCGGCTACGAGGTGCACGGCGCGGGCCCGCCGCTCGTGCTTCTGCATGGCGCGACGTCAGCCGGCCGGGAGGATTTCGCCGCCCAGATCCCGATCCTGTCGAAGGCCTTCCAGGTCCTCGTACCCGACGCGCGCGGACACGGCATGACTCGCTGGGACGCCGCCCAGGGGTTTCGCTACGAGTGGCTCGTCGACGACCTGCGGGGCTTCGTCGATGAGCTTGGTCTCGACACGTTCCATCTCCTCGGGTTCTCGATGGGTGCGATGACGGCCCTCCAGTTCGCGTCCAGGGACCCGGCCCGGCTGCGGACTCTCATCGTCGTCGGCATCACGACGCAGCGCGAACCACGGGCGAGTGTTGCCCGGCGGCTCATGGATCCCGAACGCGTCGATCGCCGGGAGCCGGCCTGGGGCGCCGAGCTTGCGCGCCGGCACGATCCCGGCCAGGGCGACGGCGCCTGGCGGCGACTCCTGCCGGCGATTGCGGCCGATGTCGCGTCGCAGCCCCTCCTCGGGCCGCGGGACCTGCGGAGGATCGAGCTGCCGGCGATGGTCGTCTGCGGCGATCGCGACCCATTCGTGCCGGTCGACCACGCGTGGGGGCTCGCGCGCCAGCTGCCGGACGGGCGGCTCTTTGTCGTGCCCGGCTGCGGTCATGTGGTCATGGTTCGCCGGCCGGGCCTCTTCAACGAGGCCCTCGGTGCCTTCTACCGCGAGACGGAGCAGATCGCCCGTCGCCGCGCCGAGGGCACGGCAGCCGAGCGCGAGGCCGACGCGGGCTCACTCTCGACGGCCGATCGACCCCCGGCCGATGCGGGCGCGACATGGCTCGACGAGGCCCGCCGCTGAAGACGAACATTCCGGAAACTCAGCCGATGCCGCCGAGGAGACTCCGATGACGACGTTGCTCGCCCTCTTTCGCCGCCCGGAAGGCGGCCCGGAAGCCCTCGCCGAGTTCGAGCGGCGATACAGCGCCGAGCATCTGCCGCTCGTGGCGCGGACGCCAGGCCTGCGGAATCTCCGCGTCCAGCGAGTGAGCGAGGCACTCGGCACCGAAACCGACCTCGTGATCGTGACCGCGATGGACTTCGACGACCGCGAGGCCCTCGATGCCGGCCTGCAAAGCGACGCCATGCGCGACGCGGGTCGAAATCTGCGCGAGATCGCGCGCGGGTTGTCCACGCTCCTCGTCCTCGAGGAGGCACCCGATCTCCTGACTCCGGCCGACGGCTGACGGCCTCATGCAGCTGCCCGCCTTCAGGCGGCGCTCTTCGGTACGAAAACGCCACCCCTGCGCCCTTCTCGGGCGGTGGATACTGTCACCACCACGCGACGGCGTGGTCCAGGAGGAGCCCGCGTGACCGACCGCCCATCGACCGCGACGCGCCACGCGGATGGCCTCATTGACCTCCAGCTGCCGGCCGTCGGAGCGGACGGACCGGTCGACCGTGTCGCACTCGTCACGCTCCAGCGACCCGATGTGCTCAACGCCCTCAATTTCGCGCTGCTCGACGAGCTGGCGGCGACGCTCGAAAGCCTCGACGACAACCCGGACTGCCGCTGCATCGTCATCACCGGCTCCGGAGAGCGTGCCTTTGCCGCCGGCGCGGACATCAAGGAGCTCGCCGCACAAACTGCTGTGAGCCTGACCGCCGATGACGACTTCCGGCACTGGAACCGCATCGGGCGGATCCGCAAGCCGCTGATCGCCGCCGTGCGCGGCGTCGCGCTGGGAGGGGGCTGTGAGCTGGCGATGGCGTGCGACATGATCGTCGCGGCCGATGACGCCCGTTTTGGCCAGCCCGAGATCAAGCTCGGGGTCATGCCCGGCGCGGGTGGCACCCAGCGGCTGACCCGCGCCATCGGCAAGGCCCGCGCGATGGAGCTCATCCTGACGGGCCGCACGATGAGCGCTCGCGAGGCGGAGGCGGCCGGTCTCCTCACCCGCATCGTCCCGGCCGAGGCGACGCTCCAGAGCGCCCTCGATCTGGCCTCGGAGATTGCCGGGCAGGCACCCCTCGCCGCGATGGCCGCCAAAGAGGCGATCAAGCAGGCCGATGAGCTGTCACTCGAAGCCGGGCTCGCCCTCGAGCGGCGCAACTTCTTCCTTCTCTTTGCGACTGAAGATCAGCGAGAGGGCATGGCAGCCTTCACCGCGAAGCGGCAACCAGCGTGGAAAGGCCGATGATCCCGCCGACGACGACAGCAGGAGGGACGCATGGAGCGTGAGCCACAGGGAGGCTCGGACTATGGTCGCGACATCCAGCGCGACCTTGGGGACGAAACGCCGGGTGCCATCCGCGACAGCGCGCCCAACTATCTCGCACCCATCGACGAGGCCGCCCCGGTCAGCGGCCACGTCGTGCCGACCTCCGACCACCCGGGCTCGCTCGCCGAGGCGCCCGAACACGACTGGAACGCTGCGGCCAAGGTGCTGTACCCGACACTGCGTCCCGTCGGGACGGCAGGCACCTGGGCCAGCGACTTCGATCCCGAATCACTCGTCGGGGCGCCGCACGGCCAGACCCAACCGCTACTGGAGCGGGGCCCCTGCGAGGTCCCGATCGCCTATGGGATCAGCGCCGGCGCGTTCGACATCATCGTCAACCCCGAGCACCTCATGTCGTGGGGGGTTCGGCCGGCGGAGGTGCACGAGGCAGCATTCCGCAATCTCGCGGCCTGGGCCGCGAACGCGCCGTGGACCGACGAGGTCTCGGGCGACCGGCGGCTCCTCTCCTCGGATTCGGGCGATGGCTGGGACGCGGCTCGGATCCTCCTGCCCGAGACCCGCGAGCACCTGACCCGCGAACTCGCCTCCACGGGCCGCGTACTCGTGGGAATCCCGGAGCGGCATCTGCTGATCGCCGGCACGCTCCGGCCGGGCGACGACGAGTTCGCGTCCCTGTTCGCCGATTTCGTCATCGAGCATTCCGGGGGAGCAGATGAGCCGGTTGATCGGCGCGTCTTCGAGCTCGTCGACGGCGAGCTGGTCGAATTCGGCGCGGCTGCCGTACAGAGCTGAGTGGCTGATCCTTCGTTCGAGGCCCTTCGTTACGAGGTCGACCAGCGGGTCGCGACGATCACGCTCGACCGGCCTGACGCGCTCAATTCGCTGACAGTCCCGCTCAAGCGGGAGCTGCTTGTGGCGCTGACCGCCGCCGGTCGTGACCGCGACGTGCGGGTCGTCGTGTTGACCGGTGCCGGTCGGGCGTTCTGTGCCGGCCAGGACCTGCGCGAGCGGCTGGAGCCAGATGCGGCGCCGCTCGCCGTCGAGGTCCGGGAGCGCTACAACCCGATCGTCCGCACGATGGTCGAGCTCGAGAAGCCCATCATCGGTGCGATCAACGGCGTCGCGGCCGGTGCGGGCGCCTCGCTCGCGTTCGCCTGCGACCTCCGGATCGCCGCGGACACGGCCAGCTTCGTCCTCGGGTTCGGCCGTGTCGGGCTCGTGCCGGACAGCGGCGCGACCTGGCTCCTGCCGCGGCTGATCGGCGCATCCAAAGCCGTCGAGCTCGCGCTGACGAACGAGCCACTCTCGGCCGCCGAGGCGGAGCGTCTCGGTCTCGTCGCCCGCGCCGTACCTGGCGATGAGCTGCTGCCGGCTGCCCGGGACATCGCAGGTCGATTGGCCGACGCCGCGCCCCGCGCCCTCGCTCTGACGAAGCGAGCGCTCCGGCGGGCGCTCGAGACGAATCTCGAGGCCACGCTCGAGTACGAGGCCGACCTTCAGGGCGTCGCCGGGCGAACGCGTGATCACGCCGAGGGGATTGCCGCGTTTATCGAGAAGCGGGCCCCGAGGTTCGAGGGGGAATAGCCGATCCTGTCGGCGTGACATCCCGCATGGAACGCCAGGTCCGCTTCCATGCGCCGGCGTGGTGGGTCCTGCCGGTCCTCCTCGCCGCCTACGTGCTCTACGCGACGATCGACTGGGAGGTCCCGCAGCCCGGCGGGATCCGCTTCGGGCCGCTGTGGCTAGCGATCACGATCGCCTCGGCCGCGGTGTGGATCATCAGCAGTCGGCGCCTGACCCCGGTAGCGGTTCTGGCGATCGGGTCGATCAGCGGCATGGTCCTGACCGACATCTCGGCCATCGTCGGCCAGAACCTCCGTGACCTGCATCTCTATGTGCGTGCCGGCGACCATTTCCTGCGCGGTGAGCCCGTCTATCTCGACCGGCTCTTCACCGTGCGACCTGCGGACCTCACGACGTACCCGTTCCTATACCCACCCTTGACACTGCCGTTCTTTGGCATCCTCGCGCGACTGCCGGGACTGCTCGTCGACGTCGGATGGCTGGCGGCTTCGATCGCTGCCGCCGTCGCCACCCTGCGGTTGTTCGGTGTCCGGGGTCCTGCCGCGCTCGTGTTCCTGCTCTGGCCGCCGTTTTTCCAGGGCATCCAGGTCGGCAACGTGAACGTGTTCGCGGGACTGCTGTTCGCGCTCGGACCGCTGCTTGGCGCTGGGCTGATCGTTGCCGCCATCTTCAAGCTCTACAGCGGCATCGCCGGCCTCTGGCTGGTTCGCGAGGGGCGCTGGCGGGCCCTCGCTTTGGGGGCGGTCCTTGTCGTCGCTCTGGCGGTCGCGACCTTGCCGCTGACGGGCGTCGATCGGTGGCGCGAATGGCTCGCCGGACTCGATTGGTATCGGGCATCGCAGCCCCTGCTGCCGGGATCGCTGTACGGGCTCGGGCTGCCGCGCTACGTGCCGTTCGTCGTGTACGTGCTCGCTGCCGCCGCAGTCGTCATCGCGGCGCTCGGGGCCCGGGGCCGGCAAGGTCTCGGCCGCCTCGGCATCGCGACGGTCGTGGCGTCGCCCTCACTCTATGCCCACGGCCTCATCGTCGCCGTCCCGGCGCTTCTCGAGCTCGAGGCGCCGTGGCTCTGGCTCTGCCTGGGGATCACCTCCGTGGCGCCCGGGCTCGGGTGGTGGGCGGCGGTTGCGCTCGTCGTCGCTGCCTGGTTCGTGCCCCATCTCCGCCGCGAACGCGGGCCGGAGCAGGAGTCCAATCCGAGCGTTGACCTCTGGCAAGACCTGGACTACTCTGCCTAACGAACGTTAGGTAGGTCCCGCTCGAAGGGAGCAACCTTGGCCATCGAAGCCCGGCCCCGCCGGCAGGCGATCGAGGACGTCGCGAGCACCCTGTTCCACGAGCGGGGCTATGCCGCGACGAGCGTCCGCGACATCGCTCGCGCCCTCGACATCCGCGGTGCCAGCCTGTACGCGCACGTGGCATCGAAGGAAGAGGTCCTCTGGGCGATCGTCGACAGGGCGGCAGGCGCGTTCGAGCGAGCCGCGGATGAGGCACTCGCCGCGACGAGCGGCAGCGGCGCCGGGAAACGGCTGGCCGAGCTGGTTCGAGCCCATGTCCGGGTCATCACCGCCGATCCGGAGCTGGCGAGCGTTTTCGTCCATGAGTGGCGTCACCTCGCAGAACCTCGCCGCGAAGCGATCCTCCGCCGCCGCGATGCGTACGAAGCCCACTTCCGAAACCTCATCGCCGAAGGCAGGCGCGCGGGCGAATTCGACGCGGTCGATTCGAGGCTAGCTTCGACGTTCATCCTCACGGCGCTCAACGGGATCGCGACCTGGTATCGCCCCGCCGGCCGTGTCTCGGCCGTCGAACTCGCCAACCGCTACGCCGACCTGGCCCTGCGCAGCGTCGGCGGCGTGGCTCACACGGAGACATCTCGATGACCGACCCGCTCGCGCTCGATCCCGTCCTCTCACCCGCCGAACGTGCGCGGCTGCCCTTCAACGAGGCGCATCGCCCGCACGACGAACGCTTCGACCTGTTCGAGCAGCACGTCCTTGCCGGCGGCAAGGTGGAGGCCGGCGACTGGATGCCGGACGAGTATCGGACCGCCGTCCTCCGCTTCGTCGAGATGCACGCCAACAGCGAGCTCATGGGCGTGCTTCCGGAACGCGAGTGGATCATGCGCGCGCCAACCCTGCGCCGGAAGCTGGCCCTGACGGCCAAGGTCCAGGATGAGGTCGGTCACTCGCAGCTGTTGTATCGGGTCGCCGAGGACCTCGGGAAGCCGCGCGAGGAGATGATCGAGGACCTGCTCGACGGCAAAACGAAGTTTCACAATGTCTTCCACTACCCGACGAAGACGTGGGCCGATGTCGGCGCGATCGCGTGGCTCGTGGATGCCGCCGCGATCGTCGCGCAGCAGGCCTTGCGGGACTCCTCGTACGCGCCGTACGCACGAACGATGCGCAAGATCTGCTGGGAAGAGAGCGTCCACATCATGCACGGCCGGGATGTCGTCGTGACTCTGGCGAACGGCACTCAGGCGCAGCGCGACATGATCCAGGAGGCGCTGAACCGCTGGTGGGCTCCGCTCATGCAGATGCACGGACCGCGCAGCGATCGAGCCAAGGACCGGGACATCCACTGGCGGATCAAGGCCAAGACGTCCGAGGAGCTGCGCCAGGAGTTCCTCTCCATTTACGTGCCACGGGTCTGGGAGCTGGGCCTGACGCTCCCGGATTCTGAGCTGCACCTTGACGACACGAGCGGCGAGTGGCGCTACACCGAACCGGACTGGCAGGAGCTCCGCACGGTCGTGACCAACCACGGCCCGAAAAGCGAGGAGCGCCTCGCGTTCCGGCGGCTCAACTGGGACGAGACGCGCTGGGTCCGCGACACGATCCTGTCGGGCCCGCGGACGATTGCGGCATGACCGACTCACTACCCCTGGACAGACCGTCGCCATCGAGTGACGGCAGGACGCTCGAGGCCTGGGAAGTCTTCCGCCAGGAGAAGGAAGGCGACCCGATGCGGCACGGTGGGAGCGTCATGGCGCCCGACGCCGAGCTCGCAGTCCACTACGCCCGCGAGCTGTACGGACGTCGCCAGGAGAGTGTCCGGCTGTGGGTCGTGCGCCGCGCGGATGTCCACGAGCTCGAGGACCCGGACCTGCTCCAGCCACCGCTCGATCGGTCGTTCAAGAAGCCGGGTGGCTACGTGATGCGCGAGAAGCTGGCCGCCGCCCGCGAGCGATCGGGCCAGGCGAAGCCGAAGGCGCGATCGAAGTGAACGACGACGTCCGCGTCGCCCTCGACGCGCTCCTCCTGTCGATGGCCGACGACGAGTTCGTCATCGGCTTCTCCGACTCCGAATGGACGGGCGTCGCGCCGATGCTCGAGGAGGACGTGGCGATGAGCTCTCTCGCACAGGACGAGCTCGGGCATGCACGGGCGCTCTACGATCTGCTCGCTCAGCTGCGCGACGACGGTCGCGATGCCGACGCCATCGCCTACGACCGTGAGCCCCATGAGTATCGGCATTGCCGGCTCGTGGATCACGGACGTGGCGACTGGGCCCGGACGGTCGTCCGCCGTTTTCTCTACGACACCGCGGACACTGTCCGCCTCGATGCACTCGCAGATGCCTCCTACGCGCCGTTGGCCGAGCTCATCGGCAAGATCCGGCGCGAGGAGCGCTATCACGTGATGCACGCGCGAGCCTGGTTCGAGAGGCTGGCCGGCCACGATGGCGAGCCGCGGCGGCGGCTCGAGGATGCGGTCAGGCACCTCGCGCAGGACGCCGGCACGGTTTTCGCCGATCTCCCGGGCGAGGGCGCGCTGGTTGAAGCTGGCATTCTCAATGCCCCGATGGCCGATCTGCACAAGCGCTGGCTCGATCAGGTTGCCGCGAGATTCGAGGCCTATAGCTTGCCGCTGCCGACCGCCCCACCCCATCCTGACGCGCGACACGCACACACGGACGACTTCCGCTGGTTGTGGGGCGAATTCACCTCGGTCCGACGGCTCGATCCGGTGGCGACATGGTGAGCGCCGTCCCGGTCTCGCCGACTGAGCCAGCGGTTCGCCGCGCGCTCGCAGAGGTCAGCGACCCCGAGATCCCGACCGTGTCGATCGTCGACCTCGGCATCGTCGAACGCGTCGCCGTACGCGACGATGGCATCCACGTCGAGCTCCTGCCGACCTTTGTCGGCTGCCCGGCGCTCGATGTGATCAGGGCAACCGTCGAAGAACGCCTGGCCGATTTCGGCCGACCCGTCGAGGTCGGCTTCCGATTCGACCCCGCGTGGACCACCGATCGCCTCACCAAGGCCGGCCGCGATGGCCTGCGGCGGGCCGGGATCGCGCCACCCAGTGAGGGCGCGGTCGGCTGTCCCTTCTGCGACTCGACGAACGTTGCGATGGACAACCTGTTCGGCCCGACGCTCTGCCGCTCGCTGTTCTATTGCCGGAGTTGCCGCCAGCCATTCGAGTCGTTCAAGCCTGTCTAGGCACCCGATGGCCCGGGATCTAGTTGGCGTCGTGGGTGCCGGGACGATGGGCGCCGGGATCGCCCAGGTGGCACTCGAGAATGGCCACGAGGTCGTCCTCCACGACGTCGACGAGACGGCTGTCGAACGGGGTCGCGACCGTGTCGCGGCCGGACTCGCGCGTCGTGCCGAGCGCCTCGGCCTCGACCCGGACACGATCGACAGCTGGGTCGAGGCCCGCCTTGCGGGCCTGCATCATGCCGAATCCCTCGATGTCGTCGGAAGCGAAGCCGACGTCGTCATCGAAGCCGCCATCGAAGTCCTCGAGCTGAAGCGGGACATCTTTCGCGCCCTGGACGAAGCGACCGAGCCGGACGCCATCCTCGCGAGCAACACGAGTGCCCTGTCGATCGCCGCGATCGGCGAGGCGACGACACGACCGGAGCGTGTTCTCGGCCTCCATTTCTTCAATCCCGCGCCGGTCATGTCCCTCGTCGAGGTCGTTGCGGCGCCGGCGACGGATGCCGGGGTCGTCACACGTGCCGAATCGCTGGTCCAGTCCTGGAGCAAGACGCCCGTCCGTTCCACCGACAGCCCGGGCTTCATCGTCAATCGGGTGAATCGCCCGTTCACCCTCGAGGCCCTCGCGATCCACGAACAGGGCCTGGCCGAACCCGCACAGATCGACGCGGCGGTGCGAGCCGCCGGCTACCCCATGGGTCCCTTCGAGCTCATGGATCTCATCGGGATCGACGTCAACCTCGCAGTGGCAACCGCGATCTGGCACGGGTTCGGCCGTGCCGAGCGCTTCCGGCCGTCACCGATCCAGGAAAGCATGGTTGAGGCTGGTCGGCTGGGCCGAAAAACGGGCGAGGGTTTCTACCGCTACGACTCTGGACGCGCAGTCCATGGCGAGACCCCCGACATCGGCGACAAGCAGGCGATTGCCGAGCGGATCACGCTCGCAGTCATCGCCGAGGCCTACCGGGCGCTCGGCGATGAGGTCGCCGCAGGGCCCGACATCGACCTCGCTCTTCGCCTGGGCGCCGGTCATCCAACGGGCCCCTTCGAACGCGTCGCTGAGCTCGGCGGCGCCGTCGCAGTCCTGCAGCGTCTCCGCGCCCTCGAGGCGAACGGACCGCGCTTCGAGCCGCCAAATGCCCTCCTGGAGGCCGCGTCGAACCCCAGCTGATCCGGTCATCTATGCTGCGTCGACGCGGGGCATGGGGGTCCCCGCACAGGGGAGGATCCAGATGTCTCATCTCGCCCGCCTGATACAGGCTGTTTCATTGGCCGGGCTCCTCATCGCCGCTGCCGCATGCGGTGGATCGGCATCACCGTCGCCGAGCACCGCCGCAGGCGCGCCATCGGCACAGGCATCGACCACCGCGTCTGCTGAGCCGTCAGCACCGCCCGCGAGCGAGCTCATCCCGAGCATCGACATCCCGTCATTCACGCTGCCGAGCTCCGACAAGGAGCTCGAAGGGCTGCTGCCCGATCAGCTCTGTGGCAAGACAGCCAAGAAGACCAGCGCATCGGGCTTCACGGCCGTGCAGAACGACCCTCAGAGCCAGGCGATCCTCCGCACGCTCGGGAGGAGCATGGATGACGTTTCTGTGGCGATCGCTTTCGCGGATCCCGCGACCGGAGGCGATTGCAAAGTGGCTGCCGGCATCTATCGGATCAAGGGCACCAACCCGGACCAGCTCCTCCAGGCTTTCAGGACTATGGCCCAAGAGGAGAACGAAGCGTTCACCCAGAAGTCGGTCGGAGGCAAGAACGTGTACGTAAGCGCCGCCCCACAGACTGGCATCACGACGTACGCGTACTTCGGTGGCGACGCCTTCCTCTTCGTGTCGGCCCCCGATGAGGCGACTGCCGCACCGGTCCTTCAGGAGATGCCGTAGTCCGGGACGCCGAGAGACATCGCACATCGACGCCCCGTCACCGGACTCCGGGACGGGGCGTCACTACGCCGTGCGCCTTCGGCTCCTCGTATCCATCCTTGGCCTGGTGCTGACCGGTTGCGGAACGATCGTCTCGCCATCGCCGTCTTCGACCGGCTCCGTCCAGGAAGCGACGGCGACGCCCCGATCCACCTCAATCGCATCGCCGGTCACCACCCCGGTCACGACTCCCGTCGAGGCGATCGTCGTCTCGGTCGTGGATGATGCACGCCCGTACTTCGACCTCGTGGTCGAGTCCGTTGCGCCAAACGGCGTCGCCCATCCCGTGGCGACGATCCGGGACGTCCATCCAGAGGGCTGGGCTGACGCATCGCCTCGCCTGGACGCACCAATCCTGGCTTCGCCAGGTGGCCTCCTGCTCGTCTCCGTGGAACGAGACGGCGGCGGCGCAGCCGACCTCGAGAAGGCCCTTGTGTTGCCGCTCGGCGGCGGCCGCACGCAAATCGAGCTGCCCAATGTGGCTGACCTGGCCGCCTGGGGACCCGCCGGCGACCTCGCGTTGTTCGGCTCGCACCCCGCCGTCCTCGATGCGGGCACCGGCGTCCTGTCGCGGATCGACGTTCCGCTCAGCGTCGACGTCCTGCCGGCCTGGGCCGCCGACGGTTCGGGCTGGATAGCGGCCCAGAACGTCGGCGAGTTCGACCGGCGGATCGGCCTCCTGCGCCGCGATGGCGTCTTCGCCGCTGGACTGCATCCGGTCTATGCCCTGACCGGTCGCGAGCGGTTGACCGGTGCCAACGGCCAGATGGTCAGTGTGGCCGTTTCGGACGGACCGACCGGCGCCGAGACAGCACTCGTCGATTTCGGACCTGGGGTGTGTCCACGCTGCATCGTGTGGGCCCGCTTCACGGATCCGGGCGAGATGCCGATCTTCCACGATTTCGCGTGGGACGCCGCCGGTGAGGGTTTGTGGATCACGTGGCAGTCAGCCGATCGGAAGCGCGCGTGGCTGGGACACATGAGCTCCCTCGGTGTCGACCAGCCGGTGGTCGACCTGCAGCCCGGGGTCGACTTCGACATCGTCGGCATCTCGCCGACGGACGCGTGGGTCGTTCTGGCCGCGGCCGAGCGGCGGCGCCTCCTCATCGCCGACACACGCACACGCCGGAGTCGTGTCATTGCCCAGCCACCCGTCCCGAGCGGTCCCGGACCGATCTTTGCCGGCTGGAGCTCCGTGCCGGGCGGTTGACGCGGATGCTCGGCGATCAGGCGACCGCAGCACTGTCCCTACAATTCCGGACATGAGCCGCGATCCGCATCGACCGCTCCGGGAGGCCTGGATCATCGATGCCGTGAGAACCCCGATCGGGCGCTATGGCGGCGCACTCGCCGCCGTTCGGCCGGACGACCTCGCCGCGACCGTGATCGCAGCGATCGTCGAGCGAACCGGCATCGATCCGGGCCGTATCGAGGACGTGGTCCTCGGCTGCGCAAACCAGGCCGGCGAGGACAACCGCAACGTTGCCCGGATGGCA
>Ga0081539_10004065_pt1 | contig 16734 bp, 15 predicted proteins | sample TabmetS4T2R2_FD_71023 | JGI IMG/M metagenome (GOLD analysis project Ga0081539, IMG submission 71023) | Tabebuia heterophylla rhizosphere microbial communities from the University of Puerto Rico - S4T2R2 | ecosystem: Host-associated > Plants > Roots > Rhizosphere ...
AGCGAGGGCGAGACGATCGCGGGGAGCACGTGGTCGCGGCCGTGGCCCGCGCTGCCGTGGCGGTGGCGCCACCGGTCGTGCGCGGGCAGCAGGTCGCGCAGCGCGGCGAGCAGGTCGGCGTCGCTCCCCGCGCCGGTCTCGATCACCGCGAGGCCCGCGGTCGCGTGCGGCACCCACACCGACAGCAGCCCTTCGCGGGCGTCCGCGGCGGTCAGGAACCGGTCGATCTCCCGGTCGAGCGCGACGACCGCCTCCTGGCCCCCGGTGCGAATCTCGATCACTTCGGTCTGCACGGGCCTACTCTCGCAGGGATGCGGACGGCGTTCGGTTGTGATTTCGATGTCCCCGACGGCTACCTCAACACCGCGAGCATCGGCATCCCGTCGACCGCGATGGCCGACGCGGTGGCGGCGGCGTTCGCGGTGGTCGCTGCGATCCGCGCCGCGATCGTGGCCGCCCGCCACCATACCGAACGGCTGCAGGGCCGCCCGGTACGCGCCGGAACCGTTGAGGAGCCGCCCTCGGATCCGTTGTCGGACACGCCGGCTGCGCCTCCACCGCCGGTCAAGCGCCAGTCAGCCTCGCGACGCCGGTCCGACACGACCGCGACGTCCCCGGTCGACACGAAGACGGAACAGCGCCCGGCACCGGCCCTGGCGCCCCCTGGCTACCACCTCTACCGGCCGTCGTCCGCACCGCCCGACCAGGGCCCGGACAGCCAGTGAGTGATCTACTGATCGTCACGGCGGTGGCCGCAGAGGCAGACGCCGTGCTGGCCGGCCTGAACGGCGCATCCGTCACGGTCGAGCCGGTCGGTGTGGGCACGGCCGCCGCGGCCGCGAGCACCGCGCGACTGCTGACGCTCGCCGAGGCGGCGGGCACGCCGTACCGGGCCGTGCTCAGCGCCGGAGTGGCCGGTGGCTTCCCGGGGCACGCCGAGATGGGTGCGACCGTGATCGGCGTCCGCAGCATCGCCGCTGATCTGGGCGCGGAGACGCCGGAGGGCTTCGTCGGGATCGAGCAGCTGGGCATCGGCACCGGGATCGTGGACGCCGACGCCGGGCTGCTCCGCGCACTCGCGTCCGCGCTGCCCGGATCCGTGCTGGCCGACATCCTCACGGTGGCCACCGTCACCGGAACCGCCACGACGGCCGCCCGGTTGATGGCCCGGTACCCGGCGGCGGCGGCCGAGGCGATGGAGGGCTACGGCGTGGCCGTCGCGGCGGACGCGGCCGGTATCCCGTTCGCGGAACTACGGACCATCTCCAACCCCATCGGGCCACGAGACCGGCGGACCTGGCGCATCGCCGGGGCACTGGCCGCTCTCACCAACGCCGCGGCCCTGATCCGCTCGCGCGACGGGGGACAGCTAGCGTGAGAGGTGTGGCGCTCTCCCTGGCTGTCTCACCCTGCCCGAACGACACGTTCGTGTTCCACGCGCTCGTGCACGGACTCGTGCCGGGCGCGCCGGCGGTCGACCTGACGTTCGCCGATGTCGACGTCACCAACACGGCCGCCGAACGCGGCGAATTCGACCTGGTCAAGGTCAGCTACGCGGCGTTGCCGTGGCTGCTCGACCAGTATCAGCTGCTGCCCTGCGGCGGAGCGGTCGGCCGGGGCTGCGGCCCGCTGGTACTGACCCGCGGCGGCACGGCCGATCTCACCGGCGCCGCGGTCGCGGTGCCGGGCGACCGGACGACCGCGTACCTGCTGTTCCGGCTCTGGTCCGCGCGCCGCCCACCGGCGCGGATCGAGGTCGTGCCGTTCCACCGGATCATGCCCGGCGTGGCGGACGGCACGTACGACGCCGGCCTGGTCATCCATGAGGCTCGCTTCACCTACCCGCGGTACGGCCTGACCGCCCTGACCGATCTTGGCGAGTGGTGGGAAGCAGAGACCCACCTGCCGATCCCGCTCGGAGCGATCCTCGCCAAGCGGGGCACGGTCGATCCCGGCCAGGCGGCCGAATGGATCCGCGCGTCGGTACGCATGGCGTGGGCCGACCCGGGCGCCAGCCGGGAGTTCGTGCTCGCCAACGCCCAGGAGATGGAACCGGACGTGGTCAAGCAGCACATCGCGCTGTACGTCAACGAGTTCACCGAGAATCTCGGCGAAGAGGGATACGCCGCCGCCACCGTCCTGCTCGGACGGTCAGCGGCGGCCGGAATCACTGAGTTTACCGGCCCCGCTTCGCTCGGCGGGCCCGCGGCTGATTCACCGATGAGATGACGCTCGCGGGGTACCGCTATGTCTCTAGCTCGCGGGCCACCGCATGAACAACCTTCGCGACGTTCTGCGCGGTGCGCTTGTCCGGGTACCGTCCACGGCGCAGATCCGGCTGCACCTTCGCCTCGAGCACCTTGATCATGTCCTCGATCAGACCGTGCAGCTCGTCGGTCGGGCGCCGGCGCAGCTCGGCCACCGACGGGGGCGCGTCGAGCACCTTGACGCCGAGGGCCTGGGCGCCCTTGCGGCCGTCCACCACACCGAACTCGATGCGTTGACCCGCGTGAAGGTCCTCCACGCCCCGCGGCAGGGCGGCCTTGGGCACGAAAACGTCCCCGCCCTCGTCACTGGTGACGAACCCGAATCCCTTCGTCGCGTCGTACCACTTCACTCGACCCGTGGGCACCGCTGACCTCAACTCACTCGCTCGAACCAGATTTCCAAGGCTATCCACATGCTTCGGCAGACCCAACCGCAATCCGCCGCAGCAGCGACGGGAACTCCGTGAGATCATCCATGACGTACGCCGCGCCCGCAGCCTCGAGCTCGCCGGTGCTGCAGGGGCCGGTCGCGACGCCGATGCCGGGAACTCCAGCGGTCGTCGCCGCCACCATGTCCCCGGCGTGGTCCCCGACAAACCACCGCACGCCGAACTCCTCCAGCGCGGCCGCCTTGCCCTCGGCGAACCGGTCGCCGGCCAACTCGTCGGCCGCCATCCCGAGATGGTCCAGGTGCATCGCGGCGAGACGGCCGATCTTGGACGTCACCACGACGACGCGAAGACCGAGCGTACGCACCGCGGCCAGCGCCTCGCGGGCGCCCTGCGTCGGGCGGCTGGGCTCGATCGCGTACCGCGGGTAGAGCGCCCGATAGAGGGTCACGGCGTCCTCGACCTCGGCGTGCGGAAACCACTCCCGCAGCTCATGACGCAACGGCGGCCCGAGCCGGCTGACCGCGAGATCGGCGTCGACGTGGACGCCGGTCCGCGCGCTTAGCGCCCGGTACGTCGCGGCGATGCCGGGCCGGGAGTCGATCAGGGTCATGTCCAGATCGAACCCGACCGCCGGCGTCACGGCGCCGTGATCTGCCAGTACGTCAGATCCTTGACCGGCAACGGGAAGGTCACGTCGTCACCGAACGGCGAGGGCGCCGCCGCCCGGTCCGAGACCAGCTCCGACACCACCAGATGGCCGTCCGGACCGAGGGGTCCCGGGGCGGCACCTGGAGAGTGGCTATGATCACTCAGGGTTATCGCGGAGCCCGGCAGGTCGGCGTTCGAGGCCACGTCTGCCCCCCTTCTTCCACCGGTCCGGCCACGCCCCGGACCCGTCACCATCGTCCCACGGCGGCTAGCGTTGGACACGATGGCCACCAACTTCGTCGACCAGCTGCGCGGACTGTCCGACGAGGCTCTGGGCGCGCTGATTCAGATGCGCCCCGACCTCGTCGTACCGGTCCCGTCGGACATCTCCGCGCTCGCGGTACGGGCGCAAGCCCGTGGTTCGGTCGCCCGGTGCCTGGACGGGTTGGACGAGTTCACGCTACAGATCCTGGACGCGGCGCGGCTGAGCCGGTCACCAGAGTCGGCGCTGACGTCGGTCGATGCCATCCTCACGCTGACTGCCGGCGCGCCGCCCGACGACGTACGAGTGGCGATCGACCGGCTGCGCGCCCGATTCCTGCTGTACGGCCCGGAGGACGCCCTGCAGGTGGTGACCGCTGTGGACGAGGTCACCTCGCCGTACCCGGCCGGCCTGGGCCGTCCCGCCGACTACCTGGACCCCCGGGCGGCGGCATTGTGCGCCGACAAGGCGGGACTGCGCCGGACCGTCCTCGCCGCACCGCCGGCCGCACGGGCGGTGCTGGACCGCCTGGCGGCCGGACCGCCCATCGGAGCGCTGCGCGGCACCGCCGCGATATCCGAGCCGGTCCGCTGGCTGGTCGACCGGCACGTGCTCGTGCCGGTGTCGGAGGCGGGCCGCTCCCCGCGGGCCGACGGCGACCTGGTCGAGCTGCCCCGGGAAGTCGGCATGCTGCTGCGGCGCGACACCGGGCCATTGGGCCCGTTGCGGCCGTTGCCGCCCACACCCACCGCGGCGGTACGGGACACGAAGGCGATCGACTCGGCCGGCGCCGGGCAGGTCATGGAGGCGATACGCACCATCGAGGCGCTGCTCGAGGCGCTCGCCGCCGAGCCGGCTCCCGTGCTGCGCACCGGCGGGCTGGGCGTTCGCGACCTCAAACGGCTGGCCCGTGCCGCGAACGTGGACGAGCCGGTGGTCGCGTTGCTGATCGAGGTGGCGTATGCCGGCGGCCTGATCGGGGAAGCCGAGGCGAACGGTCCAGCGGGCCGGGTCACCGCCCCGGTGGACGAGATCTTCGTGCCCACCGGCGCGTACGACCTCTGGCGCGCGCGAAGCATCGCCGACCGCTGGGAGGCGCTGGTCCGGTCGTGGCTCGCGATGACCCGGCAGCCCAGCCTGGTCGGACAGCGCGATGACCGGGACCGCCCGATCAACGCGCTGTCCGCCGAGGCGGAACGACCCGGAGCACCGCAGGCGCGGCGGGAGGCACTGGTCGCGGTCAGTGAGCTGCTGCCGGGCATCGGGCCGGACGCCGAGGAGGTGCTCGGCCTGCTGGCATGGCGGGCGCCGCGGCACGCTCGCGGGCGGGAGCCGGCGCACCGGGACGCCCTCGCCGGCGCCGCCGTACTCGGCGTCACCGCGTTGGGTGCGATCACTTCGTACGCCCGGCCGCTGCTGGATCACACCGCTCCCGGCGACATCGACCCGCTGGGCATCCGCCCCGGCACGGCCACACCGGCCGCGGAGACCGTCCGGCTGCTGGACGCTTTGCTGCCCGCACCGGTCGACCACGTCCTGCTTCAGGCCGACCTGTCGGTGGTGGTGCCCGGACCACCGGAGCCCGAGTTGGCCACCGAACTGGATCTCATCGCCGAGGCGGAGTCGGCGAGTATGCATCGGGTCACCGCGGCCAGCGTGCGCCGCGCGCTCGACGCCGGCCTCAGCGCCGGGGACCTGCACGCGCTGTTCCGGCGGAGGTCACGGACACCGGTGCCGCAGGCGCTGACCTACCTGATCGACGACGTGGCCCGGCAGCACGGCGGGCTGCGGGCCGGCTCGGCCGGCTCGTATCTGCGCAGCGACGACCCGGCGCTGGTCGCGGAGGTGCTGGCGGACAAGCGGCTCGCCGGACTGGGACTGCGGCGGCTCGCGCCGACCGTGCTGATCAGCTCGACGCCAACGGGACGGTTGTTGGCGATGCTGCGAGAGACCGGTTTCGCTCCGGTAGCCGAGGACACCGGTGGCGCCGCGGTGCTGTCCCGCCCGACGGCCCGGCGCGCTCCGGCCCGTACCCCGGCGTATGCCCGGGTCACCGACCGGGCCGCGCCCCCGGCACTGTCCGGACCGCGGCTGGCCGGGGTGGTCGAGCAGATCCGGCACGGCGACCGCGTGCACCGGGCGGCCCGGCGGGCGCCGGTCACCGTCCGCCCGGCCGACGGTGCTCCGATCTCCGGGCTCTCGATGGTCCAGGCGCACGGGCAAGCCATGGCGGTGCTCCAGCAGGCGGTCCGGGACAAGGCGCGGGTCTGGGTCGGGTATGTGGACGCGCACGGTTCGAACCTGTCCCGGCTGGTCCGGCCGGTGTCGCTGAGCGCCGGTTATCTGCGGGCCGAGGACGATCGGACCGAGACGCTGCACACGTTCGCACTGCACCGCATCACCGGCGCCGTCCCCGAGGAGGCCTGACCCGGCGACCCCAAACCCCGCGATCTTGGAGTTGTGGTTGCCTTTACGCGGCTTTGCGCCTGATTCGTGCCAACCACAACTCCAAGATCGGCGTGAGAGGTGCGGGGCTCGGGCGTGTCAGACTGGAGGGTCGAACGTCGGCGGCGAAGGGCTTGAGGTGAACGGCGGACCACTGATCGTGCAGTCGGACAAGACGCTTCTGCTGGAGGTGGACCATCCCGACGCACTCGCGTGCCGGATGGCAATCGCGCCGTTCGCCGAGCTCGAGCGCTCTCCCGAGCACGTACACACGTACCGGTTGACGCCGCTGGGGCTGTGGAACGCCCGGGCCGCAGGGCACGACGCGGAGAGTGTGGTGGACGCGCTGATCTCGTTCTCCCGCTACCCGGTGCCGCACGCGCTGCTCGTCGACGTCGCCGAGACCATGGACCGGTACGGCCGTCTGCAGCTGGTCAACGACCCGAGCCACGGCCTGGTGCTCCGCGGCCTCGACAAGATCGTGCTGGTCGAGGTGGCGCGCAGCAAGAAGCTGGCCGGCATGCTCGGCGGCCGGATCGACGACGAGACCATCGCCGTGCACGCCTCCGAACGCGGCCGCCTCAAGCAGGCGCTCCTCAAGCTGGGCTGGCCGGCGGAGGACCTGGCCGGATACGTCGACGGCGAGGCGCACCCGATCGAGCTGGCCGAGAACGGCTGGCATCTGCGCTCGTACCAGCGGGAGGCGGTGGACGGCTTCTGGGCCGGGGGCTCCGGCGTCGTCGTGCTGCCGTGCGGCGCCGGCAAGACGCTGGTGGGCGCGGCCGCCATGGCGGTGGCCAAGGCGACCACGCTGATCCTGGTGACCAACACCGTGGCCGGGCGGCAATGGAAGCGCGAGCTGATCGCCCGTACCTCGTTGACCGCGGACGAGATCGGCGAGTACTCCGGCGAACGCAAGGAGATCCGGCCGGTCACCATCGCCACGTACCAGATCCTCACCTCCCGGCGCGGCGGCACGTTCAGCCATCTGGACCTGTTCGGCGCGCGCGACTGGGGTCTGGTGATCTACGACGAGGTGCACCTGTTGCCGGCGCCGATCTTCCGGTTCACCGCGGACCTCCAGGCGCGCCGGCGGCTGGGTCTGACCGCGACGCTCGTGCGCGAGGACGGCCGCGAGGGCGACGTCTTCTCGCTGATCGGCCCCAAGCGGTACGACGCGCCGTGGAAGGACATCGAGGCGCAGGGTTGGATCGCCCCGGCGGAGTGCACCGAGGTCCGCGTGACGCTGACCGAGGCTGAACGGATGGCGTACGCGGTGACCGAACTCGACGATCGCTACCGGGTCGCGGCCACGGCCCGTACCAAGCTGCCGGTCGTCCGGGCCCTGCTGAGCAAGCACGCCGGCGAGCAGACGCTGGTCATCGGCGGCTATCTCGACCAGTTGGAGGAACTGGGCCGGTACCTGGACGCCCCGATCGTTCAGGGCTCGACCACCAACCGGGAACGGGAACGGCTCTTCGACGCCTTCCGCGCGGGAACGCTGCGGACGCTGGTCGTCTCCAAAGTGGGCAACTTCTCGATCGACCTCCCAGAGGCGGCGGTGGCGGTCCAGGTGTCCGGAACCTTCGGATCACGCCAGGAGGAGGCGCAACGGCTCGGCCGGGTGCTGCGGCCGAAGGCCGACGGCCGGCAGGCGCACTTCTACACGATCGTCGCGCGGGACACGATCGACACCGAGTACGCCGCGCATCGCCAGCGGTTCCTGGCCGAACAGGGTTACGCGTACACGATCGTCGACGCCGATGACGTGCTCGGCCCGCCGCTGCCCCAAGTGGACTAAGCGGGAAGCTCCGGTCCCGGGGTGAGGAGATCCGCCAGCAGATCGCCGTGCTTCTCCACCCGTCGCAGCACCTCACCTGCCGGGTACTGCCGGGCCGGGGCTGCGCCGGTCGCAATCGCCTCGACCTCCTCCCAGGTCAGCGGCGTCGAGGCGGTCGGCGTCTCCTGGGCGCGCAGCGAGTACGGCGCCACGGTCGTCTTGGCGGCGGCGTTCTGACTCCAGTCGATGAAGATCTTGCCGGGCCGGACCGCCTTCGCCATCTTGGCGGTGATCGACCGGGGCACCTGCGCCGACAGCTCCTCGGCCACCGTCTTGGCGTACGCCGACACGGCCTCCGAATCCTGCGTCCCGGAGATCGGGCAGCACAACTGCATGCCCTTCTTTCCGGACGTCTTGGGATACGCGGACACCCCGTCGGCGGCGAGCCGGTCGCGCATCAGCACCGCGACCGCGCAGCACTCCTTCAGCCCGGCCGGCGCGCCGGGATCCAGGTCCACGACCATGAGGTCGGGGTCGGACCCGATCCGCCACTGCGGAGTGTGCAGCTCCAGCGCGGCGAGGTTCGCCACCCAGACCAGCGTCGCGAGTTCGTCCACCACCACGAAGTCGATGGTCTCCCGGCTTTTCGTCGAGCCCGGCACGGGGAGCGTCTCCAGCCGCACCCAATCCGGTGTGCCGCCCGGCGCGTTCTTCTCGAAGAAGTGCGCGCCCTCGACACCGTTCGGATACCGGATCCGGGTGACAGCACGATCACGCAGATGCGGCAGCAACACCGGCGCCAGCCGGGTGTAGTAGTCGATGACCTCGCCCTTGGTGAAGCCGGCCTTGGGATACATCAGCTTGTCCAAATTGGACAGCTCGAGGTCCCGGCCCTCGATCTGAACGACGAACCGGTCACTAGCCACCGTCGTCCTCCTCGACGCAGTCCTGGGGCTTCTTGTCCGTCCGCAGCCGCAGGAACCGCGGGAACCGCAGCCGCCCGTCCGGGGTGCGGTTGCCGTACCGCACCTCCACCACCAGTTCGGGCCGGACCCAATGCGCCCCGCGAGCATCCTCACGCGGCACCGCGCCGGGCACGAAAGGCGACGACGGCGAGGCGAGCGGCGCCAGCACGGAGAGCAGGTCCCTCTCGGCCGCGGCACCGATCCCGCCGCCGACCCGGCCCCGGAACCGCAATAGGCCATCCGGACCGGGTAGGCCGACCAGCAGGCCGCCGAGCCGGCGGGCACCGGTTCGCCAGCCCCCGACCACATAGTCGCCGGTCCGGTCGAACTTCACCTTGATCCAGTCCGGCGACCGGGTCCCGGGCAGGTACGGCGACTCCAGCCGCTTCGCCACGACACCCTCGAGCCGGTTCTCCCGGGCGGCGGCGGCCGTGGCGGGCCCGTCCGCGAAGACCGGCGGCGCCATCCAGTGCGGCCCGGCGAGATCCAGCTCGTCCAGCCGGGCGCGGCGTTCCCGGTAGGGCCGGGCGGTCAGGTCCTCGCCGGCGAGCCGGAGCACGTCGAAGATCATGTACGTGACCGGCAGGGTTGCGGACAGCTTTGCGGCCCGGCCCGGATCGCGAACGTGCATCCGCTCCGCCAACGCTGTGAACGACGGCCGGCCGGCGGTGTCCAGCACCACCATCTCGCCGTCGAGCACCGACCCGACCGGCAGCGAAAGGCCGGAAACCTCCGGGTATGCGATCGTCACGACGGCGCCGGATCGGGCGTACAGCCGCGGCGGACCGCCCACGAACAGCGACAGAACCCGGACTCCGTCCCACTTGAACTCGTAGCTCCAGCCCGGGCCGACCGGTAGCGTGCCCGCGGTCGCGAGCATCGGAGACGGCGGCGCACCACGCACGAGATCAACCATAGGCAGCTCGGAACACCTTACGCAGGCGTCTCACTGATGCAATCCTTGATCGGGGACGCTCATGCTGTGCTGCCGCCGGCGCCTGGTCCTTCGGACGGCGCGGAGAACCCGAAAAGTCAAGACAGGAGTCGACGATGCGAGCCATATGGAAGGGCGCAGTCTCGTTCGGCCTGGTGTCGATCGCCGTCAAGCTCTACTCGGCGACCGAGGAGAAGGACATCCGGTTCCACCAGGTCCACCGCCCCGACGGCGGCCGGATCAAGTACAAGCGCACGTGCTCGATCGACGGCGACGAGGTGAGCTACGACGACATCGCCAAGGGGTACGACATCGGCGGTGGCGAGATGGTGATCCTCACCGACGAGGACTTCGCGGACCTGCCGCTGACCACGTCCCGCGCGATCGACGTGCTCGAGTTCGTGCCTGCCGACCAGATCGACCCGATCATGTTCGCCAAGGCGTACTACCTGGAACCGGAAGGGCAGGCGGCGAAGCCGTACGTGCTGCTCCGCGACGCGCTGAAGGACGCCGACCGGGTGGCGATCGTCAAGGTGGCGCTGCGCCAGCGCGAGCAGCTCGCCACGCTGCGCGTCCGCGAGGACGTCCTGGTGCTCAACACCATGCTGTGGCCCGACGAGGTACGCAGCGTGGATTTCCCGTTCCTCGACGAGGACATCGAGACCCGGCCGGCCGAGCTCGCCATGGCGAGTTCGCTCATCGACTCGATGGCGGGCAGCTTCAAGGCGGACGAGTTCACCGACAACTACCGGGAGGCGTTGCAGGAGGTCATCAACGCCAAGATCGAGGGGCGCGAGATCGTCCAGCCGGAGGAGGTCGAAGAGGCGCCGGCCGCCGCGGTTGACCTGATGGCAGCGCTCAAGGCCTCGGTCGAGCGGGCCAAGAAGGCCCGCGGCGAGAACCCGGAGGAACGGGCCAGAGCCATCGAGGCCACGCCGATCAAGGCCGCGGCGAAGAAGTCGGCGCCGGCGAAGGCGACGAAGGCTTCCGGTACGGCCAAGAAGAAGGCTCCGGCCAAGAAGGCGGCCAAGAAGTCCGCCTGATTACATTTGGCCCGTGGGATTGACATGGGCTGAGTCTTATCTGGGTCGGGTGCGCGGCAGCGTCGGCGACACCGACACGCTGCTGTTCGTCGGCGCGCGTGGCGTCATCATCGACGACCAGAACCGGCTGCTGCTCATCCGGCGCTCGGACAACAACCGGTGGGCCATGCCGGCCGGGGCCATGGAGCTGGGCGAGAGCATCGAGGAATGCGCGATCCGGGAGACATGGGAGGAGACCGGACTGCGGGCGACCGCGCTGATCCCGTTCGCGTTCTACACCCGTCACACGTACACCAACGACTTCGGGCACACGTACCAGATGATTCTCATGTCGTTCCGGATCCACGCCTGGGAGGGTGAGCTGGTCCGGCAGACCGAGGAGTCGGTGGATGCCGGCTTCTTCCCGCTGGATGCGCTGCCCGGCCCGAAGTCGCTGATCGTCGGCGAGACGTTACAGGACCTGGCCGAGTTCGAGCGAACTGGCCGGTTGGTCCTGAAATGAGCCGACGCCGCTGGCGTCTCGGCCTGGATCTCACCCCGCTCCGCACCTCGCACGACTACCGGCTGGTCTTTCTCGGTGGCGCGGTGTCCGGCTTCGGATCCTTCATCACGTACGTGACCATCCCGTTCCAGGTCGCCACCATCACGAACGATCCGCTAGCCGTGGGCCTGCTCGGTGTCTGCGAGCTGGTGCCGCTGCTGGTCATGGCGTTCGTCGGCGGCGCCCTGGCCGACTACCTGGACCGGCGCCTGCTGGTCCGGGGCGGCGAGATCGCGCTGGCCGCCCTGTGCGGAGTGCTGCTGGTGAACGCGCTGTCGGACCGGCCGCACCTGTGGCTGCTCTACCTGGTCGCGGCGCTCACCGCCGCCATCGACGGCGTACAACGGCCGGCGCTCGAGGCGATGGTGCCGCGGCTGGTCACCCCCGAGGAGATACCGGCCACCAGCTCGCTGCAGTCGCTGGGGATGCAGGTCGCCCAGCTCGGCGGACCGGCGCTGGCCGGCATCCTCATCGCCACCATGGACCTCGCCTGGGTGTACGCGTTCGATCTGGCCACCTTCGCGGTCTCGGTGACCTGCCTCAGCCTGGTCCGCGCGGTCCCACCGCCACCGGACGCCGACCGCCCGTCGATCCGGTCGGTGATCACCGGTCTGCGGTACGCGAAGAACCGGCCCGAGCTGCTCGGCACGTACCTCGTGGACATCAACGCGATGTTCTTCGGCATGCCGCAGGCGCTGTATCCCTTCCTGGCCACTCAGCTCGGCGGCCCGAAGGTGCTCGGGCTGCTCTACGCGGCTCCCGCAGTGGGTTCGCTACTCGCCACGGTCGGGTCCGGCTGGACTGGCCGGGTCCACCGTCACGTCCTCATGGTCACGATCGCGGCCGCGCTGTGGGGCGTCGGCATCATCGGGGTCGGGGTGTCGCACGTTCTCTGGCTCACCCTGGCGTGCCTGGCGTTCGCCGGCGCGGCCGACATGGTCTCCGGGATCTTCCGCATGATCATCTGGAGCCAGACCATTCCCGACCACCTGCGCGGCCGGCTGGCCGGGATCGAGATGCTTTCGTACACGACCGGGCCGATGCTTGGTCAGCTGCGGTCCGGCGTCATGGCACGGACACGGCTCGGCGTGGGCGGTTCCATCTGGGTCGGTGGTGTGCTGTGCATCGTGGGCACAGCGGCGCTTGCCGCCGCGCTACCCCGGTTCGTGCGTTACAACGGCCGGGACGGGATCGCCCGCAAGAAGGCGGAGGACGCGGCGTGGGCGGCGGCCGCAGCCACCCGCGCCAGCTCCCCCTAAGCGACCCCTCCCGCGATCTTGGAGTTGTGGTTGAGGCTACGGCCGGAACCGCCGACGTCGACCGCCACGTGCCAATGCCGCGCCTGCGATCACCAGCGTCACCCCGCCGACCGCCACGACGTCCACCTGCGAACCGGTGATGGGTAGACCTGCGCCCATGCCGCCCGCGCCATCAACGCCGGCGGCGTGTGGAGCGGGGGCCAGTGCGGCCGCCTCGAGCAGTCCGACGCCGAGATCTAGGACGACCCGGCCGCGATCGGCAGCGTCTCCGCCGTACCCGTCGGAGCCCCGATGCTCGCGGCCGACGGTCTGGTTGACCGGTTCGTGGTCGTCGGGGGGCGCCTGGGTGATCGCGATGTGGATCGCGGTGACCTTCGCCGCGATCGCGTTGCCGGCGGCGGCCCGGCGGACCTGTCCCAGACTGATCCGAAGTCCTGCACCCGATCCGCTGACCTGGGCTGATTCGTCGTGTCCGCCGAGTCGCGGCAAGTTCGGGACCGCCGGCAGAGACAACGGCGCACCAGCGGTCATGTCTTCCACTGTGGATGGATAGAGGCCCGACTCGGTCTTGCGATCTACCGTGTACGAGAATTCGTCGCCCGGGTTGTCCAGTCGTCTGGTGCGGAAGCCGTCACCGGACACCTCGAGGACGGCAGGCACGTAACTCAGGTCTCCGCCGTCCTTTGTCGACATTCGCGCGGTCAGCGTGGGCGCCCGCACCACCTTGACATGAACCGCGCCACCGAGCAGGTCGAAGGCGGCCACGGTGACCCTCGCCGCGGCGACCGTACGGCCACCGGCGACGAGCGTGGTTGCGCTCCGGCTCTGCATCCTCTGTGTCGTATGTAGCAAGTCTCCGATCCCGGCATCGCGCACCGTCGTCTCGGCGCGGGCGACCTCCCCGGCCGACCGCCCGCATGCCATTCGTGGATCCCATCGGGCATGCGACGTCAATGTGCCGTTGCCCAGCGCGAACGGGCCGACGTCACCGGGGTCGGTCGGCCGCTTCGCCGGCGCGGCGTTCGTCGGCGGGGCCTGCTGGATAAGCGGTTCGGTGAATGCGCCGGGCCGGTCGGCGTCCAGCAATCGCGTCACCGCGGCGGAATTGACGGTCGCGGAAGCCACCAGGGCAGCCTTGGCCTGGGCCAGCCCGACGTTTGAGATCTGCCCATGGTCACCGCCGTCGAGCTGGTCGATGTGAAGAAACTCGGCGTCCGATCGCGCTGCGTACTCCTCGGCGCGTTCGCAGGGAGCCGGAGCGGCCGCGGCGGCGTGGGGAACGACGAGCGTAAGGGCAACTGCTCCAATGGCGGACATACCGCGAACCACGGCGAACCGTACGCGCTTCTGGGTTGGGCTGGCCGACGTCATGGTTCCTCCCCGAGATTGTGCGGCAGCGGCGGCGCCTACGGGTCTGGCAACGACGGTCGATCACCACGGTTGCGTGGCATCAATACGACAACCCTGGCGGGTAGGTCAAAACGGGCATATCGGCCGCACATCCCTCTGGCGCTTCGGTCGTCGTAGGGTGGGCTGATGGGCATGCTGTGCGCGGTCAGCTTCAACCGGTACGGCCGTCTGTATTACCTTGATCCGGGCGAACTCCGACCGGGCGTGGGCGATCGCGTACTGGTTCCCACCGATGACGGTCCAGAAGTGGCCGAGTGTGTCTGGGCCGCCCAGTGGGTCGACGAAGACACCGGCGGATTCCCGAAGGTCGCCGGCATCGCCGACGAGCGGGATCTGCGGCGCGACGACATGCTGCGCAAGCGCAAGGCGGAGGCCAAGGTCGCCGCCAAGAAGCTGATCAAGGAACACCAGCTGCCGATGAAGGTCGTCGCCGTGGACCACGTCCTGGAACAGGGCGGTACCGGCGGCGCGCGGACCACGATCTACTTCACGGCACCGCACCGGGTCGACTTCCGATCCCTGGTCCGCGACCTCGGCGCCACGCTGCGCTGCCGGGTTGAGTTGCGGCAGTTGTCTGCCCGCGATTCGGCCCGTGTGCAGGGGGGCATCGGTTCGTGCGGCCGCGATCTGTGCTGCGCGACATTCTTGACCGACTTCGAGCCCGTGACCATCCGGATGGCGAAGGACCAGGACCTGCCACTGAATCCGCTACGGATCTCCGGCGCCTGCGGGCGGCTGATGTGTTGCCTCAAATACGAGCACCCGCTCTACCAGAAATTCCAGGCCTCCGCGCCGACAATCGGCTCACGGGTCAGCACCCCGGTGGGAGAGGGCCGCGTCGTCGCACACAGCGTTCCGCGGGATGCGGTGGTAGTTCGGATGGACGCGGACGGATCCCGGTGTTCGTGCAGCCGGGCGTCGGTGTGTGAGCCACGCCAGTCGCACGAGGAGCGGTACGGCGGGTAGCCGGTCTACGGCCGAGCCGCCTGCGGTCCCGCGACCGTGATCGGCTCTTCGATCATGTGTGCCGCCAACGGCTCACCAGGACGAAGCCATGACACGTGTTCCTCGGCGTCGGGATCCGCTACCCAATTGCGACAGATCTTGTCGATGCCGATCGGGTGGACGGTCAGCGTGCCATCTGCGGCGATGTGCATCCGCAGGAAACTCTTGGCGTCCTCGATGCCCTGCGCCGCGAACAGCTCGTTGACGTTCACGTCGAACCGGCTCGCCACCACCAGATACAGCGCCACCAGCTGGGTCGTGACGAGCCCGATGATCGGCCCGTAGAGCACCGCGGCCACCACCAGCGGCCCCGGCCACGCCCAATCGTGAAACGGCAATCGCAGCCACACCCACGTGCCACCGATGGCGAGTGCAATCTGAGCCAGGCCGTGGATCACGCCGAGCACCCAGTGCCGCATGTGCCTGTTCTGCGTCGCGTCCGGCGGCTGGGCGAACAGCGCCGTTCCGATCACGATGAGGAAAACCATGATCAGCAATGGGATGCTGAACAGCCGTTGGACTCCGCCGCCACTGCTGGCAGCTCCGGCCATGGCGAGCATCGTGAGCGTCTGGACGATGCCGACCAATGTGGCGAAGCCCGGATTTCGCAACGGGATGCGGTGGAACACGCCCCAGCTCATCCGTTCCGATGTCCTCTTCTCGGGAAACCGGGAGACCAGCCGGTATTCGCGACTGGGGCTGGCCTTGCGGGCCAATGACTCCCGCGGCGGCACGGTGAGCATCGTCGGCAGGCGGTGCGTGGCATAGAGGTACGCGCCACCACCGCCGCATGTGATCAGATCTCGATCCGCCCCGGTGTAGCGCGCGTAGTGGTGTAGATCGCCGGAAAGAAGCAGTCGTACGTTCGCCCCGGCGGGTGCGAGGATCTTGCGAATGAAGTAGTCCACCGAGTTGTACGCATTTGGATGGTATGCGGCCTTCACCCATGTCGGCGACGGCGTCATGAGAATGATCCGGTCCTCCGGCCCGAGGCCCTTGGTCGCGTTCTCGAAGTAGATCATTTGTGGATCATCGATGTACGCGCCGAACTGCTCGTCGATCGCGAACAGCCACCAGTTCGCTGTCAGCTTCACGGCGAAGTACGACCGGTGCTGCTGGGTCCGCCAGCCGCCGATGTGGCCGTCCTTGCGCCGCGCGAACAGCCGGAGGAACGCGGTGAGGCCGTCGTACCAGTCGTGATTGCCCGGTAGCGCGAACAGCGTCGGTCGTGGCCCGGCGGCCGGCGCCTCCGGCAGGGCCGCCCGGTACGGCCCCTTGGTCCGGTTCTCGTACCCGTCGCTGCGGGCCAGCGGGTACACCTGATCGCCGCCCATCAGCAGCACCCGGCCGCGCGGCAGCCGACGCCCGCCGACCACCAGCTCCGGCTGGGCCAGCAGATACGCCACCGAATACGTGGCGTGGAACCCGTCCCCCAGGTCGGCGACGTAGTCCAGCCACAGCTCACCGTCCGTGCCCGCCTGCTCGAACGTGTCCCCGCTGAGCGCGTTCTGCAACTCGCGCTTGTCCAGATAAGCCCCGAACAGCACCGCCAGCAGCGTCCGCAGACCGGTGCTGAGCAGCAACAACGGCGCGAGCCAGCCCACCGGCCGCTGCGGCGTGAAGCCCAGCTCCTGCGGATCCATGCTGCGCGGCCGCTGCGGCCGGACCGGCTCGGCCTCGACCGGGCCCGGAGCCTGGACCGGTCCCGGAGCCGCGGGTTTATCCGGCGCGGGCGGGGCGCCGGCCGCATCGTCTCGATGCACCGTGGGCTGCTCCGGAACCC
>Ga0081539_10004066_pt1 | contig 16726 bp, 12 predicted proteins | sample TabmetS4T2R2_FD_71023 | JGI IMG/M metagenome (GOLD analysis project Ga0081539, IMG submission 71023) | Tabebuia heterophylla rhizosphere microbial communities from the University of Puerto Rico - S4T2R2 | ecosystem: Host-associated > Plants > Roots > Rhizosphere ...
GTTGCCGCAGCCGGCGAGCGCCAGCGCGGCGATGCCGACGGCGGCGAGGGTGATGGCCTTACGCATTCAAACTCTCCCGAGGAGCAGGCTTCTCGCGCACGAACAGCGCCCGCGCGAGCAAAATCAGGACGCCGATGGTAATCGCGGCGTCGGCGACATTGAAGACCAAAAACGGCTGCCAGTCGCCGAAGTGGAGATCGGCATAGTCGACGACATAGCCGAGCCGCACGCGATCGAGAATGTTGCCGAGCGCGCCGCCCAGCACCATGCCGAGCGCGATCAGGTCGTACCGGTTCCTCTCGCGCAGCATCCACCAGGCGACGCCGGCGGCGATCACCCCGGTCAGCGCGACGAGGCCCCAGCGCATGGCATCGCTGTCCGCCGCCAGCATGCCGAGCGACACGCCGACATTGGGCACGAACTTCAGGTTGAAGATCGGCAGCACGGTGATCGACTCGCCGATCTGGTCGAGCCCGAGCGCGCCGGTGACATAGGCCTTCACCGCCTGGTCGACGAGGAACAGGATGAGGGCAACGAGGAAGCCGTTCAGGCGGGGACGATTCATATCAGCCAACTGTTTGGGTGCAGCGGTCGCACAGAGCGCCGTCGTGCGCAACCTCGGGAAGGTGGCGCCAGCACCGGCCGCACTTCTCGTAGGCGGTGCGGGCGACGGTGACCTCGGGACCCTTGGTCACCTTGGCGACGATGAACACCTCGGCGAGATCGTGCTCGGGCAGCAGCTCCTCGGGCACGGTCACCTCGGCTTCGAGGCTCGATCGGATCACCTTGTCGCGGCGATAGGGCTCGATCGCCTCGGTCACGCGCTCGCGCAGCGCCCTGACGTCCGTCCATTCGGTCGCGACCGGACGATCGGCGGGGAGCTTCGGCAGCACCGGCCATTCGAGGAAATGCACCGACCCGTCCTCGCTCGGGAAGCGCGTCAGCCACACCTCCTCGGCGGTGAAGGGGATGACCGGCGCGGCGTAGCGGACCAGCGCGTGGAACAGCACGTCGAGCATCGTGCGGTAGGCCCGCCGCTTGGGGTCGGTGGCCGCATCGCAGTAGAGCGAATCCTTGCGGATATCGAAGAAGAAGGCCGACAAATCGTCCTGCGCGAAGTCGGTCAGCGCGCGGGTGTAGCGATTGAACTCATAGGCCTCCGCTGCCGCGCGCAGCTCGACGTCGAGCTGGCCGAGCCGGTCGAGGATGTAGCGCTCCAGCTCCGGCATCTCGGCGACCGGCAGCTTCTCCGCATCGGTGAAGCCGTCGAGCGCGCCGAGCAGGTAGCGGAAGGTGTTCCTGAGCTTGCGATAGGTGTCGCTGGTGCCGGCGAGCACCTCCTTGCCGATGCGCACGTCCTCGAAATAGTCGGTCTGCGCGACCCACATCCGGAGGATGTCGGCGCCGGCCTCGTCGATCACCTTCAGCGGATCGACGACGTTGCCGAGGCTCTTCGACATCTTGCGCCCGTTGCCGTCGAGCGCGAAGCCGTGGGTCAGCACCGCGTCATAGGGCGCGCGGCCGCGCGTGCCGCACGATTCGAGCAGCGACGACTGGAACCAGCCGCGATGCTGGTCCGACCCCTCGAGGTAGAGGTCGGCGCGCACGCCCGCGCCGTAGCGCTGCTCGATGGTGAAGACGTGGGTCGACCCCGAATCGAACCAGACGTCGAGGATGTCGTTGACCGGCTCGTAGTCGGCGAGGTCGTACCTGTCCCCGAGCAGTGCCTGGTGGTCGGCGCCGAACCAGGCGTCGGCGCCGCCGGCCGCGAACGCCGCGACGATGCGGTCGTTGACCTGGGGATCGCGCAGATACTCGCCGGTACCCTTATGGACGTACAGCGCGATCGGCACGCCCCAGGCGCGCTGGCGGCTGATCACCCAGTCGGGGCGGCCTTCGACCATCGATCGGATGCGGTTCTTCGAACGCTGCGGCACCCAGCGCGTCCGCTCGATCGCATCGAGCGCGACCTCGCGCAGGGTCGGGCCGTTGCCGACCCCGGTGCCCATGATCAGCCCCGCTCCGGTGGCGAGCTCGACCGGCTGCATCGCCGCCGCGGCGGCGACCACGTCGGCCTCGACGCGCTGCGGCCGGTCCATCGGGATGAACCACTGCGGCGTGCAGCGGAAGATGATCTTGGCCTTGGAGCGCCAGCTGTGGGGATAGCTGTGCTGGAAGTCGTCCGACGCCGCGAGCAGCGCGCCCGCCTCGCGCAGGTCGCTGCAGATCGGCCCGTCGGAAGCGACGAACTTCTTGTTGATGACGCTGCCCTGCCCGCCGAGCCACAGCCAGTCGGGACGGTAGAAGCCGGCATCGTCGACCGCGAAGACGGGATCGATGCCGTGCGCCTTGCACAGCTCGAAATCGTCCTCGCCATGGTCGGGCGACATGTGGACGAGCCCGGTGCCGGCATCGGTGGTGACGAAGTCGCCCGCCAGGAACGGGCGCGGCTTGGCGAAGAAGCCGCCGAGGTGATGCATCGGGTGGCGGGCCGTCGACTGCGACAGCGTCTCGGGGGAGACGATACCCAACTCGACAAGTTCCAGTTTCGTGCGCTTGGCGAAGGCTTCTGCCAAAGCTGCCGAGAGCAGGTATCGGCGACCATCATTCGCTTGATAAACTGTATATTGCCCGTCTGGCGCCTGCCATTCGAGAGAAGGGCTGTACGCAAGAGCCTGATTGACCGGAATCGTCCATGGGGTAGTCGTCCAGATCACGGCATATACGCCGACAAGATCTTCGACGGGACTCTCGACGATCTCGAACGCCACGTCGATCTGGGTCGAGACGATGTCCTCATACTCGACCTCGGCCTCGGCCAGCGCGGTCTTCTCGACCGGCGACCACATCACCGGCTTGGCGCCGCGATAGAGCTGACCGCTCTCGGCGAACTTGAGCAGCTCGCCGACGATCGCCGCCTCGCTGGCGAAGTTCATGGTGAGATAGGGATCGTCCCAGTCGCCCATCACGCCCAGCCGCTCGAACTGCGCGCGCTGCACGCCGACCCAATGCGCGGCATAGGCGCGGCATTCGGCGCGGAACTCCTGCGCCGGCACCTCGTCCTTGCTGCGCTTCTTGGCGCGGTACTGCTCCTCGATCTTCCACTCGATCGGCAGGCCATGGCAGTCCCAGCCGGGGATGTAGGGCGCGTCCTTGCCCATCAGCGATCGGCTGCGGACGATGATGTCCTTCAGCACCTTGTTCATCGCATGGCCCATGTGGATGTCGCCGTTGGCGTAGGGCGGGCCGTCGTGGAGGATGAAGCGCTCGCGCCCGGCGCGCTGCTCGCGCAGCCGGTCATAGATGCCGATCTTCGCCCAGCGCTCGAGGATCGCCGGCTCCTTCTGGGCGAGGCCGGCCTTCATCGGGAATTCGGTCTTCGGCAGGAAGACGGTGGAGCGCCAATCGCGTTGGGTGTCTGGTGCGTCGGTCATGGGAACGCGCGCATTAGCGTGTGTACGGTCACAAACAAACCCGTTCGTGCTGAGCTTGTCGAAGCACCGTCCTTCTTTTGGCCGCTCATAAAGAGGATGGGCGGCCCTTCGACAGGGTCAGAGCGAACGGAGGAGGGCGCGGGCCTTGTCGCAATCCTCGGCGATCCGCGCCTTCAGCGCGTCGAGGTTGTCGAACTTCTCCTCAGGCCGGATGTAGTCGATCAGCCGCACCTCGATCTCCTGCCCGTAGAGGTCGCCCGAGAAATCGAAGAAATAGGGTTCGAGCAGCTCGACCGGCGGGTCGATGCTCGGGCGGATGCCGAGGCTGGCGACGCCGTCCACCAGCCTGCCGCCGGGCAGGCGCCCGTGCACCGCGTAGATGCCGTAGGCGGGGCGGAGATAATTGCCGAGCCGAAGGTTCGCCGTCGGAAAGCCGAGCACGCGGCCGAGCTTCGCCCCCGGCTCCACCAGCCCGCGAATCGCGAACGGCCGGGTGAGCAGCCGCGCCGCCTCGTGCGGGTCGGCGGCCTGGAGCGCCTCGCGGATGCGGCTCGACGAGACCGTCTCGCCGTCGAGCGTCACCGCAGCGACGACGTCGGTCGAGAAGCCCAGCTCGTACCCGAGCTCGGCGAGCACCGCGGTGTTGCCGCCGCGGCCCTTGCCGAAGGTGAAATCCTCGCCGGTCACTACCCCGCCGACGCCGGCCAGACCGACCAGCCGCTGCTCGGCATAGTCTCGCGCCGACAGCGCGACGAGCTTGGCGTCGAACTCGAACACCAGCATCGCATCGGCGCCGGCCGCCGCGAACAGCTCCTGGCGCTGGTCGAGCGTGGTGAGGCGGAACGGCGGCGCATCGGGGCGGAAGAAGCGCACCGGATGCGGGTCGAAGGTGGCGACGATCGCCGGCCGGCCTTCGGCGCGCGCACGCTCGATCGCCCGGCCGACCACCGCCTGGTGGCCGAGGTGAAACCCGTCGAAATTGCCGAGCGCGACGATGCCGCCACGCAGATGGGCCGGCACTGCCGAGCTGCCGGAGAGCCGCTCCATGACGCCGGCCTATAGAGGCGCTAGCGCTGCGGCACCATCCCCGCGCGCAGCACGCGGAGGACGTTGCCGCCCATCACCTTGGCGACCTCCTCGTCGGTGAAGCCGTGGTCCTTGAGCGCCTGGGTGATCACGGCGAGCTGGCTCACGTCGAATCCGGTGGTGACCGCCCCGTCGAAGTCGGAGCCGAGTCCGACATGGTCGATGCCGACGAGGTCGCGGACATGCGCGATCGCGTCGACCGCCTTGCGCGGATCGGTCGAGCAGATTGCCGCGTCCCAATAGCCGATCCCGATCACGCCGCCGGTCCTGGCGACGCCGCGGATCTCGTCGTCGGTGAGGTTGCGGTTGACCTTGCACACCGCCTGCACGCCGCCGTGGCTGGAGACGACCGGGCGCCGCGCCATTGCCAGGATCTCGGCGACCGAACGGTGGCTCGAATGGGCGATGTCGACGATCATGCCGAGCTGCTCCATCCGCCGCACCGCCTGCCGGCCGAGCGGGGTGAGGCCGCCCTTGGCGACCCCGTGCATCGATCCCGCCACTTCATTGTCGAAGAAATGCGCGAGCCCCGCCATGCGGAAGCCGGCGGCGTAGAGCCGGTCGAGGTTGGCGAGCCTGCCCTCGATGTCCTGCAGCCCCTCGATCGACAGCATCGCGCCGACCACCTTCTGCCCCTTCCCGCGGTCGGCGAGCAGGCGGTCGAGCTCCTGCGGCGTCGTGATCAGGCGGAGTTGCCCCTGCGACGCGGCGACAGCACCCTTGAGCTTTTCGGCATGCCAAAGCGACCGTTCGAGCAGCGATCCCCAGGTGCGCGGCGGCTGGAGCTGGGCGATCGTCAGCAGCGTGATGTTGTCGCTGTCGCCCGAGTTGGCATCGTAGTTCTGCCCCTTGGGCGTCTTGGTGACCGACGAGAAGACCTGGAGCGCAACATTGCCCTCGATCAGCCGCGGCAGGTCGATCTGGCCGCGATCGGCCCGCTTCAGCAGGTTGCGCGACCACAGCAAAGTGTCGGCATGCATGTCGGCGACGGCGAGCCGAGCGTGGAGGGCGCGCGTCTCAGGCGTGACTCGGGGCAGGGGCGTGGCGACGACTTTGTTCATGTCGCCCTCGACCTTGCCGGGCGCGAGCGTGAAGAAGCCGATGGCGGCGATCACGATCAACGCCAGAATGATGAGCAGCCACTTGCGCATGATTTGCCCCCTCCCTCCGAACCCGGACCGTGCCCCGGCGCAGGCCGGGGCCCAGTATCGCGACGGATGAGGCGGTATCCCGCAGACGGAGTTGCACTGCAACTGGGCCCCGGCCTGCGCCGGGGCACGTTTGGGATACGCGAAGGACAATCGGCGGGGTTAACGCCGCTCCAACGTCACGAAGCTGTAGCCGTCATGATCTTCGCGAAGGATTTCCTGCCAATCGGCAGGATCGAACGCCGGAACGGTCGCATCGCCCTCGGGCGCAGCATGAACCTCCGTCAGCTCCACTCGGTCGGCGCGCGGCAGGAACAGCGCGAACACCTCCGCCCCGCCGATCACCGCGATCTCCGGCACGTCGCCCGCCAGCGCGATCGCTTCCTCGGGCGCGTGCGCGACGTCCGCGCCCGCCGCGGACCAGGCGCGATCGCGCGTCAGTACGATGTGCCGCCGCCCGGGCAGGGGGCTTGGGAAACTCTCGAAGGTCCTGCGTCCCATCACCATCGGCTTGCCCATGGTGAGCGCCTTGAACCGCTTGAGATCGGCCGGCAGCCGCCACGGCAGGCCGCCGTCGCGGCCGATCACGCCATTGTCGGCGCGAGCGAGGTAGAAGGTGATGCGTGCACTCACCCGCCCGCTATGCGGCGGGAAGCGGCCCTTGCCAACCGTCGCCGACCAGCATCGGCGGCAGGCACGGGTGCGGCTTGGCGGAGGACGGGGGGATCAGCCCGGCCAGCGCCGAGGCGGGAATGACCTGCGCGAGCAACACGGCGACGGCGAGCAGCGGTCTCAGCATCTCGTTTCCTCCCCGATACGGACTACACATGTAGTCGATCGGGCTGAACCGAAGCTGAACGCCGCTATTCAGACGGCGACGGCAGCCTTGATGTGCGGCTGCGCCTCATAGCCGTGGAGGACGAAATCCTCATAGTCATAGGCGTCGATCGCCGGCGGCTTGCGCAGGATTTCCAGCCGCGGCAGCGGCCCCGGCGTGCGGTCGAGCTGCTCGCGCGCCTGCTCCAGATGGTTGGCGTAGAGGTGGCAGTCGCCGCCGGTCCAGATGAACTCGCCCGGCTCCAGGCCGCATTGCTGCGCGAGCATGTGCGTCAGCAGCGCATAGCTCGCGATATTGAACGGCACACCGAGGAAGATGTCGGCGGAGCGCTGGTAGAGCTGGAGCGACAGCCGGCCATTGGCGACATGCGTCTGGAACAGGCAATGGCACGGTGCCAGCGCCATCGCGTGGAGCTCGCCGGGGTTCCATGCGGTGACGATCTGTCGGCGCGAGGCGGGACTGGTCCGGATCGTTTCGATCAGTTCCTTGATCTGATCGATGTGGCGCCCGTCGGCGGCCTCCCAGTCGCGCCATTGCTTGCCGTAGACGGGGCCGAGGTCACCGTTGTCGTCGGCCCATTCGTCCCAGATGCTCACGCGCCGTTCCTGCAGCCAGCGGACGTTGGTGTCGCCGCGCAGGAACCACAGCAGCTCGATGATGATCGAGCGCAGGTGCAGCTTCTTGGTGGTGAGCACCGGAAAGCCTTCCGCGAGGTCGAAGCGCATCTGGTGGCCGAACACGCTCCGCGTGCCGACGCCGGTGCGGTCCATCTGCTCGGCGCCTTGCGTGAGGGCGCGCTCCATCAGCTCGAGATACTGGCGCATGACCGCGACTTTAACCGGGCGGGGCGGGCAGGCAAGCAGTGCCTCCGAACCGGTGGAATCAACCTCCGGAATCGAGGCGATCGGAATTCGGTAGCAAGAAAGCTTATGTCACAATTTCAGTATGATGCCGGTGCTGAACGACACCGTTCCGACCTATGTCGCCACCCTGGCGGAGGCGCGGGCATTGTTCGGCATCATCGCCGGAGCACCCGCGGAGATCGCGGTGATCGCCTATCTCGCGAAGGACCGGCGGCTGGTCGGGCTCGATTATGTCGTCGGCACCTCCGATTCGGTCGAGGTCGCGCCGCGCCGCGTGGTCGCGGGCGTGCTGCGCCATGATGCCAGCCGGGTGGTGATCGCGCACAATCACCCGAGCGGCGACCCCAGGCCGAGCAGCACCGACGTCGCACATGCGCGGCGACTCGCGCAGGCGCTGCAGCCGATCGACGTCCGCTTCGACGATCAGCTCATCCTCACCCGTTCGGCGACGACCAGCCTCAGGGCGCTGGGATTGCTTTAGCCGGCGCGTTCCCCTCGGGGGGGCGGGGAGCGCGGCAAGGGACGATCGCGGACGGATCGGGCCGCGGCCCCTGCGGGCGGAACAGCGCGATGTAACCGCCCGCCGACGGCATCGTCTGACGCTCGATCTGGACATAGCCGACCGCGGCGAACTCGCACTGGAGCAGCGCCGGCGGCGTGCCGTGGTTGCGCGTCTCGCGGTTGGCGTCGACTACCACGACCGCGCCGTCGGGTTTCAGGGAGGGGCGCAGGTTCCACAGGAACTCGTAGGGCGATTGGATCTCATGGTACATGTGCACCATCAGCACGCGATCGAAGCTCGCCGTGGGCAGCTTGGGATCGGCCGGCTCGCCGAGGCGCACCGAGACATTGTCGAGACGCTCGCGGGTGACGCGCTGGGCGAGCGCGTCACGTACCGCCGGCACGATGTCCTCGGCCAGCACGCGCCCTTTGGCGCCGACGCGCTGCGCCATCCGGATCGTGTAATAGCCCTCGCCCGCGCCGATGTCGGCGACGGTCATGCCGCGGGCGATGCCGGCCTTGTTCATCACCGTCGACGCCTCGTTCAGACGGTCGCGCGCCTCCTCGGTCGACCAGCGCGGCGAGACGATGCTCGCGACCGGGCGGTCTGCCGCCGGGAATTCCGGCTTCTGATTCTCCTGCCGATTCGCGAGCTCGACCGGCGCGCTTTCGCAGGCCGGGAGCAACAGCAGCAATGCGAAGGCGGCCTTTCGGATCAATCGACGTCCTCCACCTCGACCTTCTCTCCGGTCACGCGCTGAGATAGCGCGGCCGCCATGAACTCGTCGAGGTCCCCGTCGAGCACGTCGGAAGGCGAGGTGGAGGTGACGCCGGTGCGCAGGTCCTTCACCATCTGGTAGGGCTGCAGCACGTAGCTGCGGATCTGGTGGCCCCAGCCGATGTCGGTCTTGGTCGCGTTCTCCGCATCGGCGGCGGCTTCGCGGATCGCCAGCTCGCGCTCATAGAGCTTGGCGCGCAGCCGCCGGAACGCCTCGGCGCGGTTCTTGTGCTGGCTGCGGTCGTCCTGGCACTGGACGACGATGCCGGTCGGCAGGTGGGTGATGCGCACGGCCGAATCGGTCCGGTTGACGTGCTGCCCGCCCGCGCCCGAGGCGCGATAGGTGTCGATGCGCAGGTCGGCGTCGTTGATCTCGATCTGGATGTCGTCGTCGATCACCGGATAGACCCACACCGACGAGAAGCTGGTGTGGCGCCGCGCCGCGCTGTCATAGGGCGAGATGCGCACCAGCCGGTGCACGCCGCTTTCGGTCTTGGCGTAGCCATAGGCATTCTCACCCTTGAGGAGCAGCGTCGCCGATTTGATGCCCGCCTGCTCGCCGGCGTGATAGTCGACCAGCTCGACCTTGTAGCCGTGGCGCTCGCCCCAGCGCGTGTACATGCGCTGCAGCATCTCGGCCCAGTCCTGGCTCTCGGTGCCGCCGGCGCCGGCGTTGATCTCGAGATAGGTGTCGTTGGTGTCGGCCTCGCCCGACAGCAACGCCTTGACCTTGTTGTCGTTGGCGCGCCGCGCGAGCTCGGCGAGGCTCTGCGTCCCCTCCTCGGCCATCGCCTCGTCGCCCTCGGCCTCGGCCATCTCGATCAGCTCGGCGGTGTCGGCGAGCTCCTGCTCGATCGCGCGGGTCGCGGTGATCGCCTCGTCGAGGCGGCGGCGCTCGCGCATCACCTCCTGCGCCGCCTTGGGGTCGTTCCACAGCGCCTGGTCCTCGACGCGCGCGTTGAGCTCGTCGAGCCGGCGCAGCGCCTGGTCCCAGTTGAGGAACCGGCGCAGCAGCGCGAGCGCGTCGTTGATGCTGTCGACATGGGCCTGCGCTTCGGCGCGCATGGTGGTTTCACTCCAATTGATCCGTTGCCCCGGCGCAGGCCTGGGCCGCCACATAACAGGGACAGCCCCATCCTGAAGGCGGCCCCGGCCCGTGCCGGGGCGACGATATAGATAGTGCGGCGGGCTAGTAGATTCCGCCTTCCCTTTGCAAGAAGTCGCTGTCGCTCGGCCGTTGCTGGGCCTGGGGCGCGGCCTGGGTTGCGGCGGGAGCGGCCTTCGGCGCCTGATCCTCCTGCGTGCGGCGGGCGCGGCGGGGTTCGGATTCCGGCTTGAAGGCTTCCCAGATCACGCCCGGCTTGCCGTCGTTGGAGACCGGCCAGGCCCCGTAGACCGGCCGGCCGCTGTCGCGGTCGATCCGCATCATCCGGATGCCCGGCGGCGCCCGGAACGGCACGACCGGCAGCCCCTCATAGGCCTTTTGCGCGAACGCCTTGAAGACCGGGGCGGCGATGGTGCCGCCCTGGGCGTAGCCGCCGAGGTTCGAGGGCGTGTCATAGCCGAGATAGAGCCCGCCGATCATCTGCGGCGTCCCGCCGACGAACCACACGTCGGTCGGGCCGGACGTGGTGCCGGTCTTGCCCATCATCGGCCGGTTCAAGTCGCGCAGGATCGTCGCCGTGCCCCGCTGGATCACGCCTTCGGTGATGTGGACCATCTGGAAGGCGGTCAGCGCGTCGACCGCCTGGCGCCAGCGGATCGTCGGGCGCGGCATCGGCTTGCCGTCCCAGTCGGGCGCGTTGCAGCGCTCGCACGCGCGCCAGTTCGCCGGCCAGATCACCTTGCCGTGCCGGTCCTGGACATAGTCGACCAGGGTCGGGGTCAGCGCGCGGCCCTGGTTCACCAGGATCGAATAGGCGTTGACCATCCGCGTCACGGTCGTCTCGCCCGCGCCCAGCGCATAGGAGAGATAGGCGGGCAGCTTCTGATCGCTGACGCCGAGGCGCTGGATCATGTCGACGACGTGGCTCATGCCGACCGTCGCGGCGGCGCGCACCGTCATCAGGTTGCGCGACTGCTCGATGCCCCAGCGCATCGTGTGCGGACCCGACCCGCCGCCGCCGAAGTTGCGGAAGCATTTCTGGCCGAGCCGCGCGCCCTGGTAGACGCAGAAGGGACCGTCGACGATGATCGACGCGGGGGTCATGCCGTTGGCCAGCGCGGCCGAATAGACGATCGGCTTGATCGTCGATCCCGGCTGGCGCATCGCCTGGGTCGCGCGGTTGAACGAGCTCAGCCGCGAATCGAAGCCGCCCTGCATCGCCAGCACGCGGCCGGTCGAGGGCTCCTCGACCACGAATGCCCCGGAGATCTTGGGCACGCTCCGCAGCGCCCATTGCCCGTTCTCCGGAGCGACCGCGATGATGTCGCCCGGCTTCAGCGCGGCGAAGGCGGTGCCGCCCTGGCCGCGGACCGGCATCTGCGCGCCCCAGCGCGGCAGCGTGCCGGTCTTGCCGTCGCCGAAGCCGATCGTCGCGGCGTCGCCGCCGGTGCCGATCACGATCGCGGTGCGCCAGTCGGCATAGCTGATGCCGATGTTGCTCGCGACGAACGGGCCGAACCAGCTGTCCCCCTCGATCACCGCATGACCGAGCGGTCCCGACCAGCCCCGCCCCCGGTCGAAGCGCAGCAGCCCCTCTCGCAGCGCATCCTGGGCATATTGCTGGAGCCTGGGATCGTAGGAGGTACGCACCCACAGGCCGCCCGAATAGACGCTGTGCGGCCCGTCCTTGTCGGTCTCGCCGAAGCGTTCGAGCAGCTGGCGGCGCACTTCCTCGACGAAATAGCCGCCATTGGGGTCGTAGCGCGGGCTGCGCCGGCTGACGGTGCCCAGCGGCTCGGCGACCGCCTGGTCGTGCTGGGCCTGGGTGATGAAGCGGTTGCGCAGCATCTCGCTCAGCACCCAATTGCGCCGCGCGATCGCGCGGTCGGCGAACCGGTCCGGGTTATAGTTGGACGGCCCCTTGGGCAGGATGGCGAGATACGCCATCTGCGCAAGGCTGAGCTCATTCAGCTCCTTGTCGAAATAGGCGTGGCTCGCCGCCTCGACGCCGAACGCGTTGCGGCCGAGCGCGATCGAGTTGAGATAGAGCTCTAGGATCTGCTGCTTGGTCAGCGCCCGTTCAATCCGGAAGGAGAGCATCGCCTCCTTCGCCTTTCGAACGTAGCTCACTTCGTTGGTCAGCAGCAGGTTCTTCACCACTTGCTGGGTAATGGTCGAGGTGCCGCGCGGTGTCTCGCCGCGAATCACCCCCTCGAGGGCGGCGCGGATCAGGCCGGGATAGTCGAGACCGCCATGTTCGAAGAAGGTCCGGTCCTCGGCGGCAAGGAAAGCGCGAACCAGGAGCGGCGGATATTCGGCGTAGGAGAGTTCGACGCGGCGTTCGCGGGCATAGCTGTGGATCGGCGCGCCGTCGCCTCCGCGCACGTTGGTCGGCAGCGGCGGCTCATAGGCCCTGAGCTTGTCGACGGAGGGCAGGCCGCTCGCGAGCGATACCCAGAGGATGCCGAACAATACCGCGAGCACGCCGACGGCGTAGCTGAGCCAGCGCACCCAGCGGCGCATCCAGGCGCGTCTGACGGCTGCCCAGACTCCGCTGGCGTCGCGCTGCAGGCGCAGGCGCAGGTCGGGCTGGTCGGCGGTACTCTCGGACATCGGCGTGCGGTTTAGCAGGTCCGGCGCGGGTTGGAAGTCAGCGTGAGGCCATCCGAGTGGCGAAATGGATTTCCACGGCGCGGCGCACGCCCTCGGCGATCCTCTCGCGGCCTTCGCGCGAGTTGAGGAAGTCGGCGTCGCGCTGATTCGAGATATAGCCGGTCTCGAACAGCACCGAGGGCATGTCGGGCGCCTTCAGCACGATCAGCGAGGCCATGCGGTGGAACGGCGCCTTGGTCGCGATCAGGGGCTTGGCCTCGCGTTCGAGCAGGCCGGCGAAGCTCGCCGAGCTGTTCATCGTCTCGCGCTGGGCGAGGTCGATCAGGATCGACGAGATGTCGGGCGAGGCGTCGGCGAGGTCGACGCCGGCGAGCACGTCCGCCTTGTTCTCGCGCGCGGCGAGGCGGGCGGCTTCCTTGTCCGAGGCGACTTCGGACAAGGTGTAGACGGTCGCGCCGGTGGCGTCGGGGTTGCCGGCGCTGTCGCAATGCACCGAGATGAACAGCTTGGCGCCGAGCCGCCGCGCGATGCCATAGCGTTCCTGGAGGATGAGAAAGCGGTCGTCGTCGCGCGTCATCGCCACGCGCACCTTGCCGCTCGCGAGCAGTTCGTCGCGGATCGCGCGGGCTACCTGCAGCGTCAGGTCCTTCTCGCGCAGCTGCCCGTCGGGCGAGAGCGCGCCTGGATCGTGACCGCCGTGGCCGGCGTCGATCACCACCAGCGGACGCGAGGGATCGCCGGCGACCGGCGGCAGCGGCGCCGCTCTAGCCGGCGGCGGCACCGCCATGCTGATGCTGTAGCCATGGCGCACCGGCGGCGCGAGATAGCTGAACGGCGGCAGGAAGCGCAGCCGGCCTTCGGCGGCGGCGCGCGCAAAGGTCGCATCGTCCACCGTGCGCAGTGCGAAGGTGATGCTCCGGCCGTCGAAGCGGCCTTCGGTGGTGATCGCCGGCCGCGCAAGATCGACCACGACGCGGGCCCCGCCGCGCTCTCGATCTGCCAGGCCACCGCTCGGTCTCGCCCCGCCGAAGACGAACGCGCCCGCCTCCGCGGCCCGGCCGTCGACGTCGAGCGTTAACGCATTGCCGCTCACTCGCACGTCGCTGAGGATGCCCGCCCACGCCGGTACGCCCGCGAGCCAACCGGCGAAAAGGGCGAGAAGGGCAAGCACCTCCACGCTATGCCGTGTCGCCGCGGCCACGGTCCAGCCAAAACGCATGAGGGGCGCCCGTCAGGTGCCGGTGAGGGTCCGTTTGGAAATGCGCCTGATAGGCGCATCTCGGCGGCACCAGCCCGCTCCCCCACCCGACCACCCATCAGGACACGCTAGTGGGTGGCCGGGTGGGGGAGCGGGCTGGTGCCGCTTTTCCAAACAGCCGCCGACAGCGGGCAAACGACGCCGCAACGGTTGTCCTTCCGGGTCGGCGATGCTACCTAGCCGGTGCCGGTACGGAACGGGACCGTTCCAAGCCGGCCGAGAAACCGCCGCGGCCGTCCGGGCCCGGCGCGCAATCAGGTTGACGCTGCATGAGGCAAAATCCGCTCCGCCTCCACCAGACCGCCGAGCGCGGCTGCGTGGACGGACCGGCCGCCCCGGACCACGGCTCCGGGCGGGCATCGGCAGCAGACGCATCATACCCATTCGTTCGTCCCGTAAGGCGCCGCACCGACGGCGGAGGGACCAGCACATCGCGCGCGCCGCGCTCCTCAGCGGAGGCCGCGCGCGCCCGGAGAAACTATAATGACAATGCGCATGTTGATCGACGCCCGCCACCGGGAGGAAACCCGAGTGGCGGTCGTCAAGGGCAATCGAATCGAGGAATTTGACTTCGAATCCGCCGAGCGCAAGCAGCTCAAGGGCAATATCTATCTCGCCAAGGTGACCCGCGTCGAACCGTCGCTGCAGGCGGCGTTCGTCGACTACGGCGGCAATCGCCACGGCTTCCTGGCGTTTTCGGAAATCCACCCCGACTATTACCAGATCCCCAAGGAGGATCGCGACGCGCTGCTCCGCGAGGAGGCCGAGCATGCCGCCGAGGAAGCCGCGCTCAGGGCCGAGGCCGAGGAGCATGACGATGATGATCATGCCGAGCACGACGACGATCGCCACGACGAGGTGACCGCCGAGGGCGACGACGCGCCCGTGCGCAAGCCCAGGTCGAACGGCTCCGACGATCACGCCGTCGAAGCCCTTCGCGAGCGCCGCATGAACCTGCGCCGCCGCTACAAGATCCAGGACGTGATCCGCCGCCGGCAGGTGCTGCTGGTGCAGGTCGTCAAGGAGGAGCGCGGCAACAAGGGCGCGGCGCTCACCACCTATCTCAGCCTCGCCGGCCGCTATTGCGTGCTGATGCCCAACACCGCGCACGGCGGCGGCATCTCGCGCAAGATCAGCAACGCCAGCGACCGCAAGCGCCTGAAGTCGATCATGGCCGAGCTCAAGCTGCCGTCGACGATGGGCTGCATCGTACGCACCGCCGGCCTTCAGCGCACCAAGGTCGAGATCAAGCGCGACTTCGATTATCTCGCCCGCCTGTGGGACGGCATCCGCGAGACGACGCTGCAGTCGTCGGCGCCCGCGCTGATCTACGGCGACAGCGACCTGCTCAAGCGCGCGATCCGCGATATCTACAACAAGGACATCGACGAGGTCATCGTCGAGGGCGACGAGGGCTATCGCCAGGCCAAGGACTTCATGAAGCTGCTGATGCCGTCGCACGCGCGACGGGTGAAGCACTACAGCGACCCGGTGCCGCTGTTCCAGCGTGCGCACGTCGAGGACCAGCTGTCGGCGATGTACCATCCGGTGGTGCAGCTGAAGTCCGGCGGCTATCTGGTCATCAACCCGACCGAGGCGCTCGTCTCGATCGACATCAACTCCGGGCGCTCGACCCGCGAGCACAACATCGAGCAGACCGCGACCGCGACCAACCTCGAGGCGGCGCAGGAGATCGCCCGCCAGCTCAGGCTGCGCGACATGGCCGGCCTCATCGTCATCGACTTCATCGACATGGATCACTCGTCCAACGTCCGTAAGGTCGAGAAGGCGATGAAGGAGGCGCTCAAGAACGACCGCGCCCGCATCCAGGTCGGCCGCATCAGCTCGTTCGGCCTGATGGAGATGAGCCGCCAGCGCCTGCGCACCGGCGTGCTCGAGGCGTCGACCCGCCAGTGCCCGCATTGCGAGGGCACCGGGCTGGTGCGTACCGCATCGTCGGCGGGACTGTCGGCGCTGCGCCTGATCGAGGACGAGGCGGCGCGCGGCCGCGGCTCCAACCTGTTGCTGCGGGCGAGCCAGGAGGCCGCGCTCTATGTGCTCAACAAGAAGCGCGGCGAGCTCGCCGAGATCGAGGACCGCTACGGCGTGACGATCGAGGTCGCCTCCGACGGCGAGCTCGAGGGCGCGCGCATGTCGGTCGAGGCTTCGGGCCCGCCGCCGGCCTATGCGCCCAAGTTCGAGCCGGCGATGGTCGACGAATTCGACGAGGTCCCGGAGGACATCGAGGACGAAATCGACGAGGAGCTGGAGGCCGAGGCCACCGAGAGCGAGCCGCGCCGCGAGCGGGCCGAGGGCGAGGGCGAGGGCGAAGGCCGCCGCCGCCGTCGCCGCCTAGCCGCGATGCCGGAGCTCCCCGAGGTGCGCGCGTTGGCCGAACGCCTCGACGAGGTCGCCGCTGGGGGAGTGGTCGCGGGCGCGGACGTGCTCCAGTTCTCGTCGCTCAAGACGGTCCAACCGCGCCCCGGCGATCTCGTCGGCTCGACGGTTGCGTCCGTCACGAGCTTCGGCAAGTACGTCGTGGTCACGGTCGAGGACGGCACGCGCCTGCTCTTCCACCTCTCGCAGGGCGGCCGCGCGGACGTCGAAGCCCCCGCCAAGGCGACGAAGCCGCGTGGCTCGGTGATGCGGCTGCGGCTCGAGGGCCGCCCGTCGATCCTGTTCAAGGAGTTCGGCACGCAGCGGAAGGCGGGGTGGTGGATCCTCGGCGTCGGGGATGATGGACCCCTCGCCAGGCTCGGGCCGGAGGCGGGGGCGGCCGAGGCGGACGCGTGGTTGCGCGCGTCGGTGGACAACCGCAAGGTCCACACGATCCTGCGCGATCAGCGCACGATCGCGGGGATGGGCCGCGGATACACCGACGACGTGCTGCACGATGCCCGGCTGTCTCCGACCTCGCAGCTGTCGAAGCTCGACGCGACCCAGCGCGATGCGCTGATCGCATCGATCCACTCGATCCTCGACGCGGCCCTCGAGGCGGAACGACGACGCACCGGCGGGCTGCCGACCAAGATCGGCGATCACTTCACGGTGCACAACAGGGCAGGTCAGCCGTGCCCGCGATGCGGCGCGGAGCTCCACCGC
>Ga0081539_10004067_pt1 | contig 16722 bp, 17 predicted proteins | sample TabmetS4T2R2_FD_71023 | JGI IMG/M metagenome (GOLD analysis project Ga0081539, IMG submission 71023) | Tabebuia heterophylla rhizosphere microbial communities from the University of Puerto Rico - S4T2R2 | ecosystem: Host-associated > Plants > Roots > Rhizosphere ...
ACATAAAATCTTTGCCTTTTTGTCGCTCTTATTGGCTTAGGGGCCAGTGCTCGTAGCGGCAGCAAGCTACCTGCATCACGTCGCGCTCAACCAAAATGGGATCCTGCAAAGGCGAGTGAATTCCTTCCGCCCGGCGACGGTCGCTGACTTTGTCTTCATGGAACTGGCGTGTCTCGCGGTCGAGCTGGAGCTGACCGAAAGACAGAAAACGCACCGCGCCTTCCACGTCGCGCGTGGTCATCACTTCACCGCGATTGTGCACACTGGGCGAGAACGGAATGTCGATGAATCCCTTTTGAAATCCGGCCACCACTCCCTGAGCGACGTCGCCGTGTCCGCACAACACGATGCTTTCGAAAATCGATTCGACCTCGCGCCTGATTACGGCACCCTCTTCCGCGACGCGCTTCTCGTCGACACAACAATCAGCCGCCGTCGCAATACCACTGTTAATCAGCTCGATCCCCATGATGTTGTCGGTGAGAGTCGGAATGCGAAACGCCTCGACCGGAGTCTTGCCAATCATGCGCGTCGCGCCCGAGCGGGCCGCGGTAACCGCCGAGTTTCGAATCAACTCGTCAGCACGATGCTCAGAGGGAGGAAACGCAGCCATGTACTGATGAAACACCGTGTTGACCTGCACGTCTTTGTAACCCATGTTGCTGAGAATTTCGTGCGTCATCTCGCCCAACATACGAATCGCAGCGATGTCCTGAGATCGATGGCCCTGCTCGGCATAACCGAGACTGACGCACCTTACGCCCTGCCGCACCGCGAGCAATGTTTCCAGTATGTTGGTAACTATGGCAATGCACGGCGGAATCAAGGTCGCGGTCAACGTGCCGAAGAATTCGCGATCGAGAACGACACCGAAGTGCTTGTAGTAAAGACCAGTGAGGTAGTCGACGTACTGCCAGTTACGGATCGATTCGGCGAGCGGATAGTCTTTGTAATAAGGAATGTTGTAACAGATAGCGCCGCCCTCAAACGAAGTCACACCGCCGGCATACGAAATCTCTGCGAGGAGACGCGGATCGCGCGTGCTGTGCCGCGTCTGTAATGGCAGATGAATCTGCTGCGCGATTTTTCGCAAACCGCTGACACCGTGATTGACCACCGGAAAGCCATTGATCGTCGAAGTGCGCGACATCCGGCTTTCGCGGATGCCATCCTCGGCGCCAAGGTAATTGTTGTTTCGCGTCAGCGAATCCACCTGATACGACAGCACGCGCACGCCGGCTCGCTTGAAGTTCTTGAATAGTTTGATCTGTTCGCCAATCAGCGCGACGCCGGAACGTGGCTGCACCAGCATTTGGCTATGGCCCATCTGCGTCTGGGCCTGAATGCGTGAGAACGAAGGCTGGCGCAGCAGAAATTGTGCGTTGTTGGCGAGTCCACGCGCGCCGTACCCCGTCTTCCATTGCTCCAGCACCTCACGACGCGACGACTCAAACAACTCGTGATCCAACAACGCGTCAGACGCGGTACCGGAAAAGGCGCCGATTGCCGGCCAGGTCTGTTTCCACAGGGCCGGATAATTTGCGACGGCCTCTTTGCCATCCAGATCTCGCGCCAGCATGTTCAGCACAGTTTCCAGCTCGATGAAGTTGAGGAAGACGCGATTGAAACCCATCTCGAGATAATCGCGTTCTGAGCCGTTGTTGGCTCCGAGGTTGCCGCCGAGATACCAGAGCGTGCCATTCGTTTCAAACTCTCGTTTGAAGGAAGAAAATTCGCGCAGGTAGTAACGCGCATGTCCGTCCATGCTGGAGATCATGACGAGGTTTGCCATGCCGGCCAGGCGAAAGAAGTCAGACACCGTGTTCTGTGTGCCCAAATAGCGAACCTGATAACCGTGCGCCGAGAGGGACTGACGCAGAATGGTCAAGCCGACGGAATGTGAATCGCCGCCGATACCACCCAGCAGGATCGTATGGCCTTTCATAATTTTTGCCTTTGTGTCTTTGGGGCTTAGCTGATCGAGGCGAGAGCTGGTTGAGGTTTTACGGTGTCGACCATTTTGCGCAAGTATTCCTGTTGCTTCGATTTCTTTTCAGCTTCTGAAACGGAGGCGATCTCGAGCGTATTGGACGTAATCAATTGGCGGCCCAGTGAAGACTACGTTCGCGTTGCGCGTTTGTGCGAAGTAGATTCGGCCCAACTCGGTGACGAGCAGCGCCAGGGACCAGAAGTCGACGATGATGTGATGCGCGACGAAGATCAGCACATACTCGTACGGCGCGCGTTTGAACAGGCTTATGCGTAAAAGCGGGCCGCTGGTCAGATCAAAAGCACGGCTCGTTTCGGCGGTTAGAACTGCTTGCAGGTGAAGGAAGCAAGCTACCGCCATTTAAGCCGTTAGCTCAGGATTGGAGCGCGATTTTGAGACCCTTGTTTGAGAAACAAGATGATGCACCCTTGGATCTCACCCTATGATACTTCAACCTTGGGGGTCGTGGTCTTATTATGCTTATTTCTGCTGTTTGTCGCAAACGCTACACTATCGCGGTTTGATGATGATGACCGAATCCAGGTGACCGTTCCCATCATCTTCAGTGGCGGAGTTGGCTGGATCGTTTAGACCTACACCATCGACGAGGAACTTGTAGGTGTACTTGCCGGGAGTTAAATCAATTCGGCAAACCCATCCGTCACTCTCCTTCGCGCAGTAGTTCTTAGTCTGAATCCAGTTGTTGAAGGATCCGTAGATCGCCACGGCCTCCGCGTCGGTGTGTCCTCGCAACGTGAAAGTCGTGTTGCCGGTACTGGGCACCGGCGGCGGCATCTTTCTCACCAGCATGTCTGCCTGACCAGTGTTTAGAGTCAGGCCGGTGACATTGCCTTTATGGTCCTTGACGAAGTCGAGGCGCAGATCTGGAAGCTCGCTGTCATAGAACCTCGACTCGGATGCGGGGATGAGCGGGCGCGGCCTCAGGACGGAAGGCCTGACCCACAAAGCACCTTCCTTGACGCTGACGTAAAGAACGAAATCGTGCGCGAACTTCGGATCTATTTCATATCTGCCGATGTACTGTTGCAACAGCGCGGGAGCTATCCTGACTTGGGCTGTCGCTCTCGGTTTCCGGGTAAGTGATGATGACGCGACCGCGTCTCTGTCCGTGGCGGAAATTTTCGGCGCGGGGTTGATACCGACGAGCGCTATCAGGTGATTCGCCAGCGTTCCACGCCAATTCAACATGCCGTGGTTCCCATTAAATTCTGTGTAGTGGACCGCGTATCCTTTATCCTGCAGCGTGTCTCTCAAATTACGGTTGGCCGCGATCTTTGTGGGGTCTATCAAATTAGCGGGCGGCGCGTTGGGTAGCTTTAGCATCAGATCACGCCACCACCAGGTCCCTTCCAACAGTCCGGCTTCGAACGAGAAACGCAAAGGAAGACGCGGGCTGGCGGCGAACTGGCGCTTCAGCCACTCCGGCTCCTTTTCGCCGGCGGGCTTCCAATCGAAAGCACCTGATTGGGAAAGCACGTTCCCGAAAACCTCCGAATGCTTGAGCCCTACGAAAGCCGCCTGCAATCCGCCCTGGCTCGCGCCGCCGATGATCGTCTGCTCGGGACGGTCGGTCGCGTGGTAGTTAGCGCGCGCCCAAGGGACAATCTCCTGAGCCAAAAAGTCGGCATACGTTGAATTGCACGACAACTCGCGAAAGCGATCGGGATTCTCTACCATCACCGCGACGAGCGGCGGTATCAAACCCGCTGCGATCAAGTTATCGAGAATGGTTCCTACCCGCACGGTGTTCACGTATTGACCACCGTCGGTAAGGATCAGCAAACCGTAAGGCTTCTTATTGGCAGCATAGCCGTGCGGAGTGTAGATCCAAATTGGTCGTTCATTGCCGAGGAGTTTGCTCTGGAATTTGTCGCGCCGCACTTGGCCGGCCGGAACGTTCGCACGAACGACGTTCCAACTTTGCGGCTCAGCGGAGGGCAGCTCAACTGCCGAATAGGAATTCCCTTCATACGGGTTGAACTCGTTATAGTGCTCGGTGAACTCGAATGGATTGAGCGGGTCGTTCCGGAGTGCGCCCGCAAAACCCTGGGTGCCGCGCCATTCTTTCGGGTTGGGGAGGTTCGTTGCGAATTGATAGATGAAACGCGCGCCCTTCTGCAGGCGAAACGTTTTGTACCACAAGTCAGTGTCGAGCAGCCGCGTCACAGGCTTACTGACGTCGCCGAGGCGAAAGACGAAAACGTTTCTCGTCTCGTCGCCGGCTCGCCACAGCATTGTTACCAGAATGTCGTGATCGCTGTCCGGTGCCGCCTCAATTATCGGCGCACCTTTTTCGTTAATCTCCTTCCAGAACTTATCAAGCGCAGTCCGATCGCCTGCCGTGAGCCGATCCCGTAGGGCCAGCAAGCGCGGGCTCGATGGCTGGTCATTGAGCGTTTCCGTTCTCTCCTGACCAACGGCCACGCTTATATATAGACCCGCGGTCATAACAAGTACCGTAAACACACGTGTAATGATCCGAGATGCAAAGCTAACCAGCATAGTCGGCGCCTTTCAGTAGTAGTTAGGGGGAAGAATTAATTAAGACTTGAACACTCGCTCAACCGGTGTGTGTCCCTGTTCGTCAAAAGCCGTGATTTTTGCGGAGAGCACGCCGTTCACAAGTTCGTTGTCAGCACGCCGTTTCGAGCGCGCGCGCCGAACGACGACGAATAGATAAGTCAAAATAGCGATGGCGATTAACTGGCGCATGACACCGGTGAAGTTGTGATGTGGCACGTTCACCGCCCACAGCGCCGCCAGACCCGCCAGGACCGCGGTGCCAATGTGCAATCCCATCCTCAAAGGTGTGGAATCGAAGGGAAGACTCCGGCGGATTTCACAACAGTTATTTCTCACCCGCTCAAAGTCACCGAAGCTTTGCAGCGCCGCATGCTTCGCGTCGTCCGGCGTCATTCCTTGCTCAACGTTGGCACGTGTTCGCATTTCGATATGGAAGCGCAATTCAGTTTCAACCTCCCGTACCCTCTCGTCGGGATGCCTCCAGGCATTAATAAATCTTGTCGTGGTTTTGATCCAGGACATATCAGAATCCTCTTTTATACCGCGCGCAATGCCTTGATCGTTGCGCCCGCAAGCCGCTCCCAATTCTGCTCTTCGATGATTAATTGTTTCCGACCCGCGCGCGTCAGCTTGTAGAACTTCGCGCGCTGGTTGTTTTCCGAAACGTCCCACTCCGACTCGATCCACCCGCGCTGCTCGAGTCGGTACAGTCCGGGATATAGCGATCCTTCTTCGACCTTTAGAGCGTCGCCCGAAATCTGTGCAATGCGTTGGCCGACTCCGTAACCATGCAGAGCGCCAAGCGAAAGGGCTTTGAGGATCAACATGTCCAGCGTCCCTTGAAGTAGCGTGGCTTTAGCTTTGGGCAATGGACAACCTCCTAGATAATCTAGGGCCAGCTTACCACGGACTACCCAGACTGTCTAGGAGCAGTGCTGCCTTTCGTAGTTACTGTGGCATCAACTCACTCGGTCTCCCACTCTCAATCGACCTTGAGTTAACGTAACCACGATCTCTTCCCGTCTGTTCAGCAGGAATTTCACTCCGGCAGGACGAAGCAGGTATTGCGCGAGACTTCGCGGACTGAGGCGCTTTTCCATCAGTGAACAGGCCAATAAAACTCTTCTGATGGGCGTTGTTGATTTGCTGAGCACTGCAAAATGCCCGCCAATGAAGAAGCTGTCAGCCCCGTAAGGTTTACTGAACCACTGACTCAACGCGCTTGAATGCGCCTCGATATGGGCGTCTTCGATTTCACGATCATCCTCGACGAAGACCCGGTTGTTTACATCAAAGCGGATAACTCTCCGGTACTCCTCAACTCTAATGCGCAACTCCGGAATCCAAAACGTCAATCCTAATAACGATTGCCTCAGACGTTTCCCAAAATCCTTTGCTGCGTCTACAACTGCATCAAACGGGACGCTTTCAGTCTCTAACTTGACGTCTTTGGTGTTGAGACTGATTTTTGCGGAGGGCGGCGATACTCTTGGCTTCAGTTCATCGTCGAATGTGACTTCACTTCCGATGCTCAAGGGTAAAACGCGCGAGTCCAGTTCGACTAGATCTCCGCTCTGAAGCAAAGACTGGTTTTGCCACCACGTGGCGCGCGTGCGGTAGTAATGGGCGGAGGCAAAGGGAATGGCCCACCTGGGGTTAATAGCATCCAGCACCTTCTTATAATTTGTCTTAAGTTCGCTGCGAATCTCGTCGTCACTCTTACGGGGATTGTCGATGAACTTGATCGCGTGATTGAAGTTATTGAGCAGGATATCGACCTTCCCGATCTTACGCATTAACAATTTCAGGGCGCCGATCGGGAGATGACAATCGTTGTAATTCAGGATTCTCCCCTCGGGTATCTCGATCAAAAGCATGTTATCGATTCCCGCCGTTGGATATCTCGTTACTTTCATACTGCGCGTTAGCGACAGCTTCCGGCGCTCGTACAGCGGCACGATGTTTTTAAAACCGGCGCGTTGAAGCGCCTCACTAATACGAAAATTGACTGACTCGTTGGCAAGTACCCTGATCTCGGGTGAAAGCATGGCGAGTTGCTCCAAGGTCGCCATGTGCAGGTGGTCGCCATGAAAGTGCGAAATCCAAAGGTGGCTGCATGACTTCGCTTTCTGGAGAGCATCGGGATTGTCATACTGTAGTCCCCAGCCCCCGGCGAAAGCCGTACCAGCAAACCATGGATCACACAAAAGCGAATGCTCGCCGCTTTTTATTATTACGGACGCATGGTTCAAGTACTCGATCCTCATGTCGACTAGGCGGGGATGCTAATCGACTAAGGCGAGCCCGTCCCTAAAGAGCAGGCGGCGAATTGCTAAAGATTGCTAAAGATTGCTAAGCCGCGCGGCGCGGACGCATCCGTGGGCGATCGGTCTGTGTGACAAGGGTCTAGTTGAATCTCGTAATCAGCACGACATCACTTAGCTGCGGCCCACTCGAGTAAGCGAGCCGGCGACCGTCTGGCGAGAAGGAGAAAGTCGATAACGTCTGGTTGCGCAACTTAAGCATGGGATTCGGAGGCCTGTCGTCGAGTGGCAGCAGCCAAATACTGGTGAGAGTGTTGTCCCGGTACCAGAGTGAATCGCCCGTCGGAGCCCAATGCATGACGGAGCCGAAGTTGTCGGGGGCCGGTAGCGTCTTGATAGGCGCACCGCCCTTAGCCGGGATGAACACGAGGTGCCGTTGGTCCCGTTGCTTCTGGTTCATGCGGTAATAGACAAGCATTTTACCGTCGGGCGAGAAGGCAGGATGCTGCGAAAACTCGTCTGTCAGCGGCACTGGCTCACCACCGCCGATCGGAACTCTGCGCAGTTTCGGAACGTGGTCCTCCTGTGCGACATAAACCACCGACTCACCATCCGGCGAGAATGTCGGCTCGCTATCATAAGTTCCGCGCGTCAGTTGCGTCGGATTGCGCCCGTCGGCGTCAACACGCCAGAGGTTACACGCACGGTCGTTACTCGCATCATTGCGGCACGATTGGAACACGATGGAATGCCCATTCGGTGAGACGACTGGTGAGGAATCTTTGTGTGTCGCGTCGGTTAGTTGTTTGAGGCCGGTACCATCGGCGTTAATGGTCCACAGGTCCCGCTCGCCACTGTGATCGGAAACGTAGATAAGCCGGCCATCCGGGGCTACGGCGATGCCGAGGTTGCCGTCTTTTCGATCGAGCGCCCCGGCCGTGACCGGCGCGGCGGCTGTTGGATTATCAGCCGGCGCTACCCACAATCCGGAAGTCGTCTGCCACTGGAGCGCGATCAGCGTGCTGCCGCCGGAGAGACTGATGCTGAAATAATTGTTTAAGTCGTTGGTGATTCTACGCGCTTCACTGCCCGTCAGCGGCACGCGCCACACCTGCAGGCGGGGGTCGGACTCCGAACCCTCGTCGCGGCCGTTGATGATGAGGGCGCTTCCATCCGGGAGCCAAGCCACGTCTCTGATACTAGTCCAGGAAGGAGCAATGAGCGTGGATTGCGCGCGATCAGCTACTCGCACACCGATCACCTTCATGCGTCTCCATCCGGATTCACTCGCGATGATTGAAAAAGCTATCAGCTTACCGTCAGGCGACCACGCGGGCGCGCCGCGCTGATAAACGCTGTCGCCGGCCTCCCAGTTGAGAAACTCTTCACCAGTGCCATCTGCGTTGGCCACGAACAGTCTGGCAGTTACCAGACCTGATGGTTCGACTTCAGACCGCAGGTACGCCATTCGCTTGCCGTCCGGCGAGAAGGTGATGCGGCTATCGGCGCGAATACCCAGCGCCGTCTCAGGTCCGCCCAACACGGGCATCTTATAAAGCCGGCAGCCTCCGTCGCACTTGGAGTAATAGAGCGTGTTGCCATCGCGCGAGAACGAGGGGTTTTCGTAGATGAGTTTCGCCGGCGGAAGGAGCTGGAGCGGGTTGTTCGTTCCCGCTCGTTGCAGCCAGAGGCTGGACACTTCACCGTCGCGCTCCACGTATGCGATGTTCTGGCCGTCTGGCGAAAGAGCCGCTGCCTGCACACGACCGGTGTGAGTGACGCGGCTTATCTTCATCGCTTGAGCTGGGGCTTCGGATTCGGCCTTTTGCGATCGCAGCACTAAGTAGACCAAGAAAATCGTTAACAGCGCGATCGACAAAAGTGCGTACGGCAAAAAGCGCGGGAACTCCCACTTTCGGCGTCGCCCGTTAATTCGGCGGCGCTCGTTAAGAGGAAACGAGTCGACTGATTGAGGCACTACATCTGAGCCAGACGGCGCCGACTGCACTTCATTAAATTTCGGCTTGCTTGCGGGACCGACGGGGGAACCATGCAACGCCGGATTATGTGCGGCAGTCTCGGCGGTCTCTGCGTCGGGTTGTGACCGGAGTTCTTTCACTTCCGCGGTGAGGCAATATCCACGCCCGCTGACAGTCTGGATGTAAGGATGGTATCCCTTGCTCTCGCCGAGGGCCCTGCGCAGAGCAGACATGCGCACAGTCAGATTATTCTCTTCCACTTCGACGTCGGGCCAGACGGCGGCCATAATCTCGCTCTTCTCGACTACCTGCCCCCGTTTACGCACGAGAAGCAGCAGCAGCTCAAATTCCGGCGCGGCCAGAGGCACGGATTCGCCGTAGCGCGACAGGCGCCTCGCCTGAGGCTCGAGCAGGAACGGGCCGAACTCGTAGCTTAGATTATCCGGTGCGTTCAAGGCGCTTCTGTACCGCTACTTAGGTATCGTCAATTTATTGGTCAGGCTGGTAGCGGCATTCTACCAATGCGGAGGTCGTCGAGCGAAGAGAGGAGTGATGAAGCCCGTTGCAACATAAGTAAGTCGCGATGTAGGATGCGTTTATCACGACGCCCGCTTGGCTCAGCGGTAGAGCACTCGCTTCACACGCGAGGGGTCAGTAGTTCGAATCTACTAGCGGGCACCAAGATTCAATTAACAGACGAGTCAACGGGCGACATCGAGTCGCCCGTTTCAGCCTGCAGAGGTTCGGCGGACTCCTTTTCCGGAACCGCGAGATCCGCTGTCGGAATTGAGCAACCCCAAACCGGTTCGCGGAAACTTCTTCCCGGAGCAGCGAATTCCTATCTGGGTCTTCGCAGTTCCCATTTTAGGCCTACAAGATCCCCCGGAGGGACGCCGCCAACTTCCCACATGACCGCGTGCACTTCACACAGGACCGCGTCCACTTCACACAGGATCGCGCTGGCCCGGAATAGGACTTCACCAATCCCTGGCTTCCCTCGCGAATTCCGGACGCCTATTAATCGGTTCCGCAGTTCCAACCCGCCGAAGCACACAGCAGTTGTAAACTAGGAAGGAAGTAAGCCGCCGATGAGGTGAAGTAAGCCGCTGATGAAGTGAAGCAAGCCGCCGATGAATGAAGTAAGCCGCCGATTTAAACTTCCCGCGATGCAACACAAAGATCCCCACCTTCTTTTCGCCTACGGCACGCTCCAGCAAGAATCAGTTCAACTCGAGCTTTTCGGAAGAAGGTTGGAAGGAAACACCGATGCGCTCGCTGAATATCGCTTAACCATCGTCTGCATCGAAGACGACGTCTGCATCGAAGACGACGTCTGCATCGAAGACGACGTCCGCATCGAAGACGACGTCCGCATCGAACACGAAGACGTCATCGCCGCCAGCGGCACGGCCAATCATCGCAATCTTGAATTCACGGGCAACCCATCCGATGTGGTCGAAGGCACTGCCTTCACGGTCACAACGGCAGAACTCAAACAAGCCGACGCCTACGAACCCGCCGGCTACACCCGCACGCTGGTCAAGTTGCGCTCAGGTCTCAACGCGTGGGTTTACCTTCAGCCGGCGCCGCCGACGGAAGATCTGAGTTGAACATGTCGATAATGCATTTCCAACTGCCGTCCGCCTGCTTCTTCCAAACCTCGAGATACTTGCCCTTGTCAGTCGCCGGCTTGCCATCCGGATCCGTCTCGCTGAGTTCGTAACTGCCGGTCACGTAACCGAGATCACCCGAGCGCGCCACCTCCACTTTCGACACCTTCCAACCGCCGCCGAAACCAGGCACACTAAACATTCCCTGCCACATCCCGCGCGCTTGTTGTTTGCCCTGAATCGCCGGCATGTTCGGCGGCAGCACGAGCGCGTCGTCAGAGTAGTAAGAAGCTGTCTTGTCGAGATCCTTTGCGCCCGCAGCCTTGGACCATTCAGCGTCGAGGTTCTTCAAGGCCGCTTCGTCTGCCGAACGCGTGTCGGCCAGTGTTTCCGATTGCCTTTGACAAGCGATCACGAGCGAGAGCAATCCAACAGCAACGAGTAAAACGATTCGGGTGGAAGTACGAGCAGGAAGAAACGGTCGGAGCATCGAAAGACCTCGTTCAAGGGAGTAAACAAGCCCGCTAAACGTATGCTCGACACCGTGTGTTGTCAAACAGAACTGCGTTAAGCCTCGTTACCGTTCGGACGTCGCGGCTCGCGATACCAGCGATGGCCCGAAGCATATTCACGATCACTCGGACGCAAACGCGACAACGAACGATTCGCATCAACGTGCGCACACGCCACGTGAATCGCATTGATCGCGGCAATCGGCGCGACGTAAGAATTCAAAATCGACGGACTTACCACCGGCGTGATCAAATGCACGTCACAGTAGCGCGCGATCGGCGAAGTGTCGCTGTCGGTAATGCCAAACGTCGGCACACCCTGCTTGCGCGCGTGCTGCACCGCCTCAACCGTGTCGCGCAGACACTGACCAAAACTGATCGCGATCAGCACGTCCTTTTTCGTTAACACCTCAACCTTGTATTGCAGCCGGCCACTGCTTCCGATCGGCGCTTCCGCGTCGAAACCGAGCGCGAGCAAACCGTACGCGAGGTAGTACGACAACGAGGCTGCGAAATCCAACCCGACCACCAGTACGTGACGCGAACGTTTGATCGTGCGCGCCAGTTCGATCACCTTCTGCTTCTCAAGATTCGTTTTGAGCTTGTTCAGGTTCTCGAGCGCTTTGTCCAGGGCCTGGTCCACGTGGTCCGCAACGCTGCGCCTCTCGCGCGTCGCCGCCTTCAGCACCGTGTAAGGCGTAATGCGCGCGACGAAGTGTTGCCGCAGATCGGCGGCAAAGTCAGCGAACGTTTTGTAGCCGAGCACTTTGGTGGTGCGCAGAATCGTGGTCGCATCCACGTGATAACGTTTGGCCATTTCGCGCGAAGATAAAAAGCACGTCTCGTCAGCGGAGTCGAGAATCGCGTGCACCAATCGCTGGCGTCGCGCATTCAGCTTCGACCGCGCCTTGGCAAAACGCGCGTCAAGCGCAGTCGCCGAACTATTTCCGTTGACATCCAGCACCGGCAGCACAAGCGCCGGCTTCTGGCGCGTCTTAGTCCGCTGCTTAATTCTGCGACGAACGGGTTTTGATTTTGAGCGGTTCGAGGTACTCACGTTCGCCTAAGATAGTCGAGGTCAACCCCGAATCCAACACAAAACCGCGCCTTGCTATGCTAATCTGCACCGCCGTGACCGTCGCGACCGAAACAGCAAACATTTCCCTCCGCGCGATCGAAACTTTCGCGGAACTGCGCGCCGTCGAGGAGCTGCAAAAAGAGGTTTGGGGCATTCCCGATCTCGACGTGGTGCCGCTGACGCATCTCATCGCGGCGAAAGCGGCCGGCGGTGTGCTCATCGGCGCCTTCGATCGCGAGGCGCTGGTCGGGTTCGTTTATGGTTTCGTGGCGCAGGAAGACGGCGAGATTGCCCATCATTCGCACATGCTGGCGGTGAAGCACGCCTACCGCAATTTCAATCTCGGTTACAAACTGAAACTCGCGCAACGCGAAGCCGTACTGGCCCAGGGAATCAACCTGATCACGTGGACGTTCGATCCGTTGCAGAGTCTGAATGCACACTTCAACTTCGCGAAGCTCGGCGTGATCTCGAATCGCTACGTGATCAATTTCTATGGCGAAGAGGCAGCCAGCTTCCTGCACCAGACCGGCACCGATCGTTTTTGGGTGAAGTGGTTACTGACCAGCGAACGCGTGGTCCAACGACTCAACACGGCAAAAGCAACGCTGGAAAATCCGTCTGACAAACTGCTGATCGAAATTCCCGGCGACATCAACACAATGCAACAGCAGGATCCCGAACTCGCGCTCGAGTGGCGCCGGCGCACGCGACGCGAATTCAACGAAGCAATCGCCGCCGGTTACACCGTGCTCGACTTCCACCGCGAGACGACGAAAGGTATCTACATCTTAGGCAGATGATTCCCAATCAAATACGCAACCGGGCGAAGTCTTGCAAAGTATGACGTCGTAACTGTCGAGCAGCGGCATCGCTAATGGTTCGAGCTCGTTCTTCCACAAGTCGCTCGTGTAAAAGGCGTCCTTCAAGCGATCGCGCTCTTCGAGTGAAGGAAAACTGCGCAGGAACACAAACTTGTTTGGGTTCTCCACGTCGAGCATCGGCCCGACGACCTTCATCCCATACTCTCGCTGGGCCGGAATCGCGCGGCTCTCAAACAACCTGATGAACTCCTCTCGATGCCCCGGCTTGATCCGGTAACTTCGCACTTCAACTATCATTCACCAACCTCCGCCGTTTTTATCTTCTGTAATTTCTGTACAGCCTGGCGCAACGAACGCTTTCGGCGCAACAAGTCAGACCACAGATCACCAACGGCCGCGATCCGCTCACGTAGGTTGCGCAAAGTAAAACTTCTCGGATGGACCTCACCGCGCTCGATCTCTTCCCACCTGCAAGGAGCAGACACGGGCGCACCGCGTTTCGCGCGCACCGTGTAAGTGGCCGCAAAGGTCGCGCTGTAGCCGTTGCGGCCGGTGTCCACCAGGATGCGGCCGCCGCGATCCGCCTTACTGAACTCCTGCGTCAGATGCTCGGGGTCGCGTTGGACCAGCACTCTTCCGGCGTGGTGCGCAAAACGCGCCACCTCGCCGAAATCAGACTTCCCATCGAGCGGCACGGCAATATGAAAACCTTTCGATCCGGACGTCTTGATCCACGAAGGCAGACCGAGTTCAGCGAGTAGATCTCGCAGGTTGAGCGCTGCGTTACGCAACGCGTCGAGGTCATCTTCGCCGGCCGGATCGAGATCAAACACGCAGATGTCCGGATGATAAAGATCGGGAGTGCGCGACGGCCAAACGTGAATCGTGATGCTGTTTTGATTTGCGAGCCACAGCAGCGAACGCGTGTCGTTGGCAAGCGGATGATGCACGGTGCCGCCATGTTTCGGCACTTCAACGCGCTTGAGCCAGTCGGGAAAACCTTTCGACACGTCTTTCTGAAAGAAACCCGGCGCGCTGATGCCGCGATGATAACGTTCCATCGTGACCGGCCGCCGCCGCAGGTGCGGCAACATCACCGGCGCGATCGCTTCGTAGTAGGCGGCGAGCTCACCCTTGGTAATCCCGTCGTCCGGAAAGAGCACTTTTTCAGGATGGGTAATCATCGGCCGGATTCGACGACGCTCAATAAACGCGGGTGGCGCAGCTTGCCGTGATTCGTCCACTCGATGAAGCCGACCTTCACCACGATTTCCGGCCGCACCCAGTGCGCGCGCACGCGCGGCAGACCGACGGCTTTGGTAAACGGCGGCTTCGGTATTTCCAATCGATCCAAGCGTGCGCGCAGATCCAGTAACAGCTTAGTGTCGAAACCGGTGCCGATCTTTCCGGCAAAGACAAAATCGTCGCCTTGATGATGGCCGACGAGCAACGCGCCAAGACCGACGCGTTTGCCTTGCGGATCAGTAAACCCGCCGACGATGAAGTCCTGCGAGAGTTCACACTTCATCTTCAGCCAGTTGCGTGAGCGGCGGTGTTCGTACGGCGAGTCGCGACGTTTCGCGATCACGCCCTCCCACCCTTCTCTCTCCGCGCGTTCCCACGGCGATCCGTCGGTAACTGGTTCCACTCGATGCAGCGGCGCAGTCAAGGGCAACTGCCGCAATACCTCGAGTCGTTCTACCAGCGGCAAACTTCTGAGATCGCGGCCGTCGAGCCACATCACGTCGAATACGTGATAACTGGCGTCGCCCCCCGGCCACGTCACCTCGCCGTCAAGAATCAATTCGTCGTGCGGAAGCCTTTCGATCGCTCGAGTAATCGCCGGCAGGTGCTGCGGCAAATGATTACGCGAGAACAACTGCACGTCCGCGCCGTTTTTGAAAGCGAGCAGGCGAATGCCATCAAATTTTCGTTCGAAGAGCCACTCCGGTCCGGTGAAGCGCTCTTGCGTGAGCGTCGCCGCCATCGGCACGAGCCATTCGGGAAAACGAGACATGCCGCCACAGATTACGCTAATCTTCGCGCAATGAATACATGCATTAATCGACGCGATTTCCTGCACGGCGCGGCGGCTGCGAGCGCGCTGCTGATGAGCGCGCGAGTCTCACGTGCATTCGACGCGACGCGACAATTCGCACCGGTGAAAGTGTCGCGCGATCGTGTGATTCGTGAAGTCGTCGGCTTGAGACCTTATCGTCCGAGCGGTTTCGTCGTCGCGGCAGAACGTTTCGGTAACAAGCTGCTGGTTCACAACTACGGTCACGGCGGCGGCGGTGTCACGCTCTCGTGGGGCACAGCCTCGCTGGCCGTCGATCTCGCGCGAGACTTTCCGGCGACGAGTCGAATACGACCGCAGCACTTCGCCGTACTCGGCTGCGGCGTCAGCGGTCTCTCCACCGCGCGGCTGCTGCAACGCCGTTACCAAAACGGTCCCGGCACCGTAACGATCTATGCGAAAGCGCTGCCGCCCGATACGACTTCAAACATCGCCGGTGCTTCGTGGTCACCGACATCTGTTTACGAACCCGACCAGGTCACCGGTAAATGGAACGAGCAATTCCGGCGTGCGTGCCAGATTTCGAATCGCGCGTTTCAACTGTTGGTTGGGCCAGAATACGGCGTGCGCTGGATTGAAACTTACGAACTGCTGCGCAACGAAATGGCGCTCGAGCGCGAACTGCCCGGCGGCGACGCGCTTTATCCCGCGCGCCAGATCCATCGCGATCCCGCACATTACTTCGGTTTTCCATTCGTGCGACAGTATTCGACGATGCTCATCGAACCGTCGATCTATCTCAGCGCGTTACTGCGGGATTTTTATATTGCGGGCGGGCGCGTAGTCGTGAAGGAGTTTCATCATCGCGGGGAGATTGCGCGGCTGCGCGAACCAATCGTTTTCAACTGCACCGGTCTCGGCTCTCGCGAGTTGTTTGACGATGAAGAGCTGGAACCGGTGCGCGGCCAGCTCGAGATCCTGCTGCCGCAACCGGAAATCGATTACTGTTACTTGAGCAGCGGTTACATGTTTCCGCGTCGCGACGGCATCATTCTCGGCGGCACCTGGGACCACGGCGACTGGTCGCTGGAACCGAACGCCGAACAAGCGAACGGCATTCTCGAAGCACACACGGCGATCATGAAGTCTTTAATATCTCCAACTCTTTAGATCCGCGCCCGGCGGCGCACTCTTCGTAATCCTCTCCACGATCTTCGGCGCGAAGAACTGGTGATAACGCAAACGCGAGATCGCATTCGGTCGCGTGTGATCGCCGTTCCAGCAATGTTCAGCGCGCGGCTCGTAATCAACCTCGCCGCCGTAAGCCGGGTTCTTCGTCGTCTTGAGAAAATCATCGACCAGGTACACCGCGTTGTTCAGAAAGTAGTTGTCAGCTTCGCCGACGTAGATGTGAATCTTGCCGGCGAGCTTCGGCCCGAGCTTGGCCCAATCGCGCTTGAGGATGTAGCCGAGATCGTAATGCTCGCGCCAGTACTCAGCGACCGAACGATCGATCTTTCCGGTCAGTTTGTCCCAGATTGGTTTCGGATAACCGTCGCTGCCCACCGGCGAGTAAACGGCCTGCCAGATGTCCCACTGCCCGCCGGAGCGGCTGTTCGTTCCGAGCGCGAGTTCGAGATGATTCATATCTTCGACGGTCGCGGACAGCTCGCCGAGATAATTTCGTTTGCCGGGGCGTGGGATATGTTTCCACGGCGAGTCGGCGTAATAAGCGTTGTTGTGCTCGTAGATGTTGACGACCGTGTAAGCGCGAAAATCGATCGGGTCCGGACACGCGGCCCAACTGCCGTTGTACTCGTCCGGATAAAACATCTGCACGGCTAGCCCTTCCCAGCCGCCCGTGGAGCCGCCGTAAACAAAGCGCGCCCAGCCCTGGCCGAGGC
>Ga0081539_10004068_pt1 | contig 16720 bp, 16 predicted proteins | sample TabmetS4T2R2_FD_71023 | JGI IMG/M metagenome (GOLD analysis project Ga0081539, IMG submission 71023) | Tabebuia heterophylla rhizosphere microbial communities from the University of Puerto Rico - S4T2R2 | ecosystem: Host-associated > Plants > Roots > Rhizosphere ...
AGGAACGGGCTTGGTGGGCTACAACTGTAGGGGCGGCCCTCCGTGGCCGCCCGATCGGACTTGACCCCCAATCATGGCAACGGTGTAAAGCCCTTCAACGGATTCCCATAAAACGCGTCTGTCTGCCACGCCGTCTTGTTCCACATACCATCCTGATCGCCGATGATCTGCACGGGAACGATCACGCGATCGCTGCCGAGCTGGTTGCTCGACGCGATGCCGTTGTCAAACTTTCCACCCGGTTGCACGGTGAACTTCAACGAGCGTGCAAGCTTGTTGTTCCATAGCAGCTTGAACTCGTATTCGCCGGGATTCGCAGCAAGCGTGAAGATGTCCCTGGTGGTGTCATCACCTGATGTATTGCTGCCTTTGATGTTCGGGAAGTCGCATTCCACGCGCGCCCACTTCGCTTTCTGCGGGAGGGAGTCCTCGACGTAGTGCGTGGTGTTGTTCTCGACTTCAGCTTCGCAACTCGCCTTGCCAACTTCCATGCCGTCCAGAAACTTCTTGCCCACCTCTTTGCCCTGATAGAACAGGTGCGGGTCAAACTTGTATGCGTCACCGCGAACCCAGAAGGCAACATGAAAATCAGGAAACTTCCAGCCATAGATGTCGCTGGGTGTCAGGTAAACGTAACCGATCGGGAGGTTCCAATCGTGGTCCACGAAGTAGACAAACTTTTGCGCCGCTTTTGGACCAGCTTCGTTTGAGTGCGCTTTTGCGACTTTCATTTTGCCGGTGAAGAGCGTTGTGTCAGTGCCTTGCAGCTCGTTGCGCAGCTTGATGACGAAGTTCACCGGTCCGGTGTAAAGAGTTGCCTTATCCTCGCCAATGTCTCGGCCGCCGCATTCAGTCTTCCACCAGTAACCCTTCTCGATATTGCCGGTGTCGCAGTCAAACTTCACCCACGGTCCGGTAGGCAGTGAATACTGCACGTAGAGCTGGCTGCCACTCGCGATTGGACCATTGACGCGAAACTGCATCCGCGGTAACCAACTCCAAACGTCGAAATTGCCTTTATACGAATTGACTGTAAACGCGGTGATCTGGAGCGTGTCTTTCGCGAGCGTCGGCTGGTCCTGGGCGGCCGCTGTGTTGGCCAGCAGGAGAAAGAGCGCAAAGGCGCACGTAACCCGCAGCATTTTATTCAAGGGAACCTCCTGATTGTTCGATCGAGATTTCTGGGCAAAGCGCCGAAAAGTTTACTACAGGAAGGTATTCTCTGCGCTACCTCTGCGTTCTCTGCGCCTCGGTGGTGAACTTAAACCGCAGAGGCGCAGAGGACGCAGAGGTAACGCAGAGTTATTTCTTAGACAAACTTCCCTTAAGAAAGTTGATGGCGGCATCGAGGATCTCGTCGCGCCCGTCAACCAGCCCGCGAATCGTGCGTTCCACTCTTATCGTTGGCTGTATTCCGACTCGCTGCAACTGTCGACCGTCAGCATGACGAACGTCGTGTCCGCTGAAACTGATCGTCAAGTTACCGGGCAACACCATGAGTGTTACGTCGCCATTTGCGCCTGCCGTCGGCGTACCGATAAACGTCACGTCGGTTGCTGCTTCGAAAAACATGCAGGTGTGCTCGGCCTGGCTGATCGCGTCTTCGTTTATGAGCACGACGACCTTGCCCTTGTAAACATCGCCCTGCCTTTCCGGGATCTTTTGCGCAAACGAATAACTTGCTGAGTTAGCCAACTCTGAATCCGTCAAGCTGGTGGCTTCCAGAATAGGCCGCGAGAAGAGTGCTGCCACCACGTTCTTCTTTTCAGTCAGGCGCGGTGCGATGGACCAGGCGGTGCCGTTTGGATATCCACGCATGTCGAAGATCACAGCCGGCGTTGCTTTGATCGTGTCAAACATCTTATCGACGTCTCCCGCCTGCAGACGATCGAGATCGACATAGCCGACGCCACTCGGCAACACCTGCATGACCGGCGTCGAGCGTTTCAGTAGTTGGAACCACTTCGGATCCATGATCGACTCGGACCGGGTCAGCTCAACGTCGCGACCGCCCTCCAGCTTCAACTTCACCACACTATCTTTTGCACCAAGTAGCAAGCGTCCATTCACGCTTCTCATCAGCCACTGCGGCGTCGACGCCGCCGTATAACGAGCCAGATATTCACGCTTCTTCTCGACCGGCTCACCATCAACCGCCAGAACAACGTCACCGACTTTCACCGGCAACTTCTCGTCCAGAACTCTGGTGACAACGGACTTGTTTTCGACGTAGCCCATCAGCACCGGCGGCAGGTGTGTGCCGAACTTCTCAGACAACGCGTTCGCGTTTCGCACTCCGCCGTGTGAGTCATGCATTTCCGTGACGAGCTCGCGCACAGTCAACTGGTAATCCGCTGCGTCTTTGTTTGCTTCGAACTTCGGAATGTAGCGAGGCAAAACAGTTTCCCACGTATCGCCGATCAGGTGTTTGTAAGGGAAGAAATAGTTGACGACGTTCCAATAGCGAAACAGCGCGAGCAGACGATATTCGTTGTTTGGAAAAACCATGTCGGGGTACGGATTGTCCTTCTGTGCGATTTGCCCTGCCGGCGGAGTCGCGACGCGATTCTGTTTTGGCGCAACTCTCTTTTCCTGTGCGGCGCGTAACGCTTCTTTAAACGCCGTGTCTTCCGACGTGCCTTTTGCAACACTGATATCAGGCTGAAGCTCGAGCGAGCCGTCGGGGTTCACGAGCTCAACCGTGCGCATGCGAAATTTCACGCCTTCGGGAAGATCAATCGTGAATGTGTCACTTGCAGGCGGTTCACCTTCCTGCACGATGACGGCGCGACCAGCGGCCTGCATGCCGCTGAGAATGTCGGCGATTGCAGGCGAGTTTTGATTGATGATGAAGACGATCGGCGGCGTTTTGGTTTTGCTCTGTCCGGCGATGGTTTGTGGCGACGAGCTGATCAGACCGGAATAGTAGAAGTTTGCGCCGCCGGCAACCTGCGAGGCGTAGCCGTTATGCATTCGATAACGCGTCGCGCCGAGCACGACCGTGTTGTCGAGCATTCCGCCGAGCGCGCGCCGGATGAAGTTATCAAAATGATATGCCTCGATGTCTGCTGCTTTTGTCGTGCCGCGTGCGTCGAAGATCACGCTGCCGGCTTTTGGTAAAGACTCGTTGACGGTCGCGACGAGCTTGTTCAGCATGCTGATATCGTTTGCGATGGCTTTGGCAATCTGTACAGACTCGATAATCAAGACGCCGTTTTCAGTGCGGACGAGTTTCGCTGCATCCATCGGCGGTGTTGGACCACCAGGATTTGTTTTGGTCTCGATTTCGGCGCGAGTGCTCTTGTCATTGAGCACTGCGAGCATCTGGTTGAGGGCCGCCTGGTAATCCTGCGGCGTCTTCGCGGCGTTAACTTTCGGAATCGTCTCGATGAGTGCCTTGTCCCAATCCACATCGCGATACGCGAGGTAAGGATGGAAGTACTTCACCGTTCCCCAAACCCTCGCGAGCGCAGCGAGCCTCGCGATGCGGGCTTCTTCTGCTGTCTGTGCCCGTGTAGTTTCGCAAACCGCAAGGAGTACAACGCCGAGGAAAAAAGCGGCGAGAGGTTTGTGGAAAGTCTTCATCTTGACACCTCGAAATTGAGAGTGGACGTAGCAGTAACCCCGGTTCTGGTCACTAACTGAGTAAGTAGCGCAATGACCACCTTTATTACCACTACTCGTAAGTTTATTCCACTTTTTCGGATGTCAGTGCTTTTTGAGGCTTTCCCTAGCGTGTGGCCTTGATTAATTTTCGGCTAAGGTATTGATTCGGGCTGCACCACTTGGTCCTATATTTTCCGATCGGGATAAGGGGAATAAAGAGGACAACGAACCATTTCGTTTGAATCGTAGAACCACATTCCGGGCAAGGTTCTTTCCCGCCGTAGATTTGCGTTCCGATGCCGTTGAGTGTGTAGGTTGAGCCGGCGCTGACTTCGGTCGTGGCAGTCTGGCAAGACTTGCAGAAGCCCGGGTAACGATAAAAACTCTGGCAGACTGTCGAACAAAAGATGCCGTGGTCGTCGCGTCTGCCAACGACAACACGGGTCGTGCAGTTGGTACATTTTTCAAACATGAGTTTTGCTCCCTGGGGTTGACTGAGTGTTTGTAGGGATGAGGTAAAAGGCAATCGCGCGCAGCGGTTACTGCGCGCGATCGGAGTATAGCACAGGGCCGCAGGGCCGCTTCTCGACAGTTTCCAGACCTATCGAGCCTTAGGTGAAATGAAGAAAATCATCCTCTTGTTCATCGGTTCGTTCCTCGTGACGGCTGTTTTCTCGGCGTCTCTGAAGGTCTTTTTTCAGGAGGTTAGCTGGCGTGAAGTGTTGATTAAAGGGCTACTGATTCCCTGCTTCACCTGGACGGTCCAGTTACTGCTCTCGGCAGCATTCCTTAAGAGTGCGGATCGGCTGACTTATTGGAATCGCCTCGGTTGGGTCTGTTTGATTGGCTCGAGCGCACTCTTACCTGCAGCTTTCTACAACTTCGGTTCTGCGACACCGTGGGTGTGGATCTCGATTTTGAATGTACTCGCGAGTGTGGTGTTGATGGCGGTGACGTTGCACTTCCTCCTGCGCCGGGCTGGCTTCCGTTGGCTCTGGACCCTCAGTTGGGTCGTGCTCATTGTCATCAACATGTCGCTCTACCTGTCCTCGGTGCTGTAAGTATTAGCGATATGCGCCGTTTAGGTTTTGAAATTACGCCGAAGGCGTTCGCTAATTTCAGCCCAGGGTTCGAGCCGTAGCGAGAACCCTGGGAAGATAATTCAAAAGTTGTGATCAAACCCTGAAAGGGTTAGGCGATTGGCGAACCCTTTCAGGGTTTACCACTATTTCATGTTCTGATCCCAGGGTTGTCGCTACGCTCCAACCGCTGGGCTGAAATTAGCGAACGCCTTCGGCGTAATTCCAATACGTTGCGACACAGAATGCAAAGGTTAGGGATCGAACGCTCCACCTACCGTATATCGTAGCTCACTCACCAGAGACTCATACCGTGGACCACGTACCTTGCTCCGGCGTGTGTCTCTGACACTCCCCAACTATTCACGTAAACCGCGCCGCAAATCTCACCTCGGACTGCATGGCCACGCAATCTCCCCTACACCGACGCCGACATTAGCGGAGAGGAATAAATGTCGAAGATGGCAGTTTGATAGAAGGAAGGAGCACACTATGAAATTACCTCGGCTTATATGCCATGCATTGATAACACTGATGCTTTCGCAATTCCTGTTGGTGACCGGCGTACGGGCGCAGACCATCATCGCCGCATCAGGTGACGCCGCACCTGCAGGCGGAAATTACACCACGTTTCTCAACAGCACTGTTTGGGCCAAGGTGCACCAACCCCGATGGAGCGCTCACCGTTGATCAGAGTGCGATTGCGTGGCTCCTGCTCGATGTAGTTGGGACGCAGGACGGACCGACAGGTGGTCACACGTTGTCCGACACGACCTTCATTCAGCGGGTGAACACAACCGGAGGTCTGCCACCAGCAAACTGGTTGTACGTCTTCAGCGGACCTCGGTAATACAGCGTTTGTGCCTTACACCGCGGACTACTACTTCTACCGGAAACAGCACGGCAACAATTAAGATTTTCGTGCGAGGGGGGTTGAAGGAACCGGACACCCGTCCGGTTCTCTTTCAACCGATCTTTGCGGTAGAAGTTGCCCTATGTCAGCGCTTCACTAAAAATACATCCCACGCCCATCGACTAACCTGTGCGCCTTGGTCGTCCTTCACCTTAGCTCTATAACGGAAGTAGTTTCCGTACTGATCCTCCTTCTTGGCCTCTTTGTAATCAACTTCAATCGTCTTAAGACCAGTGCCCTGCAAGCTGATTAACTCTGCTGGTTCCGATATGCCGTTGTGATTGCGGTCTTGCCACAAACGCAACGATGAGAAGATGCTATCGCCCGGTGTTATTAGCCCGTCTCCGTTGCCTCCGTTGCTTGGCTTGTCGTACTCAGCCAGCGCCAAAAATCCGTTTCGTTCCTGGCCGACTGGAGGATCAGGTTGAGGAGTGAAATTGCCAAACAATTCAGAGCCATCGTCAATAGTGCCGTTTCCGTTTCTATCCAACACTAACCACGCGTCATCAGAAGCTGGCGTGGTCCAGGCAATTCGTTGTGCGATGCCTACCGCTCTAATGTCAAAGTCAACGCCGGCATTCGCACTAGAGAGCTGGAATCCGTTACCCGCCACATCAATCAGTATTGGTGAGACGCAGTCGAACGAATTAGGATCACATTCGCATGCGTTTGAACCGCCACCGTCAAAGGTGAGGCCGCATCCACCACCGCCACCTCCACAAGTTTGGTTAAAGCAACTTTCCTCCAGATAAAACTGTTCATGAGATCCAGAGTTTACACAGCTGCAGGAAAACAAACCGCAAGAGTCCATCTTGCCTTGAATAGATTGACTCCAGCGCACGCAATCACATGCACTCGGCGAACAAGCACCCGTGGTTGGAGTATTGAATGCCGGGTAACACTTGGTGAAACTGCCAGAAACGGATGGACTGCCGCAGTGGCCCAAACCGTACGTTTGTACATTATCGAAATCACCGTCACTAAACGTTATTTGATTAGTTTCTGTCTTGTAAATCTGAGAAGAGCCGGTCGGTGAGCAATCGTCTAAGTGTGAATCAATTATGGTTCTATTTGTTACTGAACAAGCAAAAGAGGCGACGGCTGCGGAGAGGAGAAAACAAACAACCAAAAGAAGAACTTCCAAGGTAAGGGTCAAGAGTCTGGACATCCAATTAAAGCTGGGTAGGTTGTGAAGAAAGTGTGGACTCCTATCGACGCTTGAGGGTCTCAGAAATCCTTAGGATCTTATCCTTTTGTTTCGCGGCGTCAGAGAAGTCACCGGAATGAATCTTCGTCTTGATTTCATTTAATTCATTTAGGGACACGCGTTGCGCATTTTGAAAACCATCTTCGTAGTCTGAGGACTTTCCCGTAGCTGCCGCCCACTTGCCCGCCTCATTTTCGCAATGAACCAGTGCAGCTTCATCCTGAGCAGCGAAAGTCGATGGCAGTTGGCTCAAACACGGCAAGAGTTGACTCATATAGTCCCGCAGGCCGACCCAATTTTCTCTTAATCGAAAAACAGAAATTGCCTGGCCGTCTGTCGAGCCGTCGTCAAAAAGAACCCCGGTGACAGCAAACTCTCGACCCGCTGCTCTGAAACTTGTGCTGTCTAATGGAATGATTTGAGTTTCTATGGCGTTAGGAGCGAATGCCGTCTCTGAGAAGTAGTAACTTTTTGTGACCCAGGCCTTACCGCTCCCAATGCTATACGCCTTGATGGTTTTAGGCGAAATGTTCTGTAAAGAAACATTTAGGATCGGACTGTTTCCAATAGTAGTTCGTTGCAGCGCGACGACACGAATAGCCGACGTTGCACTGGTCACTGAGGGTACTCCATCTTGAGCCGTTGCTGAGATAGGTGCTCTGCCTGAAGTCCCTATAATAGTTCCGACTACTACTCCAAGCAGAAAAACAACGGGTAGTGAAACAGCAAAGCGGCGGGTTCTTAAACGTTGAGGAAATCTGGTCATGAGTCACCTCCATGTTGAACGGCAAGGACACCAAGAAGGTTGTTGGCTGATCTTGTGAGCAGCTTTAATGGGCACCCTACTCTTGTTTACGGGCCAAGTCAATGTCCAATCCGAGCATTGAGTTCACCTTTGTAACGTCACTTTGGAACCATTGAATGCCTAAAATTTTTCGTGCTTTTGGAAACCCTTTTAAGGATTCAAGGCGTGCTCCGGATGGTTGCTGTCGTCGCGGATTCCTTGACCTGGATCCAGATCGATTCGTTAGAATCGACCAGAATACTACCGAACAATCGCTAACGAACGCCCAGTGCAACGCGCTTCGACTTTGGGGAACGTGAATTACCCGGTGCAGGAAGGCCGGCTCGACGAGCGACAAAGATCGATCCTTTGGTTTGCGCTACGTTTACGAATAAGAAAGAGAGGAGCTTTGATCTGTTCCTTGAGCTCTGTTTAGAACAAAGCCAGGCACAAAGATCAAAGTACAAAAGAATATGCTTAGCGAAATTTACCAGGACCTGAAATATTCGTTGCGCATGTTGCGCAAAAACCCAGGCTTTGCGTGTGTAGTTGTAATCACTCTGGCCCTGGGAATTGGCGCTAACACTGCGATCTTCAGTTTCGTCAACGCGGTGATTCTCAATCCGCTGCCATTTCCGGACGCCGATCGACTCGTAGTGATCAGTGAGATCAGCAAAGAGGGCATGGAAATTGGCGCTTCGCTGCCTAACTTTCAAGACTGGCAAGTGCGTGCCAAATCGTTTGACGAAATTGCCGGTTATAAATTCGATACATTCAACCTAACTGGCATGGGTGATCCACAACGCTTGGTCGGACAGGAAGTCACAGGGAACTACTTCCGCATCCTCGGAGTGCAACCACAGTTGGGCCGAACTTTCACGGAGGAGGAGGAGAAGTACACACCTGTGGGGACGGCCTTACTCATAAGTGACTCCCTCTGGCGGACTACGTTCGGCTCGGATCCGAATATTCTGGGACGGACCATGAATCTCGGCGGTTACGACTATTGGGTCATCGGTGTAATGCCGCCCCGTTTTGAATTCGTTAAAAAGACTGATCTTTGGATGCCACTGGGCGGTTGGTTGGTACCCAACTCCGCATGGTTTCATCGCGAAAACTATCTGGGACTCGAAGCAATTGCCAAACTGAAACCGGGAATTTCAGTAAGTCAGGGCGACATTGAGATGCATCAGCTCGCGGCTCAACTGTCGAAAGAGCATTCGGATACAAATAGCGGGGCCAGTGCATACGCGCGTTCACTTCAATCGATGATCGTTCACGAAGTGCGCTCGACGTTACTGGTCCTGATGGGTGCGGTTGGATTTGTCTTGCTCATCGCCTGCGTCAACATCGCCAACCTGTCGATTGCACGTGCGCTCGTTCGGGAACAGGAGATGGGAATCAGAATGGCGCTGGGTGCTGGACGTCGTCGCCTGATTCGCCAGATGTTGAATGAAAGTCTTCTGTTGTCACTACTGGGAGGCTTGGCCGGGCTCCTTTGTGCGCGCTGGCTATTGTCTGCATTGATTAAGCTGGCTCCACCGAATCTGGCGCGCATCGACGATGTGCAATTGAGTGGACGAGTGTTGCTGTTTACAGCAGGGATCACTTTGTTGACCGGTTTGATGTTTGGACTGCTGCCTGCATGGTCTGCGACGCGCACTAAACCTGCCATGGTGTTCAGTCAACGATCGTCAACCTCCGGACCTTTGCGTCGTCGTCTTTTTGACGGCTTGTTAGTGGCAGAGATCGCGCTTGCACTAATAGTGCTGACGGGCGCCGGTCTGATGACCCGCACCATGTACAAGATTGCGCACGTCGATCCCGGGTTCCAATCGGATCACCTGCTCGCCATGCGGCTCGATGTTCAGGATCCGAAATATAACGCTACCAAACTGGAATCTTTCCAGCGCGATGTACTAACTAACGTCAAGGCGATTCCAGGTGTCGAATCCGCTGCGTTCACACTCTCTTTGCCGATCGAAGGATCGCACTGGGGATCGATATTTATTGTTGCAGATCAGCCCGTACCGGGTCGCGGGCAAATTCCGCATGCCGACTTCAATCCCATCAGCCCTGAATACATCAAAACAATGCGAATTCCATTGTTGAAGGGCCGGGTTTTTACTGAAGCAGACACGGCGAAGTCACCACAGGTGGTTTTAATCAATGAAACGATGGCGCGACGATTCTGGCCCAACGAGAATCCGATTGGCAAACGACTGAAGCAGGGTTGGCCGGAACAGGAGACGCCGTGGCGTGAAGTAGTCGGGGTTGTTGGGGACGTGAAAATGCAAGGTGTCGTTGAGCCGACCAAGCTTCATATTTACTTGCCCCTCTCGCAAAATATCATCTCGAGCATGTATTTAGTTGTGCGAACGCAAGTTGAACCTCAAAGCCTAAGCCTACCAATTCAAGCCGCCGTGCATTCTGTCGACAGCCAGTTTCCTTTGTATGAGGTTCGCACGATGGAAGAGCGGATGCAGCGGGCTGTGGTCTCGCAGCGAGCGGCGATGATCTTACTCGGCGCGTTCGCCCTCATTGCAATGTTACTGGCGATTGTTGGTATTTACGGCGTCATTTCATGGGGAGTGGTCCAACGCACGCGCGAGATGGGCGTTCGTATGGCATTGGGTGCTTTACGACGAGACGTCATGTGGTTGGTTCTGCGTCGCTGCAGCTTGCTTGTACTTGCTGGTGTAACGCTTGGTCTGTTGGGCGCGTATGCACTAACCCGTGTACTCGGAGCTTCTTTATCGGAAGCTGGCCCAGGCAAGACGCCGTTGCTGTTTGGAGTAAAGGCATTTGATCCGATCACATTTATTGTCGCAGCGATTTTGTTGGCCGTAGTTGCCATCCTTGCGTGTTGTCTGCCGGCTCGACGCGCGACAAAGATCGATCCATTAGTGGCGCTGAGATACGAATGAAGTAGAGACAGTCATGAGCTCAGAGATAAGCAGACGCGAAAGTTTCCGTCGATGATTTCGCGGATGTGATTACGGCACTTCGATTTAGGCTTCCGCATAGGTTGTAAAGGAGGCTTTATGTGGAAATGTAAGAACTGTGGCGAGATGATTGAGTCTGATTTCGATGTATGTTGGAATTGCCAGTTTTCAAAAGACGACTCACCTCCACATTTCGCGGAGCTACAACATGAACACACAGAAGTTGAGCCGCCCATAGTTACATTTCCTTTAGGAGTACGACTATATCGAGCATCATTCGGATTAGTTACACTTGGTATTGCCTTAATACCTTTCTCTGTGGAATTTGAAGGAACGCCTTTTAGTCGTCGGTCTCTGATTCCGGTCATATCTTTTTATCTCTCAGTTACTATTTTATGTTTCGCCTTAATCTCGATAGTAATTGGTCGAATACAATTGGGCCATAATCCTGAATCTTACGGAGTTCAATTGACGGACCTATTTAGCCAGACTTTCTTCGGCATACTCCTTTTCGCACCATTTATTCTACTGGCGATGATGTCTCGCGTACTTTTTGTTGTGGGCATATTATTCTGGCTTCTTTATAACTGGTATTGGGCGGGCAATACTAAACAGGTCGAAGAAGCGAGGAAAGCCACTGCCGAGAAGCTTATTAAACAGATACTCTCGCGTGAAGAAGCAGAACATTCTCGTTCTACTTTTATAGATGAAGACGTTCAGGGGATCATTGCCGACGCATATCTGTATTTTGGTCCGGACGAGGCAAGAAGAATCATTAGCACACTATCCATAAACGATCTTAAAAACTTGATAGAGTCCAGGAAGAGAACAAACGAATAGCCGCCCGGTCATCCTAATCGTTGATTCCCAATCGTAATTAGTGACAGAAGAGGAGAATCAATCATGACCATGAAAACAGCGATGACGCGATTTGCCGCAATGTGCGGTCTCGCGGCGGTTCTTGTGACAGTCGCGATGGTCGAATCTGCCTCTGGCCAATCCGACAAGTCTGCCACACCACCAACCGTCAAGGCTGACGGCCTGGAGGTAACGCTTCTTTCCTTTAAACGATCACCATCTCGCGCGGTTAGTCTTGGCGGAAACTGTCCGCCGGGAGGTGCGGTCGCAACTGCGCAGGGAGTGCTTAACGAGGGTCGCGTGTTATTAACGGCGAAGGTTAAGATCAAGGTGTCGCCAACATACAAACCCGAAAAGGATGCCAAGGTTTTCCTGCTGGATGATCACGATGAAAAAACCGAAACGGTTACGTCACTTGGGGGCTTCGGAAATCCGGGTAGAGAAACCGAATATGAATGCACGTTCCAGTTTGTTGGCTCGGAGAAAGCGCGTTACTTGATACTCCAAATCGTTTCAGCAAAACTTGACTTGGAATCGAAACCAAAATAGTTCACGGAATTGGTTCAAGTGGGCACTTAAGCGGACATTCTATTTGAGCAGTAACATCTGTTCGCTTTCGTATTGACATCTCTGGTCAATGGGTATAAAACGCGACATATTCACGGTGTTCGTTCTCACGAGAATCGCCCATTCGTAGACCCACACTCATGCTGACGAGAGTCTGACTCCCACATAAGAGAGTCACCTCCCGGCAGCTTAACTCTTGAATGATTACGGATAGAGGCTAAAGTCCCGCACCTTATCACTGCGTGCTACGCAACATTTGTATTTATTGTAGGAGAAACATGAAACGAATAATCTTTTTCCTACCTATTGTGGCGATCATCACGGACGTCGTACTTGCGAGCGGTCAACTTTGCAAAGATCCGGGTAGGGCCGCGCAACAAGCAGTGCTGCAGTTGCAGAGTTCAAGCAGAAAGAGAATTACTGGCTTGAGCGTCAGATCAATACCTGAAGGCGCAGGAGTGTATGTCGCCGCCGTTCGGGAGCTGGGGCTCAGCGTGCAGCAGGTGCAAGACTCGGACGCGATGGTGAGGCGGTTTGCGGGAGTCGACCGGTTGAAAATAAGCAATCAGGAAGAGTTGTGGGAGATGAATCGGAAGATCGCAAAAATCATCTCGCCACGTTTTTACAAAGGCCGGGTACCATTGACGTTACAACTTACGCCCAGTAGTTACCTGGTCTTCGTTACGCCGCCTGCCACCGTCGCCGACCCTGATGCCAAATTCGAAGGCGCCAGTGTGCATGGGACGACCCTCACCTTTAGTCAGACCAGCGCAAATGGCCGGAAAATTAGCGGCGTGGTAAGCCTCATCGAAGTTGTTCCAGGCGAAAACAATCTGCTCGTTCAATTATGGCATCCGGAAAAGATGACTCTCAGCGATGTTGAGAGGTTCTATCCCACGAAAGAGACTTTCGCGATCACCGAGGAAGTACTGACGAAGAGCCTGGCTGAACAAAAGATGAAAGTGAACGAGGCACAGATTCCGACGATCTTGAGGTTGTTGCGCAAAGGCGGGAAGGTGGCTTACCGTCAGGACTCGGAAAGGCTGATAATTCAGGTGAATCCCTCCTCAGCAGAATTTCTCTGGATCGTTCACTATAAGGATTAGCGTTTGCCTTGAATCCCCCAACAGACACAGACTGTCATTCTTCACGGGTAGAGGCTGAATTGATCATTGATTTGTGCAGTCATCTGGAATACTGGTCTTGAAGATCAAGCTTCGTATAGTCGGCTTGTGTTACCGACACGTGATAGAGAATTCTGAGTCCCTCAAGAGAGGTGGCTTTCCCAATCGATGTTTTCATAATCGGCAGGTCACCCAAACCCGAAGCTCGTTGCTATTTCTCACTAAAGGATTAGTGCTTTGCCACAAACTCAAGTCAGTCCGAAACTTCTTTCGGCAAGCGATGATAGCGCCAGTTTCAGAATTTTTCAGGCGCGGTGTGTACACGAGAAATGAAGGAAGTTTCTTCCTCAATCAATCTGAGTTGGACGTTAGCGCTCCTGTCGATGCTGTCAATCGCCCGGATGGTTTGGGCGCGCTCATAATCATGCCGGCGCAAGACACTGATCCATCCGCGAATTGAGTTAAGCGGTGTCCGAATCTCATGTGAGACCTGCGCAATAAACTCGTCCTTTTCAATGTTTGCAGTTTGGGCCTGTTCCAGCGTCACCTGCAACTCTTCCATCAGGTCAGCTCGTTCCTGTTCGAGCCTTTTTGCTTGGTGATGTCACGAGCAATCTTTGAGGCTCCAATAATGTCAGTACGACGATTGCGCACCGGAGAGACAGAGAGGTCAATATCGATGAGCCGCCCGCTTTTAGTTAGTCGCACCGTCTCGAAGTGCTCAATGCGTTCGCCACGGCGCAATCGGTTCAGAATCACTACTTCTTCGTCATGACGATCAGGGGGAATGATTAATTTGATGGACTGACCGATAGCTTCCTCGGCGCGATACTCAAAGAGATGTTCTGCACCGCGGTTCCACGATTCGATCACACCATCGAGGTTCTTGCTTATGATTGCATCTTGAGCTGATTCAACAATCGCGGCCAGCAGACCTTGTGCCCGCTCAGCCTTACGACGCTCACTAATTTCACGAAAAACGAGAACTGCGCCGAGCAACTGTCCGGTCTCGTCTTTGATTGGCGCACCGCTGTCGTCAATTGGGATCTCCTTTCCGTCACGGGTTACCAGCAACGTATGATTCGAGGTCAAAGATCACGCCTTCTCTGATTGCTCTGATCGCGGGATTCTCAACCTGCGTACGTGTCTCCTCATTGACGATCTGAAATACGCTCTCCAGAGGTTTTCAACTGCTCAGCGAGTGCCCAGCCAGTTAACTGCTCAGCAACTTTATTGAGGTACGTAACGCGGTTATTCGAATCGGCAGCAATTACGCCATCGCCTATGCTCGAAAGGAGCGCATGAAGTGAGTCCGATGTTTTTGCGCTGAAGGGCATTGACTGAAAGGATTGGTCAGGCATAGTTCCAGGTCTGCTTTGCGATAGAAGTCAGATTGTCGGGGGTGCGAAATTCGAATGTTACACAATGACACTGGGTCGTCCCGCAGCCTCATGGGTGCAACTTAGCAAAGGGAAACCCGTTTGAGACTAACTGAATTTCTAAGATGCGTGAGACACAGTTGTCAAGAAGACTGGCAGAGAATCGAGGCAACAATAAAGAATAGATGATCCACCCTAATACTGTTCGATTCTTAGCTTACGATTTCGCACGACTCGCTTCCGACCTTGACATTCTCCTGTCTCAGTTATTTACTAAGGCCCCCGAAAACAGTCGTTCAAGCTCACTAGTACTTAGTCGGAGTAGGAATGACTATTACGAATCACCCCCTCCACAGATCCGGACAAGCGCTACTAACGCATCCGGCTCCTGCCTTAGGTGATGACGCCAAGTCGTCGCAAAGGATAAGGGTGATGCAGCGTGGGCGGTGGCAGCCAACGGTTAGCCAAAGGAACCATCTGCTCCCAGGTCAATCGGCGCGTCTGGCTGCGTCGCCGCAGCGACCAGTACCAGTGGCCCACCACCTGAAAGCGAAACGACGACAACGAGCACAGGTTGGAAGGCACCCCGTAGTACCGGTTGTGACCCGCCACCACCGACCGCAGCCACTTACCGACTTCGGCCACTCGCTGATGCATTCGTTTGCGCAGTTCCTTTCTGACTTCCTTCAGCTTGGCTCGTTTCCTCTTGCTCATCGTCCGCCGATAGACCGTGAACATGCCGTTGCTTCGCTTCTTGCCACAGATATGCGTGAAGCCAAGAAAGTTGAATGTCTCGGGCTTTCCTTTGCCACGCCGCTTGCGATTGTTGGCTGCAAAGTAGCCAAACTCGATGAGGCGCGTTTTCTCGGGATGCAGTTTCAATTTGAACTTGGCGAAACGTTCCGCCAACTCATGATGAAACCGCGCGGCGTCCGCCTGGTGCTCAAAGCCCACCACGAAGTCATCAGCCCAACGAACGACTATCACGTCGCCTTTGGCTTTTGTCTTACGCCAGTGCTGCACCCAGAGGTCGAACACGTAGTGCAGGTAGACGTTAGCCAACAGAGGCGAGGCACTGCCGCCCTGTGGCGTTCCTTCTTCACTGCACGTCCACTCACCTTCTGCCAGCACGCCCGCGTTCAGCCATTTGCGGATGAGCCGCAGCACGCGCTGGTCAGCGATGCGGTGCTCGAGGAACTTAATCAGCCATTCATGGTCCAAACCATCAAAGAACGAGCTGAGGTCGCCGTCCAGCACCCAGTTCACTTTTCTCGTCAGCAACGCGGTGTACAAGGCGTCCAGCGCATGATGCGGACTCTTGCCGGGCCGGTAGCCATACGAGAAACCGAGAAAATCAGTCTCGTAGATGCCGTTCAGCACCTCAACCGTCGCGCGTTGGGCAATCTTATCTTCCAACGCCGTGACCCCGAGCGGTCGGGGCCGCCCGTCGTCTTTGGTGAGGAAGGCTCTACGCACTGGCTTCGCTCGGTAAGCCCCGCGCCGCAGCCGCGCCGAGAGGTCTGTGAGATTGCTCTCCAGGTTCTCTCGATACTGGCGCCACGTTTCCCCATCCACTCCCGGCGCCGCATCACGCTTCAACGCAAAGTAGGCTTCGCGCAACGTGCTCAAGTTGTAGATGTGGTGCATGAGGCTGGTGAACTTCGTCTTCTTATCCTTCACGGCAGCTTGCCGTATCCGCGAGAGCGCACTTTGCACGACTTCCCGGTCCTGTGCCCGGTTCGTGTTTTGCCCCGGCGGTTTCCCTTTGGCCAGACCCCTTCGCTCCACTCGCTCCGCCATCGACGCGGCGACCTTGTTCGCCGTCGCGCCGACTTTGTTCGTGGGCTTCGTCGCTACTACGGGTCTGTCCGACTTCCTGCGTCCGTTCATCATCGCCGTACCTCCTTAGAGTTCTCGATGCGTCCCAAGCGTGCCGGCTTGGGTGGTCGCAGGATCTCCCGGTTCTCGCGCAGGTTGCTTCCGTGCATGCCTGGGGTCTCTGACCTCGCGGGATACCAATACTCCTCGCCAAGGCGGAGTGTTGATTGTGGCCTTCCCCTTCTCCTTACAGGGTCAGCATCCCGAATGAATTGTTTTTCGCGGCTCAATACCCAGCCTGCACTTTCCCCTGTCAACGCTTCAACGGCGTTCTTACAAACTCCGCTGCATGACTCGGGGTCGTCATGGTTGGCTAGACCTTTAACGTTTGAAACTTTCATTCAATACAACCTGCCGGTTTATCCCGGCGCTCAAGGAGA
>Ga0081539_10004069_pt1 | contig 16720 bp, 15 predicted proteins | sample TabmetS4T2R2_FD_71023 | JGI IMG/M metagenome (GOLD analysis project Ga0081539, IMG submission 71023) | Tabebuia heterophylla rhizosphere microbial communities from the University of Puerto Rico - S4T2R2 | ecosystem: Host-associated > Plants > Roots > Rhizosphere ...
CGAGCTTCTTACCTGCGAGCACTCGACCTGACAAGACAAGGCCCACGGCGGCGATTTCTTGAGCGGCGGCTGGCTGAACTCCCAAGTTAAAGCGGCAAAATCCAGATTTTCGAAATCGCTAGGCCATTTGTCGAATTTGACCCTCCCCGAACGACTATCTATTGAGTAACCAAATCACAGAGCCGGGTCAAACCCCTGAGGAAAATCCGGCTCTCAAACAAAAGGAGAACCAAACATGCAATTCCTGGTGTACGACCCCAACTTTAACCCTGAGACAGCAGCACCTCCCACCCCGGAAATGATGGAAGAAATGGGGAAGTTTATTACAGAAGCAACGCAGGCCGGTGTGGTCGTGGCGACCGGTGCGCTCCAGCCAACAGGCACGCGCCTGAAACTCTCTGAGGGGAAATTTACGGTGACCGATGGACCGTTCATTGAGTTAAAAGAGCTTTTAGCTGGTTGGGCGGTGATTGAAGCGAAGTCGCTGGATGAGGCCATCGAGTGGTGCAAACGCTTTCGGAAGATTGTGGGGGATGGCGAGACCGAGATCGTTCAGGTGTTTGGGCCGGACGATTTCAATCACGTCTGATACATTTGAAAGCATGCTGATGGTGCGGGCCGGGCGCTCCGAACAAACCAGGACGCCTGGCTCACGCCAGGAATTCAAGATGACAACGTCATATTCTAGATGCTACTCTCTGAGGCAGAGCGAGCAGTGAAAGCGGACGAGAGGATACGAAACATTGGTTAGAAAACATGGCGTAATGAAAACACGACGCGCCCCAACATAGCGCGCCTTTAACTGACTATTGATTTGTAAAGGTTGGGCGTTTATACTATTTTCCATATGAGGCATATAATCATTATGGTCCTTTTTGAACTGGGCAAACCCTGATGAGCGTCCAACCTCCACCGAGCCTCATTCCGCGGCCGAGAGAGTTGCCATCTATGAACATGATTAAGTTCAAAGCAAAAATCGAAATGATCGGCGTCAACCCTTTTGTATTTCTTCCTGAGAGAGTGTTGCACGAAGTTTTTCTGCAAGCAGGAAAAAATAAAGGGAAAATTCCTGTAAAAATGAGAATAGATGGACATGAATTTACGCAAACCCTCATAAAGTGGAGTGGCTCCTGGCGGTTGTATCTCAATACGCCCATGCGAAAAGCAGCCAAAAAAGACGTGGGGGATGTAGCAAGTTTTGAAATTGCGTATGATCCCCAAGAGAGAGTCGTTCCAATTCACCCGAAATTTGAAAAGGCATTGCTGGAAAATAAGGAAGCAAAAAAAGTGTTCGACAGCTTGCGCCCATCTTTACAACTGGAAATTAATCGATATTTCAGTTTTTTAAAAAGTGAATCTTCGGTCGACAGAAATGTAACCAAGGCCATTCAGTTCTTATTAGGGAACGGACGGTTCGTAGCAAGGGATAAACCCAAGTAGGCAAAAGAAAGGGATCCGATGAATTTCACATCAAGGAGACATCATATGCCCGGAAGATCACTATCTCAGAGTCCTGGAGCAACCCATGGAGCTTAGCCTTTGTTCGTACAGTTTCCACCATTTGTTAGAAGCTGGCAAGCACGATGTTTTCCAGTACATCAAGGACTGTCATGCCTTAGGGTGTACACAGCTTGACCTGTGGAACGGCCATTTGCCTTCATTGCTGGACGATGACTCACGCTCGCCTTCCAGCTATACGTTGGAAGATGCGCAACTATCGGCTGATGAGGTGGACTATCTCGCTCGAATCAAAGCTGCCGCGGATACGGCTGGTTTGCCGTTCGGTTGTCTGGCGGTAGACGGGGCGCATATCTATGAAGACAGCCCAGAGGCGCGGCGGGCCCAGCAGATCAAGGCCTATCGCTGGCTGAACATTGCCGAGCAATTGAAGGCTCAGCAAATTCGGATTGACTCAGGCGGTCCCTCCGAAATGCCAGAGGATGTGTTGGAGATCATTGTCACAGGCTATAACGATTTAGTCCCACGGGCGCGTGACAAAGGGATGGAGGTTGTCATCGAGAATCACTGGGGCGCCTCGCGCATTCCAGAGAACGTCGTGCGGATGCTGGAAGCCGTACCGGAACTCGGACTGCTGTTCGATACCGGCAATTGGCCGGCGGAAATGCGTGAGACGGGCTGGACGCAGTGCGCCCGCTATGCACGCGCCACACACCTTAAGACGTACGCGTTTGACCACGATGGCAATGAGACTACTGTGGATATCCCCCGTGCGATGCATCTTTTGCAGGATGCAGGCTACCAGGGCTCCTGGGGCATCGAGAGTGTGCCACGCGAGGGTGATGAGTATGAGGCGGCTCAAAAAAGCATTGCCCTTGTCCGCCGAGTGTTAGGTACAACAGCAAATTAACAGAAGTGGAGGAGACCAAATGAACTCATCAGCAAATCGGCCCATCCGCATCGGTGTGATCGGCGCAGGACAGAGAGGCGGACATCATCTCGAAGACTATCAACAGATCCCCGGTGCTGAGGTTGTGGCCATCGCAGACATCAACGAAGCCCTCGCGCAACGCGTCGCGACACAGTTCAACATTCCCAATGTGTATTCCGATTACCATGAACTATTACAACGCGATGATATCGAAGCCGTGGACATTTGCCTCCATAATAATCTCCACCGTCCCGCCTCAGTAGCGGCCATGGAGGCCGGAAAACACGTCTATTGCGAAAAACCGATGGCTGGCTCGTACGCCGATGCAAAGATCATGTACGACACTGCGCAGGCTTTGGGCCGCAAGCTTTATATCCAACTCTTTACGTTATTCAAGCCTGAGACACGCGCAGCCAAGCTGCTTATCGACGAGGGCCACCTGGGCGAGTTGTATCACGCGCGCTCCACCGGGTTCCGGCGGCGCGGGCGACCTTATGTGGATGGCTATGGCACGCCCACCTTTGTGCAAAAGCGCCACGCCGCAGGCGGCGCACTCTATGACATGGGCGTCTATCATATAGCCAGAATACTGTATTTGCTTGGCAACCCCAGCGTGGCTCGCATCACCGGCAAGACCTATCAGAAAACCCCAATGGACTCCACGCGCGAACAATCCAGTGGCTATGATGTCGAAGAACTAGGGTTGGGCTTCGTCCACTTCACGAACAATATCACGCTGGACATCATCGAAGCCTGGGCGGTTCATCTGGATGGCTTTGAGGGATCTAGCATTCTAGGAACTTTCGGCGGCATCCGCCTCTCGCCGTTCGGTTACTTTCACAACATCGGAGATTTGGAAATTAACAGCACGACGGATGTAGAGCAAATCCCCTACCGCTGGCAGAACGTGCATGAGGGCGGCGATGTCTACGACAGTGCCGGACATCACTGGATTGCCGCTTTACAGGGACGTGTGGAACTCCTGCCGAGCGCCGAGCTCGCGCTCAACACCATGCTCATCTCGGAAGGCATTTATCTTTCGGAGCAACTGGGCCGTGAAGTGACAGCCGATGAAGTACAGGAGAAATCTGTTTCTATCAATCTTTCAGGCTAAGATGGTGATTGCGGCAAACAGTGTCTTTGTCCATAGGATCAGGAGGCAACCGGATGGGAAAGGTTATCTTTGATATCAGCATGTCCCTGGATGGTTTTATTACCGGCGCCAACCCTCGCCCGGAGGCAGGATGGGGAGGGTTGGGTGAGGGCGGTGAGCGATTACACGATTGGGGATTTAACAGTGCCGACCCGCGCAACAGCGAAATCATGGCAAGGTACGTGAACATGGGTGCAAATATTTTTGGACGGATCGGGTACGACCATTCCATACTCAATTGGGGAGCAGACGGGCCAAGTGGCGCTGCTCGCGTGCCAACGGTCATCGTTTCGCACAGTGTGCCCCGGGACGTACCAGAGAATGGTGTCTACACATTCGTCGATAGCGTGGAAGCCGCATTTGAAACAGCGAAAAAACTGGCAGGCGATAAGGATATATTAATCATGGGCGCAGATGTTGCGCAGCAATTCCTCAAACGCGGCCTCATCGATGAAATCTCGATTCACCTCGTCCCTGTGGTGTTCGGTAGTGGCACGCGTCTGTTCGATGGGCTGGATAGCGAACATGTCCCGCTTGAAACACTCGAAGTGATCCAGACTTCCGAGGCGATCCACATGCGATTTCGCGTCGTGAGGTGACAGCCCATGAAGTGCAGAAAATCTCTTACAGGAATGCTATGAAAACAGGAGACCCGCAGTCACAAGATTTTTGGCTCATATAAATTTTCAACTTTACCTTGGCATACAGGGCAGAAATGGCTGATCCGCTTTCTTTTCCCTGTTTTTTCGCGTTTCACGTTTGTCCCGCAGCGAGGACAGATGGATTTTTGATAAATATCCAAATGTTTTCGTAATGTAAATACTTTGCGCCATTTATAAAAAAGAAGGGAGAATTTTTTGGTTTCTGCAATCAATTTCTTTAATTCAGTGGGTGGAATATCGTTGACTTTCGTCGTAGGATGAATACACACCCGCCATAACACTTCGTTTTTGATGATATTTCCCACTCCCGCAAATATTTCCTGATCAAGTAAGATATCCGCAATTTCAACGTCAGGCTTTGAAACGATTGCATCAAACGCTTTCTCAAAGTCCCATTTGGAGGACATAATATCGATTGTAAAATCATAACTGGCTTTCGCATTCCCAGTTTCCAGAAATTTGACGGAACAGTTAAAAAGCTTAATACTCCCGTTCTCAAAATCCAGTTGAAGTCTTGGTGTGTAGGATCTTTTATAGTCACCTGTTACGGATGAGTTATTAACTTCCGCTTCAAAAGCACCAAATAGTAAGAAGTGAGTGCGCAGAGCAAATCCATCAAACTGAAGTATCAAGTGTTTACCCCAGGAAAAAATGTTTTTTACTTTTTTCTTGAGAATCCTTTCCTTTTCTATTTTCGAATTACCTGATACGGACTCTACGGTTTGACCCCTAAATGGTTTTAATTGCCTGGCAGCTAAATAAAGAGAAGGTCCTTCCATCTCTTAACCTGATTTATGGCAGCGGAGCAGTACGAAGGAATTGTTCTTCCAACGCCTGCTCCTCGCGGCGGATGCGGTCGCGTAACAGCAGGGCGTTAGCGATACCAAACACCGTGGAGGTTAGGTAAGCGGAGTGCAGCAGGGGCGCGGCCACGATTTCCAGTTCAACACCCAGGTAGTTTGGATGGCGTATATACCGGTAGATGCCACGATGCACCGGCACCCCTTCGGGTCCGGGCACGGTCATCACCCGCGTCGACCAACGCCAGCCCAACGTGCGGATGGCAGTCAGGCGAAGTGCTTGACCAACTGCAAATAGGTTGAAAGCCAGGGCCGCCAGCCGGGGATAGAATTCGCGCCTGCCTGCGAAGACTTCCAGGAGCATCGAGGCGAACCAGGCAGCATGCAACGTTACGATCCAGAGATAGGTCTCGGGTGCGTGCTCGCGCCCGCCACGTCGGCGAATCATCTTCTCATTACGCCGGCTCAGGCGTAGCTCGAACAGGCGCTGCAAACCCAGTCCGGCGACAAAGCATAGGAACAGCAGACGCGTTACCATTGCAGCAGCACTATCTCGGCACTGAACGCCGGACCCATCGCCATCAGCACCCCATGGGCGCCCGGTTTTGGCTGCAAGCGTTTCATGAACTTATCCAGAACTTGCAGCACCGAGGCTGATGAGAGGTTACCCGCCTCGGCGAGACTCTCCCAACTTAATGTCAGAGCTTCATCGGGCAAACACAGACCGTCTTGCAGTGCATGGATCACTCTGGGCCCGCCCGGATGCACCAGCCAATGGTCGATATCAGCGATGTTCAGCTCATGTTTGCCTAGAAAGGCTTCCATAATGGGCCGTACCTCGGATTGCGCCAACTGTGCAATGTCGGCGCTGAGCAGAACTTTAAAGCCGCTATTTGTCACATCCCAACCCATGATGTGTTCGGTCGCCGGGAAGAAATGCGATTGCGAATCGATCACCCGCGGCATGCCTGTCTGCGCTCGAGGATGTTCATCGCCTACCATCAACACCGCTGCCGCACCATCACCGAACAGCCCACTGGCGACCAGATTCGCCATTGACAGATCATCGCGTTGGATGGTGAGGCTGCACAGCTCCACGGCGAACAGGATCACGGACTCATCCGTGTGGCCTTGTAAGTAGTCCGCCGTACGGGCGATGCCCGCCGCACCACCCAGGCAGCCCAGCCCGAACAGGGGCAGTCGCTTCATGCCTCGCGAAAACGGGATGCGATTCATCAGCCGCGCGTCGAGAGCCGGCACGGCAATGCCCGTGGTAGAGATAATGGTCAACTGGTCGATCTCCTGCGGGCTCAGTTGAATCTGGTCCAGCAAGGCGCAGATCGTTTGCTCGCCCAACTCCAGCGCCGTTTCGATATAAGCGTTATTCCGTTCCTCGAACGTCGCCGGCTTTTTGTAGCGTTCGAGGGGCCAGGCCAAATAGCGGCCTTTTACTTTTACATTTGTATAAAACTGCTCGAGGGGTTTCAAGATCGAGGCTCGCTTCAACGACCACTCCTCTTGTGCGGCGGTGAGCAGCATGTGTTGTGGGTAATAATGTCTCGGAAAACTGGTCGTTGTAGAAACGATTACAGACATTTAAATCTCTTTCTTGAATTTTCCGGGTTGGAATTCCCCGAAGAGGACACCCCGTTCGCGCGGCAGAGTTACAAGTTTAAGATAAGCTGAGCCGCGCAACGCAACAACGGGGTATATCCTACTACTTTGGTAGGAATTTCCCTCAAAATGTCACTTCTCGGTGACCCATGCTGAGCAGGCGCAAATGTGCCCCTATTAAGGTGACAGTCACTTTCCGCGAATCGAGTGACTGTCACCTATTTCATATCCACTAACACGGCTTAGCCGATCTTATGAGTTGAAAATCGGGGCGACACTCTCTGGTGTTAGGGTGTGGTGGGTGTATTAGTTGGCTTAACCGTGGGCGTATTGGTTGGCGTGTTTGTCGGTTTCGTAGTAGATGTGTTTGTAGGAGTCTGCGTAGCAGTCGGTGTATTAGTTGGCTTAACCGTGGGGGTATTGGTCACTTTTGTTGGTGGGGTGGTTGTTGCTTTAAGGGTTGGTTTAAGCACCAGTACGGTTTGAAGTTGTGCTGCGTCGGCGTTTATGATTGAACCGATTCCAATGGATACGAGCAGCGTGATAATTAGTATGCCGGCTAGTACATAACTCTTTTTCATTCTGTGTCCTTTCTATGCTGGAATCCACACCAGCAAGTCATAAGATGAGAGGTCAGGTTTAAAGATTTTTATCTTGGCTGAGCGATTTCCTTTATCGTAAATATAAAGGCGAGTATCTCCTCTGGATATTTACAGCAGGCAAATGATCTGGCTCACCTAGGATGGCGTTTGCGTGACGGGCGGTCACCAAACGATCCTTGATAACAAGCACCGACATGCCAATGTATTTCAATGAAAGAATGCGATGGACTGTATGTGTCTGATCCCCCAACCGATATCCAGTAAGTTGTTTTGATACTCTCGAATTTTACGTAAAGGCACGCTTTAACTTAGAACCGATAATTCAACTGCCTCCTTTCCTTGAGAAAGTAATACGAGCTTTAGGCACAGAAATTCTGCCTTAACATTACATACGTCAAAACAGCAAGGATGGATTGATTAGATGCAGCATTTCCTAAGAACGAGATAATAGTTTAGTTAAGCCAAAATAAGAAGAAAATCAGGTCTATTTCAAGGCATTATCGCTCGGAGCGACTGGACCGTGAAGTGATAGTCAAATATTTTGGTTGCAGATTCTCATACCGCTCGCTACAGTTTAGCTTTGGATGTTTGGCAGTCGTGCTGACTAGCTATTGATTTGTGAGGGTCGGGCATTTATACTAGTTCCTTACTAACATATATGATTGTAGGTAATTTCCGTGATTCCAGAGATTCAGTTAAGCGAACGCGAAAAGGAAGTCTTCAACCTTGTTCTGCAAGGGAAAAGCAATAAGCAGATTGCCTGGTTGCTTCATATATCTGTTCGCACCGTTGAATTTCATTTGAAAAATATTTATGCTAAATGTCAGGTGAGCTCCAGAATAGAACTCCTTTTGAAACTGGGGCAGACCACAGGCGGCGAGAAAATTGAGAAACTGGGGTACTCCACAGTTGAAATGCAGGTGCAAAACGCCGAAAATAGAGAGGAGTTCAATCCACGAATGGATTGGGCTATAGTTCGCGATGCCGTCTCTATCATCGGTAAGGAGTTGATCATGAAAGTTTTACTGAAACATCCGAGCGCCTTTCTTCCATTGGCAATGTCATTTGGCGCCTTCGCCACAGTGCTGATTTATGTTGCCATGTTTGGGCCCGCTCCCCAGGCGGACGAAGGAACCGCGGCCCACATCTGGCAAATCCTCATGGCAGGACAAATACCGATCATCCTTTTTTTCGCTCTTAAGTGGCTGCCGCGGACTCCAAAAGAGGCGCTGCTTGTGTTAGTGCTGCAAGGCAGCGCCGCGCTGATGGCCCTTGCGCCCGTTTTCCTTCTCAGGTTTTAGAGCACAAGTAACTCCCTACGCATAGACGCGAAATGTTGTAGAGCCAAAACAAATGGCTCGTCTCGTATGCGTGAGACGGGCCATTTATTTCAGCCGAGAGGAACTAACAACCTGGAAGACCAGTCAGATAAACTGGATGTTGTCTTAAAGGAAGCTCTCGATAAACTCCAGGACTTCTGGTATGTCGACCCGCTGGGAGTAAGTGACACCTGCGCAGTTGCCGTTGGTCACGAAGGAATTGACTCCCAAAATGATATTCGTCCCACCCAACAAATCCGGGCCACCCGAGTCACCAAAGCAAGTACCACCCTTGCCTTGAGCCGGGTTAGCAGTCAGCTTGATAAACATATCGCTGATGCGGTTTTCGCTGGCCACTAGTTGCGAAGGCGCGTAATAACGGGTGAGGGTGCCCAGCCAGCGCGGTGGGCCGCCGCCCACTGCCCGCTGCTGCACGCCATACCCGACGATATCCACAGGGGTACCCATATCAAGCGTGTCTACAAAGCCGGCCTCAGGTAACGCGGCAAACGTGTTCACATCCGCGGCTTCATCCAGTACGACCACGCCAATATCGAACGTGTCAAAGCGAACCAATCCTGGTCCGCAGCCAACACAGAAGTCCGGATGTGTATAGGCAGTGCCGGTAATGAAAATATCGCTCGCCAGGAAGTCAACGAGAGGCAGGGTCCCGCGTTCCACATGCGTATCGAACGTCACCCACACCATCGTGGCACCTTCCGTGCAGTGCCCCGCCGTCAGTACAACAGTCGGACTGAGCAGGGAGCCTGAACAGCGCCAGAAACTTTCGCCATCGGTAAAGATCAAGAGGCCCACATAGGGATGCCGGTTTCCATCTGGAATCCCATTGGTGACCGCCGAAGCGGCTCCATGTGTGCCCAGTAAAAGGGTCAATGTAAGCGCCAATGAAAGGAACAGTCGTTTCATGGTTACTCTCCTCTAGCAATCCATTAATTTTTTGAATACCCATCTCGGCTTTAATATAGTTATAGCTCAATATAAGGCGAAAGTCTATCAGGGACATCCCCACACTTAGCTTCTTCAGAAAACAGGCCCACCAGTGACCATCCCTATTAATGTTTAGCTGTTAAGACCTCTTTCTTCAAAAGAAACGAATTTTACTCGAGCGGGGTATCTCTTACGACAGCATTCATCACCTGGCATACGCATCGTTTCTTGTGGTTGCTCAGTCGCCAAGTCGGCACCGCCTCATAATCTATGCAGAGTAACACAATGCAACTTCAGAGAAATAAATTCTTCTTAACCTTATCAAGGATCAGCACGTTGATCTTTATTCTCTCTGCTTGCCAGGAGCAACTGGTGCCAATACACGAGCCGACGCATGCTTCCTTAGTGGCCCAATCGCCCACACCCACTGCGCTGTCTTCTCCTCCTACTCCACTTCCCACAGCCTTGGCCGCCTCTGCCTCGATGCAGATCGGCAGAGTCATCCCTCTGGGGGATGATTTTCCTTTTGGTCTGGCGTTTGCGCGCCAAAGTCTATGGGTGTTGATGCGCAAGTCATCCTTTCTGCCGCCAGGATCAATTCTGCAGATCGATCCCCGAAGCGGTCAGCTCCTTGGTGAGCCCATCCAGGTTGATTTTGATCCCTGGAGTTTTGCTGTTACAGAAGATGCGATTTGGGTCGCAAAGAACGGACCAGCAGCGGTAATACGTATCGATCCCGAAACTCGGCAGATCGTAGGAATGCTTCAGGTTGATGCCAGCCTCGTAGCGGCAGATGCTCATGCAGTATGGATCTCCGGTGCTGGTGAAAACGATGCCAATGCCAATACGACCTGGCGTGTGGATCTGTTGACGAACCAACTGACTGGCACCCCTATCCCGGTCGGAATCGAGCCTCTCCAGATGGTGACAGGAGCAGGTGCTGTGTGGGTCGGAGCTCATTCAGGTCCTCCATCGATCACACGCATTGACCCAGCGACCGGTCTCGTTGTTGCGACTGTAGAAGTTGGCTTTCCTGTACATGGATTGGCCACCGGGCCGGATTCAGTTTGGGCTGTCGATTATCATGGACAGAAAGTAGTACATATCTCACCGCAAACCAATCAAATCGTTGGCGATCCTATTCCAATCCCTTTTGCCCCATCTGCAGTCGCGGCTTCAGGGACGGATGCCTGGGTCGCTGTCGCGAGCTTCGGGAATGATGTGGACCCGAACGACGATCGCGTGGTTCGGATCGATATACGAACGAATACGATCGTTGACACGATCCATGTGGGCGGCCCAGTTACCGCGCTGGCCTTTGAAGAGGGCTCCCTTTGGGTTGCCACAGTCCGACCCAGCGCTATCGTGCAAGTGATACCGTAGCCTCTGCCAGCCGCGCCGCCATAACCATATGACTATTCTTGCCATTGGTTGTATGATTAGAGGGGATTCGACAGAGCAATTACACTGTTCGAGACAAACTGAAGCGATAAGGAGATATTGATATGAAATGGTTTTCGATGCGCACCCTGGGACTCCTGATAACGCTGATGATGAGTGCGTGCGGCGCAGGTGGGGTACAGACTGCACCCACCCCTATTGCCAACGCGGTCGACATACAAAACACCATATCCGCGGCAGCCTTCACGGTGGTCGCAGAAACTCAAGCCGCCATCCCGACTGCCACACCACCTCCGCCGACAGCGACGTTGACCGATACGCCCGCGGCTACCAATACGCTGCCCCCCTTACCGACCTTAGATGTGACATTCACTTCGGTTCCCAGTAGCAATTCCGGCGGTAATGATCCATGTATAAATCAGCCTCTGCCAAGGACGCTGCAGGGGAAAACTGTCAATATCCGGATCCACAATTCTACAAAGGCGACACTTGCTCTTTCGGTTTATCTTAGTCAAACCACACCACAAATTGTATGCGGCTATCGCACCTACACGATTACTCCCGACCAGGCTCTTGTCATAAGTGATATGGTCGAAGGCTGTTATACCCTTTGGGCATGGAACCCCGAGCCGAAAGACTATTTCATCGTGACAAACGGAGCCAGCAGTTGTATAGCTAGTACAGATGAAGTTGTATTTGATATTTCTACAAGAAAAATCGAACGTAGATAGACTTGCATTCGCGAAGTAGCAAGTGACAGTCACCCGCTTCGCGAGGTGACTGTCACTTTCTGTTGTAATCGGCGGGTTGATCTGGATCCTTCGGGATTTTCACGCAAAAGTTAAATGTGGCGCGTCCATCGCCCAAGAGGCGAATCGCAAACGTAGGAGAATCCAATGTCAGGCTCGAAATTTGTTTACGTTACTTATATCCGCACAACCACCGAGACGCTGTGGCATGCACTAACAACGTCCGAGATCATAAAGCAGTATCGGTTCGGAATGAGCGTCGAAAGTGAATGGAAGGTCGGCTCCCCATGGAGAATGTATGCGGACGGAAGCCTCATGGACTCAGGCGAGATTCTCGAGAGCGTTTCGCAGACGCGGCTGGTAATGAGTTGGCGCAGTGAATGGAAGCCCGAGTTCAAGGCAGAGGGCCACTCTCGTTGCATCTTCGAGATTGAGCCCTCGGGGATGGCCGCCAAGCTGACCCTCATCCATTCGATGGAACAGCCGGACTCCAAGTTCATCGGAGCCGTATCGGAGGGCTGGCCGCTGGTCTTATCGAATCTCAAGTCGCTGCTGGAAACGGGGGAAGTGGCTGTCGTCTATCACCGCGGGCACGGAGATTAACCACACTTGCCCTTGCGAGCGGTGCCAGGGGTGCAGGCAAGCGGTCGTTGACATGTCAACCGTTATGCTAGGCGTGACCATTATTGTATGTGGTGAATTGCTCTGGTTCCTTCGGGATTTTCAGGCAAACATTAGAGTTTACATCGCCTGAAGAAGCGGGAAATTGGTTGGCGATTGTGGAAGAGGATCTACTCGCGACCAAATGCAGAAGGGCGGGTTATCTTTTTATAAGCGCAGCGACAACCACAGGATAGATGGGTCGGGCACTGCGCTCAGCGGCGAAGACGGGTCCTGAATAGCCAGAGGTTGGAGAAACGCCAGGAGGAATGATGAACCACATGATCGATTCTACATCTGCCCCCTATTGCTTCATCAGTTATTGCCGGCAGGAAGTCACATTTGCAGATAGCTTTTCGAGGGAGTTGGAGAAACGCGGGTTCCGTACCTGGGTAGACTTCCGCAATCTTGTCCCTGGTCACGAGTGGCAGCAACAATTAGATGATGCCGTAAAGGACGCTGCTACCATTCTGCTGGTGGTTTCAAAAGCTTCAATGTCTTCCCTGCCGGTAAAGGATGAATGGACGAAGTCCCTGGCAAAAGGCAAACGGATCATCCTCATCCTCTTCGAGCCATGCAAATTAGACCCAGGTTTGACAGGTTTGGCATGGGTAGATTTCACCAAACCCTTTGACAAGGCCATGAGCAAACTGATCGGACTTCTAGCCCGATCAACCCAACCAGCTCCGTCAACGCTGCTGCAAAAATGGATGCACGTACCGTCTTCTGTGATGGTATTCGCTTTCCTAAGTCTCCTTTTAGTCCTTTTGTGCGCTATTAGCATACCCCTGGCCATATATTCTGGATTCCAACTTTGGACGGGGACCGTGGTGTCAACCTCGTCCCTTACTTATAGGCTTTATAGCACTATCAGGTTCCTAACTTTGTTTTTCATTTGGTTGCCCACCCTCCTGAATTTTGCCTGGCTACCCATACAATTGTTCCGGCGCACTCACAATGCTCAGAAGATCAGGAATACGCTTAATGCATTGTTTTATTCTGGTTTGTTATTAATAACCCTCCCTGTAATCCTATATTTCCAGGCAATCATTGAAGATTTACCCACGTCAGCATTTTTCAATGATTTTCTTCCAATCATTGCGGTAAATCTAATCACCATTGTGGTATGCCTCTATCTCAATCGCCTGCTTGTTTCGAATGAGATGTATCGCTGGTCCGGACCGAACGGCGTTCTCATTCAAAGTAGACCGCCTGACCTGACAGGACATATCGACAATGGAGCTCATATGCGCGTGGCCGTTGAATATGCTCCACAAGACAGGCTATATGCTCAAGAGTTGAAAGCATCCATTAGAAAAGCAGGGCATTTCTATACGGATCACGTTCATAGCGCGGATGTCATTCTCTGCCTGCTTTCTGTATACAAGACAGGTTCGGACTTTGATCCAGAAACCAAACGTGTGATACCAACCCTTATGCAGGTCTGCCAGGTAGATCAACATCTGTCGCGCGTTCAATGGATCGACCTGCGTCATGGAAAGGTATCCATGGACGCGGTTGCCCATTTATTAGATGAACCTGCCGAGTTATTGCGTATACTCGGTGTTCTACCGGTTCGCACAATCATTCTCCCCAACGCTGTCAAATGGCTGTCAATTCTGATTACGTTTTCCCTGACTGCAGGATTGGTGTGGACCGCCGCAGTAGGTGCAGTAGGTGTTGCCGCCTTTCGTTTCATTAACAATACTGGAATCGCTCCTGAGGGTTTTCGACCAGATATAGATATGGGTGCATTGATATTGCTCGTTGTCCCGTTTCTTGGACTCTATTTTCTCAGGCGTTACATCGTCAACCGCAAACTAAGGTATTTTCCTTTCAAGTCCTACTGGTGGACAGTCGGGTTTGCGATATTGATTGCCCTACTAGCCATGTCTACCGCCGGATTTATCCAATTGGGATGGCCCTTCTTGCTTATTCCGTTGTTGATGCTGCACAAAGACGTTCGACTCTGGCTTCCCGTTCGCGCTAAAAAACGGGTCCGCGATACACAGCGATCTGAGGTCCAGCCTGCAACTCCTCAATAAAGAAAAAAGTATCGCTTGAAGCCTGACATGTAGGAAATTATGGTCACTTTCGATACCTTGTGAGTGGCGAATTGCACTCGACCCTTCTGGATTTTCACGCAAAAGCCGGCTATTGATTTGTAAAGATTGGGCGCTTATACTACACAGTGCCGCCTTCGGAAAATTTTCTTAATTCATATTTGAATATCAGCCTGTACATCCGTAAAAAGTAAATTCATTAATGAGGCAAGCAGTATTTTCCGTATAAATACATATATCTGTCTTTACACAGAGTGATTCCGCTTAAGCTTTAGTTGGATAATTGAATAATATATCTACTGAATTTTTAATTAATAATTTACGCGGTAGACATGTCGTTGCGAGGAGGGCGTTCTTCCCGACGAAGCAACACCTGCATGATTTGCTAAGCAAATCACACCAGGTGCAAGTGTCTCCTTGCCCAAAATCCCTGTAAACTCGCTTGAAACCAGGAGATTGCTTCGCAAAGAGCGCTCGCAACGACATTGGGAACGGAGCGAGGAATCGCAACGGAGGAGCATACCCCATGCATGACTATCAACCACTCGATCTAGCCCAGTTCTGTAACGTTGGAGCAGAGTTCATTAAAGAGGGGGCGCAGCCTGTGATGGGTAGCCAGCTGTGGCATGGCCTGCCGTTCACAGTGGGCGGCAACAAACCTGAGCCAGCACGCTGCCTGATCGGTTTTACCAGCGGGGAAGACACAGATATGACGATCCCCGTGAACGCAACGGCGCGGTATATCATCTTCGCTCACGCGCTGCTTGAATCGCGCGTGCTGGAAGGCGAGAACATCGGGCGCGTTGTGGCCAACTATGAGTTTTGCTTTAGCGATGGCGAGGCTGAGCGCGTGCCCATCCGCGAACGATTCGAGGTAGCACTCGTGCCCACGTGGTGGGGAGGCCTGCCGTTCCTGGCTGTGCCCGATAACAAGGAGGGACTGATGCCGCGCTACGAGGGGAAGTGGGAAGACATGGGGGCGCGCCAAACTGAGGCCTTCTTTGCCGGCCCACGCGATTTCTACTTGTGGGCCTGGGAGAATCGTGATCCCCAACGGATGATTGAATCAGTGAGACTTGAATCTGCCGGGCGGAAGTTCGTCGTCGCCGCTATCACGCTTGGGTTCAATGACGAAGTACCTTTTCCGCGCAGCCCGAAGCGCGAAGTCAAAATTACGTTGCCGCAGCCGGAGGACGCCGGGAAACCGTTCAACCTCGAAGTGGACGTGGATCGTGGCGTGGCTACCTATCCCTTTCCTTTACCGGAGAAGCCGGCGGGCGAATTTCTGGCTGACGACTTCAAAGGCTGGGGCGAGGCGCAAAATGAAAAATCGGCTCTGGCGTATGTTGAAGTCTCTGCCATCCCATCAGCCACGGTCACAGTTAAATACGAAGGGGCGGAAATCGGGCGGGCGAACTGGGGCGAGCTTCAGACCCAGGGAAAAGTCGAAACATCGCGCCTGCAGTTGGAAGTCGTAGATCGCGGCAGGAACTGGGTTCACGTTACCGTTCTTGATGATGAAACCGGTCGCCCCGTCCCCTGCCGTGTCCACTTCCGCTCACCAGAGGGAATTCCTTATCAACCGCACGGCCATCACAATCACGTTAACTCAAACCTCGGCACCTGGCACATCGACATCGGCGGCGACCTGCGCTTGGGGCAGATCACGTACGCGTACATTGATGGGCGCTGCCAGGGCTGGCTGCCGCGCGGTGAGGTGCTCGTGGATGTGGCGCGCGGCTTCGAGTATGAACCGTTAAGAACGCAAGTCCGCATCGAGCCCGGACAGCGCGAGCTGACACTGCGGCTCAAGCGCTGGACGAACATGAACGCGCAGCGCTGGTTCAGCGGCGACTCGCATGTGCATTTCCTTGGCACGCAGGGCGCGCACTCCGAAGCCCAGGGTGAAGACCTGAACGTCGTCAACCTCTTGCAATCGCAATGGGGTCATCTTTTTACCAACACGGAGGACGCGCTCGGGTTGACGGCGACGAACGGTGGTCAGACCCTTGTCTATTGTTCACAGGAAAACCGGCAGCACATGCTCGGGCATCTGACGCTGTGGGGGTTGAAAGAACCGGTGATGCCGTGGTGTACCGACGGGCCGGACGAGGCGGAATTGGGCGGCGCGCTGGAGGAGACGATGGCCTATTGGGCGGATGCCTGCCGCGCCCAGGGTGGTACCGTGATCCTCCCGCATCTGCCAAACCCGAATTGCGAACCGGCTGTGCTCATTGCCACCGACCGCGCCGATGCGGTGGAAATGATTTCGCATGCTGGCTATGGACATCTTGAATACTATCGGTACCTGAACTGTGGTTATCGCCTGCCGCTCGTTGGCGGAACAGACAAAATGTATG
>Ga0081539_10004070_pt1 | contig 16718 bp, 18 predicted proteins | sample TabmetS4T2R2_FD_71023 | JGI IMG/M metagenome (GOLD analysis project Ga0081539, IMG submission 71023) | Tabebuia heterophylla rhizosphere microbial communities from the University of Puerto Rico - S4T2R2 | ecosystem: Host-associated > Plants > Roots > Rhizosphere ...
CTCCAGCCGCTTCCTCAGCTCCGAAAGCCCCGTGTACATCCGCGTCTTGACCGTCGAGAGCGGCAGGCCGAGGATGTCGGCGATTTCGGAAAACTTCAGCCCTTCGTACTCCTTCATCACGATGACCTGGCGCATCTCCGCCGGCAAGCCCTGCAAGGCGCGGCGCACGGCGCGCGTCACCTGCTCCTGTTGGATGTGATTGCCGAGGTCTTCGGTGTCCGCGGCCAACTCAAAGCCGCTGGCCTCGCGCTGCTCGTCGAGCGAGACCAGGTTGCGCACGCGGCCGCGCAGTCGTGTGTTGCAGATGTTCAGGGCGATGCGATAAATCCAGGACGAGAACTTGGCCTCGCCGCGGAACTTCGAGAGGTTGCGGTAGGCCGAAAGGAACGTCTCCTGGGTCGCGTCGCGGGCCTCGTCGTCGCGCCCCAGCATCCGCAACGTCAGGCCATAAATCTGCCGCTCCCAGCGGCGCACGAGCAGATTGAAGGCGTCGGGTTCGCCGCCCAGCGTGCGCTCGATCAATTGCGTGTCGCTCAAGTCCAAATCGCTTCTGGCCTATGCGAAAGTTACACCCTCCATCCGCTTCATCACTATAGACTGCCGACGGGGGGAGAAAGTCTGAATTTCGTCACGATTTTATCACTGGCGGGCCAACGGCGCGGCCATTATAATCGCGCCGGAGTTGATCCGAGACCGATCCGCGCGCGAGGTGAGGGTGTCCTTCGAAGAGCTGCTCAAACAACTGGTCGAGAGCGTCGAAGGCGCGAGCGGCGCGATCCTGCTCGAATCCGCGGGCGAGGCGGTGCAGTGGCACAGCCGCGAGCAGAGACAGGCCGAGCGCCTGCGCCTGCGCGGCGCTTACGTCGCCGTCGCCTTGCAAAACAGCCGCGCGCTGGCGGCGCGCACGGCGATGGGCGAGGCCGACTGGCTGGTGATGCAATACGACGGCGCCGGCTTCATCGCCCAGGCGGTCGAGCGCGATTACTTTGTCGTCCTCGAACTCAGCCTCTGGGCCAACGTCGCCGAAGCGCTTTACCGGCTGCAACCGACGGTCGAAAGATTGCGCCACGCACTGAACGCCTAACGGCGAGCCTTCAGCCGAGCATCAATAATGCACGTCAATGTAAACCGGAACGCGGCGCACGGTGATGGGCACGCCGTTGATCGTGGCGGGACGGAACTTTGAACGCCGCAAGGCGTCAACCGCCGAATCGGTCATGTAATCAACCGGGTTGATGACCTCGATGTCGGTGATCGTGGCGTCGGCGTTGAAAGTCGCCCTCAGCAAGACACGGCCTATGACTTTATGTTCCTGGGCTTCGGGCGTGGTGATCGCTGTGGCGCGGCGAATCCACGCGACGGGCACATAACCCGGCGGCTTTGGCGCGTTAAAAGAAACCTCGGAAGGCACGCCCGTACCATTCGGCGTGCCGTTGTTGCTGCCATTGGGACTCGTGCCGTTGCCTGATGGGCGACCGCCGCCCGGCCCGCCGGGTCCGGTGGTCACTGGCCCGCCTTCGTCAGCAGCATCAGGGGGATGGCGGCCACGGCCGCCAGCGTCACGAGTACCAGGTACACCTGGCCGAGGCCGTTCGCCAGCCGGCCGTTGACCCGCTCGCCCATGTAGTCGGGGTCGTTGGCGACGACGAGGATCGGGAAGTACGTCAGCGGCAGGGCCACCGCGGAGAACACCACCGAGTACTCCGTCACCTTGATCGGGTCGACGGTCGTCAGCAAGACCGCGACGCCGGCGATCGTGGCCGCCAGCAGCACGGTGTGGAACAGCGCGGCCTCGCGCGGCCGGACGTACTTGCCCCACTGCCAGCCGAAGTACTGGCTGACGCTGTACCCGACCGACAGCCCGGTCTCGCAGGCCGCGCCGAACGTCGCCGCGAAGAAGCCGAGCAGCGCCACGGCGATGCCCAGCCGGCCCAGGGCCTCCGACACCGGCAGGCCGACCTGGCCCAGCGTGTCGACCTGGATGCCGGCCGGCAGCAGGACGAGCGCGGTGCTGCTGGCGACCGCGATCGAGAGCACCCCGCCGAGCGGAAACCCGACGAGCACGTTGAGCCGCGACGTCCCGAGGTCCTTCGCCGTCCAGCGCTCCTCGACGCCGCCGGAGGAGAAGAAGAAGACCTCGTACGGCGTCATCGCCGCGCCGAACAGCGCCACCGCGTAGTACCAGTAGGTCGGCACGCCCTCCGACCCCGGCACCGACGGGTGCGTCGCCTGGTGCACCAGCGCGGACCAGTCCGGCCCCAGCCGCCACACGGCGAACGCGAACACCAGCAGCGCCAGGCCGAGGAGGCCGAAGACGTTCTCCAGTATCGAGAACCTCACCCGCCACAGCACGATCCACACCGCGAGCCCGGTGAACGGCACCAGAAGCAGATAGTTGACGCTGCTGACGAGCTCGAGCGCGAGCGCGACGCCGCCGATCTCGGCCACGAACGTCAGGAACGTCACCGCCATGGACCCGAAGAGGTTGAGGAGCCCGGCGCGCGGCCCGAGGCGCTCGCGGACGAGGTCGAACGTCGCACGCCCGGTGATCGCCGCGACGCGGCCGGACATCTCGGCGAAGACCACGATGCCGAGCACACCGACGCCGACGACCCACGCCAGGCTGAGCCCGAACCGGGACCCGACCAGCGCGTTCGTCACGAGGTCGCCGATGTCGACGAACCCGCCGATCGCCGTGAGCACGCCGAGGGCGACGGAGAGGAGGCGCTTCACTTGAGCCGCTTCTCGAGCGCCGAGAGCTGGTCGCCGGCCGTGCGGAGCTGCCCGAGCAGGTCGGGGTAGGCGCCGGCGTCGTCGCGCCGGACGGCGAAGCGGGCGTACGTGACGGCCTCTCCCGCGTTCGCCAGGACCTCGCTGACCTCGGCGTAGGTCCGGTCGGACCCCCGGGACGGCGGCTGGACGGCGCCGAAGGCGCCCTCGATCGCGTCGAGGGCGGTCTCGCTCGCGGTCACGACCTCGTCGGCGTACGCGGCGGGGATCTTCCGCCCCAGGCGCTGCGAGACCGTGAGGTGGACGGTGGCCACCTCGCTCGAGGCGGCCTCGACGGCGGCGACCGCCTTCGCGTCGTACTGCTCGTCGTTCCGGGCCGGCGTGACGCAGCCCGCCAGGGCGATCGCCAGCGTCGCACCGAGCGCGGCGCGGCGGACGCGGCCCGGCGTCGGACTGCGGCCCACGGGTCAGCCGTCCCGCCGCGGGCGGCTGATGAGGACGGCGAGCACGGCCAGCATCACGAGCAGCTCCAGCCACCCGCCCAGGATCGCCAGCCCTTCGGTCATGATCGGACCATAGCCGCGGCGATCAAGGCCGGCGATCCGAGCGGATACTTCGCGCACGGGGCGTCCCTGCGATCGATAGACGCGCACGGGGCGTCCCCGTGCGCAATCAGAGGCCCTGCTGTCGCTGGCGTCCCCCACCTCGGGCGCCCCCAGCCACGCCCGCAAGCCTCAGGAGAGCCAGTCTTTGCACACAGGGCGGCGTTGTGCGCTTCTAGCGATCACAACGCCGCCGCGTGCGCCAAGAAGTCGGCGGCTCTGGCTGGTCAGGCAGTGATCTTGTCCGGCACCAGTTGGCGGGTCGGTTCCCTTGCACACGGGGCGTCCCTGCGATCGATAGAAGCGCACGGGGCGTCCCCGTGCGCAATCAGGGCCTCTGCTGTGGCTGTGGGCTTGCGTCCCCCACCCGGGCGCCCGCAGCCACCCACGGAAGCGTCAGGAGAGCCGCAAAAGGCGGCTAGCCGGCGAGCGTCGTGGGCCTGGTCAGGGACTCGTGCCAGCCCGGCGCGGGCCGGGCCAGCAGGTACCCCTGGACGTGCGAGACGCCGAGGGACACGAGGTGGTCGAGGTCCGCCGGGTCCTCGACGCCCTCCGCGCAGACCGAGAGGCCGAGATGCTCGGCGTAGGCCACCAGCGCGCGGAGCACCGCGGTGCGGCCCGGGTCGCCGGCGCAGCCGTCGACGAGCGAGCCGTCGATCTTGACCACATCCGGCCGCAGCACCGCGAGCCGGGCGAGCTCCTGCGCGCCGGCCCCGACGTCGTCCAGCGCCACCCGCGCGCCCCGCGCCCGGAGGACGCCGACCGCCGCGGCGACGTCCGCCGCCGGGACGTCGCCGGGCTCCTCGCCGAGCTCGACGACGACGCCGTCGAGCCGGTCCGGAAGCCCGGCGAGGAACCGGGGCGAGACCAGCGCCGGCGCCGAGACGTTGACGTACAGGTCGTGACCCGGCGTCCGGCCGGGGAGCGCCATCGCGGCCCGCACAGCCATGAGCTCGAGGAGGTCGCCGTGACCGTCGGCGTGCGCCCGGCGGAAGGCCTCCGCGATGTCGCCGCGCAGGTCGCCCGCCGGGTCGCCGGTCACGCGGGCGAGCGCCTCGTACCCGCTGACGCCGAAGGTCCGGGTGTCGACGATCGGCTGGGTCACCATCGTCAGCTCGGGGAGCACGCCGTCCGGCGCGCCGAGGTCGGGCTCGCCGTGGACGACGACGCGGTCGCGCCCGCGCCGCTTCGCCTCGTAGAGCGCCTCGTCGGCGGCCGCCACCGCCGCGGCCGGGTCGGCGCCGGGCAGGCAGCCGGCGACGCCGGCGGAGAACGTCCGGCCGTCCGGTGTCACGTCCCGCAGCCGGAGCAGGACGCGCCGCGCCTCGTCGGGGTACGTGGCCGGCAGGAGGACCGTGAACTCCTCGCCGCCGTACCGCGCCAGCAGCGTGCCCGGCGGCAGCTCGGCGGTCCACGCGGCGACGGCGTCCTGCAGCAGCCTGTCGCCGGCCTGGTGGCCGTGCTCGTCGTTGAACGCCTTGAAGTGGTCGAGGTCGAGGATCGCGACGGTGAGCGTCGTCCCGTGCCGGCGGGCGGAGCGGCCGGCGCGCGCGAGCTCGTCGTCCCACGTCCGGCGGTTGGGCGCGCCGGTGAGCGCGTCGAAGCGAGCGAGCTCCGCGAGCCGGTCCGCCTGGATCGACACCGTGCGCAGCAGGCCGATCATCCGGGCAAGCACCAGGCCGCACAGCAGCAGCGAGCCGATGCCGGCGACGAGCCAGTGCACGCCGCCGCCCGCCACGCCGTCGACCAGCAGGGTGACGGCGGGCAGCGCCAGCCCGCCGGCCAGCGCCGCCAGCCGGCGGGAGCCGATCCCCACGCGGGTGCGGGCGGGTTCCGGCTCGGCCAGCGCGCGCATCGAGGGCACGCAGGCGGCGGCGCCGACCAGGACGTAGCCCAGGAGCCAGGTCGCGGTCGTCCAGCGCTCGGTGGTGGCCGAGGAGAGAAGGTCGAGGTTCCACGTCAGGTCGGCGGCCAGGACGGCGACCAGGGACGCGGCCAGCAGCCGGTACGAGGCCGTGCGGGCCCCGGCCGCCGCCACCAGGCGGGCGACGACGCCGAGCAGGAACAGGTCGCCCAGCGGGTAGGCCGTGGCGACCAGCTTGGCCGGCAGCGAGAGCGCGGAGTCGGCGGCGACCGGGGCCAGGACGAAGACCGTGACGACGACGCCGGCGCCGGCGGTGACGATCGAGGCGTCGAGCAGCGCGTCGAGGTCCCCGCGGCGGCGCCGGCCGGGGACGAACGCGAGCGTGCCGGCGCCGAGCACGAGGTACGAGAGCAGGTAGACCGCCTCGGTCGGGCCGGCGATCGTGCCGTCCAGCAGGTGCTGGTCGGCGAACCAGAGCACGTCGCCCGCCACCCAGCCGGCGTAGCCGAGCAGGGTGAGGACCCAGGGGGACCGCCGGGCGGGCTTGTGACGCAGGACGCCGCAGAGGCCGAGCGCGACGCCGCCGACGGCGATCACCTGGTACAGGACCCCGCCTGCGCGCGCGCCCAGCGGCAGGGCCACGTAGAGGACGAGCGCGGTGGCCAGGGCGGCGAGCGCCGCGGCGAGGAGGATCGGCGGGCGCGACGGGAGCGCGAAGCCGCTCTCGCCCCTCGACGCCATGATCCCTGCTCTCGTCCGGCCCGCTTCCTTCCTCGATGCTCGGACAAGCGCTCAACTGTTTCCAGAGAGTGACCGTGAGATCACCCGTTGTGCGTCATCCCGTCTGCAGGACGGATGACGCCTCCACCCGCAGCACCGGCATGCCGTCCGCGGTCTCGCCCTCGACGACGGCGCGGAGCATGACCTCGTCGTCGACCCGGAGCGTCCGGAACGCCTGGTCGCTGCCGATCAGGGCCACCGGCGTCACCGCCCTCCGGACGCCGGAGGGCAGCGAGCCGCCGACGGTGGCGCGCGCCGTCCCGTCGTCCGCGCTCCAGAGCCGGGTGACGCGACCGGCGACGTTGATCCGCTCCCCGCGGTGGCGGTCCGGGTCGCGGGCGATCGCCGCCCACTCCTCGACGCCGACCGCGGGCGCGGTCGGGTCGACCTGGGCCGCTCCGCCGGCGCCGGCCTCCCCGGCCGGCGTGCCGCCGAGCGTGTCGGCGAAGGGGTCGGCGTCGGTGAGCCGGCCGATGACCACGAGGGCGGCGACGACCAGGGCGACGCCGGCCAGGACCTTGACGGCGGTCGGCACGCGCCCGCGGCGACCGCCGACGGAGTATGCCTGGGGCTCGTCGTCCGGCGGGTCGGCCGTCGCCGGCGTCCAGCCGTCGCGGTGGCCCGGACCGTACGTCGGGCCGAAGTGACCGTCGTCGGCCACGCCGGGGACGGCGGTGCCGTAGGGCGGGGTGGGCGGGATCGTGGGGCGCGCGGTCGGCGTCCCGTACGGCGGCGTCGGCGGGAGGACGGCGGGCGGGCGGTGGGCCGCGACGTGGTCGGTGGACCCGGACGGCTGCGGGCCGGGCGTGCGGGGAGCGCCGACGTGGTCGGCGGACCCGGACGGCTGCGGGCCGGGGCTGCGGGGCGCGCCGACGTGGCGCCGGTCGGCCCGTTCCGTCTCCGGCGGGCCCTGCCGCGTCTCGCTCATCCGGTCGTCTGTCCTTCCGCCGGCTACGTCGTACAAACGGGCGGGGAGGCGCTTCGTTACGCGGGACCTGGACATCCCCGCGTCCAGAGTCTCGCCCGGCCGCGTGTCCCGTGTGGGCGAAACCGCCGGATCCGCCCCGATCCGGGACGCCGGTAAGACCCCGGCAAGTCGATCCCGGGAACATCCGGCGCCGGTACGACGCTGCCCGCCATCGGGACCCGCCGGCACGTGCCGGGACCGCCGGGACCGCGCTGGGCGCAAGGCAGTGGGACGGCGAGGGGTTGGGGCGCGGACACCGTCGCGCCACCGTGGACGACACGTGGAGTGACGATGCGCAAGTGGCACGGGAACGAGTGGGCGATCCTGCTGACGCTCTCGGTCGGCTTCCTGATGACCCTGCTCGACCTCACCATCGTGAACATCGCCATCCCCAGCATGATCGACCAGCTCGACGCCTCGCTGGACGAGGTGCTGTGGGTGGTCAACGGGTACGTGCTCGTGCTCGCGCTGCTGCTGATCACGTTCGGCCGGCTCGGCGACCTGCGCGGGCAGCGCAACGTGTTCGTCGTCGGCGTCGCCCTCTTCACCCTGGCCAGCCTGGCCTGTGGCCTGGCGCAGGATCCCGGGCAGCTCATCGCCGCGCGGCTGGTGCAGGGCCTCGGCGCCGCGGCGCTCATGCCGCAGACGATGGCGATCATCGTCGCCACCTTCCCGCCGGAGCGGCGGGGGACGGCGCTCGGCGTCTGGGGCGCCGTCGCCGGCCTGGCCACGGTCCTCGGCCCCACGCTCGGCGGCCTGCTGATCACCGTGCTCGACTGGCGGTGGATCTTCTTCATCAACCTGCCGATCGGCGCCGGCGTCCTGGTCGCGTCGGTGCTGTTCATCCCGAACGTCGACCTGGAGCGCCGGCACAAGCTCGACTGGCCCGGCGTCGGCATCGCGACCGTCGCCCTGTTCTGCTTCTCGTTCGCGCTCACCGAGGGCCAGCGCTACGAGTGGCGGCCCTGGATCTGGGGCCTGCTCGCCGCCGGCGTGCTGCTGGTCGGGGTGTTCGTCGCCTACCAGGCGCGGCGCCAGGACGACGAGCCGCTGGTGCCGTTCGCGCTGTTCCGCGACCGCAACTTCACGATCATGAACCTGGTCGGCGCCGCGGTCTCCGTCGGCATCATCGGGTTCTTCATCACGATCACGATCTACCTGCAGTCGGTGCTGGGGTACTCGGCGCTGAAGGCCGGGCTCGTGCTGGCGCCGGCATCGGTGCTGTCGATGGTCGTCGCGCCGTTCGCGGGTCGCTTCTCCGACCGGATCGGCGGCAAGTACATCCTTGCCGCCGGGCTCTCGCTGTTCGCCGCCGGCACCGGCTGGTTCGGGGCGATCGGCGAGGTCGACGTGAGCTGGACGCGGTTCCTGCCGCCGCTGGTCCTCATGGGCGTCGGAATGGGCTGCATCTTCGCGCCGATGGCGACCGAGGCGATGCGCGGCGTCCCGCCCCGGCTGGCGGGCGCGGCGTCCGGGCTCACCAACACGATCCGCCAGGTGGGCTCGGTGATCGGCAGTGCGGCCGTCGGCGCGCTGCTGCAGCACCAGCTCGCGTCCGCCCTGCGGGACGAGGCGACGGCGCGCGCCGGCGCGCTGCCGGCGGCATACCGCGGCGACTTCGTCGGCGGGTTCGAGTCGGCCGCGCGCGGCGGGCTCGAGGTCGGCGCCGGTCAGACCGGCGCCGCGCAGAACCTGCCGGCCGGGCTGCCGGACGCCGTGGTCGCGCAGCTCCAGCGCCTGAGCGCCGAGGTCTTCGAGTTCGGCTTCGTGCGCGCGATGCACGTCTCGCTCGTGCTGCCGGTCGCGGTGATCGCGGCGGCCGCGCTGGCCTGCCTGTGGATGCGGCGCTACCAGGCGCCGCCGGCGCCGAGCCCGGAGCAGCCGGCCGCGAGCGCCGCGGCGGCATAGCCGCTACCGAAGCCGCACGTCGTCGCTGTTCTTTTCGAGCACGGTGTGGCACCGGTCTCGCCTATTGAGACCGGTGCCACACCGTGCTCAAAAAACCCGCTCTCCTGACGTATCCGTGAGTGCGGGCGTGTCGGGACGGCGACTCACCGTTCTCCGTCTGGGTGCGGATCCTGCTGCGGTTCTTTGCGCACGGGGCGTCCCTGCGATCGATAGAAGCGCACGGGGCGTCCCCGTGCGCAATCAGGGGCTCTGCTGTCGCGGGCGTCCCCCAGCCACCCACGGACCAGTCAGGAGAGCCCTTTTCGAGCACGGTGTGGCACCGGTCTCGCCTATTGAGACCGGTGCCACACCGTGCTCAAAAGATGGGCGCCTACGGCGAGCCGCCGCGCCGGCTCAGGTGCGGCCTGGCTGGGCTATCGAGAGGACGTTGCCGTCCGGGTCCTTGAAGTAGGCGACGCGGTTGTCGCCCGGAAACGTGGCGACGCCGCGCTCGTCGGTCCGCAGGCCCGGCTCGTCGTACCGCTCGAAGACGACGCCGCGCCCGGCCAGCTCGGCGACCACGCGCCCGATGTCGCCGACCTCCCAGCCGGCCACCGTCGACGTCGCCGTACCGGCGTGCGGCGTGGTGAAGACGTGCACGACCGTGCCCTCGCCGCACACGTACCTGACGTTGTCCGCAGGCTCGTGGTCCGTCGCCGGCGTCAGCCCCAGGACGCCCTCGTAGAACGCGCGGGCGCGCGCCATGTCCGAGACGGCGACCGCCGCGCCCACGCGGCTGTTCCCCAGCACCATGACGCCCCCTACCGCAGGTGCCGGCGCATGAGGGTCAGGTCCGCCGGGCCGAAGCGCTCGGCGCTCGTCTTCGCTTGATGCCAGTACGGGTACCGCAGCGGCTCGCCACTGACCTCGTCGAGCTTCGTCAGCTCGTCGTCGGCCAGGCGGAGGTCGGCGGCCGCCAGGTTGTCCCGGAGCTGGTCGGCGGTGCGGGCACCGACGATCAGCGACGTCACGGCCGGCCGCGAGAGGAGCCAGGCCAGCGACACCTGCGCCGCCGACACCCCGTGCGCCTCGCCGACGTCGACCGCCGTCTCGATCGTGTCGTAGAGCTTGTCCTCGTCGTGGACCGGCGGCTCGTCCCACGCGGTCAGGTGTCGGCTGCCGGCCGGTGCCTCGACGCCGCGCCGGTACTTCCCGGACAGCAGCCCGCCGGCCAGCGGGCTCCAGACCAGGATGCCGAGCCCCTGGTCGACGGCGATCGGCACGAGCTCGGTCTCCGCGTCGCGGCTCTGCAGCGTGTAGTGGATCTGCTGGCTGACGAACCGCTCCAGGCCGCGCCGCTCCGAGACGCCGAGCGCCTTCATCAGCTGCCAGGCGGCGTAGTTCGAGACGCCGACGTACCGCACCTTGCCGCTGCGCACGAGGTCGTCGAGCGCCGTCAGCGTCTCCTCCAGCGGCGTCTGCCCGTCCCACTCGTGCACCTGGTAGAGGTCGATCCAGTCGGTGCGCAGGCGCCGCAGGCTGGCCTCGGCGCCGCGGACGACGTGATGCCGCGACAGCCCGGCGTCGTTCGGCCCGTCGCCCATCGGCATCCGCACCTTGGTGGCGACGAGGATCTCGTCGCGGTCGCCGCCGATCGCCTCGCCGAGGATCTCCTCCGCGAGCCCGTCGCTGTAGACGTCGGCGGTGTCGACGAGGTTGACGCCGGCGTCCCGGGCGATCGCGAGCTGCTCGCGCGCGCCGTCGACGTCGATCTGCCCCACCGGCGTCGCCCACCCGGTGCCGCCCCAGCCCATCGTCCCGAGGGTGAGTGTCGAGACGCGAAGTCCCGAGGACCCCAGCTGCCGGTACTCCATGGCTCGCCACCTCTTCCTCTCGTGCCGCCCGATCGCCGACGCCACACTATGCAGGCCGGGTGAGCGGTCACACCTCGGGCGCCCTGGGGAGGCGGGACGCGCGGGCACCGGGGAGGCGCCGCCGTCCGGGCCCGGGTCAGCCGCGGTGGCGCGCCGGTGGTGCCCGGTGGCTCTCGACCTGCCGGTCGGCGCTCCGCAGCGACGTCGCGACGAACGCCGCGATCGCCGTCGTCAGCGGGATCGTCAGCACGAGGCCGATGGACCCCACGAGCGTGCGAACGATCTCCTCCGCCACCTGGCCGCCGTTGAGCACTTCGGCCAGCGGCTGCTGGTAGAGGTCGATGAGCAGCAGCGTCGGCAGCGCGGCGCCGGCGTACGCGAACGCGATCGTGTAGACCGTCGACGCCAGGTGGTCGCGGCCGATCCGCATGCCGCTGGTGAACAGATCGCGGGCGCCGGCGCGGGGCGCGAGCGCGCGCAGCTCCCACACCGACGAGGTCTGCGCGATCGTGACGTCGTTGAGCACGCCGAGGCCGGCGATGATCACGCCGCAGAGGATGATGCCGTTCAGGCCGCCGCCGGTGGTCAGGCGGCTGAGCTGGTAGTTCTCCTCGCTGCTCAGGCCATCGAGGTGCGCGGCCGTGGTCACCCACCAGGCCAGCCCGGCGGTGAGCAGCAGCCCGGCGAGCGTGCCGATCAGCGCGACCGTGGTCTTCGTCGAGACGCCGTGCGCCAGGTAGAGCAGCACGGTCATGATCAGCGAGGCGCCGGTGAGCGCGACCAGCACCGGGTTCTCGCCGGCGCGCAGCGCGGGCAGCATGAAGTACGTGATCGTCGGGTAGGCGATCGCGAGCCCGGCGATCGCGGCCAGGCCCTTGAGCCGCGCGACCCCGACGACGACCACCGCGAACGCGACGCCGAGCAGCCCGAGCGGCAGCCGGCGGTCGTGGTCGACCCACGAGTACAGCGGCGGCGACCCCTCGCGCGCCGGGTACAGCGCGAGGCGCACGCGATCGCCGTCCGGCAGCCCGGCGCGCTCGACCTGCGGCGGGACGGCGACGTCGACCGTCGAGCCGCCGTCGAGCCGCACCTTCGCCGTCACGCAGACCGTGGTCACCGGGAGCGTGCCGTCGGGCAGGCGGTCCTCCGTCGTGCCCTCGCACCGCGACTCCGTGGTGACCTGGACAGTGCCCGAGACGAACGTCACCCCGGCGTAGGGGTCGGTGAGGCGGTCGCGCGCCAGCCGGGTGGGGTCGTCGTGCGGCCAGAGCAGCACGACGCCGGCCAGCGCCAGGACGGTGGCGCCGAGCACGAGCGTCGCGAGCACCTGCCGGACCTGCGCCGGTGCGACCAGCCGCTCCGCGGCCTCACCGGCCGCGCCGTGCGCGTGGCTACCCGTCACGCGGGCAGACGGTACCGCTTGACGCGGGTGGCGGGCGGCGCGTATAAAACCAACAGGTTAGAAAACCAGAAGGTTATGGATGATGCCTGCGACCGAGCTTCTCGACGCCACGTTCGCCGCGCTGGCCGACCCCACGCGGCGGGCGATCCTCGCGCGCCTCGCCCAGGGCGAGGCCACGGTCACCGAGCTGGCGGCGCCGTTCGCGATGAGCCAGCCGGCCGTGTCCAAGCACCTCAAGGTGCTCGAGCGGGCCGGGCTGATCTCCCGCGGGCGCGACGCGCAGCGCCGGCCGTGCCGCCTCGAGGCGCATCGCCTCAAGGCGGCCGTCGACTGGCTGGAGGACTACCGCCGGTACTGGGGGGAGAGCTACCGCCGGCTCGACGCGCTGCTCGAGCAGGTCCAGGCCGGGCCGGCGGGCGGTGCGTCATCGACGGCCTGACGGTCACCGCCGAGAACGACCGCGACCTCGTCCTGAGCCGGGCGTTCGCCGCTCCGCGCGCCCTCGTCTTCGACGCGTTCACCCGCCCGGAGCTGCTCGTCCGCTGGTACGGCGCGCGCGGCTGGCACCTGGTCGGGTGCGACGTCGACCTGCGTCCCGGCGGCGCCTACCGCTTCGACTCGCGCGGGCCGGACGGCGGGCGGATGACGCAGCGCGGCGTCTTCCGCGAGGTCACGGCGCCGGAGCGGCTGGTGATGACCGAGGTCTTCGACGACCAGTCGTACCCGGGGGAGACCGTCGTCACCCACGTCTTCACCGAGGCCGGCGGCGCCACGACGGTGCGCACCCGCGTCCGCTACGCCACGCCGGAGGGCCGGGCCACCGTGCTCCGCTACCCGATGGCGCGCGGCGTCGCCGAGGCGCACCAGCGCCTCGACGCCGTCCTGCACGACCTCACGACAGATCGCACAGAGAGGCACACCCCGTGAACTGGACCCTGGAAGTCGTCATCGTCCCGGTGTCGGACGTCGACCGGGCCAAGGAGTTCTACGCCGACAAGCTCGGCTTCGTCGTCGACCACGACACGCGGATCGGCGACGGCGCCCGCGTCGTCCAGCTGACGCCGCCCGGCTCGGGCTGCTCCATCGTGGTCGGCGAGGGGCACGTCGTCCCGGACATGCCGCCGGGCTCGCTGAAGGGCCTGCAGCTCGTCGTGCCCGACATCCGCAAGGCGCACGCGGAGCTCGTCGCGCGCGGCGTCGACGTCAGCGACGTCACGAAGCTGGGCGAGAACCCGTCGCCGGTCGACGACGAGCTCGACAACGTGGGCTTCGTGTTCTTCAGCGACCCGGACGGCAACTCCTGGGGAGTGCAGCAGATCTCGGCGCGCGGGTAGGCGCCGGCGCCGGCGCGCGACCTGGGGAGGGGGCCGCGCGCCGGCGCCGGACGTGGTGCCGGCCGGCTGCTCAGCGCGGCGGCCGCACCGTGGTGAACCACGCGAGAGCGGCGGCGGTGCCGCGGGCGTTCGACGTCAGGTGGTCGACCGGGCCGACGTCGACGACGGTCACCGGGACGCCGGAGGCCGCGAGCTGGCGGCGTGCGCTGTCGGTGTTGGTGCCGGCCACCTGCTCGTCGCCGCCGGTCGCGCGGTACAGGCGCACCGGCACCGGGCGGCGCCAGCCGGACACCGTCGCGTCGGCGATCCGCAGCGCGCGCGAGAGCGCGGGGCTCGGCCGCTCGAGCAGGCGACGGCCCTCCGGCGTCAGGAGCTCGCCGACCGACCCGGGCAGCCCGCCGACGACCTGGTCGCCGGGGTGGTCGCCGTCGAAAAGCGCCTCGACCGTGCCGGCGTACCGGGGTGCGAACACCTCGGCCGGCGAGTCGTACAGGTGGTGCAGGCGGTTCCAGGCGACCAGCAGGTACGCGGTGTACGCGGTGCTCCAGACCGGGTGCAGCTCGCCGCCGAGCAGTGCCGGCAGCTCGGCGCGGCGCAGGTCGTACGCCCCGCTGACCGGCGCGACCGCGACCGGGCGGAAGCCCGACGAACCGCCGTCGGCGCCGTGCTGCAGCGCCTTCGCGAGCCCGGTGGCGGCGGACGCGCCCTGGGAGAAGCCGGTGAGGAGGACGTCGCGGCGCAGCACGCGCGGGTGCGCGAACGACCGCGCCGCGCGCAGCAGGTCGAGCTGCGCGGTGACCTCGGACGGCACGTCGAGCCACGGGTGCGGCCCGGGACCGACGCCGAGCCCGAGGTAGTCCGGCGCGACGGCCGCGTAGCCGGCCGAGGCGTAGGTGAGCGGCACCGCGAGCGTCCAGGCGTCGCCGGAGACCGACGGCGCGTCGCCGCGGTACACCTCCGAGCCGTGCGCGTACGAGACCGCGGTGAGCGCCCGGGACCCGTTGCGGGGCAGGACGACGAGGCCGCTGGCGACCGTCGGCCGGCCTTCCGGGTCGACTGTGCGGTAGACGATCCGGGTGAGGTCGACGTCGTACGCGGCGCGGCTCGCGTCGAAGCCGGCGTCGCGCAGCAGCGTGCGCACCTCGGCGGCGGTGAGCGTGCGGAGCGGGACGGCGTCGACGACGCGGCCGCGAGCGGCCGCGGTCGCGGCGTCCGCCGTCGCGACCGCCGTCGTTGCCGTGGTCGTTGCCGTGGCGGGTGGGCGGGCGCTGGCGGCAGCGGCGGCGGGGAGGCCGAGCGCGGTGACGGACACGGCGACGGCGCACGCCGTCGCCGCCACGACACGGACCCGGCGGCCGGCGGGGGAGGCGGGTTCTCGATGCGAGGTCATGCCGCGGACGGTAGGAACGCCCCCCCGCTGCGGGCGTCACCGCACGGGGTGATCCGCAGGGTCACCCCGGAGAGGGACGGCACGCGAGCCGTCCACCGAACTTTATGAGCACGGTGTGGCACCGGTCTCACCTAACGAGACCGGTGCCACACCGTGCTCAAAAAAACCGGGGAGCGCGCGGGTCGGGTCAGGTCGAGCGGACCGACTCGACCGCCTCGCGCGCCGGCTCCCTGAGGTTCTCGCCGACCTCGCCGGCGGCCTCCTTCGCCTTCTCGACGACCGGTCCCGCGTGCTCCCTCGCGGCGTCGGCGAGGCCGGCGGCGGCCCGCTTCTCCGCCTCGCTCGGCGGGACGAGCGACGACGCCAGCCACCCGACGCCGAACGCGATGAGCCCGGCGGCGAGCGGGTTGCCCTCGGTCCGACGGCGCACCGCGTCCGGTGCCTCGGTGACGACGTCCGCCGCCGTGCCGGCGGCCGACGAGGCCGTCGACGAGACGGTGGACGCCGCGGACGACGTGCGGTCCCGCAGCGCGCCGCCGGCGTCCTCGGCGGTGCCGAAGATGCGGTCCCTCATCGTCGACAGCCGGGACCGGGTGCGGTCCACCCGCTCGCCGACGATGCGCGACGGGCTGGCCTTGTACGCGAGGGCGTCGACGTCGCGCGAGATGTCCGTGCGCGTCTCCTCGATCTCGCGCCTCAGCTGTTCTGTCTCCTCACCCATTGGGCGTCCTCCTTCAACGTCTCGGTGGTCTGCTCGAGCGGGGGCGTGGCCTGTCGCAGCCCGGAGCGCCCGGCGGCGGCGAGCACCGCCGCCACGACGCCCCACACGACGCCGATGATCAGCGCCGCCCAGCCGACGTCCATCACGTCGGCGAGCGCGAACATCAGGGCGAGCGAGAGGAACAGGAGCGTCAGCAGGCCGGCGATCCCGGCCCCGCCGAGCAGGCCGGCGCCGCGGCCGGCCTTCGCCAGGTCCTCCCTGGTCTCGACCTTGGCGAGCTGGATCTCCTGCCGGACGAGCCGCGACAGGTCGCTCGACAGCTCACCGACGAGCTCGCCGAACGACCGCTCCGACACGTCGGGCGGGCCGGCCGGGACGGTCGGCTCGCTCACGGCAGGTCCCGCGTGCCGCGTGCGGGGCCGTCCGGCTCCACCTCGACCGCGATGACCTCGGCGGTCCCGGTGGCGGGCGCGACCGGCGCCACCGGCGTCACCGGCGGCGGTGTCGGGTCGGCGGCCGGAACCGTCGCGTCGCCGTACGTGGTCGTGCCGGTGTACGGCCCGTCGTACGGACCACCGGCCGGTGCCGACGAGCCGCCGTCGGACGCCGCCGCGGCGGCGCCGCGGGTCAGCCGGCCGGCGAGGACGCCGGCCGCCGCCGCGGCCAGGATGAAGGTGCCGGGCCGGCGCCGGGCGAACGCCCGGACCTCCGCCAGCAGGTCACCCGGCTGGTGCTGCTCGACGTAGTCGCCGATGCCGTGGACGCGGCCGGCCGCCTGGCGCGCCAGCTCGGTGGCGACGCCGGACGACTCGCTGCGGTCGGCCATCGACCGGAGCTCGTCGCCGAGCTCGTGCAGCGTTCCGGCGAGCCGCTGGCGCTGCGTGTCGCTCTGGTCGCGGAGCTGGGTCCGGGCCTCGGCCGCGAGGTCGCGCGCGCGGTCCGTGGCCTCGGACGCCACCTCCTTGGCCTGCTCCCGAGCGGTCCCGGCCACCTGGCCGGTCTGCTCGGCGACGGCGCCCTTCACCTCGTCGGCGCGATCACCCGCCGTCCTGGTGGGCGACGTTCCTGGTGTCGTCGTCATGGGTCCCTCCTTCCGGGATGGGGATGTGCCCGGCGTTCCCGGGCAGCCCGACGACGCCCGCGGCGGCTCAGGTGTCTCCGGCCGGG
>Ga0081539_10004072_pt1 | contig 16715 bp, 16 predicted proteins | sample TabmetS4T2R2_FD_71023 | JGI IMG/M metagenome (GOLD analysis project Ga0081539, IMG submission 71023) | Tabebuia heterophylla rhizosphere microbial communities from the University of Puerto Rico - S4T2R2 | ecosystem: Host-associated > Plants > Roots > Rhizosphere ...
CGGGGAGGTGGCTCGCCGACGCCGGTTACGAGGTGGAGGACGCAGCGCCACCGCACCTGCACGAGGCGGGATCGCTTTTCTTCACGCTGGTGGTGAGCGAGAACGCGGTATCGACGGACGATCGCGCCGGCACGACCAAGGCGATCGAGGCGCTCGGCGACGAGGCCTGCAAGCGCGCGCGCCGGTCCATGGTGGCTTCGATCCGGCCGCTCGATTACGAGGGCTATGTCTCTGCGCTCGCCCGCCGCGCCGCGCTCCTGCGTCGCTGGATGGTGTTTTTCGAGCGCTACCAGTTCGTCGTGCTGCCGGTCTCCTGGCAGCGGCCTTTCCCGGTCGATGAGGACCAAAAAGGCGACGCGGCGATGGCGGCGCTCCTGCGCGCGCAGGTGCCGACCCTCGCATGCTCAACGCTTGGTCTGCCCGGACTCGCGTGCCCGACGATGCTCGCGGAGGGCGTGCCGGTCGGCGTGCAGCTCGTGGGCCCGCGCTACGGCGAGGAGTTGCTCTTCGCGGGCGCCGAAGCGATCGAGGCGCGCACGGCGGTGAAGACGCCGATCGATCCGCGCCTTTGAGTTATGTTCCATAGGCAATTCAACAAAGAACGGAGGAGGAGATGAAGCTAGCAGGTCTTCTTGCGCTCGCCGCATTGATCTTCGGCATTGCCGCCGCGCCGGCGAGCGCGCAGACGGTGATCAAGCTCGGCACGGCGACGATCAACGACGTGCAGCATGAGTACATCAAGCGCTTAGCCGAGCGCATGAACAAGCAGCTCGCCGGCAAGGTGAAGGTCGAGGTCTACCCGGCCGAGCAGCTCGGCAACAACGCGCGCATGCTCGAGGGCCTCGCGCTCGGCACGGTCGAGGGCGTCATCGGACCGCCCGAGTTCATCGTCGGCGTAGACCCGCGCTTCCAGATCGTCGGCGCGCCGGGCCTGATCAAGGACATCCACCATGCGGTGCGCCTGACCGAGGATGCGAAGTTCCGGGAGGCGTTGTTCGGCTTCGGCGAAGCGAAGGGCATCAAGGGGCTTGGCGTGGTTCTCTATGGCGGCAACGTCTGGGCGACTCGCAAGCCCGTGACGAGCCTCGCCGACTTCAAGGGAATGAAGGTCCGCGTGCTCGCTTCACAGATGCATACCGTGCCGCTGCAGCACATCGGCGTCACCGGCGTGCCGATGGCGCCTTCGGAAGCCGTGCAGGCCCTGGCATCGGGCGCGATCGACGGCGTGCGCACCGGCATCACCATCTTCACCACGTTCAAGTACTACGACATCGTCAAGGATGTCACCCAGGTCGACGGCGATGGCACCATCGTCTCGATGTTCTACGTCGGCAAGAAGTGGTTCGACGGCCTGCCGGCCGACGTGCGCAAGGCCGTGCTGGAGACGTCGGCGAAGCTCGAGCCGGAGATGAACAAATGGAGCGTCGACGAGATCGGCAAGGCCGAGGCGCAGTGGAAGTCCAATGGCGGGCAGATCCATCGCATCACCGGCCCCGACCAGGCCGAGTTCCAGAAACGCATGCGCGCGGCGGCGGACGAGGTCGCGAACAAGAACCCCCGCATCAGGGACGCCTACAACCTGATGGTCGAGCGGGCGAAGGCGACGGAGAAGTGACAATTCGGGGACGGAGCCCGAACTAATTCGGGCTCCGTCCCCGAATTAAAGCGGCATCACGATGGAGCCGGGTATCAGCGCGGCGTCGTAGACGCAGAGTTTCTCGCGCAGCCGGAGCCCGGCTTCGGTGCGCACCAGTGTGTCGAGATAGCGCCCGGCGCAAAGGACCTGCGTGTGGCGGTCCGGGAGCGTCTCGAACACCACGAAGTTTGCCCGCGCCGAGATGCGCGCGCCGTCTTCGCGCCCGCGGATCTGCGTGATGCTGTGGCGCCAGGCGCGCGGCGCATAGACGTTCAGCTCCTTCGAAGCGTAGGCCCGGTCTTTCAGCATGCCGAGGCTCTCGCACAGCATGAGGCTGAGTGGCAGGCCCTTGTCGTGGTTTTCCTTCGAGACGATGCGGTAAACGCACGGCTCGACGAAAAGCTCGGGCCAGCGCTCGAGCGCGCCGCCGTCGATGACCTCGCTGTACTCGGTATAGAAGTCCTCGAGCTCCTCCCGCAGGCTCATAAGCCCATGACGTTGCGGTAGCCGCGGTAGAAGGCGCGCAGCGCCACGTCGGTCACCATGTGATCGGAATCGGCGTAGTCGCGACCGCCCATCTCGTTGATGCCGGCCGCCTCGGCGGCGCTGCGAAACCCCGCCTGCGCGCGCGTGATGATCTCGCCGTCGTCCATCGAGACGAGCCCGCCGGGACCCATCAAATTCGCCTGGCGCAGGCGCCGCCGGGTCATCTCCTCGTCGTCGCTGGCGTAGCCGAAGAAGGTCCAGTGCAAGTCGAACTCGTGCGGGCCGCGCGGCACGATCTGCCTCGTGGCGAGCGTGTTCGACTGCTGCTGCAGGATCAGGTTCGGCCAGAAGGTGTGCATGATCACCGTCGCGTCGCCCGGGAACTCGCGCGCCGTATCGAGGAGACGCGGGTCCTGCAGCGTGAGCTGTTGCTTGAAAGAGTGCATCTGACGAGTGCCTTCGTTCAGCTCCTGCTTGCCGCGCTCGGAAATCAGCGCGGCGTGCAGCCCGGTGTCGTCCATGCGTACTTTCGAGGGGTTGTCGACACGGAAGAGGCCGAAGGTCACGAAGAAGACATGCAGCAGGCTCGCGTGGCAGGTGTCCTTGATGTTCTCGAGGATCAGCTTCCAGTTCGCCGCCAGCCGCTGGCGCGAGTAGCCTAGGAGCCGCAGCTCGCGGCCGTCGAACACCCGGTCGTAGAAGGCGAGCATCTTCTCGCCGAGGTAACTCTCGAGCGGCGCTGTCTCGGCGCTGAGCGAGCCGAAGACGCCGCCACGGCGCGCCGCGATGCGGATTGGCGTCAGCCCGTGCTGCGAGAAGTCGAACTCGGCGGGCATGCCGCCTACACCCTTTACGCCGTGCCGGAAGGGCATCCCCAGCAGTCGGCCATCAAGGTCGTAGGTCCACTGGTGATACGGGCAGCGGAATTGGCGCACGTGGCCGCTGTCATGCTGGCAAAGCTGGACACCGCGATGCGCGCAGCGGTTGAGAAATCCGCGCACCACCCCATCTTCGCCACGCACGACGAGCACCGATTTTTCGCCGATCCAGGTACGTTTCCAGTTGCCCGGCTTCGGCAACTCGCACTCGAGCGCGAGGTAGCTCCAGGTCGGCCCCTCGAAGATGCGCTCGATCTCCCGCCGATAGATGGCCTCGTCGGTGTAGACCCAGTAGGGGACGCGCGAATCGCCTTCCGCCGGCCAGGCGCGCGAGTTCAATGCTTCCTCTGCTCGGCGAACCGCGTCTGCTCGACCAGCGCATAAGCGCCGCGCGCCACGCCCGGCAGCTCGCGCACCGCGGCGAAATAGCGCTTGCTGGCCTTGAGCACCCCTGCATCCCGGGAGCGCAGCTCTTTCAGCAGCGTATCCGTTTCGCGCTGCAGGTCCGGCACGACCCGCGAAACCAGGCCAATCTTCTTCGCTTCGTCGGCGCCGAATTCGCGACTTGAGAGAACGATGTCGAGCGCGCTTTTCGGCGCCAGGTGATTTCCGATCTCCGCCAGGATGAACATCGGCGGAATGCCGAGCTTCACCTCATCGAGCATGAAGCGCGCGTCGGCCGCGGCGAGGGCGATGTCGCTGCGCATGACGATGCCCAAGGCGAAGCCGAAGGCGCGGCCTTGCACGCTGCACACCGCGATGCCGGGGAAGGCGGCGAGCGCCGCGTTCACGTCGGTGATCAGCTTGAACGCCTCGAACGGCGCAGCGCCGGCCTTGGCGTCCTGCCGGTCGCGGCCGAGCGAGAAATCGGCGCCCGCAGCCGAGATCGCCAGGATGTCGGCCTCGGCCGCCGCGCGCGTGAGGGCCGAGAGCAGTTGCGAAAGCATTTCGCTCGTGAACGCGTTGGATGCCGCCGGGCGCTGCAGCACCAGGCGTGCGACGCGGTTCTCGATGGCGAGCTCGATCACCTCGTGCCCTGCCAGCCTTTCTTCGAGATGTCGAAGATCACGCCGTCGGGATCCTTGAACTTGCGCTCGAAGTTCTCCTTCTCGGCGTCGTTGCCGAGATCGAAGAAGAACTTGCCGCCGGCGGCCTCGATCTTTTTCTGCGTCTCGGCGAGATCGTCGACCTGGAACCCGAAGTGGTGGGCGCCGACGAACTCCTGCCAGTTCTTGAGGCCCGAGCCGCGCTCGCCCCGGTAGTTGAGGAGCGCAAGGTTGATGACACCGTCGGTGAGGTAGATGGCGGCGGCGAAGTCGAGCGTCTCCTCGCCGACACGCCTGAGCCCGAATACGGTCTCATAGAAGCGCGCGGCCTTCTCCAGATCCTTCACCACCACGGCGACGTGCCGAAGGCGCGCGGTCATTTGCCATCCTCCAGCTGCACCGGCGGCACGACCGGCTTGCCGTCCTTGATCTTCATGCGCTTACGCGCTTCCTCGGCCGAGGTGGGGCACAGGCGCTTGAGCGGTTTGCGGGAGTAGATCGTGATCTCGATGTTCGGGCCATGGCCGACGTTCTGGTGCGAGACGCCACGCGGGATCACGGTCATCTCGCCCTCGTTGATGGTGATTGGACCGGTCTCCGAATTGAGTGTCCGGCTGCCCTTGTACTGGAACGCCCACTCGTCGGCGCCGAGGTTGCGATGCCAGCCGCCCTGCTCGCGATCGCAGTTGGCGACCTCGATGATGATGTCCTCGTTGGCGTAGAGCACGAGCGGCATGTAGCCGTTCACCATGTCGACGCCGGTCACCACGCCTTCCTTGAAGATGTCGTTGAGCGAGATCTTCTCCATCTTGCGCCCGCCCTCGGCGCCCTTCTTCAGCTCGTCCTCGTCGCGCTCGATGACGAAGCGCTTCTCGGTGCCGTCGCCCCAGTCGGCGATGGACGGTCCCCAGTAGGTCACGAACTCCTTCGTCTTCTTGGCCATTGATCAATCCGCCTTGATGTTGGCCGCCTTGATGGCAGCGGCATAACGTGGAAATTCGCGCTTGATGCGCGCGGTCGCTTCTTCCGGCGTGGTGCCGAGCGGCTCGTTGCCGAGCTGCACCAGGCGCTCGCGCACGTCGGCATGCTTGAGCGCCTTCGCGATCTCCGCGCTCATGCGCTCGACCATCGGACGCTGTACGCCCGCAGGCGCCGCCATGCCGATCCAGATGCTTTCGACAAAATTCGGAACGCCCGCCTCGCTGGCGGTCGGCCAGTCCGGGAAATTGGGATTGCGCTTCGCACTCGTCACGGCAAGCGCCTTGGCCTTGCCGCTCTTCACGAAGTTGACGGCCGAGCCGAGATTGAGCAGGCCCACGTTCACTTCGCCGTTGGCGGCAGCGGCCGAGGCGGGCGCACCGCCTTTATAAGGCACGTGCACGAGCTGCACGCCCGCCTGCTGCGCCATCATTTCGGTGAGCACATGGCTGGTCGAGCCGGTGCCGGCCGTGGCGTAGGTGATGGATCCCGGCTTCGACTTCGCCGCCGCGAGGACGTCGCGCAGGGTGTTGAAGCTGCTCGCAGCGGAGGTCACAAGCATCATCGGGCTCTCGATGATGATCGAGACGGCGACGAAGTCCTTGAACGGGTCGTACGGCAGCTTGGGATAGATCGACGGGTTCATCACCAGCTCGCCGTTCGTGGCGACGAGCCAGGTGTAGCCGTCCGGGGCCGACTGCGCCGCTGCCTGGATGCCGACGATGCCGCTCGCGCCCGGGCGGTTCTCCACCACCACCGGCTGCCCGAGCGCCTCCTGCAGCTTGGGCGCTAGCAGGCGCGCCGGGATGTCGGTTGCGCCGCCGGGCGCGAACGGCACGATGAGCCGGATCGGCTTCGACGGCCAGTCCTGCGCGGCCACGGCGCCGGTCAGGCATTGCAACGCCAGGAAGAGCAGCCAGCGTTTCATCAATTCCCCCTCTGTGGATCGGTGTCGAAAGGATAATAAGCCCATGGCCGCCGAGCGTCTGAGGACCGGCGCTGACTTCCTGTCGGACCTGCGAAACCGGCCGCGCACCGTCTATGTCGACGGCGAGCGCGTCACCGACGTCGCGGAGCACCCGGCGTTCCGCGGCGGTGCGCGCTCGCTCGCGCGCCTCTACGATTTCGCCGCCGCGCCCGAGAACCGTGACGCCATGACTTTCGTTCCGCCCGAGGGTGGCGGACCGGTCTGGCGCTGCTGGCAGATTCCACGCTCGCACGCGGAGCTGCGCGCGAAGCGCGTTGCCGCTGAGAAATGGGCCGAGCTCTCGTTCGGCCTGATGGGCCGCACGCCGGACCACGTCGCCAATTTCTTCGCCGGCTACGCGGCGAAGCCGGCGTTCTTCGGCAAATACGGCGAAAGCCTGACGAAGTTCTACCGGCACGCGCGCGATACGCACGCCTACCTCAGCTACGCCATCGTGCCGCCGCAGATCGACCGATCGAAGCCCGCGCACAAGCAAGCGGACCCGACGCTCTATGCCGGCGTGGTGAAGGAGAACGACGCCGGCATCTTCCTCTCCGGCGGCCAGCAGCTCGCCACCGCGGGCGTGTACTCGGACTACGTGCAGGTGAGCTGCATCCACCCGCTGCAGCCGGGCGATGAGAACTATGCGATCAACGTCGCCATCCCGACCGACGACCCGGGCCTGCGGATGTACGCGCGCCGGCCGTTCGCGCTCGGCGCGACCAACAGCTTCGACTACCCGCTGAGCTCGCGCTTCGACGAGGCCGATTGCTTCGTGGTGCTGGAGAACTGCTTCGTGCCCTGGGAGCGCGTGTTCATCTACCGCGACATCGAGCGCGCGCGCGACCAGTGGGGGAAGACGCCTTCGCACGTCTACGGCAACCATCAGGCGCAGGCGCGCTACGCCACGAAGCTCCGCTTCCTGATGGGGCTCGCCAAGCGCATGAACGAGGCGACCGGCAACGACGCCGCGCCGCCGGTAATGGTGCAGATGGGCGAGCTCGCGGCGCACGCCTCGCTCGTCGAGTACATGCTGCACTCGCATGAGACGATCGGGCCGATTGACGAGGAGGGCATCGTATGGCCGAGCCGCAGCGCGCTCTACGCCGTGATGGCGCTGCAGTCGACCATCAATGCGCACATGATCGACATCGTGCGCGAGCTGACCGGGGCGGCGATGATCACGCTGCCGTCTTCGCGCAAGGACCTCGACAACCCGGAACCGGCGAAGGACATCGAGCGGTTCTTCCGCTCCGCTGCCATGGGCGCGCGTCAGCGCGTTGCCCTGATGCGCCTCGCCTGGGACTTCATCGGCACCGAGTTCGGCAGTCGCCATCAGCAGTACGAGAAGTTCTACGGCGGCGCGTCGTTCATCGTGAAGATGAACGCTTACCGCTATTACGACTTCAAGCGCGCGACCGAGATGGTCGACCAGGCGCTGAAGCTCCCGGATGAGTAGTCTCATACCGGCGCCCCAGCGCGGACTGGGTTCCCACGTCCGCGGGAACGACGGCGGTGCATAAGTACGAAGACCTGCGCGAGTTCATCGAGCAGGTCGATGCGCTCGGCGCGCTTAGGCGCGTGGAAGGCGCCGATCCGCTCTATGAGGTCGGCGGCATTACCGAGGTCGCTGCCGGGTCGGCCGAATGTCCGGCGCTGCTTTTCGACGGACTGAAGGGATTTCAGCGGGGCTTTCGCGTCTTCACCAATGCCACCGTGAGCCCGCAGCGGGCGGCGCTGGCGCTCGGCATCGATCCCCGCCTGCCGCCGATCGACGCCCTGCGCGAATGGCGCACGCGGCGCGCCGATCTGACGATGCACAAGCCGCGGATGGTGAAGGACGCGCCGGTTTTCCAGAATTCGGAAAAAGGAGACGTCAATGTCAGCCGATTTCCGGCCCCTGTCTGGCACAGGGACGACGGCGGACCCTATATCGGCTCGGGCAGCGTCGTCGTCATGCGCGACCCGCAGTCCGGCTGGGTCAACGCGTCGATCTATCGCGTGCAGGTGCACGGCAAGAATCGCGTCACCGTTCAGTTCGACCATCAGGGCCGGCACGGCGCCATCATTGCGCGGCGCTACTGGGAGACCGGCAAGCCTTGCCCGGTCGCAGTCGTCAATGGACCCGATCCGTCGCTTTTCATCGCCGGCTTCGAATATCTACCGGAAGGTGCTTGCGAATACGACTTCGCCGGCGCGATCCGCGGCCGGCCGCTCGAGGTGATCGAGGCGCCGCTCACCGGACTCCCGGTCCCGGCGCGCGCCGAGATTGTCTTCGAGGGTTATTTGCCGAAAGGCGAGACGCTCCCCGAAGGCCCGTTCGGCGAATTCACCGGCTATTACGCCGCCGATAAGCGTCCCGCGCCGCTGATGAACGTCGAGGCAGTGCACTGGAGGGACGACCCGATCCTCCTCGGCTCACCGCCCATGAAGCCGCCGCGCTTTCACTTCGGCCTGCCCTTCCGCGCGGCGAGCATGTGGTCGCAGCTCGAGGCGGCGGGCGTGACCGATGTCGTCGGCGCCTGGCAGCACGTCGCCCAGCTGATGACCGTGATCGCCATTCGGCAGCGCTACGCCGGGCATGCGAAGCGCGCCGGCCTGATCGCCGCGGCGCAGAGCTATATGGGGCGCATCGTCGTCACGGTCGATGACGATGTCGATCCGTCAAACCTGGCGGACGTCATGTGGGCGATCACCACGCGCTGCGAGCCCTCCGAGCAGGTCGACATCGTGAGAAGCGCCTGGACCTCCGCGCTTGATCCGCGCATCACCCCCGAGGCGCGCGAGCGTGGCGAGACGTCGCACTCGAAGTTGATCATCGACGCCTGCAAGCCCTTCGGCTGGCGCGAGCGTTTCCCGCGCACCTCTGCGCTCAGCACCGAGGAAGCTCGGTCGATTCGCGACAAATGGTTCCGATGAGAATTCCGTACTTCGTAAGGAACTATTTTTAGCGGACGCGCAGCACCAGTTTGCCGCGCAGGTGGCGTGCCTCGCTCACGCGATGCGCTTCGGCCGCCTTGGCGAGCGGATATTCGACGATGTGCGGCAACGGCACCGCACCCTTGGCGACGAGCTCGGCGACACGGTCCAGCCGCCGCCGGTCGCGATCGACCTTTGGACGCAGTGATTGCACATCCGGCCGCGGCGACGCAGGCGCGGCGCCGCCCACGGCGATACTCGCGAGCCGGCCGCCGGGCTTGAGCACCGAGAAGCTGCGCGTCGTCACGTCGCCGCCGACCGTATCGAAGACCGCATCCACGTCCTTCGCCACCCTGGTGAAGTCCTGCGCCTTGTAGTCGATCACCTCGTCCGCGCCGAGCTTGCGGACATAGTCATGGTTGGTGGCGCTCGCCGTCGTGATGACGCGCGCGCCGAGATGTTTCGCGAGGGCGATGGCGAACCCCGCCACGCCACCGGCGCCGCCCTGGATGAGGATCGTCTCGCCGCGCTTGAGCTGCAGCGTTTCCTCGAGCGAGACCACGGCCGTCAGGCCGGCGAGGGCGATGGCCGCCGTCTGCACATGGCTCAGCCGCTCGGGCTTGCGCGCCACGATCGCCTCGCGGATGGCGATCTTCTCGGCGTAGGCGCCTTCGCGCGGCACCTCGCACACGCCGAAGACCGCGTCGCCGGATTTGAAATGCTGGGCGCTGCTGACGATCATGCCCGAGAAATCGCGACCGGGCACGTGGGGGAACGACACGGCGGCGCCGTACTGGCCCGAGCGCATTTTCCAGTCGGCGGCGTTGACGCTCGTCGCGTGGATCTCGACGAGCACCTCGCCCGCCTTTGGCGACGGATCGGGCAGCTCGCCGTACTCGAGGACCTCGGGACCGCCGAAACGACGGATGAACGCGGCTTTCATGCCGGCGATTGTATTTAGAATCGGCCGCATGAAGATCGATATCTTCAACCACGTCATGCCGCAGGCTTACCTCGAGCTCGTGAAGACGCACTCGAAGGAGCTGGGCATGGTGAAGCGCATGTCCAACCTGCGCATGCTCTGGGACATCGAGCATCGCGTCGAGATGCTGCGCACCAAGTTTCCCGACGTGCAGCAGGTGCTGACGCTCGGCCTGCCGAGTCCCGAGCTTCTCGGCGATGCGAGCAAGTCACCCGAATTTGCGCGCGTCGCGAACGACGGCATGGCCGAGATGTGCCGCGAGTGGCCTAAAGAATTTCCGGCCTTCGTCGCCTCTCTGCCGATGAACAATCCCAAGGCGGCATTCGAGGAGATGGATCGCGCGATCGGCAAACTCGGCGCCAAGGGCGTCCAGATCATTACCAGCGTCGCCGGGCGGCCACTCGACGAGCCGGAGTATTTCTCCGTCTTCGAGCGTGCGACCAATCAGCACGACGTGCCGATCTGGATGCATCCCGCGCGCCCCGCGAGCAGAGCGGATTACGCGGGTGAGCCGAAATCCAAATACGAGATCTGGCAGGTGCTCGGCTGGCCTTTCGAGACCAGCATCGCCATGGCGCGCATGGTGTTCTCGGGCTTCTTCGACCGGCTGCCCAACCTTCGCATCATCACCCACCACTGCGGCGGCATGCTGCCGTACTTTGCCGGTCGTGCTGAGACGCTGTGGGCGCAGCTCGGCTCGCGGAGCGCCGAGGGCGACGAGGCCGAGGTGCTGAAGCGATTGAAGCGCCCGCCGATCGAGTACTTCAAGATGTTCTACGGCGACACGGTGCTTGGCGGCGCCGCGGCGCCGCTTGCCTGCGGCATCGCTTTCTTCGGCGTCGACAAGATCGTCTTCGCGAGCGACTGTCCGTTTGATCCCGAGGGCGGTCCGATGTTCATCCGCGAGGGCATCCGCTCGATCGAGGAGCTCGGACTGCCGGAGGGCGACAAGCGTAAGATTTATTTTGGCAACGCGATGGGCCTCCTGAAGCTGCAATGAATCTCACGGTGAATGGCACGTCCCGGGCCGTGCAAGCAAAGCCCGACACGCCGCTTCTCTACGTCCTGCGCAACGAGCTCGGCCTGGTCGGCAGCCGCTTCGGCTGCGGCAGCGGCCTTTGCGGCGCCTGCTATGTGCTGATCGACGGTCGGCCGATGGCCTCGTGCGACCTGCCGGTGTCCTTCGCCGCTGGCAAGCAAGTCACCACCATTGAGGGCCTCGGGCGCGACGGTGACCTGCATCCGGTGCAGAAGGCGCTCATTGCCGAGCAGGCGGCGCAGTGCGCCTATTGCATGAGCGGCATCGCCGTGAGTGCGGCCGCGCTGCTGGCCGCAAATAAACGGCCGACGGAGGAACAGGTTCGCGCGGCGCTCGACAAGCATCTTTGCCGCTGCGGCTCGCACAATCGCGTGGTGAAGGCCGTGCTCAGGGCGGCGCATGAATAAGCCGGTCGACACGCATCTCGCACAGGCGGACGCGCGGCGCCTCACGCAGCGCGTGCATTTCGAGCGCGACGGCACCGTCACCATCGCTACCGGCAAGGTGGATCTCGGGCAGGGCATAAGCACGGCGCTCGCGCAGATTGCCGCGGAGGAACTTGGCGTGCCGCTCGAGAAGGTCCGGGTCCTGCCGGCGAGCACCGCCTACAGCCCGGACGAGGGCGTCACGTCCGGCAGCCTCTCGATCCAGGACGGCGGCAAGGGGCTGCGCAAGGCGTGCGCCGAGCTGCGCGAGTTGCTCAAGCGCAGCGGCAAGCGCTCGTACTGGGAACTCGAGGTTGCCGGCGATATCCCGGCCAATGCGCCGGAGAAGCCGGTCGCCGACTATCGCCTCGTCGGCAAGAGCGTGCCGCGGCTCGAGCTGCCGGCAAAGATCGCCGGCAAACCGAGCTATGTGCAGGACATCGTCCTGCCCGGCATGGTGCACGCGCGCATCCTGCGGCCGCCGCGCCCGTTCGCGAAGCTCGTCTCGCTGCCGAGCGCGCCGGAAGGCACCGAGATCGTGCGCGACGGCAATTTCGCAGCGGCGCTCGCGGCGCGAGAAGAAGATGCGATCGAGGCGGCGAAGAAGCTGCGCGCGAAGGCGCAGTGGAGCGACGGACCGAAGATGCCGGAGGACATTTACGGCTGGCTGAAGTCGCACGCGGCGGAGAACAACGTAGCGAAGGAGAACGCCGATCCGGCGGCCAAGGCGCGCGGCGTGAAGCGGCTTCAGGCCGAGTACCGCAAGCCCTTCGTCTGCCACGCGTCGATCGGACCGTCGTGCGCGCTCGCGCGCCTGCAGGGCGACATGCTCGAAGTCTGGTCCCAGACGCAAGGCATCTTCGGCCTGCGCCAGGAAATCGCCATGGTGCTGCGGATGCCGGAGGAGCGGATCATCGTACGCCACGCCGAAGGCGCGGGCTGCTATGGGCATAACGGTGCCGACGATGTCGCGCTCGACGCCGCGCTCATCGCCCGCATGGCCGCATCTACCTCGTATCAGGGGCGCGCGGTGCGCCTGCAATGGAGCCGCGAGGACGAATTTGCGTGGGAGCCGTACGGGCCGGCGCAGGTGGTGGCGCTGCAGGCGAGCCTCGATTCGCAGGGCAACATCGTCTCGTGGCGTCACGATCTCTGGAGCAACGGCCACACGCATCGCCCGGGGCGCGCCGGCAAGCCGGTGCTGATCGCCGCGGGCGAGCTGGCGCAGCCGTTCGAGCGTGCGCCGGCGATCGATCCGCCGCTGCCCTCGGGTGGCGCGCAGCGAAATGCGATTCCGGGCTATGAGTTCCCGGATCTGCTGGTGATGCACCACTACGTGCGCGAGGCGCCGGTGCATGGCTCGTCGCTGCGCTCGCTCGGCGCGTTCGGCAATGTCTTTGGCATCGAGTCGTTCATGGACGAGCTGGCGCTGGCGGCGAACGCCGATCCGGTGGAGTTTCGGCTGCGCCATCTCAACGACCTGCGCGCCCGCGCGGTCGTCGAGGAAGTGGTGCGGCGCTCCAATTGGTCCGCCTGGCGTAAAGCCGAGGGGCGAGGGCACGGCATCGCCTATGCGCGCTACAAGAACATCGGCGGCTATTGCGCCGTCGTGGCCGAGGTCGAGGCAACGCACGAGGTGCGCGTAACCCGCCTGGTCGCGGCCGTGGATGTCGGGCTGCCGGTGAATCCGGACGGCGTTGCGAACCAGGTGGAAGGCGGTTGCGTGCAGGCGACGAGCTGGACGCTGAAGGAAGCGTGGCGGCCCGGCGCAGTCACGTGGGAGGAGTATCCGATCCTCAAATTTTCCGAAGCGCCGCCGGTCGAGGTGCACCTCGTGAGAAACGAGCTGCCATCGCTTGGCGCCGGCGAATGCATGATGGGACCGACGGTGGCCGCGATCGCCAATGCGCTCCACGACGCGCTCGGCGTGCGCGTGCGCGAGCTGCCTTTGACGCCGGAACGCATCGCGGAGGCGATCAATGCTTGAGCTCTATCACAGCATCAACTCGGTCTGCGCACAGAAGGTGCGCGTCGTGCTGGCGGAGAAGCGCCTCGAGTACAACGAGCACCTGATGACGCTGCGCGGCGATCAGTTCGACCCGAGGTACATGCAGCTGAATCCGAATGCGGTGGTGCCGACCTTGGTGCACGACGACCGGCCGGTGATCGAGTCCTCCGTGATCCTCTATTACCTGGAGGAGGCGTTCCCGGAGCCGCCGCTCATGCCGCGCGACCTGCACGAGCGGGCGCTGGTGCGCCAGTACAACAAACTGATCGACGAGCACGTGCACAACTCCTGCACCATCATCACCTTCGCCACCGCCTTCCGACCATGGTTCGCCGGCCTCTCGGGCGAGGAGATCGAAAAGCGGCTCGCCAAGTCGCCTTCGAAGCAGCGCACCGAATACAAGCGCGATGTCGCGCTTCACGGCCTCGATTCGAAGTACGTGCGCGATGCCGTCGCCTACCACCGCAAGCTCCTCGAGACGATGGATACGACGCTGACGCGCGGCCAATGGCTCGCGGGCCCGGCGTTCTCGCTCGCCGATGCGGCGGTGATTCCCTACATCCTGCGGCTCGATCTCCTGCGGCTCGCCAAGATGTGGGAGCGCCTGCCGCGCATCGGCGCCTGGTACGAACGCATGCGCGCTCGGCCGTCGGTGAAAAAGGAGCTACTCGAGCGCATGCGGCCCGAGGACCGCGCGCCGTTCGAGAAGCTGGAAGCCGATCCGTGGCCGAAAGTGGAGAAGATGGCATGGGCGTGCTGATCGAGGGCCGCTGGCGCGAAGAGGAGCTGCCGCAGGAGACGAGCGAGCGCGGCGAGTTCAAGCGCGTCGAAAGCGTCTTTCGCGACCGCATCACCGCCGATGGCTCATCCGGCTACAAGGCCGAGGCGGGGCGCTATCACGTCTATGTCGCCTGGAACTGTCCGTGGGCGCATCGCGTGCTCATCTACCTCGCGCTGAAGAAGCTGCAGCGCGCCATCTCAGTGGCGTATTCGATCCCCGGCCTGCGCGAACAGGGCTGGACCTTCGAGGCGAATCCCGCCTTTCCCGACTGCACGCCGGACAAGGTGAACGGCTTTCGTTATCTGCACGAAGCTTATGCGGCGGCGGAGCCGCGCTACACGGGCAAGGTGACCGTGCCGACGCTCTGGGACAAGAAGACCCGCCGCATCGTCAACAACGAGTCGGCCGAGATCATCCGCATGCTGAATAGCGAGTTCAAAGGCATCGCGGGTGATGACACCGACTACTACCCGCCGCAGTTGCGCGGCGAGATCGATCGCATCAACGATTTCGTCTATTCACGCGTGAACAACGGCGTCTATCGCTGCGGCTTCGCCCGCTCGCAGGAAGCGTACGACAAGGCGTACGACGAGCTGTTCGCCGCGCTCGATGAGCTGGAGGCGCGGCTCGGACGCCAGCCGTATCTGGCGGGGCGGCAGATCACCGAAGCCGACTGGCGACTCTTTCCGACGCTGGTGCGCTTCGACGTCGCGTACTTCTCGGTCTTTCGTTGCAATCGTCAGCGGATCGCCGACTTCCCCAATCTCAGCCGTTATCTGCGCGAGCTCTATCGGGTGCCGGGCATCGCCGCGACCGTGAAGCCTCGCTATTACGTCATCGGCTACTGGTCGGTAAAGAAGGTGAATCCGAGCGGCATCATTCCGAAGGGAACGCCGGCGCCCTATCTCGAACCAGCGCCGGGCGAGAGGAGGATGCAGTGAAAGCTAAACACTGGGCGGCGCTGGCGCTCGTCTGCATTGCAAGCGGCGCGTGGGCGCAAGCGCAAAACTATCCGAACAGGCCGGTGCGCGTCGTGGTGGCGGCGCAGACGGGCGGGCCGGACACCGTGGCGCGCGTCGTCGCAGCGCAGCTCCAACAACAGCTCGGCCAACCGTTCGTGGTCGAGAATCAGGGCGGCGCGAACGGCATCGTCGGCGCCACCACGGTAGCGAAGGCAGCTCCCGACGGCTACACGATCCTCGTCTACTCGTCGGGTTTCGTCATCAACCCGTACGTTCACAAGAGCCTGCCATACGACACCGAGAAGGACTTCATCCCGGTTACCAACCTCGTAACCAATGGCGGCCTGATCCTGTCGGTGAACACGAACGTGCCGGTGAAGAACGTGAAGGAGCTGATCGACTACGCGAAGAAAAACACCCTCGCGTACAGTACGCCCGGCGTCGGCAATACGTGGCACCTCGCGACCGAGGTGTTCAACAACCTCACCGGGATCAAGATGACGCACATCCCGTACAAAGGCGGCGGACCGGCGACCGCGGCTGCCGCCGCGGGCGAAGTGCAGGTCGTGCTCGCGTCGCCGCCGCCGCTGATGCCGCACTACAAGAGCGGCCGCGTGCGCGCGCTCGCGTTCAGCGGCGACAAGCGCCACCCGTCCTTCCCGGAGGTGCCGACCATGGCGGAAGCCGGCGTCCCGGCGTACCACCACGACGGCGGCTGGTTCGGCATGTTCGCGCCCGCCGGCACGCCGAGCGACATCGTCGAGAAGCTCGCGGCCGAAGTCAGGAAGGCGATGCAGGATCCCGGGGTGCTCGATCGCGTCGACAAGATCGGCGCCTTCCCGGCGGCCAGCACGCCGGCCGAATTCAAGCGCTTCATCCAGGCCGAGCTCAAGAACTACGGCGAGCAGGCGAAGCTCGCTCACATCGTTCCTGAATAATCGGAAACGCAGGAGCGTCTTGGGGCTGCTTTCGACCCAAAGCGGACAATCGGATGCCACGCGTAATTCCCAGAGCGTCGACGGCGTCCTAAACTTCTTGGTCGACGCATCAGAGAAAGGTAATGAGCCGAGTCCGCCGCGATTTACTCATAGCTGCCAGTGCGTTTTTCGTCGCCTCGCTTGCCGTAAGGGCACAAGCGCCGGAAAAAGTCTGGCGGATCGGATGGGTGAACGTTGCAGGCTCTCAGATTCCTGAAGTGGTCCGTCAAGTTCTTCGCGAGCGGGGATGGGTCGAGGGAAAGAACATTGAGCTCAAGTACCGTTACGCTCCATCGCCGGCGGGTATCCAGCGAGCGACAGAAGAACTGGTGGCGAGCGGCGTCGACATAATTTTGACCGTGAGTGCAGGCAACGCTGAACAAATTCTCAAGGTTACGAAGACGATTCCGGTCGTAGTGCTTGCGGCTGGTGATCTGCAGTCGACCGGGCTTATCGCCACTCTGAGGCGTCCAGGCGGAAATCTCACGGGCACGCAGATTTACTCGCCCGAATTGATGACCAAGCGCTTGCAATTACTGAAAGAAGTTCTGCCGGTCTCTCGTCTTGCGATTCTTCGCCCCACCTCTCTTCCCGAAGGGCTGGTCAAAGCCTACGTTCAAATGACCGATTC
>Ga0081539_10004073_pt1 | contig 16714 bp, 20 predicted proteins | sample TabmetS4T2R2_FD_71023 | JGI IMG/M metagenome (GOLD analysis project Ga0081539, IMG submission 71023) | Tabebuia heterophylla rhizosphere microbial communities from the University of Puerto Rico - S4T2R2 | ecosystem: Host-associated > Plants > Roots > Rhizosphere ...
ACATCGAGCGCACCAGGATGCGGGTGGCGCCCTTGTCGGCGATGATGACGTCGCAGACCGCGTCGAGCGGATCGCAGCGCCGCTCGCGCGCGATCTCCTCGATCGTTTTGCCGGGCTCGGCGGCGCCGTTGGGCGAGATGGCGATGCGGATGTCGGCCCAGGAATCGATCTGGCCGAAATTGTTGAAGCCGACCTCGGCGATCTTCTGGCGGATGCGCGAGCGGACATAGGGATCGGCGAGGCGTTCCAGGGTCGCCGAGATGCCGCCTTCATGCAGCCAGGTCGGCAGCAGGAAGCGCAGCGGGTTGGTGGCCCAGTCGTAGGGATACTGATCGCCGTGCACGTCGACGCCGCGGTTGCGGGCGGCGTCGATCGCCGCAAGTAGCCGATCGGCTTGGCCCCAGCTGTCGGTCCCGCTGAGCTTCATGTGGGCGATCTGCACATGGACGCCGCAGTGCTCGCCGATGTCGATCGCCTCGGCGACGGCCTCGTGCACGGCATGCGATTCGTCGCGGATGTGGGAGGAGTAGCGCGCGCCGTGGGCTTTCAGCACGCGGCCGAGGGCGCGCAGCTCGTCGCGCTCGCTAAAACTGCCGGGCGCGGTGAACAGGCCGGACGACAGGCCGAGCGCGCCGGCCTCGAGGCCCTCCGCCAGCATGTCCTGCATGTGGCTGAGCTCGGCCTCACGCGGCGCGCGGTTCTCCATGCCCATCGCCATCAGGCGCAGCGTGTTGTGGCCGACCTGCATCACGGTGTTCACCGCGATGTCGGGCCAGCGGTCCATGTAGCGGGCGAAGTCGGTTTCCTCGAAGGTCAGCCAGGGGGCGCTGCCCGACAGGTACTCGCGCAGCGCGTCGACCTTGTCGGGCAGCGCCGGCGCGACGGAGAAGCCGCAATTGCCGACCACCTCGGTCGTCACGCCCTGGCGGATCTTGGCCTCGGCCTTGGGGTTGAGCGGCAGGGTGAAGTCGGAATGGGTATGGATGTCGATGAAGCCCGGGGCCACCACCGAGCCGTGGGCGTCGATGACGCGCTCCGCGCTCTCCGCCCGGTCCGCCTCGATGGCGACGATGCGGCCGGCGCGGATCGCCACATCGGCCACGCGGGGCGGCGCGCCGGTGCCGTCGATCACCTGGCCGCCCCTGATCAGGATGTCGTCCATCACCGCCTCCCCTCTCACGCGCGCCTTGGCACGAGCGCCGATCCAGGCTGACATCGCCAGAGCTCGTGTCGCCAACGCCGACACAGCGGCCCAACGCGGGCGAACGATCCGATCCTCGACACCCCGGCAACTTCAGCCTGCTCATGCAATGCGTCGAGCGTCAGGCCGCCAGGTGCGCGTCGCGGCGCTTGTAAAGGTCCTCGTCGGCATAGCCCATGGTCTCCGGCTTACCGCAACCGAGCATCACCTGCATGTAGACAGGCTCGAGCCCGTCGTTCTGGTAACCGTGGATCACGCCGGCCGGACACGAGATGCAGTCCCACGGACCGAGCCGCGTGGTGACGCGCTTGCCGGTCTCATCCTCGACGAACACGTCGACATAACCCTGCAGCACGAAGAAACACTCCTCGACCTCGTGGGTGTGCGCGGCGTTGCCCTGGCCGACAGGCACATACATGATCGACAGCGTGAAGTTGCCGGCCGGGATCACGCTCGGATCGCTGTGCTTGCCAGAGCCGCCCGCGCCGATGAAACGATGTTGTGCGCGCCTGAAGCCTTCGATCTTGGCGTCTTCGAAAGCCGCCCAGTCGCCTCTCTTATCACGAAAGCGGCCGACGTATTTCTCCATGATCTCCTCGACCGGCACGCCTTCGAGTTCCTTCGAACGTGGATGACGGGCGACGCTCATGGGTTGCTCCTGTGAAACAGGAAATGCGCGCCGAATCTAGTCCCGGCGTGAATATGGCGTCAATGAACACCGCGCACAGTTCTCGTGTCCTCGCTCTTTCACGCCACATCAGCGCGGTCGCGCCGGCGCAGTCATGCGCTACTTCTCCTTGCCCGCCGTGTCGTCGAGCGTCATTTCGTTGTATCCACGGCCATGGGCAATAGGCGCGCTGCCGAGCGCGGCGAGGACGATCCGCGGGAGAATCTGGCGGTCGTCCGCGCCGTTCATCGGCAGGCCGCCGATAAATTGTTGGGCGCCCGTGGCGGAGAGACCAAGATCCCGCAGCTTCTGGGCGCGCCGCGCGGCCTCGCGCGCAGACTGCACCGCCGGGAGCAGCAGTGCTGCTTGACCGACCGGCAGGACCTGCTTGTGGTCGAGCAACGTGCCGACTATCGCCGCCAGCTTGTGGCGATCCCCGACACTGGTAACGCTTTCCCCGCAAAGAAACTGCTGGATGCCCTGAAGGGAAGCAGCCGACCGTTGAAGAAAAAAAAGTGCGGCTTGCCGGTCGCCGAATGACTCGGTGCGGCCGCCAGCGGAAAACCGACTAACAACTCCATGGAAGTATCGCGTCATTGGTCGCAGGGCCTGAAGACGAGCTGCCCCTCGAGGGGCGGGCGGCTTCCGATAGTACCCCATGACGGACACACAGGCGCGCGTCCTGTGGGAAAGGCATGCGTGGCGCGATCGACCGACTTGCCCTGCCAGCTTTGGGTCCGGGGAACGCCTTCGCTGGAGTTCACGGCGTGGCCGGACAAAATGCCACTTGGCCTTTGACGCACATTCCTGGTGTCGCGGGCGTCCCCGCCTCGGCAGGTGGTCCGCTTTCAGGGGGAGACCAGACATCGGTCGCAGCCCTCACGATGTCTGAAAATGACCCGAAGCGGACATAGCAGAACAGCTTATTCGATCACCTCGTCGGCGCGCGACAGGATCAACGCTGGGATGGCGAGGCCGAGCGCCTTCGCGGTCTTGAGATTGATTACCAACTCGAATGTGGTCGGCTGCAGGACCGGCAGATCGGCGGGCTTGGCACCCTTGAGGATCTTGCCGGCATACGTGCCGGCTTGGCGAGCGGCCGCCGTGAGACTTGCCCCATAGCTGATCAAGCCGCCGGCCCTGGCGTATTCACCGAACTCATAGATTGCGGGAACAGAATGGCGTGCCGCCAGGGCTACAATCTGCTCACGCCGGTTAAAAAAGAATTGATCCGACAAGATGACGAGGGCGCCGGCTTTTTGTTGGACTAGGGAGCCAAAGGCGGCGTCGATCTCGCTTTCGCTACTGGCTTCCAGGACATGGAGTTGCACCCCCTTTGCGGGCGCCGCTTCCTGCACGTGACGCGTCGCGCGGTCGGAACCAGAACTGGTCGGGTTGCGCAGTAGGGCGATCACCTTGGCCTGGGGAACTAGTTCGGAAAGCAGCTCGAGCAGCTTGGGACCGAGTTCGGCGACGAGGATGCTGACGCCCGTAACGTTGCCGCCCGGCCGGGCGAGACTGGCGACCAGACCGCTCACGACCGGATTGCCGCCGGTAACGAAGACAATTGGGATCGTCGCCGTTGCGGCTTTCGCCGCGAGTGGCACGGCGGTGACGCCCATCGCTGCGATCACATCGACATTGCGGCCGACCAGGTCGGCGGCCAAGCCAGGCAATAGATCATAGCGACCCTCTGCCCAGCGGTATTCGATCGCCACGTTTTGTCCCTCTACATAGCCGGTTTCGGCAAGGCCGCGGCGAAACGCAGTCACGTCGGGCGAGGAATATCCCGCCATCCCGCCGTATAGATAGCCGATTACCGGCGTCGCCTTCTGCTGCGCGCGAGCCGCGAACCACCAAGCGGTCGACACCGTCAACGGTCCCCCAAGAAGGATGCTGAACTTGCGCCGCCTCATCCTAGCCTCCAAGGCTTGGAGCCGACTGTCGTACAGTGCTGCTAAGGTAACATAGGCGGACGCAGTAAAGGCGCTGAGCGGCTGGCCCTGCGATCCGGAGATGGAGAAGCTGCGCGACCAGTTCGCGCGCGAGACCGATCCGGCGAAGCTGAAGGAAATCGCCGAGGCCGCGCAGCTACGCGCGTTCGAATGGACGCCCTACGTCCACCTCGGCGAATGGCGCCTGATCTCCGCCGCGCGCAAGAACGTCACGGGCTTCATATCGGCCGGTCCCACCATATTCTGGAACGTCGAGAAGAAGTGACGTCCAGTGCCCGTCGGTCGGACCCGTGCCGGTTCGCGACTCCGTGCGAGCGCTCAGCCGCGCTGTCGGTTGGCAGCGTCGCCCTCGCCGTAGGCCGGCCAGGGGGCGTCGGCGCCGGAACTCCGCTCCTGGCGCTGAACGGTGCGATCGGGCTCGGCCGGCGTCGAGATGGCGCGCAGTGTCTCCTCGGTGCCGCGGGCGCGGTCGGCCGACAGGTCGCCCAAGGTCAGGATGCCGACCAGGCGCTTGTCGGCATCGACGACCGGCAGGCGGCGGATCTTGTGCTGCGCCATCTTGTGCTCGACGTCGGCAATGGAATCGCTGGCGAAGCACCACTGCACGTCGGCGGTCATCACAACCTGCACCGGGGTGACGTCGGGCTGCATGCCGTCGGCGGTGGCCCGCACGGTGATGTCGCGGTCGGTGATGATGCCGACCAGGCGCCGGCCGTCGCAGACCGGCAAGACCCCGACATTGAGATCGTGCATCTTGCGGGCAGCCTCACGCACCATGGCGTCGGGCCGCACCACGACAACGTCGCTCGTCATCACTTCTGCCGCGCGCATGGCAACCTCCCTGCCGTCGAGGCGTCAAAACGACAATGATCACCGGCGGCCGGGGTTGCCGCCGATCTGCCGGTCCGGCTGTCGAACCAGGCCGTGCCCGGGTTCAAGCCAAAGGAAACAGCCTACAAGGTGCTGACCAGGAAGCTCGACTGACGACGGCAACGTCAGCCGTCACGCTCGAGCCTTTGCATGGCCCGGCCAAGAACGAATGCCCCATCCTTCGCGACTCCGTGACATCCGAACAATCCATCAAGACCACGGTCTAATTGGCCGGAACCATGCCCTTGGCTTTGATTGCCGTTGCAGATTGAGGCGTGCGCAAGAACGCCACGAGCGCCGCCGCCGCTTCCTGGTTCGGGCCCGCGACCAGGACTGCGGTGAACGTGAACGTCCCGCGCAATTCTCCCGGAAACTCTCCGAGGATGTCGAGACCAGGAACGGCCATGAGCTCTTGAAGCTGGTGCAGCGCAAGGTCGGCTCGGCCATCGGCAACCAGTTGGCCCGGCATGTTCGATCGATCGTCCGGCCGTTCACTGAATACAGACTTCGCATTCACCTCCGCGGTGATGCCCAGTCGTTCCACCGTCTTCGTGATGTGATCGCCGCTTGCCCCTCCGACCGTTGCCGAGGGACGCGCAATCGATTTTGCATTCAGCAATGCCTGCTTGAACGCCTCCGCCGTGGAGATGTCAGGACGGGTCGCGCCTTTCCGCACCGCGGCCGCCACCACGGAACTTGCGATATCCTTTGCAGACCCCGCCTCGACCTTGGCCGTGTTCGCAAGGCTCTCGAGTGCAGGTTTGTTGATGATTATCAGGTCGAACGGCTCGCCGGCGGAAATCCTTCGGGCGATACGGCCGCTGGCGTCGAACGTGGCGACCAGCTTGTATCCGGTAGTGCTCTCGAATAGCGGTGCAAGCTCGGTCACGATCTCCCGCACGCCGACGGCCGCGACCAGCCTCACGTCGGCCGCGCGAGCGTTTCCCTCCATGAAGCCGGACAGAGCCGCCACCACCGTGGCCGCAATCATCATATTGAATGGTGTCATCACGGATGCTCCCACGACAACGGGCCGGCGCATCACCTTCGCAAGTAGACTTCGTGATAGACGAACGGCTCGGCCTCGGCGAGCCGCCAGCGCTGATGCATCGTCCCGATGACCTGATCGATGGGTTGCCAGTCGGTCGGCGGCACGTCCTGATCGGCCAGCACGACCGATCCGCTGGGAAACGTGCGCCCGATGAACCCGGTCAAGGCATCGATGTCGGTGCCAAAACGCTGCATGGCGTAGGGCCAGAACTCGAAAAAGATCAGCGAGCTTTCCGCCAGCAGGCGTCGGCCGCCGAGGAAAATCTGGCCCTCCGATCCCTGCGTGTCCATCTTGACGACGACTGGCCGTTTGAGCGTCGGCAAATCGAACAGGTCGTCGAGCCGTTGCGCCTGCACCGTGATGACGGGACGCGTATCCTCCACCATCAGGGTGTGGCCCATGCCTACGGTATGGATGCGATGATCGCCATGGTTATGAACATCGATCTCGAAATCGATGGTTCCGGTGCGGTCGTAGATCGCAACGTTGAACAATTGGACGTTGCCATGGTGGCAGTGCCGGGCGACGTTGGTTTCAAGGTGACGATAGTTGTCGGGATCCGGTTCGAACGCCTTGCAGTCAACGCGTGCGAACACCGCTATCGGGATCGTCGTCAGCCCCAGGTTGGCACCGATATCGATGTAGGTGCCGGTCTGGTGGGTCTCGAAGTAGCTGCCAAAGAACCGGTTGGTCTCGGCCGCCCAACTCTTGTGCTTGGCGTAGCCAGCGATGATCTTGTCGTCGGCCAAGCTGCCTTCGATCACGCCATAGTCGCCCAGCACACGGATGTCATCGACGCCGTGGGCCAGGCCGATGGCTTGGAACAGATCATAGCTTTCGGACCCTGAGACCAAGGCTTCCATGACGGACCGCTTTGTGTTGGTCGGAAGGGTTGCCACAAAAGCCGTGATCGCCCTGCGTGCCGTCGCTCGGAATAAACGGCGCATTCACTTTCTCCCAACCCGCTCGCTACTTTCGCCGACCGCCGGATCAACTATTCGTCCGGCCGACACCGCTTCAGCGTCGACCGCGTGCCGCCGTCGATGCGCGCATGCATGCGGTAGTACTTGATCTCGTGCACCCAGCGTCACGCGGCGGCGCCTCGGCGACCAGACACGTGCGCTGAGGCTTGAGCCATTTGGACAGCCGAGGGTGTCTTCCCACGGAAATCGACCGTGTAATCCGGCGCCTTCCTGCGACCAGTGGCCAAGTGAGGGCCTCTCGATTTCGTTATCGAGCGTGAGGAATCGGCAGGCCGGATTCGAAGCGCGGGAGCCTGCGCGCTGCGCGCGCCTTACGTTCGATGGACAGGCGCGAGAAGGTGCAGCAGGCGAAGCCGTGCCGCATCGACACAAGCTGACCGCCGAAGCGGCGAGGGTCCGGCTCCGCGGTTGAAGCTCCGCCGCATGCGGAGCCGAACCCGCCAGCCGAAAAACGAGGGAAAAGGCTGGCAGCGTATGAACACGTTCCTCGGGAGCGCGGTTACGCCGCCCAGCAAATTTTGCGGTCTCGCCCGGGTCTGCCGAAGTCGATGAAAATAAATCGAGCCCATCGCAGAGCGAGCGATGGGCTCGAGCGAGCTGCCCGGCATAGCTGCCGCGGGAAGCCTGAAGGCAGCGGCGTCTATTGCACGACGATCTCGACGCGGCGGTTCTGCGGCTCGCGCACGCCATCGCCGGTCTGCACCAGCAGGCCCTGCTCGCCGCGGCCGATCACCGTGATCGCCTGGGCCGGCACGCCCTCGCGCACCAGGGCGTCCTTGACCGCGTTCGCGCGACGCAGCGACAGCGCCATGTTGTAGCTCTCCGGGCCCGACGTGTCGGTGTGGCCGGTCGCCGTGATCCGGGCATTGCCCTTGGTCTTGAAGGCAGCGGCGGCCTGCTTGATCGTGTTCAGCGCCTGCTGCGACAGGTTCGAGCGGTCCCAGTCGAAGAACACCATGAAAGACGGCGGCGCGACCGACGGCGCCGACGGTGGCGGTGGTGGCGCCATCTCGGGCTGGCCGAACTTGTAGCTGAGACTGAGCAAGGCCATGATGTTGTTGTTGAAATAGGCACCCGGATTGGTCGTGCCGTAGTAGCGGCCTTCGACGCTGATGCGCATCGCAGGCGTCGCGTTGTAGCCGACGCCCAGGATGCCTTGGTAGGCGAACATCGTGAGGCAGAGATTGCAGCCCTGGATGTTGGCATCGACGAAGGCGACGCCGGCGCCGGCGCCGATGTAAGGGGTGACCATCGCTCCGGGGAAGAAGTCATAGAGCAGGTTGCCCATGACCGAGACCTGCTCGATCCGGCCGCGCACGTTCGCGTAACCCGTCGGGAAGATCACCACGGCACTGCCGGTGTTCGAATGGTACATGCCTTCCACCTCGAACCGCGGACCGACGAAGTCGTAGCCGACCTTGCCGCCGACGGCCCAGCCGGTGTCCATGACGTAGCTCTGATTGTTCAACAGCCAGTTCAAGCCGCCCTGGGCGCCGATGTAGAAGCCGGGATACGTCGGATTGGTGGATTCGAACCATGACGACTGAGCGTGAGCCACGGTCGGCAGCGTGAGGGCCGCTGCGAGGACAAGAGCCGCTCTATTCATGACCAATCTCCCCTAAGAGGTGCGAATGGCCATGGAATGTGGCGGCCGGCACTCCAGTTGCGGCGCCGGTCAATTTTTTGTCAATTTTTGGCCACTGTTGCCCTGCTGCAACAAACCGCCATGACAGGGCAGGAACGTCTGCGTCGAATGGACAGCGAATCCCGGAGGGTTGCACTGCCGAACAATGAGCGCCAATCCAGGCCGACGTCGCCAGACGGCTGTCCGACTCGCAGGATAGGATAGGTTTGCCCTGGAGGGCCGCAACGCCGGGAGCCCGGGTCGGCAACGCCGACAACCGCTCTCGACCGCGCCGCTAGCGGTTCAATCCCGAACGCCGCCAAGAGTGTCAGGTGACCTTGGGTTCGTCCTTGATCGCCCAGCAGTTCATGCCGGCGGACGTGCGCACCTCGCGCCCCTCCTTGGTGACGAAGTTGAAGCCGCCGTTGACGCTCGCCAGCTTGGTCACGTCGGACCACGGTGCGCTTATTGAAACGCAACGAACGGTCCAGGTTTCGGGTTGTGCCGAGCCGACAGCCGTCGGGATGGCAAATACCGCCGCCGCGATCAGTAGCAGACGTTTCATCGTACATCTCCTTGGGCTCCAGCAAGAGCGCTGGCGGATCGGGAGAATGAATGCGCGCCCGATCCGTAAGCACTTGCGCGTGCACGCAATCGCATACGAGTCCGCCGTCTTGAGCACGCGCGAGGCTCGCACTGCCGGGCGGCAGGGGACAGATGAAAAGCGAGGGTCGCGCCGGGACCACGCGGGCCCGCAGGGTCACGGTTCTGGCACCGCTGAACCCGACGCGCCACTTCCGAGCCAGCCTTTCCGCGCGTAAACAGAACGAAAATAGAATAAAATCAAGCACCGCGGTGGTGTGATTATTGGCACAGAGCCGGTCCGTCGCGCCCGGCACGATGGTCACCGGGTTGATTCGGGCGCCCGTGCCCTTGCACGCTACTGATCCGCGCCGAGACGGGCGTGGTCGGGTCGAATTCGGGGAGCCATGGGGACCGGCAAACACATCGTGCGACGCCTGGCAGCGATCATGAGCATCGACGTCGTGGGCTATGCCCGCCTGATGGGCAGCGACGAAAGCGGCACGCACTTCCGCCTGAAGGCGCATCGGACGGAGCGCATCGAGCCCGCCGTCCGGCGCCACGGCGGCCGGCTGATCAAGCTCACGGGCGACGGCGCCATGATCGAGTTCGCGAGCGCCGTCGAGGCGCTCGGCGCCGCCATCGAGATCCAGCAGGCGATGGCCGACGCCAATCGCGACCAGCCGGCCGACAGCGCCATCGTGTTCCGCATCGGCCTCGATCTCGGCGACCTGATGGTCGACGACGACGAGCTGTACGGCGACGGCGTGAACATCGCCGTCCGCCTGGAGGGCGCGGCGGCGCCCGGCGGCATCCTGATCTCGGGCAGCCTGCACGACGCCGTGACCGGCCGGCTGAAGGCCCGTTTCGAGGACGTCGGCAGCCTCGAGCTGAAGAACATCAGCCGGCCGGTTCGCGCCTGGCGGGTCGCGTGGTCGGCGGCCGACTGGTCGGACAAGATCGGCCCCGACCCTGTCGTGTCGGAGGCGGCGGCGAAGCTCGCGGCGCCACCGCCCCTGCCGGACAAGCCGTCGATCGCCGTGCTCCCTTTCACCAACATGTCGGACGATCCCGAGCAGGAGTATTTCACCGACGGCATCACCGAGGACATCATCACCGAGCTGTCGCGGTTCCACGAGCTGTTCGTGATCGCCCGCAACAGCAGCTTCACCTACAAGGGACGCGCGGTCGACGTGCGGGTCGTCGCGGGCGAGCTCGGCGTGCGCTACGTGCTGGAAGGCAGCATCCGCAAGGCGGCCAATCGCGTGCGCGTCACCGGCCAGCTGATCGACGCGCTGAGCGGCAACCACATCTGGGCGGAGCGCTACGACCGGGTGCTCGAGGACATCTTCGCGGTCCAGGAGGAGCTGACGCAGAGCATCGTCCGGGCGATCGCACCGCAGATCCTCGATGCCGAGGTCGAGAAGATGCATCGCCGGCGCCCGCAGGATCTCAACGCCTACGAGATCGCCGTGCGCGCCAACGCCCGCGCCACGGAGGCCTGGCTGAAATCGGACACCGGCCTGCGCGACGTCGCCATCGACGATGCCATCGCAGCCCTCGCCATCGATCCAAGAAGCACGACGGCGCTCACCGCGCTCGCCTTCGCGCAGTGGCAGCACCTCGCCTTCGCGACGGCCTCCGACCGGTCTGCGGCGTGGCACGAGGGCGTGACGGCCGCCGAGCGGGCGATCGAGATCGATCGTTCGCTGTGCTTCGCGCACAGCATGAAGGGACTCCTGCTGGCCTTCTCGCCCGATCGCGAGCGCATCGACGAGGCCCTGGATTGCGCGCGGCTGAGCTACGCCCTCAATCCCCACTCGATGCCGGCGGTGACCGCGCTGTCGTTCATCGAGATCGTGTGGGGCGACCCGGAAAGCGCCATCGAGCATCTCCTGGAATCGCTTCGCCTCAGCCCGCGCGACCCGCAACGGCCCGTCGTGCTGTTGAACCTGGCGATGGCGAGCGGCTGTGCCGGCCGCTACTCAGACGGCGTCGGCTATGCGACGCAGGGCATCCGCGAAGCGCCCAACTTCGCGCCGCTGTACGCCCATCTCGCCGTGAACCACGTCGGGCTGGGCCAGATCGCCAAGGCGCGGGCCGCGCTGGACGAATCGACACGCATCGCCCCGGGACAGGTCGAGCGGTCGCTGGCGGGCTTCATGTTCCGCAAGCCCGAGCACCAGCGGCGCGGCACGACGTTCCTGCGCATCGCCGCCGGCCTGGAAGACCCTGCCGCCGCGGATGCGCTGCGCTGATCGCGCGCCGGAGGTGAAGGGAAGGCCCGGCGGGAGTGTAGCTTGGGGTGTGGGACGCCGGGCCTTCTTAGTCGCGGCACGTGGGATGTGCCGACACCAACGTAGGCAATGATCGCGCGACCTTCGACTCCAATGGGCGCATATCTTGGCGACCTTCACTGACGGCTCGATCGCCCTTGCGCATCGTGTGCCGATCACGGTCTCATCCATCGACGCCGAGCCATGGAGCGATCACGATGGCCGTCGAGATCAATTATCCGGCTGTGTACGTCGAAGAAGTATCGACCGGCGTGCATCCCATCGAAGGCGTCTCGACATCGACGACGGCTTTCGTCGGCCCGGCGCGCAGCGGTCCTCTGGACAGTCCCGTTCACATCGAGAGCTACCGCGACTACGAACAGACGTTCGGCAGCGGACCGCCGGCTGCGAGCTTGGACCACGCCGTCCGGCTGTTCTTCGAGAATGGCGGCAGCGATGCCCTCGTCGTGCGCGTCGGCGCGAGCCGCGGCGCGCTCGGCGACAGCGCCATCTCGGCGCCGCGCCTCGAAGCCGCCAAGCGTGGTCTGTGGGCGCTCGACAAGGCCAAGTGCTTCAACCTGCTCTGCATCCCGCCGTTGGCCGACGACAAGGACATCGGCCCGCAGACCCGCGCGGCCGCCATCCGCTATTGCGAACAGCGGGGCGCGTTGTTCATCGCCGATCCCAGCGTCGCGTGGCAAAGCGCCAGCCAGGCGATCGCCGGATTGAACGCGACCTTCCCGACGCGCAGCTCGCACGTCGCGCTCTTCTTTCCCTTCCTCCAGGCCGCCGATCCGGCGCGCGCGGGCAAGACGATGACTGTCGCGCCGTGCGGCGCCGTCGCCGGCGTCATGGCGCGAACCGATGCCCTGCGCGGCGTGTGGCGGCCGGCGGCCGGGACCGAGGCGACCCTCAAAGGGGTAACGGGGCTGGCGCTCAAGCTCAACGACAGCCAGAACGGCGCGCTCAATGCGCTCGGCGTCAATTGCCTGCGCAGCTTCGGCCGCTCCGGCCCGGTGGTCTGGGGAGCGCGCACCCTCGCCGGCGCGGACCAGGCGGCGTCGGAGTGGAAGTACATCCCGGTCCGCCGCCTCGCCCTCTTCGTCGAGGAGAGCATCAAGCGGGGCATCCGCTGGACCGCGTTCGAACCCAATGCCGAGCCGACCTGGGCGAAGATCCGGCTCAGCGTCGGCGCCTTCATGGACCGTCTTTTCCGCAACGGCGCCTTCCAGGGACGCACCGCGCGGGACGCCTACTTCGTGAAGTGCGATGGCACGACGACCAGCCAAAGCGACATCGACGCCGGCCTCACAAACGTGGTGGTCGGCTTCGCGCCCCTGAAGCCGGCGGAATTCGTGATCATCACGATCGGCCAGTGGCGCGAGAAGAAGCCCTAGCCGGGAGCGCGCCCCTCCGTGGCGCGCTCCCGGCAGATGTAGCGTAAAACATCAAGTCCTGTTGCCAATATCCCACCGCAAAACGATTTTTTTGCTTGATGCACAAGCCGTGTCTGGTACTGTGGCAGAAATACAACAACATTGAGGCTAGCATGTACCCTCTCATGCTGAGCGTGGCCGCCTGCCTGTGCCTGGCCGTTACCGGCACGGGGTTCGCCCAGACCAAGCACAGCGCGCCCAAAGCCGCTGCCGTCTCCGCCAAGAAGGCTGCCGCCAAGCCGGCCGCTTCAAAGGCGTCGCTGGCGCCATCGGCAAAGAAGCCGGCGGCCAAGCCGTCGGCCCAGCCGCAGGTGCGTGCCGCCCGCTATGGCGGCTTCACGATGGCCCCGCCTCCCCCGCCGCCCGTGCTCGACACCACCAGCCCGCGCACCTTGAGCCTGGCGAACGTCAACACGGACGAGGCTCTTACCGTCACCTACTGGTCGGATGGTGCCTACCGCCGCGATGCGCTGAACAAGCTCAACCACTTCCTGCGCGATTCGCGCGAAGGCGGCGAGACGGAAATGGATCCGCAGCTGTTCGACGTGCTGTGGCATACCCAGATGCATGTCGGCTTCAGCGGCCCCGTCGAGGTCCTGTCGGCCTATCGCTCGCCCACCACCAACGCGTGGCTGGCCAGCGTGAGCCGCGGCGTCGCCAGCGACAGCCAGCACATGAACGGCAACGCGATGGACATCAGCATGCCCGGCGTGCCGGTGTTCAAGGTCCAGCAGGTCGCGCGTTCGCTCGGCATGGGCGGCGTCGGCTTCTATCCGCGCTCGGGCTTCATCCATATCGACACGGGGCCGGTGCGCTACTGGTAAGGGCGCTCGTGGCAGGAGCGCCACGATTGCCTTGCCGCCGATAGGCGCGCCCATGGTGGCGATCTTCGACAAGAAGCGTCGCGGGTGGTGGCTCCTCCGTGGCGGCATTGCCGGGCTAATTGCGGTTCTCGCGTATTTCGGCGCGCTTAGCGCCTATGACTCGGGGCACCTCGGCCCACCGGGGCGATAACTCGAACTTGCGCACCACTCCCGAGCTGCTGAGGGAAAAATCCACACATGCTTGCATTTTTTGCCTCATGGACTAAGTTTATTGAACTAAGGTTCAGGATTCCCATGCGCAAGGTCAACATGCACGAGGCGAAGACGCACCTCTCTCGCCTGGTCGAGCGAGCCGCCAAGGGCGAAGGCTTCATAATCGCCAAGGCCGGCAAGCCCCTGGTCAAGGTCGTGCCGCTCTCGTCCCGCGAAGCGGCCGGTCCGCGCCGTCTCGGTTTCCTGGCTGGCGAGATCGCCGTGCCCGACGACTTCGATCGCATGGGACAGAACGACATCGAACACGCATTCCGGGGCGACAAGTGACCTTGCTGGTCGACACGCATCTTTTGCTCTGGGCGGCAGGTGAGCCGCAAAGGCTGTCCAGAAAAGCGCGCCGACTGCTCGACGATCCGGACTCGCAGCTCTGGTTCAGCGCCGTGAGCTTGTGGGAAGTGGCGATCAAGCATGGACTGGGTCGCGAAGATTTCCGCGTCGATCCGCGGCGGCTGCGCCGGGGGCTGATCGACAATGGCTGGCGCGAACTGACCATCTCCAGCGAGCACGCGGTCGCGACCCTCGACTTGCCGCCGCTTCACAAGGATCCGTTCGATCGCATGCTCGTTGCCCAGGCCCAGGTCGAAGGCTTGGCGCTGGTAACGTCCGACGACCTCGTCGCCCGGTACGCCGGGAACATCCTCAAGGCCTGAACAGGCAAGCACCTTGGGAAGGGCGCCTGACGGGGCCTACGCACTGGCACACGGCGCGCGCCAGCTCACACCCCAGGGGAAACTTCGGCCTCGACCTCGGCGGCGAACTCGGTGAGGGAACACGTCTGGTCGTTCGCGCGCGCGATCATCGCCGGAGCGGCACCGCAGGCGGCGCGGTAGACGACGTCACCTTCCTCGATGCTCTGGACCGTGCGAATTTCGTTCCCGGCGGTACGGTACGATTTGCCCACCATAATGCTGTTCGGACCCATGGCCATGAAAGCAATCCTTTCGCAGGTAGTCCGTCCAACGTCCCGCATCCACGCCGAGTTGCGGCAGCGTCGCCCGCATGGAAAAGGCCGCCACTGGGCGGCCTTTCCCCGTCAGCAAGACGTCCGATTACTTCTTCGCGTCCTTCACGGCGTCCTTGACGTCGCCGACGGCGGAGTGCACCGCGCCCTTGGCCTTGTCGATCTTGCCTTCGGTCTGAAGCTTGGCGTCGCCGGTCAGGCCGCCGACGGCGTCCTTCACCGCGCCCTTGGCCTTGTCGGCAGCGCCCTTCACGTGTTCCTTGTCCATGCAAACTCTCCTTCAGTTGGATTCGCCGACACAACGCGGCCCCATCGCCAAGGTTCTTCACCGAAATGACGTACCGTCGGCAGCGCAAAAGTTCACCGACGGCAACCTGTCCCCTGCCATCGGCGTTGACATGACGAGCGCATGAAGACCTTTGGCCTAACACGCCCGGTCTTGCGCCGCTGGCCCATCCGTCTTTCCGCCGGATGGGCCTTCTATTTGCGGGACCGCCGGGGCGCGCGAGATAAAACAATAACCAATCGGGCGTTGCCCGCCGAACCCCGGCCCGGGAAACTCCGGCGGCATGCCGTTGCAATGGACCATTTCGCACCCCAAACGCCTGGTGGTCGCCGTCGCCAAAGGAGAGGTGCGCCCCCGGCAGATGGTCGATTTCCTGGCGGCCATCGACGACGCGGGCGCGCGCCCCTACGGCAAGCTCGTCTTCGTGGAACAGTTCATCACCACCTTCAGCGAGGAGACCGTCGCCGGCCTGGCCAACCTCGTGCGCCAGCGCGAGCAGGAAAGCCTCACCGGGCCGATCGCCCTCGTCACGCCGGACGACGCCACCTACGAGCAGGCCTGCCGGTTTGCCGAGGTCGCCTCGCTGGTGCGACCCATCAAGGTCTTTCGCGAATGGCACGACGGCCGGCGCTGGATCGATACGTTCGTGGCCGACCGCGCCGACGCAGGCTAGAGCGCGATGACATCAGGTCGACCGTCTTTGCCGGGAGCGCGGCACTCCAGTGCCGCTCATGGGGTGTTGCAGCGGCAAGGAAGAGCGCCACTTACGACGGAGTTTACTCCGTCTCTAGTGGCGCGCTTCCGGCAATGAGTTGACCTGAGAAGTTGCGTTGCCGGCGCTCTAACCGGCCACCTCATCGAGCTCGCCGCTGGAGACGCTGCTGCGGTCGAAGCCGGCGTTGGAGCGCAGGAGCTGGCGCGTGTAGTCGTGCGCCACCTGGTTGTTCGCCATGGCCGTCGCGGTGGTGATCTCGAGCAGCCGGCCGCGGCTCATCACGCCGATGCGTTCGCAGAGATGGGCGATGACCGCGAGATCGTGGCTGACCATCAGCATGGTGAGCCCATGGTCGCGGCGCAGGCGGGAGAGCAGGTTCAGGATCTCGGCCTGCACCGATACGTCGAGCGCGCTGGTCGGTTCGTCGAGCAGCAGGATGCGCGGTTCCAGGATCAGGGCCCGGGCGATGGCGACGCGCTGGCGCTGGCCGCCGGAAAGCTGGTGGGGGTAGCGATAGCGGTGCTCGGGCCCCAAACCGACTTCGCCGAGCACCCGGGCAATGCGCGCCTCGCCGCGATCGAGCCGGTGGATGGCGATCGGCATGGCGAGGGTCTGGTCCACCGTCTGGTTGGGGTGCAGCGAGCCGTACGGGTCCTGGAAGACCATCTGCACCATCTTGCGCTCGGCCGTGGTGCGGCGTCGGTCGACCGGCCGGCCGACCAGCGTGATCTCGCCGCCGGCACACGGGAGCAGCCCGGCGACGGCGCGCAGCACGGTGGACTTGCCGGATCCGGATTCGCCCACCAGCCCGACGGCCTCGCCTTCGGCGACGGCCAGGGTGAAGTCGCGCACCGCCACCACGGCGCGGGCGCCGCTGCCATAGGCGATGGTGACGTCGTCGAGCGTGATCATGCGAGGTCGGCCAACCAGGCGGGGTCGCGCTGCAGCTGCGGCAGCTCGGCCCGCCGGTCGCCGAGCTGCGGCAGGGCCGCGAGGAGACCGCGCGTATA
>Ga0081539_10004074_pt1 | contig 16713 bp, 12 predicted proteins | sample TabmetS4T2R2_FD_71023 | JGI IMG/M metagenome (GOLD analysis project Ga0081539, IMG submission 71023) | Tabebuia heterophylla rhizosphere microbial communities from the University of Puerto Rico - S4T2R2 | ecosystem: Host-associated > Plants > Roots > Rhizosphere ...
CGGCGTCGCGCTCTGGCTCCTTGGAGCAACGTACACGGCGGCTGTCCTTGCGACGCGCGCACCGGTCGCGGGGCTCGGCTGGTCGCTGGCGTGCACGGCCGTTTCCGGAGCGCTTGCGGCGCGGCTGCGCCGAGCGCCTGAGCGGCCGGCCGCGATCACGGGTCGTGATCTGCTGTGGGGCACGTACGCCGGCACCGTGCTCGTCGGGGTCGCGCAGTGGCTGGGGGACGGGGAGCTGGCGCTGAGCAACGGGCTGCTCCTCGCGGCGATCTTCGCCGCGGCGACACAACCTCCGCGCCGAGCCGCCTCGGTGCTGGTGGCTGTCGGCGCGCTCGCCGCGAGTCCGCTGGTCTATGGCTCGATGAGTGCCGAGCGGCCGGTCGCCGTGGCTGCGCAGATCCTCCTGTGGTGGGGTCTCGCGATCCTCGCCTTGCTCTGGACGGCGCGAACTCGCGCGCTCCGACAGCAGCTCCAGCGCGAGCGCGAGCGCGCGCACGAGCTCGCACGCGAGGACGCGCTCACCGGCCTCGGCAACCGCCGTGCACTCGAGGAGGCGCTCGGACACGAGGCCGCGCGCGTTGCGCGGACGGGTGAACCGGTCGGCCTGCTGCTCATCGACGTCGACCGGTTCAAGTCGTTCAACGACCGACATGGACACGCGGTCGGCGACGCGTGCCTGCGCGCGGTCGCCGACGCGCTCGTGCGTGCGCTGCGCGCTGCGGACAGCTGCTATCGCTGGGGCGGGGACGAGTTCGTCGTCCTGCTTCCGGACACGGGGCTCGCCGCCACGCGCGAGGCCGCGGCGCGAGCAGCGGCCTCCGTCGCCACTCGGCTCGATCCGGAGGATACGCCGCTGTCCGTCAGCATCGGCTGCGCGGAGCTGCGAGGCGACATGACCGCAGAGGAGGTGTTCGCCGCCGCGGACGCCGACCTCCTGGCCGCCAAGTCCGCGCGGCGCTCGGCCTCGGCGTCATGAGCCGATCGCCCGCGTGGTCATCATCGGCTCGATCAGGTGCGCGGGGATGGGCCGCGCGAACAGGAAGCCCTGGGCGCGGTCGCATCCGAGATCGAGGAGCTGGCCGACCTGCCGGCGGTGCTCGACACCTTCCGCCACGACGGTCAGCCCGAGCGTGCGGGCCATGCCGATCACGGCAGCCACGATGGCGGTGTCGCCCTCGTCGGTGCCGAGCCCGGCGACGAAGGAGCGGTCGATCTTGAGCACGTCGAGCGGGAAGCGCTTGAGATAGCTGAGGCCCGCGTAGCCCGTGCCGAAGTCGTCGAGCATCAGGCCGAGCCCGTATTCGCGCATGCGCGCGAGGACCGTCACGGGCGCGTGCGCCTCTTCCATCAGGACGCTCTCGGTGATCTCGACGGTCAGAGAACCGGCGGCGAGCCCGCTGCGCCGGGCGATCTCCGCGACGCGCGCGGGGAACGCCGTGTCGGCGATCTGCCTGGCGGACGCGTTCACGCAGAGGGTGAGCGGTGGCTGCTCGCCGTCGAAGCGACGTTGCCAGTCCGCGACGTCGCGACACGCCTTGCTGAGCACGACGTCGCCGAGCGGGACGATCAGACCCGTGTCCTCCGCCACGCCGATGAACTCCACGGGGTCGAGCAACCCGCGCCGAGGATGCTCCCAGCGCACAAGCGCCTCGACTGCGGCGATTCGGTCCTCGCGCAGGTCGACGACCGGTTGGTAGTGAATGCGCAACTCGTCGCGTTCGAGCGCCCGCCGCAGCTCGCTCTCCGTGCGAAGGCGTACGAGCACCCGGTGGCGCAGGAGCTCGTCGAAGAGCTCGTAGCGCCCTCGACCGCGCTCCTTCGCGCGATACATCGCCGCGTCGGCGTCGCGGATCAGCGTCTGGGTGTCGGCGTCTGCGCTGTCGGCGAGCGCGATGCCGATCGAGGCGCTCGTGAAGTGCTCTTCCTCGCCGAGCACCAGCGGCTGGTTGACCGCCACGGTCAGCCGCTCGGCCACCTGGATGGCGGCTCGCGGGCCGTCGAGCTCCTCGCAGATCACCACGAACTCGTCGCCGCCGAGACGCCCCACGGTGTCCGCCGGTCGGACGGCGTCGCGAAGGCGCGGGGCGAGCCGGGTGAGCAGCTCGTCGCCGGCCGGGTGGCCGAGCGAGTCGTTGACGAGCTTGAACTGATCGAGGTCGAGCAGCAGGACAGCGACGGTCCCCCCATCGCGCTGGCGGCGCGCCAACGCGCCCGCGAGTCGGTCGAGCACCAGCGTGCGGTTCGGCAACCCGGTGAGCGGATCGTGCAAGGCGCGGTGGCGGATCTCCTCCTCTACGAGATGGCGCTCGACCGCGCCGGACACGACGTTCGCGACGGCGGCCATGAACTCCGCGTGGTCCTGCGAGAAGACGCGCCGCGTCTGGGAGTAGACACCCAGCAGACCCCATGTCTCGCCGCGGGCACGCAATCGGGCGCTCATGCCGCTTCCGACCATGTACTCCCGCAACAACGCCTGATCACGGAAGCGCGGGTCTGCGGTCACATCCTCGACGACCAGCGGTTCCGCCTGGCTGAGCGCGAGCTCCAGCAGCGAGCCCGCCATCGCGGGGACCCGCATGCGACGCAGAACGCCTTCTCGCACACCGACTCCGGCGACGACCCTCACCGCCTCGCCCCCGACCTCCAGCTCAAGCACGACGCAGTGGTCGATCTCGAGCGTCCGGGCCACTACCGACGCGACCTCGTCCATGAGTGCGCCGAGGTCCCGCTCGCCCAGCGCGAAGCGCCCGAGGCGGGCCACCGCCGACTGCTCAGCGGCGCGACGCGCAAGGCTGTCGTGCGCGCGCTGCTGAGCGGTGATGTCGCGAATGAAGCAGAAGAAGAACGGTTCACCTCTCCGGCGCGCGTAGCGGAGCGTGTCGATCGACGCCCAGACAACCTCGCCGTCCGGCCGTAGGTAACGCTTGACGAAGTTCTGCGCGCGCCGGCGCTCATGTATCGCCTGGTCGACGACCGACCGGCTGAGCCCGACGTCCTCCGGGTGTGTGACCTCCGCAGGCGAGTGTCCGACCAGGTCCTCGCGCGGGCGCGCGAGGAGACGGCAGAGCGCGTCATTGACCTCGATCCAGCGCCAGTCCGCGCTGACGACCGCCATCCCGATCGAGGCGTCGGCGAAGCCGCGCGCGAGCCGGTCGAGGCTCGCCCGCCGCGCGGTGACGATCTGCCGGATGACCGTCCCGGTGACCACGACCGTCGCGACCGCAATCAACCACACACCGAACGCGACGTCCCAGGACGCACGTAGGTCGGCGTCGTGAGCGATCTGGAGCAATAGCGCCACGCCCAGCGAGGCCGCCATCAGCGCCGTGAGAAGCACCGCCTGCCGCGGCGGGAAGAACGCATACGCGACCGGTACGACCCACAGATACAAGAAGCCGAGCTCCGTCGTCGGCGAGTCGCTGAAGAAGACGAGCCCGGAGATCATCAGCGTCGCGCCCGCGATCACTACTGCGAAGAAGCGTGGCGGGCGGTCGTCGACCCAGCCGCTCAACAGCAACGCGCCCAGCGCCCATGCGGCGAAGACGATCGCGAGCATCGCGGCCTCCGTCGCATCCGCGGCATCTGGCAGGACAAGCCACACCAGGACCAGCGACGGGCCCGACAGGAGCAGCCACCCGAGCGCGCGCGCCATCGTACGGCCGCCCGGCGTCAGCTCGAACGACTCCCCGGGCTGACGCGGCGTCAGCACATGGAGCGCTGGCTCCATACGGGAACTAAGACACAGGAGGACGCGCCGGGTTGGCTGGTCCCGCGCCCACGCTGTCCCGAGTCAGTCATCCGACATCGGACCGCCTGCACGGTCACACGAGGCCGGCGTCGTGTGGTCGGGTTCTACGGGCGGTGACGCTCGAGTAGATCGCGCGCCATGGCCTTGGCTCTCCGCGCCGCATCGAGGTCACCCTCGGCGGCGGAGATGATCGAGCCCTTCATGAGGATGTGCCACGACCGCGCGAGTGCCTCCGTGTCGCGGAGACCGGCCTCGTCGGCCAGCGCACGGACGACCGACCGGATGTTGCTCAGATGATCGATGCTCGCCCGTCCGGCGGGATGCTCGTGCCCGAGCTCGAGCAGCACATTGATGAACGCGCACGTGTCGAAGTCCTGTCCCCTGAACCACTCGTCGAACACGTCGAACACCGCGAGCAGCTGTTCCTCGGGCGTCTCGCCACGCCTCCGCGCCTCAGCCTCCACGAACCCACGTGTCCACCGCTCCTCCCGGCGCTCCAGGAAGGCGAGCACGAGGTCGGTCTTGGACGGGAAGTGCCGGTACAGCGTCGCCTTCGCGACGCCGGCGCGGTCGATCACCTCATCGATTCCGACGGCACGGATCCCGCGCCGCGAGAACAGCTCGTATGCGGTCTCGAGCACGCGCTCACGCGCCAGACCCGGCCGGACAAGGTGTGATTCTGACATCGAGCGGGAACCTAGCGGGAAAGACCGGTCTGTCTTCAACGGACGGACCGTCTGGTCGCTGAGGGAGCGGGACCCTGCCGACCCTTGTCCTGCTTCTGGAGGTGCCCTGCCATTGTCGTCCTCATCGTCAGTCCCTATCGGCGTCTACCCGGGCCGTACCCGGCTCGGCCGTGCGCCAGTCGCGCCACTCGCTCAGGCACTAGTCGTCGACACCGACTTCGATCGATGACGCCCACTGTTGAGGCGGCGGGGCTGCGAGCGCCGAGCTCGTCGAGGACGCCTGGGAGCGCCGCGCGCAGGGACCACGCGCTCTTCGCCCGGTACAGCAACCGTCGCGACCCGGCCGATCGCGACCTGCTCGTCGAGCGATACCTGCCGCTCGCACGCAAGCTCGCGCATCGTTACCAACACGACGACGCGGCCTTCGACGATCTCTTCCAGGTCGCGTGCCTCGGCCTGCTGAAGGCAATCGACCGCTTCGATCCCGAGCGCGGCGCTGCGTTCTCGACCTACGCCGTACCGACGATCGCCGGCGAGATCAAGCGACACTTCCGCGACCGCATGTGGTCGGTGCGCGTACCTCGAGATCTGCAGGATCTGGCGCTCAAGGTCGAGCGCACGGCGTCGGAGCTTTCGCGGGCTCTCGGCCGCCAGCCGACCGTCGCCGAGATCGCAGAGGCAGTCGGTCGGAGCGACGAGGACGTGCTGGAGGCGCTCGAGGCCGCCCGCGCGTACCAGGCGAGTTCCCTGCAGTCGCCGCTGGGCGACGACGACGGTGACGACACGCTCGGCGAGAGCATCGGCACCGAGGATCCCGGCTTCACGGGTGCAGAGCAGCGCGCGACGCTCGAGCAGCTGATGTCCGCGCTCACCGAACGCGAGCGCGAGGTGCTCCGCCTGCGCTTCGCCGAGGATCTCACGCAGTCCGAGATCGGAGAGCGCGTCGGCGTCTCACAGATGCACGTCTCCCGGATCATCCGCCACGCGCTTACGCAGCTGCGCACCGTCGCCTCGACGCCCAGCGACGCGCGCCAAGACCTGCGACCGCTGCGAGCGGGTTCCGCCCCACGCCAGCCCGACCTGGCCGCGGCGCTCGCCGCATGAGCGCTTGCCGTCTCCGCTGACGAGGCCGGGCGGCTTCCCGGAACGTTACGATCGCTCGCGATGCCTGACGAGCGTGCGGTCCAGGCGTGGATCCGTCGCAACGAGGCCGCGCGAGCCGAGGACCGCCGGCGCGACCTTGAGCGCTCTTTGTCCGAGCGACTCGAAGACGCCGTTCGAATCAGTCGCATCGCCGCGGAGCTGGAGGCGAACATGCGCCGCGAGCCGGATGTTCGCGGCGGATGAGTCGTGCGCAGCGCCCTCCGCGCGAGCGAGATCCGGCGCAACGACTGACTTGCGAGTTCCCTTGTCGGCGCAGATTGAAGACGCGCGGCGCCTGACGGCGTGGCGACTCGACGAGGCGAGCCGGCATGGTGCGTTGGTTGTGCGACGCGACCCCCGCCGACGGCTACAGGCGAAGAACATCGACCGCCACAAGCGCGTGAAGTCGGCGTCCTGCGTCCAGACCTCGGCGCCGTGAACGAGTGCCGCGGCAATTCCACGTGTCCTGCACCCGCGGGTTTCTCCCGACGGCGAACTCGCCGGCCAGCTCGCGCTGTGGCGGCGGCGTAGCGCGCGGGTGGCATGCTGAGCGCTCGGCGCCCTGCTCGGCGAGGCGGTCCGTCAGCTCATCGTCCTCGGCGCGCAGCAGGTAGTCGTCGAGGGCGGAGAGCGCGACCTGCCGCATGCTGCGGCCTTCCCGATTCGCATGCGCGCGAAGTGCCGCGGCCTGCGCGTCGGTAAGTCGAAGAGTCATAGCCACGGGTTTCACACCGCGACGCTCCGGTACGGCGGGCCGTCCAGCGGCAGCCGGCGCTCGAAGACGAGTTCCAAGCCGTCAACCTCGTCGATCTGCTCGCCAACCTGGCGGAACCCCAACGAGCGTACGAGCGCCAGCGAAGGCGCGTTGTCGGGGCTGACCGAAGCAACGCAGATGCGCGCGCGGCCAGTGGCGAACGCCCACGTCGTCATGCCAAGGATGCCCTCGCGCGCGTAGCCCCTACGCCGCTCGGTCGCCACGACGTCGTAGCCGATCTCCACGCGTCCACTGGTGTCCGGCGGCTGGTGAAAGCCGACGCTGCCCACCAGGCGCCGAGGTGTCCGCAGCACCATCGCGCGGACGAGCCACGGCTCCTCCGACGGATCGGCCGCGAGCTGCTCGAGCCGCAGCGAAGCAGGGATCCCGTCCGTCCACCCTTCAGGGACGCCCGTTCCCAGCGCCCGCTCCAGCTCAGCGGTCCGCCCGCCGTCGATCAGCCGCAGGAGGGCCGGTGGGAGCGGCACGAGATCCATGCGGTCGGTGGCGATGACGCCGGTCACGCTCCGACGCTACATGTCTCCGGGGGCGTCTGCTCCGGCCGCGCCATCATCTGGGCGTACAGTCGTCGCGTGGTCGAGCGGCGCCTGTATCTGCTGCGTCACGCGAAGTCGAGTTGGAAGGAGCCTGCGCTCGCGGATCACGATCGGCCGCTCGCGGGGCGCGGCCGACGCGCGACCAAGACGATGCGTCGGCACCTCAAGCAGCAGGGGGTCGATCCAGAGCTCGTGCTGTGCTCGACGGCGACGCGCGCGCGGCAGACGTTGGAGGGCATCGAGCCGGCGCTCGGTCGGGGTGGCGTTCGTGTCGAGTCAGAGCTCTACGGTGCGGGGTCGGCGGCGCTGCTCGCGCGCCTACAGGAGGTTCCGGCTGGCGTGCGGTCGGTGATGGTCATCGGGCACAACCCAGGCCTCCAGGACCTGGCGCTGCTGCTCGCGCGCAACGGATCAGGTGAGCTCGAAGACAAGTTCCCGACCGCCGCGCTCGCGACGCTCGCGTTCCGCGGCTCGTGGGCCGCACTCGACCGCGGCGAGGCGGAGCTGGTCGAGCTCGTTCGGCCGCGCGATCTGGACCCGTAGCGAGGTCGTCAGATGAGCGAGAGCTGTGCGCCTTGTGAGCGGCCGTCGGCGACCGCCTCCCGCGCCAGCACGATCTGAGCCTCCGCGCTGATCCGCTCGCCGCCGGCCAGCTCGCGCATCACGTGGCCGTAGGTGTCGAGGCACACCGTCGGGTTGTGGCCGAGTTGTTCTGCGATCTCGACGATCGACAGCCGGCCCTCGTGGATGAGCAGCGACGCAAACGCGTGCCGCAGATCGTATGGGCGGGCGCCGTCGAGGCCGACGGCTTCGGCGGTCGGCCTGTAGATCCGCTTGCGCCAGTTGCGCCAGTCGCTCGCGCGCCAGAACTCGCCTGACGCGGATGGGAACACGGGCACCGTCGGCGGCGGGTCGGTCTCGGCGCGCCACGCGTCGAGATCGTCGCGGAGCGGCTCCAGCAAGTCGATCGTCCGCGGCTGCCGACGGTTCTTGAGCGCCTTGAGCTGGCCATCGCTGAGCGCGCACTCCACGAGCAGGGTGCGCTCGCGGACATGGCGCCACTCGAGCGCAAGCGCCTCCTGCGGCCGCGTGCCGGCGTAGCCGAGCACCGCAAGCAGCGTCGCATCGCGGAGCCGCCCGCCGGCGAGCAGCTTGGTCCGCATCACCTCGATCAGTGACGGCGGGATCGCCTGGACCGCAGGCCGGTGGGGCTTGGGCGGCTTGCGGGTGAGCTTGACCGGGTTCGTCTGGCACGCGGCCCCACTCGACCGCCCGCTGCATCACGCCTTGGAGCATGGTCATCGTCTTGCGGATCGCCTCGATCCCCACCCCGGCGGCCTCGAGCTCGGCACGGAAGCGCGCGACCGTCTGCGGCGTCAGGTCGCGGAGGCTCAGCTGTCCGAGTCGCGGCAGCGCGTGACTGTTCCAGAACTGCGCGTACACCCGCAGCGTGGACCGCTCGAGGTTCGGGCCCGCGTACACGAGCCACCACTCCTCCATGAACTCGGCGAGCGTCTCCGTGCCTGCGTCGAGATCGGCGAGCGCCCCGCTGCGCTTCATCGTGCGGACCTTGCCTTCAAATGCCCGCGCGTCGGCGACTCGATCGAACGTCTTGCTCCGCTCGGCGCCGGTCTCGTCGCGCCATCGCACGCGCCAGACGGCGTACGTGGTGCCGTCCCGCCGTCTGCGCTCGCGCCTCTGGATCATGGGTCCTCTGAATCGACGGTGCCGTACCGCCTATAGGGAGGGAAGGGCCAGAACTGACCCCTTCCGTCAGCCCGCCCGCAGGCGATCGAAGCTCGACGCGGCCAGCGACGCGAAGGCGAAGTCGCCGATCCGGTGCACGAGACCCGCCGCGACCAGCTCGCGGAGCGCGACCTCGACGCGATCGCGCTCCTCGAACGACTCGCTCGCTGCGGTGAGAGCGCGGGCGATCTCCTCCGTCGACAGCAGCGCCGGGTGGTGCGCGAGCATCAGGTCGAGGACCGCATGACGATCGCGAGTCACAGGCCCACCCGCAACAGATGCTCGAAGTAGCGGGCCGGGGCTGGTCGCACGGACGATGTCGTCCTCGCGCTGGGCAAGCCCGACGGCTTCGAGCGCGGCGACCGCCGGCTCGATCGTGCTCTCCGGGATCGGGAGCCGCCTCATCAGCGTGTCGAGGCGGTCGCCCGCGGGCGGCGGGTCGACGATGAGCTCGAACAGCACGAGCGCCTGCGCGCGGTATTCGAGACTCTCGGGATCGGGCAACCGGCTCGGCGACCCTTCGTTACGGTGGTGATGCATGGGAGCTGCGTCTCCTGTGCCGGCCCCGGGGACGTTGCCGCGTCGCCCGGGGCACCTCGCTAGGGGTTCACGACGGCCTAGCGACCTCGGGCGGAAATTCGCTCCCTCAGTGACGACCCATGTCGGGCGCGAGGACCAGCCGGCCGCTTGTCTCGTTCCGCTCTCTACTGGGAGTCGGCGCCGGAACCTCGAGCACACACGATTCGATCCACTGCTCGGCGTCGGCCTCGCGGATCCGGTAGGCGCCCTGCTCCCCGAGCCGACTCGCCCGAAGCCGGCCCCTGTGGATCGCCCGCAGCACCGTCTTGGTGCTCACCTGGCAACGCTCGGCGACATCGCTCGGTGTCAGCAGGCGCTCGAGCATGTCTCAGAGGCCTCGACCGAGGTCGCGTTCACGCGCGCGCACGCGCGAGTCGATGGCCATCCGCTGCGCGGCCGACCGCTGCACCGCAATGTCGAGCACCTGTGCAGCGTCCCGCGGCGGCTCCGCCGGCGCGATCTCGTCCCGCTCCTGGGCGCGCGCCGACGCGCCGTAGAGGCGGTTCTCGAGCCGACCGCGGCTCATCGCCATGTAGAGCCACTCGCGGCTCGTCTCCTCGGTCGCGAGCACCAACGCACGGCCTACGGTCAGGCCCTGAGCGGCGTGCCCCGTCATCGCGTAGCCGTGCTGCACCGCGGGCCTCGCGCCCGCATCGAGGTAATCGCTTCCCAGCGCGACGCCGCGACCCCGAACGCACACGATTAGGCGACGACTGTCGACGTCCGCACGGAGCACGAGCGCGCGATCGCCGTTGGCCACGCCCAGGCGCCGATCGTTCCGCCGCAGCAGCACGCGATCACCGGCAGCGAACGGACGCCCGCCCACGATGACCTCGGGCCCGGAGACGGCACCCGCCGCGACCATCCGCTCTCGCGCACGACGGTTCAGATCGGCGACGTCGTCGCGCTGGTACGCGAGCATGACTTCGCTCGCCGTCTCACCCGACGACCACCAGTCAGCGACGAGCTGCGCCCTCAGGTCGTCGCCTCCTCCGAGACACACGCGGTCGTGCGCGCGGTAGTGCTCGAGCGCCTCGTCGCCGCGGCCGTCACGCAGCAGCGCGAGCGCATCGCGTTCCCACGAGGCGACCTGCCGGCGGTTCTCGTGCAGCTCGATTACAGGGAGGCGGGCGCGCAGCCCGCGGAACGCACCGCCGGCCTCGATCTCGGGCAGCTGGCGATCGTCCCCGACCAGTACAAGCTTCCCGTGAGCGCGCCGCAGGGTCTCGGCCAGCTGGGACAGCTGCCGCGTCGGGACCATGGCGGCCTCGTCGACAACGAGCACGGCGTGGCGAGGCAGCCATCCGCGATCGACGTGAGCCAGCAGCGCAGCGACGCTCGTCGACGGCATGCCGGCGCCCTCATCCAGCCCACGCGCCGCGCGCCACGCGATCGCAGCGCCAATCACAGGCGTGCCGCTCGCCTCCCATGCCTCGCGCGCCGCGGCGAGCGCGAACGTCTTGCCGGTGCCCGCGGCGCCGACCACGATCGCCACGGCGTCCCCATCGCGCGTCAGGCGCCGGATCATCTCCTCCTGCTCGCCGGACAACGTCGGCCGCGTGGCGATGGCGAGCTCCACGGCCTGTGGCGCCGCAAGGCCCGCACCGCGGCCGCGGCCCTGAAGGGCGCGGTCGATCAGGATCTGCTCGGTGAGCATCAGCGCGCGGGTGGAGTAGCGGCGCTCGTCGGGCAGCGCGCGCACCCTGCGGCCGTCGCGTCGCTGCAGCAGTGCGTCGCGCGCACGCACCGGCTCACTGAGCGCAAGCGCGACGGCGTCGCGCGACGCGAGGAAGTGATCCGCGAGCCGCTCCAGCAGTGCGACGTCGATCCGAGGATCCGCCGGCAGGCGCACGCACCAGCCCTGAACGACGTCTCGCCGAGAGAAGGACGTCCGCACTTTCGTGAGGCCTCCTGAACCGGCGAGCTCGCGATGGTCTCGTCGAGACGGTCTGCGCTGATAGTCGGCACCTCGCGATGGCACACGTCGCGGACGCGCTCGGGCGCGAAGCCGAGCGCCTTAGCCCGATCCCGCCACTCCGCTTCGAGGGTCCCCGCCGTCACCCCATGATCCTTCTGGCGTCGCGTCTCGAGCGTCGCCGTCTGTGCGGCACGAGCCCCACGCTGGCCCCGCTCCTCGAGCTCGGCCTCGATCTCAGCCCGCCGCCGGCTGAACGCCCGCAACGCGGGCCGGGGCACGCCGACGATGTCGGCGATGCCGTTCCGCGTCGGCGTCCACTCGACACCGAGGCGTCGCGTGAGCTCCGACCGGAGGCGCGCCTCGTAGAGGTAGCCGGCCGTCTTCCCGTGCGCGTAGAGCCGACGCGCGTCCAGCGCCGACCAGCGCCCGTCAGCGGCCTGGACGAGGTTCGCGACAACCACGTGCGTGTGGAGCTGCGGATCGCCGGCGCGCGACGCACGATGCCGGAAGGCGGCCGCGACGAGCCCGTTCCCGCGGACCGAGATGCAACCGCCCGGCCCGCGCCGCGCGACAGCCGCGTGACGCTCCAGGTAACCGAACGCATCGCGCACGGCGACGTCGTGCGCATCCCGGATCTGGCGGCGCATCGCTTCATCACCGACGCCGAACATCACGCTCACGCTCTTGGAAGCCGAGAACGTGACGTCGAAGCCCGGCACGCGTACCGCCGGATGACGCCCGAGCGGCTCGCCGGTTACCGGGTGCGCTCCCTCAAGGATCCGGTGCAGCGCCTCAGCGGCGACGGAGCCGCCTCTTGCGATCGGAAGACCGCCGGCACCAACCCACACGCCGTCCGGCTCGGACGCTTCGAAGTAGTAATCCTCGACGCCGCTCGCGACGCTCGTGACGCGATCCACACGTCCTCCGGCCTGCTCGAGGTAGTACCGCGCCTGACCCGTCGCCAGCTTTCCGATCGAGAGCATCCAGTCGTCCTCGATCGCTCAAGCCGCCGAGACGGCTTACTGGTCCATCAGACTCGCGCGGATCGCCCCAGAAGCCCGCACACGGACATCGCCGCGCTACACCATCGCCGACGTCAACCGCAAGACCGGGCACGCACTTGCACTTCATCCGAAGATGCTGGGGTGGCGGCACTCGGTGGCGTTGCGGCAAGCGGTGGCGTTGCGGCAAGCGCCACGTCGAAGGATGCGCGACCAGCGCCATGACGTGATCGAGAGACACGACAGTAGGCGACACGGAGGGTCGCGTTAGTAGAGGTGCGTCGAGCGGGGGCGATCTTCGACGCCCCACTCCTCAGAAGATCATGGGGAGAACTGCTCGTGCCGATTCCCGAGAAGCGGGCAGGAGCGATGCCTCTACTCTCGCGCGCCGACAGCGACTCTGCCAGGACGCGACCGAGCGCGGCGTTACGCTCAATGGCGTGCCGGCGAGGATCACCGGATTCGATCAGCCCTTCGCCTACGTTAGCCAGCTTGACTCGGGCTTGGGAGCCGAGTGGTCCTGGCCGGCCGTTGAGCGAGTGATTCAAGGCGGCGGCGATTTTCGATCTTGAGTTCGCGCCGACGTCGCAGGCTCCGTGTCGGGCGTAGTCGGCGGTTTAGACCCTCCGATGCATCAATCCGCGACGCTGGCGTCGGCGCAACAGGAACGGAGCACTCGATCGGAGGAGGAGTCCTACGGCGTGCCGACCGCCACGCTCATAACCGTGTTCAATGCGCCGCACATCGTCGTGACCCAACGGCCAGCGTGACGCGCGTCTTCGACAACCTGAACGAGCGGCTTGATCACGGGCTGCGCACAGCCCTCGCCTCGGGCGAGCGGACGGATATCGCCGTGGGCTTTTTCAATTTGCGCGGCTGGCGGCTTCTCGCCGATGTTGTGGACGGCTTCTCAGGCGGCGAAGGCTGTGCGCGGGTGCTCGTGGGCATGCAACAGCTGCCACAGGACGAACTCCGCGATGCGTTGTCGCTCGATCCCGAACGAGCATTTGTCGATCAACGGCAAGCGCTGAAGATGCGCCGCCGGGCCGCCGAGGAGTTCCGGGATCAGTTGATGATCGGCCTGCCAACAGAGGCGGATCGTAAGGCTCTGCGCGACCTTTCCCGACAGTTGCGCTCTGGCCTGGCCAAGGTGAAGCTGCATCTGGCCCACCTCCTGCATGCGAAGCTCTACCTAGCCCATCGCCCCCGAGATCCGGCGACCCCGATCTGGGGATTCGTCGGATCGAGCAATCTGACGATGGCGGGGCTGCGGTACCAGGGCGAGCTCAACGTGGACGTCACTGACGACCAAGCAGCGGATGCGCTGGCCACCTGGTTCGAGGACCGATGGAACAACCGCCTGAGCATTGACATCTCGGAGGAGCTCGCTGACATCATCGATCAGAGCTGGGCGCGAGAGAAGCTCCTTGAGCCGTACCTGATCTATCTGAAGATCGCGTACCACCTATCTCAGGAGGCTCGGGCCGGCCTGGCCGAATACGCGCTGCCGAACGACTTCCGAGAGGTCCTTCTTCCGTTCCAAGCGGCTGCAGTGCAGATCGCGGCCCACCATCTCCAGAAGAGAGGCGGTGTGCTGCTCGGCGACGTCGTTGGCCTCGGCAAGACACTGATGGCTACGGCCCTGGCACGGATCATGGAGGACGCCCAGCTCGCACCTCGCACGCTCGTCATCTGCCCTCCAAATCTGCAACGGATGTGGCGCGAATACGTCGAGGACTACAACCTCAACGCTCGAGTCGTTTCGGTCGGGGCAGTGATCAACGAGCTCGCGGAGCTCAAGCGCTTCCCGCTCGTCATCGTGGACGAATCACACAACCTTCGCAACCGCGACGGAAAGCGTTATCGCAGCATTCGCGACTACATCGCAGCTAACGACGCCAAGTGCATACTGCTGTCGGCCACGCCGTACAACAAGTCGTATCACGACCTCTCAGCGCAACTCAGGCTCTTTGTCGCGGAGGATGAGGACCTGGGCCTTCGTCCAGAGCGCGCTCTCGGCGACATCGGAGAGACTGAGTTCATACGGCGGCACCAGTGCGGCTTACGAACGATTGCGGCCTTCGAGCATTCCGAGCATGCGGACGACTGGCGAGATCTCATGCGCTTGTACCTCGTTAGGCGCACGAGGTCCTTCATCAAGACCAACTATGCCGAGTCGGATCCCCGAAGCGGCCGGCAGTACTTGCAGTTCTCGAACGGCGATCGCTTCGCATTCCCAGACCGCGCCCCGCTCACACTGGCGGTGCCCGCTAGGGAAGATGATCCCTACGCGGCGCTGTACTCGCAGGACGTAGTAGACGTCATCAACGCGCTGAACCTGCCTCGCTACGGGCTTGGGAACTACATTCAAGCCTCAGGCACTCCGCCACCCACGACGAACGAGGCGCAGACGATCGAAGAGCTTGGCCGGGCCGGGCGCAGACTGATGGGCTTCTGTCGGACCAACCTCTTCAAGCGCCTAGAGTCGAGCGGCGAGGCGTTCCTACTCTCTGTCAAACGCCACGCGCTACGGAACCGTGTCGTTCTGCACGCGCTCGACAACGAGCTACCCGTGCCGATCGGTACGCAAGAGCCACGCCTGTGGCATCCAGACGAGGACGATCAGGATCTGGAGCAGTCCACGCTAACGACAGATGACGACAGCCCGGCCGAGGTAGTGGCGTCCGAGGCAGACGCTGCGCGCGCGTATGACGAGTTCTCGACGAGGTGGGCACACCGCTTCAAGTGGCTAAGCAGTCACCTATTCGGCCCAGAATTGCGTGAGCACATGGTGATGGACATCGAAGCGCTGGAGTCCCTCGTAGAGGAGCACTCGCCGTGGGATCCGAAAGCCGACGGAAAGCTGACCGCGCTGATCGAGCTCCTGGCGGAGCGACATCCCGACGAGAAGGTCCTGGTTTTCAGCCAGTTTGCGGACACCGTCCGTTATCTAGGACGTGAACTGGGCCGGGCTGGCGTCCGCGGAGTCGAGACGGTCGATGGCAATTCCGAGGATCCGACGGATAAGGCGCAGCGCTTCAGTCCGCGGTCGAACGCCCCGCATGGCACTCGGTTCCACGAGCCCAGCGTCCCGATTCGCGTCCTCGTCTCGACGGACGTGCTGTCAGAGGGACAGAACCTCCAGGACGCATCGATCGTCGTCAACTTCGATTTGCCCTGGGCGATTGTGAGGCTGATACAGCGAGCGGGGCGCGTCGATCGAATCGGCCAGCAGGCCGAAACGATCCGGTGCTACTCGTTCGAACCCGCTGAGGGTGTGGAGAAGATCATCTTGCTTCGGAAGCGTGTTCGGACGCGTCTACGGGAGAGTGGCGAAGTGCTTGGCACCGACGAGCAGTTCTTCGGCGACGCTGAGGAGAGCCAGATCGTCGATCTCTACAACGAGCGCTCTGGCGTCTTGGACGACGCCGACGAAGAGGACGTGGATCTCGGGTCATTCGCGTTCGAGATCTGGAAGCAAGCAACAAAGGACAACCCCAAGCTACGCGCGGCGGTAGAGGAGTTGCCCGATGTGGTGTACTCCGGTAAGGCCGCGCCGGAGACCGGATCGCTCGCCTTCATCAGGACCGCCCAAGACAACGATGCCCTGGTGTGGCTGACCTCCGACGGCGCGGTCTTGAGCGAATCCCCGATTGCGATCTTGAATGCGGCCGCATGCGCCGCCGGTACAGGCGCCGTGGATCCGGGTGAGCGACACTTGGACCTCGTCGCCACCGCCGTCCGCCACGTCGTTCGCGAGGAGCGTCTCGTGGGTGGCGGCCTCGGACGCCCGAGCGGAGCGCGGTTCCGGGCATACGAGCGGCTCAAGTCTTACGTGGAGCACAATGATGGAACTCTCTTGGTCTCGGAGGACCTCAAGCGCGCAGTCGAGGACATCTATCGCTTGCCCCTTCGACCGATTGCGACGGACACCATCAACCGGCAACTGCGCGCCGGCATTTCCGACGAGGAGCTGGGCCATCTCGTCGTTGAGTTGCGTGCCGACGACCGCCTAGTCGTCGGCCAGGACGAGGACGTACTGACAGAGCCGCGTGTTGTGTGCAGCTTGGGCCTCGTCGCGGATGGTTGAGATGGATGCAGTTGGGAAGGCTGTCGCAGAGCGCGACCTTCGTCGCTTGTTCGTGCAGGAGCTTGGCTGGGACCTCCACCGGCAGCGCGTCGACGCCACGGTGGAAGACGAAGGCTTCGTCCTCGACGCCGTCGCCGAGAAGCGCGGTGTCGTCGTTTTTGAATGCCGGCTACCGAAGGGAGGCCTGCCGCGCCAGAGCATCCGTCGCCAGATAGAAGCTCAAGTCGCGAAGGTCGTCCGTGAGCACTTGATCGTCTTCACTGAGGAGGACGGCGACCAGGTCTGGCAGTGGACTAAGCGCGAGCTCGGCAAGCCTTCGGTGGTTCGCGAGAGGATGATCCATAGGGGCCAGCAGGGAGCGATCGTCGCAGAGGCTGTTCGCGGCCTGGAGATCCAGTTCGCGGAAGAGGAGCGCCTCACGCTGACCGATGTACTTGGGCGACTCCGTGCACGATTCGATGCGGAGCGGCCCACGAAGCGATTCTATGACC
>Ga0081539_10004075_pt1 | contig 16710 bp, 12 predicted proteins | sample TabmetS4T2R2_FD_71023 | JGI IMG/M metagenome (GOLD analysis project Ga0081539, IMG submission 71023) | Tabebuia heterophylla rhizosphere microbial communities from the University of Puerto Rico - S4T2R2 | ecosystem: Host-associated > Plants > Roots > Rhizosphere ...
GCGGCGGGGGCGGCCGGCGCGGGGCGCCCCCCCCCGCGGCGCTGTTTCGGCGCCGAGTCGGTGACGCCCGGGTGCGCCGGCGTGGCCGCGCCGGACGGCATCGTGCCGGCGCCGGTCGGGGCGCTCGCGGACCACCCGAAGGTGTGCATGCAGCCCATCGCCGTGGCGAAGCTGCGGGTCTGCGACTACGGCCCGGACCCGAGCGACGCGAAGCTCAGCGTCGCCGTCGTCGGCGACTCGCACGCGACGCACTGGATGGCGTCGTTCCAGGTGATCGCCAAGCAGCGGAAGTGGCACGTCGCGACCCTGCTCAAGGGCTCCTGCCCGCTGACCGACGCCCGGCGCACGTCGAGCGGTGCGGAGGCGGACAGCTGCGAGACCTGGAACGCCGCGGCGCACGAGTGGCTGGCGGCGCACCCCGAGATCCGGTACGTCGTGGTGTCGGCGAGCTCGGCCAACCGGTTCCGGACGCCGCCCGGCGGCGACTGGTTCCGGACGGCGGTGGACGGCTACGTCTCGGCCTGGAACCGGCTGCCGAGCTCCGTCCGCGAGGTGATCGTCATCCGTGACGTCCCGCGGCCGCGGGAGGACGTCGTCGTCTGCTCCGAGCTGGCGCTCCGCCACGGCGACGGCGTCGACGAGTGCGGGCGGCCGCGGACCGAGGCGCTGCTGCCGGACCCGGAGGTCGCCGCCGCGACGGCGGGGGTCCGGCGCCGGGTCGAGGTCGTCGACCTCACGCCGGCGTTCTGCACGAGCGACCGGTGCGAGCCGGCGGTCGGCGGCGCGTTCGTCTACCGCGACGGTCACCACATGACGGCGACGTTCGCCAGGTCCCTGGTCCCCCAGCTGCTGGCGCAGCTGACCGCCGCGATGCGCTGACCGAGCGCCGGGCGCCGGTCCAGCGCGGGGTGACCGCCCGACCCTTCGGGAGCCTGGCTCTCCCGGGGGGTCGGGCGGTCCATGGCTCGGCAGGCCGCCTCGCCTAGGAGGCGGCGTTGCCGAGCTGTCTGCGGGCGTTCCGGTACTCGGTGACCATGAGGTCGGTGAGCTCCTCGATGCCGGTCTCGGCCGTGGGTTTGTCGAACGTGATCCGGCCGTGCTGCAGCACGTTGATGCGGTCGCAGACCTCGAGGATCTGGGCGTAGTTGTGGGCGATGACGATCATCGAGACGTCGCTGTTGGCGCGGAGGTCCTGGATGAGGTCCAGGATGAGCGCGCCCTCCTTCGCGCCCATCGCCGCCAGCGGCTCGTCCAGCAGCAGCACCTTCGCGTTGGAGGTGACCGCCCGCGCAACGGCGATCGCCTGGCGCTGGCCGCCGGAGAGCTTGGCGACCTCGACGCCGACGTCCCGGATGTTGGTGATGCCGATGGCGGCGAGGTGCTCCTTCGCGAGGCGGCGCATCTTGCGGTTCTGCAGGAGCCGCCAGCGGACGGACTCGCGGTTGAGGAACATGTTGTGGAAGACGCTGAGCTCGTTCACCAGGGCCAGATCCTGGTAGACGATGTCGATGCCGAGCGATCGGGCATGCTCCACGCTGCGGAACTCGACCGGCTCGCCGTCCAGGATCAGGGTCCCGGCGTCCGGCTTGTGGAACCCGCACAAGATCTTGACCAGCGTCGACTTGCCCGCCCCGTTGTCCCCCAGCAGCCCGAGCACCTCGCCCTTGCCCAGGCGCAGGCTGACGTCGGACAGGGCGACGACCGCGCCGTACCGCTTGGCCACGTTCTCCACCCGGAACACCGGCTGGTCGCCAGGGCCGCCGGCCGGGTCGTCGACGGGCGCTGCCCCGGGTTCGGCCATCACGTCTCCCCTGCTCGTCGGAGTCGGGTCAGGTACTGGTTGGCGATCATGGAGATGAGGATGGCGGCGCCGAGGATGAGGTAGAACGGGTTGGCGCTGATGCCGATCAGGTTGAACCCGTTCTGCAACTCGGCGAGCACGAGCGCACCGAGCAGGGCACCGACGATGGTCCCGGACCCGCCGGCCAGCGCCGTCCCGCCGATCACCGCGGCGGAGATGGCGGTGAAGGTGACGGTAGTGCCGCCACCGAGGTTCGGGTCGATGGTGTTCACCCGGAACGCCTCCATGATCCCGGCGAACGCTCCCAGCACGCTGGTGATCATGAAGTTGCCGATCTTGATCCGGTTGACCCGGATGCCGGCCTCGGTCGCCCCGAGCAGGTTGCCGCCCACCGAGACGGTGTAGATGCCCCACCGGGTGCGGGTCAGCACCACGTGGAAGTACCCGACGATCAGCAGGCACCAGATCAGCTCGGCCCAGTTCGCCGCGCCCAGCCAGGACTGGATCCGGCCCTCCATGCTCGGCGGGATCTCCGCCGGGTAGGCGTGCGACGTGGTCAGCACGACGCCGAACAGCACGTAGAAGGTGCCCAGGGTGGTGACGAACGAGGGCACCTTCAACAGGCAGACGATCAGCCCGTTGCCCAGCCCGATCAGCGCGCTGACCACGAGCGCCAGGAGGATCGACAGGAGCGGCGGGACGCCGTAGAAGTCGGCGGCGTAGTGCATCAGGAACGGCGCCAGCGCGAACACCATCCCGACCGACAGGTCGATCTCGCCACTGACCAGCAGCAGCACGATGCCGACCGCCACGATCGCCCCCGGCGCCGTGGCCTGCGCGATGTTCACCAGGTTCGGCTTCTCCAGGAACACGTCCGAGGAGAGCCGGAAGTACACCATGAGCCCGATCGCGACGATGAACACGCTCGCTTCGCGCCGGCGCAGGAACGCGCCCAGCAGGCTCCGCCAGGTGGTGCCGCGGCGAGCCGGGCCCTCGTCGGCGCCGGTCGACGTCGACGAGGGCCTGTCCGTCGTTACCACGAGCAGCCCTCAGAGCCTGTCTTGGAATTCAGCGCCGTCGCGAGGAGCCGCCCGGTGTGGTGCTCCGGCGTGCCCGGCGAGGAGCTCACAGCAGCGCCATGGGCGACGATGCCGGGTGCGGCGGAGCGCCGCCCCACCGGGTGGCCCGCAGTACGCGGGGAATTCGAAGACAGGCTCTCAGTCATGGATCCCATGATGACGCTGTTCGTCAGGCGTGGGCGATGGCGCCGGAGCGCTCGATCTGCTGCGGCTTGGAGTCGGATCCCTCGTAGCGGTTCTTGCTGGTCTGGTAGGGCTCGACGTTGTCCTTGGTGACGAACAGCAGACCCGTGTTGGTCTGGGCCGGCGAGATCAGGCCGCCGGACAGCTTGTAGAGGTAGAGCGCCATCACCGGCAGGAAGCCCTGGAGGTAGGGCTGCTGGTCGATCGTGTAGTCCAGGTCGCCGGCCTTCACCGACTCCAGGGTCTCCGGGACCAGGTCGAACCCGCCGGCGACCTTGAGGCCCTTGGACCGCAGGTCGTACTTCTTCACCATCACGCCGACGCTCTGCGTCGAGCCGGCGTCCACGGCGAGCAGGCCGGCGACGTTGGAGTGGCCCTGCACGTAGGCGTCGATGATCGACTGGCCCTTGGTGATGTCGGCGTTGGTGGCCACCGCCTGGAAGTTGATCGACTTGCCCGACTCCTTGATCGCCGCCTGCGCGCCGTCGATGCGGGGCTGGATGTTCAGCTGCCCCGGCGTCGCGATGAACGCCGCCACGTCACCGGAGTCGATCTGCTCGAGCGCCCGCTGGCCGAGCGCGTACCCCGACTCGTACAGGCCCTGGCCGATGTAGGCCAACCGGTTCGTGCCCGGGTCGTCGCGCGCGCCGTCGGCGTTGTAGGACACCACCGGGATGCCGGCGTCCAGCGCCTTGTCCACCGGCTCGCGGAAGGCGCTCTTGTCCACCACCGCCAGCGCGATCCCGTCGGCCTTCGAGGTGACCGCGGTGTTCGTCGCGTTCACCATCTCGGCCACGATCGAGTCCTTCGACCCGGTCCACTGGAAGTCGACGCCCAGCAGCTTGCACGCGTCCTCCGCGCCGTACTGGGTCGGGGTGAAGAACGGGTTCGTCGTCACGTGACACACGAACACGAACTTCCACTTCGGCGTCTTCGGGAAGTTGCCGTACGCCCCACCCGACGCCGCCGCGGCCGAACCGCCGTCGTCGTCCGAACCCGTGCACGCTGCGAGCAGCGCCGAAGCCGCCAGCGACGCGCTCACGAGACCCGTGCCCGCCAGCAGCCGCCGCCGGGTCGGCCCCGGCAGGTCAAGAGTGTCGACAGCCTGTTCGACAACGGGGTCAACCTTACGCATGAGGACTCCTCAACAACCGGGAACCGGCTCGGAGACGAACTGCGGGCCAGCTCGAATACAGGACAGAACACGGGCCAGGATCGGACCCAGCTCAGCGCCGGCACCGCTCCCGGAGCCGGTACTGCGGGTGGTGCTCGGGATCGGTCGCCGGGCGGCGCCGCGGTGGTGCCGGCGCTGGTGCTGGGTCACAGCTCGCGGTGGTGCGAGTTCAGTGCTCGACGCCGAACTGGTAGACCGAGGTGGTCCGGTAGACGTGGCCGGGACGCAACACGGTCGAGGGGAAGTTGGGGTGGTTCGGCGAGTCCGGGAAGTGCTGGGTCTCCAGGGCGAAACCGTCGCCCTGGCGGTACATCCGGCCGCTGGTGCCGACCAGCGTGCCGTCGAGGAAGTTGCCCGCGTAGAACTGGATGCCGGGCTCCGTCGTCAACACGCTCAACACCCGGCCGGTCTGGTGCTCGACCACCCTGGCGGCCAGCTCGAGCCCGTGGCCGTGCCGGTCGAGAACCCAGTTGTGGTCGTAGCCCCGGCCGATCACCAGCTGCTCGAAGGACTCGCGGTTCCTCGCGCCGATCGCGGTCGGGCGCCGGAAGTCCATCGGCGTGCCCGCGACCGTGTCGATGGCGCCGGTCGGGATGAGCGTCGGGTCCACCGGCGTGTAGCGGGAGGCGTTCAGGAACAGCTTGTGGTTGTCGATCGTCCCGGACCCCTCCTCCTTCAGGTTCCAGTAGTTGTGGTTGGTCAGGTTGACGATCGTCGGCTTGTTCGTCGTGGCCCGGTAGTCCATGCGGAGCGCGTTGCCGCTGGTGAGGGTGTAGGTGACCTGGGCGTGCATCCGGCCGGGGTAGCCCATGTCGCCGTCCGGGCTCGTGAACCGCATGACCAGGCCGACCGACGAGCCGTGGCGGAACGGCGTGGTGGCCCAGTTGTGCTTGTCGAAGCCGCGCGTGCCGCCGTGCAGGCTGTTCGGGTCGTTGTTGATCGGCAGGTGGTACGTGTGGCCGTCCAGTGTGAACGTGCCCTTCGCGATCCGGTTCGCGTACCGGCCGGTGATGCAGCCGAAGTAGGGGCTCTTCGCCACGTAGTCGTCCAGGTTGTCGAAGCCGAGGGCGACGTTGGCGAAGCGGCCCCGGCGGTCCGGGATCTCCACCGACTGGATGATCCCGCCGTAGGTGAGGATCCGGACCCGCACGCCGTGAGCGTTGGCCAGCGTCCAGGCCTGGACCGGGCCCTCGTCGGTCGACCCGAAGGGCGCCGAGGTCACCGACGGCCCGTGACTGAGGGTCCGCGTGGCGGCACTGGCGGAGGCCGCGCCGGCGGCCATGGCCACCCCCGACGACGCGGCACCGACAAGGACTCCGAAACCGCGGCGAGTGATCGGCTGGACCGGCGACGACGTCTCAGGCATCTCGATGACCTCCGGTATGAGATTGGCCCGCACAGGGCCTGGCAGAACGACGGTTGCGTGAGGTATGCCAGGTGTGGGGACGATGCCCTGTTGCTGGACTCTGGTCCGGAACGCCCTGGCTGTCAGCTGTGTCCGCGTCGTGTAGATCGGGTGACGATCTGGTTAAACCGGCTGTTCGTGATCTCGAGATGCTAGAGGTTCATTTCGGACCTGCAAACGAATGGCCGCAATCGTATGCATAACGATTTCGTAAACCGCCGAGGTGGCCTCTCGGCGGTGGTGTGAGCGGTCTCATGACGTCGACGCGCCGTGACCTTCGGCGCATCCTGCTGATCCACCGAATGTCCGCCTGACCTGCGGCGACGTCGTCCGGCCCTCAGCCGCGGCGGACGGCGAGCCGCCGCCGGTAGCGCAGCGCAACCACACTCCCCGCCGAACCCCCGGACGGACCCCGGTTCGCCGCGGCTCCGGCCCACCGCCCGGGAGCGCCTCTCCGGCCGGCCGGCACCCTCCGAACGGCTCTCCGAACGGCCCCTGGAACCCGCCCGGCCGACGTCGTCAGGTGCGCCAGCGGTACTCCAGCTCCGGGCGGCCGGCGCCGCCGTAGCGCGGCTCGCGGTCGGTGAGGCGCTCGGCGGTCAGGTGCTCCAGGTACCGCCGCGCCGTGACCCGCGAGACGCCGAGCCGCTCGGCGACCTCCGCGGCCGACAGCGCGCCGCCGTCCCGCAGGACGCCCACGACGCCCTCGAGGAGGTCCGGCGCCAGGCCCTTCGGCAGCCGGTCCTCGCCCGCCGTCCGCAGCGAGCCGAGCATGCGGTCGATCTCCTGCTGCCCGGCCACCGCGTCGTCGCGCGCCACCTCGGCGCGGTAGGCGGCGTAGCGCTCCAGCCGGTCCCGCAGCGTGGCGAACGCGAACGGCTTGAGCACGTACTGGACGACGCCCTGCGACACCGCGGTGCGGACGACGGCGAGGTCGCGGGCGGACGTCACGGCGATGACGTCGGCCCGGTGGCCGGCGCCGCGCATGGCTCGGCACAGGTCGAGGCCGTGCATGTCCGGCAGGTTCAGGTCGAGCAGCACCAGGTCGACGCCGGTGCCGCGCGACAGCCGCCGCATCGCCTCGCCCGCCGTCCCCGCGGTGGCGACGACGGCGAAGCCCGGCACCCGGCCGACGTACGCCGCGTGCGCCTCCGCGGCGATCGGGTCGTCCTCGACGACGAGCGTCCGGATCGGCGCCGCCGCGGTCATGCCGGCGCTCCGGTCGACGTCGGCGCCGCTGCCGCCACCCCGCCCGTGACCGCACGCACCCCCGGCGCCGGCCGCAGCCGCACGGTGAAGACGGCGCCGCCGTCGCGGGTGACCTCGACGCTCCCGCCGTTGCGGCGCACCGCCTGGCCGACCAGCGCCAGGCCGAGCCCGCGCCCGCCGAGCGACCCGGCCGGTTTGGTGGACCAGCCGCGGCTGAACGCGCGGTCGACGTCCGCGGGGTCGAGTCCGGGCCCGGTGTCGGCCACGCGGATCACCAGCTCGCCCCCGGCCGACACCGACGCCGCGACCGAGACGCGCCGCGGCGGCTCGCCGGACGCCGCGGCGTCGATCGCGTTGTCGAGCAGGTTGCCGACGATCGTCACGAGGTCCCGCGCGTCGATCGCGTGGTCCGGGACGTCGAGGTCGTCGGCGAGCGACAGCTCGACGCCGCGCTCGCTGGCCTGCGCCGCCTTCCCGAGCAGGAGCGCGGCCACCACCGGCTCGCGGACGGCGCCGACCACGCGGTCGGTGAGCTCCTGCGCCTCCGCGAGCTCGGCGGTCGCGACCTCGAGCGCGCGCTCGGTGTGCCCGAGCTCGATCAACGAGATCACCGTGTGCAGGCGGTTCGCCGACTCGTGCGCCTGGGACCGCAGCGACTCGGCGAGGCCACGGACGGAGTCCAGCTCGCCGGACAGCGCGAGCAGGTCGGTCCGGTCGCGGATCGTGGTGACGCTGCCCAGCTCGCGGCCGCCCCAGCGGGCCGGCGCCTGGTTCACGACGAGCACCCGGTCCCGGGTCAGGTGGATCTCGTCGGTCCGGGTGGCGCCGCCGGCCAGCGCCTCGGCGAGGGCCACCGGCAGGCCCACCTCGCCGACGTGACGGCCGACGGCGTCGTCCGGCAGGTCGAGCAGCCGGCGACCCTCGTCGTTCACCAGGCTCAGCCGCCCGTCGCGGCCGAGCAGGAGCAGGCCCTCGCGGACGGCGTGCAGCACGGCGTCGTGGAACTCGTACATCTGCGCCAGCTCCACCGGGCCCAGGCCGTGGGTCTGGCGGCGCAGCCGCCGGCTGAGCAGCCCGGCCACGGCGCCGGTCACGACGAGCGCGACCGCCCCGGCGGCGAGCAGCAGCGGCACCTGGCGCTCGAGCCCCTCGCCGACCGACTTCAGCGTGATGCCGACCGACACCAGCCCGATCACCCGGCCGTCCTGCTCCACCGGGACGACGGCGCGCACCGACGGCCCCAGGGTGCCGGTGAACGTCTCGGTGAACGGCGTCCCGTGCCGGGCGGGCTCGATGTTGCCCACGAACCGCCCGCCGATCCGGTCCCGGACGGGGTGGGTGTACCGGATGCCGTCGGTGCTCATCACGACGACGAAGTCGGTCCTGGTCTCCCGCTGAACCCGGTCCGCGTACGGCAGCAGCGCCGCCGTGGGGTCGGGGGCGGCGAGGCCGTCCGCCACGGTCGGGGACGCGGCGACCGCCAGCGCGACGGCCATCACCTCCTGCCGCGCCGCCTCCCGCGACCAGCGCCTGGCCTGCAGGTACGCCGCGAGCACGGCGACCGCGACCACGACGGCGAGCACCACGGCCAGCAGCGCGAAAAGCTGCCGCGCCAGGCTCCAGCGCCGCGGGTGGGGTCGACCCATTCGATCAGTGTGTACCCGCTCCGGCCGGGAGGCCGAGGGTCGATCTGCACGCAGCGCGCACGAAATGAACAGAACGGTGACCTCGCCGGGCGAGCCCGGCAGCCTCCCTGGTAGTGGGCCAGGTCACAGCCGGCCACCGCCGGCGCCGACCCCCAGCGCGGCCCTCACCGTCGAGGAGGCACCCATGTCGAGCCCCCACCCGGCGCTGCCGGGCACCCCGACCGCCGGCCCGCCGTCGCAGCGGCGGGACCGCACCCACTACCTCTACCTGGCCGTCGTCGGCGCCGTCCTGGCCGGCGTCGTCGTCGGCATCGTGGCGCCGGACGCCGGCGTCGCGCTGAAGCCGCTCGGCACCGGCTTCGTCGCCCTCATCCGGATGATGATCTCGCCGATCATCTTCTGCACGATCGTGCTCGGCGTCGGGTCGATCCGCCAGGCCGCGAAGGTCGGCAAGGTCGGCGGCCTCGCGCTCGGCTACTTCCTCGTGATGTCGACGGTGGCGCTGGCGATCGGCCTGCTCGTGGGCAACCTGCTGCACCCCGGCGCCGGGCTCGCGCTCGGCGCGGACCTCAAGGGCTCGGGCGCGGCGGCCGCCGGCGACTCGGCGGAGAGCACGACGGACTTCCTGCTGGGCATCATCCCGACGACGCTGGTCTCGGCCCTGACCGAGGGCGAGGTGCTGCAGGCGCTGCTGGTCGCGCTGCTGGTCGGGTTCGCCGTCCAGGCCATGGGGCCGGCGGGCGAGCCGATCCTGCGCGGCGTCACGCACCTGCAGCGGCTGGTCTTCCGCGTGCTGGCGATGATCATGTGGGCGGCGCCGGTCGGCGCGTTCGGCGCGATGGCGGCGGTGGTCGGCGCGACCGGGGTGGACGCGCTGGTCAGCCTCGCCCAGATCATGCTGGCGTTCTACACGACCTGCCTGCTCTTCGTGGTCTTCGTCCTCGGCACGCTGCTGCGGGCGGTCACCGGCCTGAACCTGTTCTCGCTGCTGCGATACCTCGCGCGCGAGTTCCTGCTGATCGTGTCGACGTCGTCGTCCGAGTCCGCGTTCCCGCGCCTGATGGCCAAGATGGAGCACCTCGGCGTCGCCCGCCCGGTGGTCGGAATCACGGTGCCGACCGGGTACTCGTTCAACCTCGACGGGACGGCGATCTACCTGACGATGGCGTCGCTGTTCATCGGCGAGGCGCTCGGCAACCCGCTCTCGCTCGGCGAGCAGGTCTCGCTGCTGGTGTTCATGGTCGTCGCGTCGAAGGGCGCGGCCGGCGTGACCGGCGCCGGGCTCGCCACGCTGGCCGGCGGCCTGCAGTCGCACCGGCCGGACCTGGTCGACGGCGTCGGCCTGATCGTCGGCATCGACCGCTTCATGTCCGAGGCGCGGGCGGTGACGAACTTCGCCGGCAACGCCGTCGCGACCGTGCTCATCGGCGCCTGGACCGGCGAGCTCGACAAGGAGCGCGCGACCCTGGTGCTCAGCGGCGGCTTCCCGTTCGACGAGTCGGACATGCTGGACGACGACGAGCCGCCGGCGGCAACCGCGCCCGCACCCCCCGCAACGGCACCCGCGGAGGCACGCGTCTGACACAGAACGTCAGCGCGCGAGTGTGGGGCGAATGGCGGTTTTGAAGGTCTCTTAACCGCCATTTGCCCCACACTCGCGCGCGTGTCGCTCTGCGCTGAATCCGCCTGACGGGAAGTAGTTCTGCTTTCAGGTATTGAACCCCGCCACCCGATCGGCCGTATCTGCCTCGCAAGCGGCATTCCCCGTCCTAACGGAGGCGGACCTTGCTCGACGCGCCCGTCACCGTCACGACGGCGCACCAGGTCGCTCCCGGGCGCGCGGCGGAGTTCCAGGCCTGGGCCGACTCGATGCTCCAGGAGGCGGGGAAGTCCCGTCACTACCTCGGCGGCGGCGTCATCAGCCCCGGCGACGGCAGCCGCGAGTGGCACGTCGTCTACCGCTGGTCGGACCAGGACGCCGCGCTGCGCTGGGAGGGCACCGCGAGCGGCGGCGCCCCGGCCCCGGCCGGTGTCCCCGTGCGTAGCGCCGACCGCGTGGCGCGCGCCGCGCGGTTCCTGGAGTCCGCCGGGACGCGCCGGGCGGACGCCACGCCGGCCTGGGCCGGCACGCCGGCCCAGGTCCGGTCGCCGCCGAAGTGGAAGCTGGCGCTGGTCACGCTGGCCGCGGTCTTCCCGCCGGTGATGCTGTTCGACGTCACGGTGATTCCTCACCTGCGCGGAGTGCCCGTCGTCGTGCGGACGACGGCGCTCAGCGTCGCCGTCACGGCGGTCGTCACGTGGGTGATGATGCCGAGCCTGCAACGGCTGCTGAAGGGCTGGCTGAACCCCGCCGCGCCCGAGGCGCAGCCCGCCTACCCGCAGCCCGCCGCCTACGCGCAGCCCGCCGTGTACGCGCAGCCGACCGCCCACGTGCAGCCGGCCCAGGCGCAGCAGACCTACCGGCAGCAGGCCTACGCCCGGCGGATCGAGGCAAAGCGCGCCGAGGCGCGGCAGGTCTACGCCGAGCGTCCCCAGCAGCGGCAGGGATCGCCCGTCTCCCGACGGCTGCCCGTGAGCGGCTCCGCCCCGGCACCGGAGACCGGCGAGACGCCGGGCGCCGCGGGATCCAGCGGGCGGCACCGTCGGTGAGCCCGCACGAGCCGGCTCCGCCCGGCCCCGGAAGCGGCCGCCACCCGAGACCGGCCACGAGACCAGTCAGGAAAACCAGGAGGATCCGCGATGTGGCACCGCTTCTTCGCCGACCAGGGGTTCTACATCGGTGACATGTTCGAGCAGGCCGCCGGTCGGCACGGCGCCGTCCCGGTCACGCTCGACCGCGCGCCGGACGTCGCGCCGGACACGGGAACGGAGCACACCTACCGCACGATGGCGGACCTCGTCGCGGAGCTGTCCGCGCGTCTGTGGGCGGCCGGCGTCCGACCGAGCGAGCGGGTCGCCGTCCACAAGACGGACAACGTCGACGTCGCGCTGCTCGCCTGCGCCGCGTCACGGATCGGCGCGGTGCCGGCGCTGCTCTCGCCCACGCTGGACGGCGACGTCGCCGCCGAGCTCCTGCGCCGCCTGGAGACGCCGTGGCTGGTCACGGACCGCCCGACGCTCGAGCGCACGCTCGCCGGCGTCCGCGTCGGCGAGCTGACCCGGCGCGTGCTCCTGGTCGGCCCGGGCGCGGACCGCGCGACGACAGGTGCCGCCGTGCCGCTGCCGATCGCCGGCGGCGCGCGGCCGCGCCCGGTGCACCTCGCCGTCCGCGAGCCGTGCCTCGTCACGCACAGCTCGGGGACCACCGGCATCCCGAAGCTCTCAGTGCACTGCCCCGAGGCGCTCTGGAACCGGCTGGTGCCGCAGAAGGTGCTCGGCCGGCCGACCCGCGGCGAGACCGCCGCCCTCTGCCTGTCCTCCGTGCACTCGCACTTCTACCAAGCGCTCGGCGTCCTCCTGCACTACGGCAGCCCGCTGCTGGCGCTGGTCGAGCACGACCCCGGCCGCGTCGCGCCGCTGCTCGCGAAGGCGCGACCCGGCATCGTGGAGACCCACCCGAACACGTTCGTGCTCTGGGAGGAGCTGGCCGACGCGCCCGGCGCCCCGCTGGCGAGCGTGCGCAGCTACGGGAGCACGTTCGACGCCATCCACCCCAGCACGGTCCGGCGGCTGCTCGGCGCGTCCACGCGCCGCGGCGCGCGGCTGGTGCAGCTCTACGGCCGGAGCGAGACCGGGCCGGTGGCGGCCGGCGTGTTCACCCGGCGCAGCGCGGGCAGGGACGACGGCCGGCTGGTGGGGATCGCCCTGCCCGGCTTCACCCGGATCCGCGTCGTCGACGACGACGGCCGGCGGTGCCCGCGCGGCGTCCCGGGCCACATCGAGGCCCGCACCCGCGGCCGGATCCTGACCTACCTCGGCGCCGACGACGCGTACCGGCGGCAGCTGCACGGCGCCTGGTGGCGGATGGGCGACGTCGGCACGCTCGGCCGCTGGGGCGCGCTGCGGCTGGTCGACCGCGAGATCGACCGGATCGACACGGTGGACAGCAACCTCGAGCTCGAGGACGTGCTGCTGTCGCGCCTGGGCGAGCTGCGCGAGGTCGTCATCGTGCCCGGCCCGGACGGCGAGCCGGTGCCGGTGGTCTGCACCCGCGACGACCGCCCGCTGTCGCTGGACCGCTGGCACAACGCCGTCGCCGGCCTGCCCCGGCTCGCGGACCCGGTGCTGTGCCGCTTCGACGAGCTGCCCCGCACCGGCACCTGGAAGATCAAGCGGGTCGAGATCAGCCGCAGGTTCGCCGAGGGCCGCTCGCTCGCGGCGGGTGCGACGAGCCCAGCGGTGGTCGGGTGAACGCCCTGGCGGCCGACCTGGTCACGCTGCCCCAGCAGACCGAGCCCGCGAGCCGTGGCGGGCGCCCCGGCGTCCTCGTCGTCGGCGCCGGCCCGGTCGGCCTGTCCGCAGCGCTGGCGCTGCGCGCGCACGGGATCGCCGCCACGGTGCTCGAGGCCGAGCCCGAGGACCGGGTGCGCGGCGGGAGCCGCGCGCTGTTCGTCCACCGCGAGTCGCTGAGCGCGCTGGAGCGGATGCGCCCCGGCCTCGGCGACGAGATCGGCCGGTACGGCGTCGTCTGGGGCACCCGGCGGACCCTGCACCGCGGCCGCCAGGTCTACGCGCGCTCGTTCCCGACGCCGTCGTCGGACGAGCTTCCGCCGTTCACCAGCCTGCGCCAGCTCGACACCGAACGGTTCCTGCTCAGGGCGTGCCGGTCCGCCGGCGTGCGGTTCGAGTGGGGTGCCCCCGTGCGTCAGGTGACTGTCTCCGGCCGGCAGGTGAGCGTCACGTCGTCCGACGGCCGGCACTGGGCCGCGCCGTACGTCGTCGCGGCGGACGGCGCGCGCTCGGTCGTGCGCGAGGCGCTCGGGATCCCGCTCCAGGGGCCGCCGTCGCAGGGCTACCACGTCGTCGTCGACGTCGCCGAGCGGGACGACGACCCGCTGCCGGTGGAGCGTGTCTTCCACTACGAGCACCCGGGGCTGGGCGGGCGGACCGTGCTGCGCGTGCCGTTCGCCGGCGGCTTCCAGGTCGACCTGCAGTGCCGGGCCGACGACCCGCCCGAGGGGTTCGGGACGCCCGACGCCGTCCGGCGGTGGCTGCCGGCGGTGGTGGGCGACGGCTACGCCGACCGCGTGCTCTGGGTGTCCACGTACCGGTTCCGGCAGGCCGTCGCCGCCTCGTTCACCGACCCGCGGCACCGGGTGCTGCTGGTCGGCGAGGCCGCGCACCTGTTCCCGCCGTTCGGGGCGCGCGGGATGAACAGCGGCATCGCCGACGCCGCCGCCGCGGCGGCGGCCGTCGCGGCCGCGATCGCGCGACCGGGACGCGCCGTCCCGGCGCTGGACCGCTTCGCCCGGGTCCGGCGCGCGGCCGCGACGTACAACAGCCGTGCGGCCGGGACGGCGCTGGCGCACCTGCGGCCGGGACGGGTGATGCGCGCCCGGCAGCACGCCGCCGCCCTGCTCGCCCCGATGGTCACCGGCTGCGGGGCGTGGCTGGAGCGCGCGCCGTACGGCCCCCGGCGCGGCTCGCCCGCGGACCCGACCCGCCGCTACTGACCAGTCCAAACCTCGCGTTGATCATGCAAGTTTCGGCGATCACGTGATGACGCGAGGTCACCTTCGAGACGTCGGGATCGCCGAAACTTGCATGATCAACGCGAAGTGGGGCGGCTCCGGCTACCCGCCCACGTACGCCGCGAGGTGCTGGCCGGTGAGCGTGGCGCGGGCGGCGACGAGGTCGGCGGGCGTGCCCTCGAAGACGATCCGGCCGCCGTCGTGGCCGGCGCCCGGGCCGAGGTCGATGATCCAGTCGGCGTGCGCCATGACCGCCTGATGGTGCTCGATGACGATGACCGACGTGCCGGAGTCGACGAGCCGGTCGAGCAGCCCGAGCAGCTGCTCGACGTCGGCGAGGTGCAGGCCGGTGGTCGGCTCGTCGAGGACGTAGACGCCGGACTTCTCGGCCATGCGGCTGGCCAGCTTGAGCCGCTGCCGCTCGCCGCCGGACAGCGTCGTGAGCGGCTGGCCGAGGCTGAGGTAGCCGAGCCCGACGTCGGCGAGCCGGTGAAGGATGGCGTGCGCGGCCGGCGTGCGCGCCTCGCCGGCGCCGAAGAACTCGGCGGCCTCGGTCACCGACATCGCAAGCACCTCGCTGATGTCGCGGCCGCCGAGGTGGTAGTCCAGCACCGATGCCTCAAAGCGCCTGCCCTCGCACTCCTCGCAGGTCGTCGCGACGCCGGCCATCATCGCCAGGTCGACGTAGATGACGCCGGCGCCGTTGCAGTTGGGGCAGGCGCCCGCGGAGTTGGCGCTGAACAGCGCCGGCTTGACGCCGTTGGCCTTCGCGAACGCCTTGCGGATCGGGTCCAGCAGTCCGGTGTACGTCGCCGGGTTGCTCCGCCGCGAGCCGCGGATCGCGCCCTGGTCGATCGACACGACACCCGCGCCGGCGGGGATCGACCCGTGCACGAGCGAGCTCTTGCCGGAGCCGGCGACGCCCGTGACGACGACGAGCACCCCGAGCGGGATGTCGACGTCGACGTCGCGCAGGTTGTGCGCCGTCGCGCCGCGGATCTCCAGCGTGCCGGTGGGCGTCCGCACCGCCTGCTTCAGGGCGGCCCGGTCGTCGAGATGGCGGCCGGTCACGGTGCCGCCGGCCCGCAGCCCCTCGACGGTGCCCTCGAAGCAGACCGTGCCGCCCGCCGTACCGGCGCCGGGGCCGAGATCGACGACGTGGTCGGCGATCGCGATCGTGTCCGGCTCGTGCTCCACGACGAGCACCGTGTTGCCCTTGTCCCGCAGCCGCAGCAGCAGGTCGTTCATCCGCTGGATGTCATGGGGGTGCAGGCCCGTGGTGGGCTCGTCGAAGACGTAGGTGACGTCGGTGAGCGAGGAGCCGAGGTGGCGGATCATCTTGACGCGCTGCGCCTCGCCGCCCGACAGCGTGCCCGACGGCCGGTCGAGCGAGAGATAGCCCAGCCCGATCTCGACGAACGAGTCGAGGGTCTGCCGCAGCGCGCCCAGCAGCGGCGCCACCGACGGCTCGTCGACGCCACGGACCCATTCGGTCAGGTCGCTGATCTGCATCGCGCACGCATCGGCGATGTTGAGTGCGCCGATCCGCGAGGACCGGGCCGCCTCGCTGAGCCGGGTGCCGCCGCACTCGGGGCAGGCGGTGAACGTCACCACCCGCTCCACGAACGCGCGCACGTGCGGCTGGAGCGCGTCGACGTCCTTGGACAGGAACGATTTCTGGATCTTCGGGATCAGGCCCTCGTACGTCAGGTTGATGCCGTCGACCTTGATCTTGGTCGGCTCCTTCTGGAGCAGGTCGGCGAGCTCCTGCTCGGTGAACTCGCCGATCGGCTTGTCGGGGTCGAAGAAGCCGCAGCCGCTGAAGATGCGGCCGTACCAGCCGTCCATGCTGTAGCCGGGGATCGTGAGCGCACCCTCGTTGAGCGACTTGCTGTCGTCGTACAGCTCAGACAGGTCGAAGTCGGAGACCGTCCCCCGGCCTTCGCAGTGCGGACACATGCCGCCGGTGCGGCTGAAGGTCGCTCGCACGGTCTTCGCGGTCCCCCGTTCGACCGTGATCGCACCGCTCGCTCGGACCGAGGGGACGTTGAAGGAGAACGCGCTGGGCGAGCCGATGTGCGGCTGCCCGAGTCGGCTGAAGAGGATGCGCAGCATCGCGTTCGCGTCGGTGGCGGTGCCGACCGTGGAGCGGGCATCGCCACCCATGCGCTGCTGGTCGACGATGATCGCGGTCGTCAGCCCTTCGAGTACGTCGACCTCGGGCCGCGCCAGCGTCGGCATGAACCCCTGCACGAAGGCGCTGTAGGTCTCGTTGATCAGCCGCTGCGACTCCGCCGCGATCGTGCCGAACACCAGCGAGCTCTTGCCCGAGCCCGAGACGCCGGTGAACACCGTCAGCCGGCGCTTCGGGATCTCGACGCTGACGTCCTTGAGGTTGTTCTCGCGCGCGCCGTGCACGCGGATCACGTCGTGGCCGTCGGCAACGTGCGGCGCGGGCGATCGGGTGTCCGTCCTCATGGCGATGCTCATCGTGCCTCCATCCGTTCGGCGGGGCCGCCCGCGCGATCGTTCGTGATGTCGTGGGTGAGCGGATGCTCGGTGTCGCGACGACGCGAGCGCGGG
>Ga0081539_10004076_pt1 | contig 16710 bp, 11 predicted proteins | sample TabmetS4T2R2_FD_71023 | JGI IMG/M metagenome (GOLD analysis project Ga0081539, IMG submission 71023) | Tabebuia heterophylla rhizosphere microbial communities from the University of Puerto Rico - S4T2R2 | ecosystem: Host-associated > Plants > Roots > Rhizosphere ...
CCAGGTAGAGCTGTCCGAATGAGGACGGGGAATCGATGGCGACGTTCGCCGATCCGCCCACCATGGTCAGCGCGATGCCGCCCCGGGCCTTTTCTTCGTGGTAGAGCCGATACCGGAGTCTCGGCTTGCCATCCTCCGCGTATGCGGGCTCGTGACTGGTACTGACGATGCGGTTGCGGAGGCGGAGCGTCTTCAATGGGAAGGGGGTCAGCAATGGATCCACGCTCATGTCCGAAATTCCCTTCCTGTGGCAATTCTGCCCATCAGTGCCAGCTGCGACCAGTGCGCTCGTTCATTGTCCGGCCTTGTATCAGCCCGGCCTGTATCAGCGCGGTCGCCGGGTGCCTCTGACGTGACATCGGCACGATCAGGGAGGGGTGCCACATGGCTACCGACCAGGCGACTCATACGGTGAGATCGGGTGAGACGCTGTCCGGCATCGCGCGGCGTTTCGGCACGACGGTGCCGGAGCTGGCCCGACTGAATGGCATCAAGAACGTCGACCGGATCCGGGTGGGGATGCTGCTGCGGCTGCCGAGCCGGTCGGTGCAGCACCTCGGGGCACAGCCGACGCACACGGTCCGCGCCGGTGAGACCCTGTCGCAGATCGCGGCGCGGCACGGGACCACGGTGCAGCAGCTGGTCGCGCTGAACCACCTCAGGAACCCCAACATCATTCCGGTCGGCCTGGTACTGCGTCTTCCGCCGGCCGCGCCGCCGTCGGCCGGCCCCGCCCATCCATCCCCCCGGCCCGGGGTGGACAGTTCGACGACGCCTCCTGGTGGCGGGATCAGCGGCAAGCAGCTCGGGATGATCATGCCGAGCCTGCCCGCCGCGAAGGCTGCCCTGTACTTGCCGTTCCTCAACGCGGCTATGGCGGAAGGGCACATCACCACGCCGCTGCGGATGGCGGCATTCCTCGCGCAGTTGGCCCACGAGAGCGTTCAGTTGCGCTACTTCGAGGAGATCGCCAGCGGCGCGGCCTACGAGGGCCGCGTGAGCCTGGGCAACACCCAGCCGGGTGACGGGCGCCGGTTCAAGGGGCGTGGCCCGATCCAGCTCACCGGCCGTGCCAACTACACCGCCGCAGCCAACGCGCTCAATGTGGACCTGGTCAACCACCCGCAGCTGGCCGCGACGCCGGAACTCGGCTTCCGGATCGCGCAATGGTTCTGGACCACCCACGGCCTGAACGCGCTGGCCGACCGGAGCCGGTTCGACACGATCACTCGGCGGATCAACGGCGGCCTGAACGGCAAGCGCAGCCGGGACCGCTACTACGCCCGGGCCAAGGCAGTGCTGGGCATCTGACCCACCGGCTGGGCGCGGGGACCCGTCACTGCTACGCAACGCGTGCGCTGAATCCAGCGATGCTCCCGTTGGCTACCGCTTCCGTCCGGATGTAAACGCTTCCACGGTAGCTGACGGGAGCTTCGCACTATGGCACGGCGGACGCATCAGCGGCGCCGTGCGGCGGGTGAGCCCGGGGTAGGGAACCACCGCCACACGATGGCGGACTGGCCCAGGGTCCACGCCGAGTTGCACACCCAGTAGATCAGCAGAGCGACGGGCACGGCACCCGCGGCCACGACCAGTCCGAGTGCCGAGATCGCGGGCATCAGCTGATGGACCTTGGTCATCACCTCTGGGACGTCGGTCAGGACGGTGTTCGGTGCGACCAGGTACTTCTGCGTGATGTACGAGATCAGAGCTGCCGTGACAGCCAGGCCGCTGACCACGGCCACGTGTGTCCAGCCGGCCACGACGTAGCCGCGCTCAGCCAGCGGGACACCCATCACGGTGGCCGTGCTCAAGGACACCACCAGCCCTGCCTGCATGGCGCCGACCGGGGCGCCCGTGGCGACGTCGGCCACGAGGCGGTAGAGGGCGAACCAGATCGGCAACTGCATCAGAATCAGCACGACGCCCCACCGTGACAGATGGTGCTCGGCCGCGATTCGACGTCGCTCCTGGGCGAACGCGCGCAGGCTTCCGGGGTCCTTGCGGCCGCGGTAGCGCTTGGCCAGCGCCTGTAGATCCCGGCGAGCGCGAGCGGCCGCGTGCGCCTGGCGCACGCCATAGATGGCCAGTGGCAGCAACCCGACGCGGACAACGGCGACCACCGCGGCGATGCACAACACCCACGTGGCGCCCGACGCCGGGTCGGCACCCAGCGCGGTGAGACCGGCGTGGGCGGCAGCCATGACGGCTGCAAGGGCGTGCGACAGCGGATCGAGAACAGACATGACAACACTCCTGGACTGGACGGGGTGAACGGGGCCGTGGCTCGCCCGCGGGCGAGTGTCAGGCCAGTCCAGGAGCGCGAGGACGAAGCGGATGGTGCAGCGGGTCGGTGACCCGCCCGGGCAGCACGGGCGGCCCGGCGTCAGCGGCCGGACGTGGCTTCGCCGCGCAGCCGGTGGGGAAGCTCACCAGGCGCGTCCCAACCGCAAAGAGCACGGCCACAGCCAGGGCGAGCACGGCAACGCCAGGGCCCGCCGGGTCCGCTGCGGAGGTCGACAACACCGGCAGTATCACGGCGAGGACGGCGCACGCCATGCCGACGAGCGCCACCGACACGCGCTCCGCCCAGTGCTGCAGGGCCCGGCTCACGATCCGATCTTACTCTCGCGATGACGACGAACCGTCGTCTCCATTCCCCGGGGCACCGCCTTGATCACGGGGACGTTGCCTTGATCAGCTGCTCCTAGGTCAAGCGGCGGCTGAGGTAAGGATGATGGAAACTTTCGGCGCTATAGCCCCGGAAGTTTCCATCATCTCCGCCTCGCATCGGGCGCGTGTCGGGTTCGGGACCTCGAACGGGTCACACCGGGGTGACGAAGATGGGGTTGGAGTAGAACCAGAGGTCCGTCCACGGGTCGGCGTTGCCCACGACGTCCATCGCGGGGCCGGCCGGATCCACGGCGGCGCCGAGGTAACCCTGGGCGACCCTGTTGCCGTCCGTGCCACGCAGCCGGACGTAGAAGGGGGCTTCGACGTCACTGAACCGGTACGTCAGCGTGACGGTGCCGCTGTTGGTGCTGGTGTCCCAGGACTTGACCACTTTGGTTTTCGGGGTGCTGAGGGTGTCCGGGTCGCTGAGCGGGCCCGTTACGTCGCCGGCGATCAGGTCCACCCGGTTCAGCTTCGGCACGAACTGGGCGAAGTTCGGGGTGTCGGCGAGCCGGATCCGGACGATGAGGTCGATGTCCTTGCCCGTGCTTGCGGCCAGGGTGCCGCCGAGGGTGGCGCCGCGCGCGCCGCTGCCGGCGATCTTGGCGCGCACGTCCAATCCGGCGATCAGCCCGCCGTGCGAGACCCAGATCCGGCCGGCGCGGATTCCGGTCATCACCTCGCGGTAGCCACGGGCGCCGGCGCCGACGTAGGTGCGGCTGTAGTACCCAGGCCAGAAGTCGCCGTAGCCGAGCTGAGCGCCGGCGTAGATCGGATCGCCGTACCTGCCGAAGGTGTTGAACGTGTCCCCGGCCGCGTCCCATGGGGCGTTGGCGTCGTTGTTCACCGGATTGCGCACCCAGTCGCCGAACACCTTGTGCGAGTCGGAGTTGGCAGTGATCCACCACGGCTTGCCCTCGGCCAGCAGGCTGTCCCACAGCCCCCCGACAGTGGAGGTCATGAAGTCGAAACCACCCCAGGTGCGGTAGCTCTCAAGCGGGTATCCGACGAAGGAGTCCGGGGTGGGCGCGAAGTCGTAGGCGCCGCGGCCGCTTCCCGGCCCGGGCGCCGGGATGCCAAGCGCTTGATGCCCGGGCGCGCCTTCCATGCCGATCGCGACACCGGGGTAGGCGTCCCGCCATGCGCGCAGCTCATGCGGGCTGTCCAGCCCGCGCCGGGAGGGGTGGTTGGCCAGCATCAAGGCGTCGCCGACGATGCGCTGCTGCACCGCCTGGCCGAGGTAGGTCAGCCCGGCGATGGCGAGCGCCTCATTGGCCGGGGTGTTGGCGCCGGCGCCCTTGACCGTGCCGTCGTAGGAGTTCTCGAACTGCTTCAGGACGTCGACCTCATTGGGGCCGGGCGTGACGAACACGGTGCCGTGCTCGGCGGCCGGGATGTTCCATTCCAGGCCCTGGAACACCAGCGTGTCGGGATACTCGGCGCGGGCGGCGCGGATATCCGGGTTCACCTTCTCCACGCCGAGCTTGGCGTGCGCGAGGCTCCCGTGGTCGGTGATCACCATCCAGTCCACGCCGTACCGTGCGGCGGAGCGCACCTGATCACGCACGCGGTACATGGCGTCCGGGCTGTACTGGGTGTGGATGTGGTGATCGCCGGCCAGCCACAGGTAGTCGGCGTCATTCGCCGAACCGGAGCCGGTGGGCAACGGGTTCGCAGCGGCTTGGCCGGGCCACATCGAGGCAACCGCGGCCCCCGCACCGAGGAGCCCCGCTGCGCGCAGGACGTTGCGCCGGTTCAGCGCAGGCGGGCTCAACTGCGCATCGGGCACCGACAGGTCCACAGCTTCGGCGTGCACCGGGGAATCCGACTGCGTCTCACTCGAGCCGTGCGTGTGCTCGTGGGGATCGTCGTGCGAGTGGTCGTGGCCATGCCCCATCGATCTTCACTCCTGTCCAGCTGTGGACCTGGTTTCAGCCGTGACCTTGGCAGCGAACGGTGGCCGCCCGCGCGACCCGCAGGTGAACGCCGGATGCTTCCCTCGTGCATGTTTGCCGGGACCGACCTACCACGTGAGGGGCCTTCACCCGCACCTCTCCAGATCACGCCAGCGCGCGGCATCAAGGCTGACTACTCGACGGTGCGCCACGGCCGGTCGTCGGTCGTGGCCGATTCCTTTTCGTGGTGCCTCAGGTCTACCTGGTGAGAGGCGTGGCCCGCCTGTTGGGCCGTCTCCTTCAGGGGTTCCGAGAGAAAGGCTGATCGCCGATGAGCAGTCCCGCGACAATGCGCGCGCTGCAGCAGACGTCCCTCGACGGGCCGCGTGACATGCGCCTGATCACCGACGCGCCGGTGCCCGTCCCCGGTCACGGCGACGTCCTGGTCCGGGTCACTGCCGCCGGCGTCAACTTCGCCGACATTTCGAGGGCTCGCGGCACGTTCCTGGGCGGCCCGAGGCCGCCGTACCTGGCCGGATTCGAGGCCGCCGGTGAGGTCGTCGCGGTGGGCGAGGAGGTGACCAGCCCGGAGTCGGGCACCCGTGTCATCGGGGTCGGAAGCGGCGCCTTTGCGGAGTACGTGGTGCTGCCGGCGGCCGCGACGGTGCCCGTGCCCCCTGGCTGGACGGAGCAGCAGGCGCTGGGCCTGGTCGTGAACTGGCCCACCGCGCTGGCCGCACTCAAGCCCCTGGGCGGCGTCACCGCGGGGCAGACGGTGCTGATCCACGCCGCGGCGGGCGCCACCGGCCAAGCCGCGGTCAGGATGGCCAAGCACTACGGTGCGACGGTCATCGCCGCCGCCTCGCCTGGCAAGCACGCGACGGTGCTGGCATCGGGCGCCGATCACGTCCTGGACTCTCTCGGCGGCGACATCCCGGCCAGGGTGTTGCGGCTCACCGGCGGTGCCGGCGTCGACGTGGTGCTGGAGTCGGCGGGTGGCGCCACCTTCGCCGCCAGTCTGGCCGCGGCCAAACGGGTCACCGGCCGTGTCGTCGTCTGCGGCGTGGCGGGCGGAGAAGCCTCGATCACCAACTGGGAGCTGGTCTACAAGCACCACGTCCACGTCATCGGCTTCAACCTCGGGGTGCTGATCCAGGCCGCGCCGCGGATCTTCGGCGAGGTCATGGGCGAGCTGTCGGCACTCATCGGCGCAGGCGTTTTGACCCCCCGCGAGCCCACCACGTACGACCTGTCCGAGGGTCCGAAAGCGCTCGCGGAGCTGGAGACGAGAGCCACCATCGGGAAGCTGGCGCTGCTGCCGTGAACGCGGGCCTGGCGCGTCACACGACCTTCGCGGCATGATCCTTCACCTCGATCAGGTCTGACTAGGCTCCCGGCGTGATGTCGCACCTGCGGGGGGCACCGAGTCAGGACCGGTTCACGGCCGAGACCGCGCAGTTCCGCCGGGAGCTGCTGGCGCACTGCTATCGCATGGTGGGCTCGGCCCACGACGCCGAGGACTTGGTGCAGGAGACCTATCTACGGGCGTGGCGGTCCTACCCCGGATTCGAGGGCCGGGCGTCGATCCGTTCCTGGCTCTACAAGATCGCCACCAACGTCTGCCTGACGGCGTTGGTGCCGCGCCCCAGCCGGATGCTGCCCTCGGGTCTGACGGGCCCGTACGCCGGCCCCGAACACCCACCGAATGCCGTTGCACCAGGTGAGGTCTCGTGGCTCGAACCCATGCCGGATGCATGGATCACTTCGCCCGCTGACGATCCGGCCGCGGTGGTGGTCGCGCGCGAGTCACTGCGACTGGCGCTCATCGCCAGCCTGCAGCACCTGCCGGCGCGCCAACGCGCCATCCTCATCCTGCGCGAGGTGCTCGCGTTCTCCGCCGCAGAGACCGCGGAGATCCTCGGCACCACCACAGCGGCGGTGAAGAGCGGGTTGCAGCGCGCCCGTGCCAGGCTGGACGGGCTGGCGCCCGAACCCGCGGACCTCCTCGAACCGACCGACCCCCGGGCACGTGCGCTGCTAGAGGGCTACATCGCGGCCTTCGAGCGCTCCGACGCCAGCTTGCTCGAGCACGTGCTGCGCACCGACGCCACGCTGGAAGCGACGCCGTTCCGCGACTGGCAAGCGGGCCGGGCGATGTGTATCCACGTGCTCGACGCCTACGTCCTGGGCACGCCCGGCGACTGGCACCTGCTCGCGACCACCGCCAACGGTCAACCTGCCGCCGTCGTCTACCACCGGGATTCGGGCGGCACCCTCCGCGCCGACGGTGTCGTCGTGCTGGCCATCACCGCCACCGGCGTCGCCCATGTGATCAAGTTCCACGACTCCGCCCTGGTCGCGACGTTCGGCTTCCCGGACGTGCTACCGAACTGACACCAAGAGGTGCACTGCCCGTTGACATCGATCAGAAGGACATTTCCTTGATCAAGGGGACGAAGATGTTGTGATCATGGCCTCGGGGTCAGCGCGAACGTCCCCTTGATCATGGCAACGTCCCAGCTCGCGGCGCATTCCCTATCCCGGATTCAGCATCCCACCACCCCGCCCCGGCAACCGGACAACGCAACGTCGTGGTCAGGGTGAAGATACCTGCGGCAACACACTGCCGTGTCGACCAAGCTTTCCAAGATCCTCGAAGGGTAGCTGTGCGAGCGCTGCGGAAGGCTCAGCTACTGGCGGCGTGGACTGGCCTGCGCAAAGCCTCGCCGTCTTCAACCGGGAGAGGCCATGGATGATTTGCGGATCTACGGCCCCCTGACGCGGGCGACGTGGCCGACCTGGTGAGCATTCTCGTTGACGAGCCATGACCGGAGGTGGTGGTGACGATGTCCCTGCCGGGGTGGGATGCCGTGTACGTTTCGACAACGCCCCCGCCGTGGGACATCGGCCGGCCGCAGCAGGCATTCGTCCGTATCGCCGAACTCGGTCTGCTGTCCGGTCGAGTCCTGGACGCCGGCTGTGGCACCGGTGAGCACACGCTGCTGGCGGCGGTCCATGGGGCCGACGCGCTCGGCGTCGACGTATCGCCGAGCGCCATCCAACGGGCGCGGCGGAAGGCGGCCGAACGGGGCGTGGCGGCCGACTTCGAGGTGGCCGACGCGCTGGCACTCGACCGACTTGAGCGGACCTTCGACACCGTTATCGACAGTGGGCTGTTCCACGTGTACGACGACGCCGACCGTGACGGGTACGTAGCGAGCCTGGCGTCGGTCCTGCGTTCTGGCGGCCAGTGCTACCTGATGTGCTTCAGCGACCGCCAGCCCGGCGACCAGGGGCCACGCCGGGTCCGGCAGGAAGAGCTCAGAGCGACCTTCTCGGACGGGTGGACCGTCCTGGACGTCGCGCCGGCCGCGTTCGAACTCAATCCCGGGTTCGGCTCCGACACCGCACAAGCTTGGCTGGCGACCATCCGCCGAGAGTGAACCCAGGTGGCAGCCGGCGGGGCGCTCCGATGACGCCCGGCCGGCCGTCAGCCGTGGATGGCGAATGGTTGTTCGGTCCTGCGTTCACAGGCCGAGGACGGGCCCACTGTCCACACGAGGCTCGAGCAGACGGACATCGACGTCGACCCGGAACTCGACGTGGCAGATGTCCGTGTTGGTGAAGAGCTGGTACGTCGGCAGCGAGAGTGATCGAGAGCCCAGCAGTGGATTCATATCCTCGTCAATCTCGGAGAACACGTCATCCAAGACCGGGTCGTGCTCGATGGCCCCGAGCCTGAGGACCGGCCGATCCGAGACTGTGAGCTCGACCGAGAAGCCACTGTCCGGCAGCGCCTCGAAGTGGGGTAGAGCGTCGCCGATGACCACGTTCGGGTTGGTGACACGGTCGAAACTCCAGTTCCGTTCCGGAACGGGATGCGTGGACGGAACAGTGTCGGTTCCCCTGTTGTACAGACTGCGGCTGACTGTCCACTCGGTTTCCTGCTCGAGTGCGGTGTCGCAGTGGTCGAGCGGAGAGAACTCGATGTCAGGCACGGTCATCTTGTAGCGCGGGGTCACGCCAACGGCGACGGTCTGCGACTCCCCGTTGAACTGCCCGGTGACGTCGACCGTGAACGTGGCGCCGTCCGAAGGAGCCGCATAGCGATGCGTGAAGGTCAGAGTGCCGGGTGCACCGCCACCGCCGAAGGGGGTCGCAAAGCACCCGGAATGTATCGGCCCCTCCTGTCCCGCGGGACACGTCGACGTGCTGGTGCCGTCTCCCCAGAGCACGGTCGCCGGGCCCGGATCGCCGTTGTAGCGGAGGGTCGCGGTCGCGACGACGGAATCTGTGGACACCGAGAAGCTCTCGATCGCGTGCGGTGTCGTGGTCGTCGGTGTCGTGGTCGTTGGAGGTGTCGTGGTCGTCGGCGACTCGATGGTGCCGGTGTCGGTGTCCTCGCCTGGTGAGATGCGCATCGCCAGCGCCGGCGCACCCGTGGCGGCGACCAGCAGAACAGTCAATAGGCCGGCCGTCAGTCCATTCCTGACACAGCGTTGCATGATGAAAACCCCCGTAAAACAGCGCTGGATACCTCGATACGGCGATGGTCGGCCACCGAGCGGACGCCCCGGATCGGGGAAATCCCCCTTCCAGCCCCCCAGGAGCCCCCGGCCCAGTGGCGAGATACGGGCGCCTCCGCCGTCGGGGCGCTCATGATCACGGAGTATCCGGCTCATAGGGGACCGGATCCTCCGTGATCATGATTCGCCTCGGGCACTGCGTCTTTGTGCCACGGCTCTCAGTCGGGAGCGTGCGCGCATGTGGCCAGCAGGGGCCGAGGCTGGTTCAGGCGTCACCCTTGGCCAGCATGTCGCTGACGAACCGCGCGTCGTTTCCGGGTGCTCACCCCGGTGAGGAGCTGCAGCAGGAACCCGGCCAGAAGACCATGGCCTGCGCGCCCCCACATGCGACCCGAGCGCCCTGGCCAAATCATGATCGCTCCGATCACCGGGAGTGATCAGGTTGAGCGCCACCTGTGCGGCGCGACGCCGGCTCTCGTCCATGGACGAATCGCGTGGGTGTCGTGCAGCACTGCTTCGCGCACGATGAAGACCGTGAGCCTTGTCACGGCCGATCGACTCACGCGGTCACCGGGAGGTCGTTGCTGCCGGCTCTCCTGGGACCATCGCCCTGGCCAACCGCAAACCAACAGACCGTCGAACTATTGACGCCTGTGTCGAATATCGCTTACGGTCCCGACAGTCCTCCATTGAAGGAGCTGGGTGAGATGACGTTTGTCATTGGCGTCGACGTCGGCGGGACGTTCACCGATGCGGTTCTGGACGACGACACCGGGCAGATGATCTCGGCGAAGGTCCCTTCGACGGCGGGCAACTATGCCGACGGTGTCGTGGACGCCCTGGCAACACTCGCGGCGCAGCTCGAGATCGGCCTGGACGCGCTCCTGGCGAGCACGCACCACATCGCCCACGGGACGACGTCCTCGCTCAACGCTCTCGTCACCGGCAACGTGCCTGCGGTCGGGTTCCTCACGACCCGCGGCCACCAGGACTCGATCTTCATCATGAACGTCGAGGGCCGCTACCTCGGTGCCTCACCGCACGAGCTGCAGGCGGTCCTCGCCCAGGACAAGCGGCACGCGCTGCTGTCCAAGCGGCACGTGGTCGAGGTCACCGAGCGGATGGACCGCGACGGGAACGTCGTCGTCGCCCTGGACGAGGACTCCGTGAGGGACGCCGTCCAGTCGCTGCTGGCGGCCGGAATCCGGTCGATCGCGGTGTCGCTGCTGTGGTCCTTCCGCAACCCCGCGCACGAGCAGCGGATCCGCGAGCTCGTCGCCGAGCTCGACCCGGACGTGTTCGTCGCGCTGTCCAGCGAGGTGAGCCCGCGGATCCGTGAGTTCGCCCGGCACGCGACGACCATCATGAGCGCCCAGGTTGCCCCCGGCCTGCGCGGCTACCTGTCCGACCTGGAGGACCGCCTGCGGTCCCACGGGCTGACCGGTCCGCTGCTCGTCATGCAGAGCAACGGCGGTGCCGTCGCCGCACGCCGGGCGCACACGGCCGCGATGAGCACCATCGGCTCGGTGCTCACCGGCGGGCTCGTGGGCGCCGAGCGCCTCGGGCGCCAGCTCGGCCACCGCAACATCATCTCCACAGACGTCGGCGGCACGACGTTCCTCGTCGGCCTCATCGTCGACGGCGAGCCGGTGCGCCGCAGCACGACCGTCATCAACCACCATCCGATCAACGTGCCGTCCCTGCACGTCGAGGCCATCGGCTCCGGCGGCGGTGCGATCGCGTGGATCGACGCGGGCGGCAACCTGCGGGTGGGCCCGCGCAGCGCCCAGGCCGACCCTGGCCCGGCCTGCTACGGGCAGGGCGGCACCGAACCGACGAACACCGACGCCAACCTCGTCCTCGGCATCCTTCCGGCCACCGGGCTACTGGGAGGCCGCAAGCAGCTCGACGTCGACGCGGCCCACGCCGCGATCAAGGTCAAGATCGCCGACCGGCTCGGGCTGTCGGTGGAGGACGCGGCGGCCGCCATCTACACCATCCAGAACGCTCAGACCGCCGACCTGCTGCGCAAGACGGTCGTCGAGAGCGGCTATGACCCGCGCAACTTCGTCGTCTACGCCTTCGGCGGCGCGGGTCCCTCGTACTGCGCCGCGTACGCCGCGGAGGTCGGCGTCTCGGAAGTCGTCGTCCCGCTCGGCCCGGTGGCCTCGGCCTTCTCCGCCTACGGTCTGGTCTCCTCCGACGTCGTCCTCACCGCGGAGATGTCCGACCCCGGGTTCATGCCGGTCGACCCGGCCCGTGCCGCAGCGAACTTCGCCCAGCTCGAGGCCCAGGTCCGGGCCGCGCTCGACGACCAGGGCCTGACGTACAAGAGCATCGAGCTCACCCGCTCGGTGGACCTGCGGTACACGGCCCAGCTCGCCGAGATCGAGATCGACGTGCCGTCCGGTCCGGTCGACGCCGAGGCGATGACCCGGCTCGCCGGCGACTTCGAGAAGCGGTACGCCGAGCTGTACGGCGAGGGCACCGGTTTCAGCGCCGCGGGCGTGCAGGCGATCACCTTCCGGGTCCGCGCGACCGGTGTCCTGCCGTTCGCGCCGGAGTTCCCGCGGCTGCACCAGTCCGACACGCGCGACCCCGCCAAGGCGCTCAAGGCGACCCGGAAGGTCTGCCTCGACGCCCGCGCGGGCTACGTCGACACAGCCGTCTACGACTACGACGGCCTGCGGGCCGGCCACCAGGTCACCGGGCCGGCCGTCATCGAGGTTCCCACGACCACCGTCGTCGTCCCACCCGGCATGACCGGCACCGTCGACGCCCTCGGCAACCTGACGATCGTCACGAAGGAGCGCTGACATGGCGATGGCCGTCCCGGGCTCGGAGTTCTTCTCCAGCCGCCCCGTCAGCCCCGAGCAGATCTACGCCGATCTGCCGGCGTCGCTGCCCGTCCACACCGTGACCGACGAGCAGGTGGACTCGCTCGACCCGTTGACCTACGAGGTCGTCCGGCACCGGCTCTGGTCCGTGACCGAGGAGATGGGCGAAGCGCTCAAGCAGATGTCGGGGTCGCCGATCGTCACCGACGCGAACGACTTCGACTTCGCGATCTGCGACGAGGCCGGTCAGGAGGTCCAGGTCGGCCTCTACAACACGATGCTCGTCGGCGCCGTCGACCTCGCGATCTACTGGACCCTCCAGCACCGGGCCGGCAACCCCGGCATCCGCGAGGGCGACATGTTCCTGTGCAACGACCCCTGGGTCGGCGGCGGCCTGCACCAGAACGACGTCATCGTGTACCAGCCGATCTTCGTCGATGGGAAGCTCTTCGCCTGGACCAGCGCCGTCTGCCACGAGCCGGACCTCGGCGGTCCGGGCCTCGGCTCGTTCAACCCCAGCGCGCAGGACGTCTTCGCCGAGTCCCTGCCCACGCCCCCGATCAAGGTCGTGCGGGACTTCGAACTGCAGGAGGACGTCGCGGACGCGTGGGTCCGCCGCTCTCGCGTCCCGATGCTCGTCGGCCTCGACCTGCGGGCCAAGGTCGGCTCCAACACCGTCGGCCGCCGCCGGCTCCTCGAGGTCGTCGAGCTGTACGGCGCGGACACCGTCAAGGCCGTCATGAAGCGAATGATGAACGACTCCGAGTCGCGGATGCGCGCCAAGCTCGCGGCCCTGCCCGACGGCAGCTGGCGGGCCACCGGCTACCAGGACCAGTCCCACGAGGGCGACCGGAACCTTCACAAGATCACTGTGCTCATGACCAAATCAGGCGACCACCTGACGCTCGACTTCACCGGCACGGATCCGCAGGCTGGGATGATCAACTGCACGTACGCCGGGATGCGCGGCGGCGCGATGCTCGCCCTGCTCCCGATCCTCGCGCACGACATCCCCTGGTCCGCTGGCGGTCTCATGCGCTGCTTCGACCTGGTCTCCGAGCAGGGCACGCTCAACAACGCCACGTACCCGGCGGCCGTCAGCCGTGCGCCGATCGGGCCGGCGTGGCTCACCGGGCAGCTCATAGCCGAGTGTCTGTCGCAGATGCTCGACCAGTCCGTCGACCTGGGTGCGAGCGTCCAGGCCGCGTGCTGCGGGACCTGGGACACTGCGATCATCGCCGGGCTCGACCAGCGCGGTCCGATGCCGACGCCGTTCCTCAACGTCTTCATGGAGCCGATGGCCGGCGGCTTCGGGGCCCGTCCCACGACGGACGGCATGGACACCGGCGGCCTGCTGTGCATCCCGATGGGCCGTGTCCCGGACGTCGAGATGACCGAGTTCCTCTACCCGCTGCTCGTGCTGTGGCGGCGGGAGGAGCCCGACTCCGGCGGCCCCGGCGCGCACCGCGGGGGCGTCAGCGCCTCGATGGCCATGTCGCTGTACGGGTCACACGTCCCGGCCGGGCTCGTCTTCGCCTCGGCCGGCAAGGCGGTCGCGCAGAACACCGGCCTGTCCGGCGGCTACCCGGGCAACACGGGCCTGGAGGTCATCGCCCGCGGGGCCGACGTGGCCCCCATGCTGGCCGGTGGGACCATCCCGCAGTCGATGACCGACCTCGGCGTCGACCTCGAGCTGGAGAACTGCTACCAGTCCTCCTACCTGGCCCCAGGCGAGGTGCTCTACATGCACTGGCAGGGCGGCGGCGGGTACGGCGACCCGTCCCGGCGCGACCCCGAGCGGGTGGCGGCCGACGTCCGCGAGGGCAAGGTCACCGCGGCGGCCGCGCGTGACGTCTATGGCGTCGTCCTCGCTGGCGGCGCGGTCGACACGGACGCGACGGCCCGCCGGCGCGAGGAGATCGCCGCCGGACGCAAGGCGCGCTCGACGATGCCGGACGGCGGCCCCGTCGGGGCGCCCCTCGACCGTGCTGCCGGCCGCCGGCTTGACGACAACCTGTTTGTCGTCGACGCCGAGCATGCCGTGGGGTGCGCACACTGCGGGCACCGGCTCGCGGACCTGTGGACGGACAGCCGGCTGCGCCTGGCCGTCTTCGAAGGGCCGTCCAGTGAGGCGGGACCGCAGATCACATCCGCCCCGGGCACGTACGTAGACGCGGACGTCGTGTTCCGCCAGCTGTGCTGCCCCGGCTGCTGGACCGCTGTCTACTCCGCGGTCATCCCCCGCGAGCACGAGGACCACATCGCCGACGTCACACGGTTCGCCGTGGCGGGGAAGGGGTGACTTGATGCGACTGCGAAGCGCGGCGGTCGTCGGTGGGGGACCCGGCGGCCTCTACGCGGCACGGCTCATCAAGCTCAGCCAGCCGGACTGCCGGGTCGACGTTTACGAGGACATCGACCCCGCCCGGACCTTCGGGTTCGGGGTGGGCCTGGCGACCCGTACTCAGCGCAACCTCCAGGCCGCCGACCCCGACACGCTCCAGGACATCCTCGCGACATGCTGGCCGCACGACATGTCGATGCGGGTCGGGGGGCACAAGGTCCAGCTGCCCGGCGACAACCTGATCGCCATCGGCCGCACGGCGCTGCTCGACTTGCTCCGCCGGCACGCCGCCGCCGTCGGCGTGAAGCTGCACTACGGGACCCGGGTGCGGGCCGAGGATCTCGATGCGGACGTCGTCGTCGCCGCGGACGGCGTGAGCAGCGCGACCCGGGAGGCGCACACGCAGGAGTTCGGTGCCGGCATCGAGTGGCACGACGGGCTGTACGTCTGGTGCGGTGCCGAGTTCGCGCTCCCCAGTGCGGTCTTCACCCCGGCCACCACGGAGTTCGGCACGTTCGTCGCCCACGCGTACCCGTACGCGGCCGACAGCAGCACCTTCCTCGTCGAGGCGGACGAGACCACCTGGCGCGCAGCGGGTTTCGACCGGACGACGGAGCTGACCGCTCCGGAGGACAACGACGAGACGACGCTCGCTTACCTCAGCGAGGCCTTCGCCGACGAGCTCCAGGGCCACCGGCTCATCGGCAACCGCACACGCTGGCTGCGGTTTCGCACCGTGCGGTGCCGGCAGTGGCACCACGGCAACATCGTCCTGCTCGGGGACGCCGCCCACACCGCGCACTACTCCATCGGCTCCGGGACCAAGCTCGCCATGGAGGGCGCCATCGCGCTGAGCCGGGCGCTCGCCGAGCAGCCGACCGTGGCGGACGCGCTCGCTGAGTACGACGCTGTGCACCGGCCGGGCGTGGAGCACCTGCAGGAGACCGCCGACCGCAGCATGTACTGGTGGGACTCCTTCCCCACCCGGCTCGACCTCCCCGTCGAGCAGCTCTTCGTCTCTTACATGACCCGCGCCGGCAAGGTCTCCGTCGACACGTTCGCCGAACGCAGTCCGCAGGTCGTCGACGCGGCCCTGGCGCAGTACGGCGGAATGCCGGCATCCGACGTCGACGCCGGCGCGCGCATCGAATGGATCCTCTCCCGGCCGCTGCCCGCGACGGCCGACCGGGTGTCCGGTCGAGTGGTGCCCGAGGCCTACCTGGACGACGTCGTGGGGCCGTCAGTCGCCGTCCACGTCGACATCGCACGACCCTGGTTACCAGCCGCCGGCGAGCTCGTCGCGACCGTCGCCCGGGCCGTCGCGGCGGGTACCACCGGCGCGGTCGTCCTGAGCTGCGACGACGAGGTCGGCGCCGTCCTGACGATGTTCGACGTCGGGGAGCGGATGAAGCGGGAGACCGGCGGCCTGGTCGTCGCGCGGTTGAGCCCCAAGTGGCGCGAGACGGCGGCCGACGCGCTCCTCAGTGGGCGGGCCGACCTGATCAGCTGGACGGTCCCGACGGACGCCGGCGCGGAGATCGGTCCGTGACCGCGCCAGCCGGGGCTGTCCCCGCCGAGGCGGAGACGCCCGACCCGGCACCCCCCTACCCGGCGGACCGTGCTGCCGCCTACCGCGCCGCCGGTTTCTGGGCGGACCGGACGATCGGGGAGGAGCTGTCCGCGGCGGCCCGGACGCACGGCGACCGTCTCGCGGTCGTCGACGCCCGTCGTCGCCTCAGCTACGCCCAGCTGGATGCGACCACCGACCGGATCGGTGCGGGCATGCTCGACGCGGGCCTTACCCCGGGGGACCGGGTGCTGTTCCAGGTGACCAACCGGCTGGAGTCCGTGCTCGCCTGGTACGCCTGCCAGAAGGCCGGTCTCGTTCCCGTCGCCACTCTCGCCGCCCACCGCGAGCACGAGCTGCGCGAGATCGGCCGGATCGCGGCGGCCACCGGGTACGTCGTCGAGGCCGACCCCGTCGGCGGCACCGACCTCCTTACCGTCGCCCGCACCGTGGCCGCGGACCTCGGATCCGTCGCCGCGTTCTTCGCCATCGGCGGGGACGCCGCGGCGGCCCAGGGGGCGCACGCCGGGGCCGAGGGCCCGGCGACGTTCCCGCTGGAGTCCCTGGGAGCCGGCCTCACCGACGACGAGGTGAGCGCCGCCGTCCGGGCGGCCCGGTCCGCGCGGGGACCGGACGCCGTGGCGGCGCTGCAGCTGTCCGGCGGCACGACCGGGACCCCGAAGCTCATCCCCCGGCGGCATCACGAGTACTGGTACAACGCCGTCGCCTACGCGCGGCACCTGGGCTGGACGGCAGGCACCCGGGTCGCCCACCTCATCCCGATCATCCACAACGCCGGCATCGTCTGCGCCGTCCATGCCAGCCATGCTGTCGGAGCCACGCTCGTGCTCGGCACCCCCGACGCGCG